>OCZT010003404.1_pt1 | contig 16243 bp, 12 predicted proteins | sample 1539031 | NCBI WGS metagenome assembly OCZT01 (sample SAMEA3539308, study PRJEB22396) | soil metagenome | biome: tundra; feature: field; material: soil | place: USA | collected 2010-05 | depth 0.15 m | reverse complement strand
AAAGATAAACCTTGAAACCATTTTTTTAAGTTTAACCGGGAAAAAACTAAGAGACAAATGATAAATCTGGTAAAGAAAGATCTGAAATTATTCTTCAGTAACAGGCAAGACATGATGCTTACTTTTGTATTACCCATAATATTTATTACGCTGTTTGCTTTTGTTTTCGGAAAAATGAACAATTCTGAAGAAAATCATTTAATGAGTCTTGTTCACTCGGTGGCAGGTACATCAGTATTTATGCTGTTATTTTCAGTTGCAGGAATAGGTGGAAGCCTTTTGGATGAAAAACAGGAGGGCATATTAAAGAAGTTACTTTGCTCACCCATACCTCCTGATTATATCATCTTTGGGAAATTGTTATTTGCGAATATCATTTCCGTTATTCAGCTGATCATCATGTTTGTTTACGCCTGGCTGATTTTTGACTTAGACATTATGCATCATCTCCCATCTCTTGTACTTATGATTTTTTCAATAGCCTTTGCCTGTTCCGGTTTTGGTGTAGTTCTTGCCTCATTTGCTAAAACACGCCAGCAGGTGCAGGGATTTTCATCTATTATTGTACTTGTAATGAGCGCTTTAGGAGGTAGTATGATCCCTTTATTTGCAATGCCTGAAATTATGCAGAAGATTGCTGTTTTTACAGTTAATTATTGGGGGATACAAGGGATTTATGACATCTTTTGGAAACTTGTTCCGTTAACAGATATTACATTCTTATCAAGAGTTTTTGTTTTACTGTGCATAGGATCTTTTCTAAATTTCATTGCTCTTCTGATGTTCAGGAGAAATATTTTAAATATTGCTTAGATGAACAAATTTACGACCCATCTGCAAAATTCAACAACCCGTCATGTTAATTTATGATTAAGCCTTGATATTCGGAAACTTTGTCAGGAATAATAAATCAAAAACATTATGAAAATAACAATCTTAATTTTTATGATTTCTATCCTGACAATAACAGAGTGTGACTCTCAGCAGGCATATAAATTTACTAATAATGAATCTGTTTTGGATTTCTATAAACTGTACAGTTCATTTACCGATCCGGGAGAATATGCATACTTTTATAAAAATCTGCCCGACTCTTTGCCTGAGCTCTGTAGCTTAATCAAATCACAGTTTATTCATCCCTTTGCTGAATTACCTCAATATCGTGATCAAATCCGTGAAGAGAGATGGAATGAAATGGAAAAGTATCCGACAGCTAAATCCATTTTAGCAGGACTTCTTTCCTACGACTCCAGAGGGTTTGTGAAAGACCGCAAACCTCAGGACAAGCTGGTTTTGGGTTGCAGAGAATATGCAATTATACTGGCATCAGTATTAAAGTACCGAGGTATCCCGGTTAGGGTCCGTTGCGGTCATGCTACATATTTAGTGCCCGGTTTTCATGTTAGTCATACAGTTTGTGAAGTATGGAACAAAAAAGACAAGCGTTGGATGCTTGTGGATCCTGGCACAGGGATGATTGATTTTAACAGGGATAAATTTGACTTTAGTAACGAAGCCTGGTTAAAAATGCAAAAAGGGGAAATAGATCCTAACTTGTATATGGCACCCCCAAATACTTCTGGACTGGTTTCGATAGTGGGGAAAATTAGTCCTGATTTGTTATCGATATTAGGTACCGAATTCACAATTTATCAATATGCACCTATATTGGAGTATACTTTAAATAACCAAAACAAGTTAAGTACTGAGCAAATTGAAATCCTAAACAAGATCAGCGAATTAATGCAATCACTCGATGCGGATAACCTGACTAAATTACGTGATATTTATAACAGTACTCCTGAAATACAAATTACAAAGACTTTTAAAGGCGATTTAATAAAATTGGAAAATTCAGAGGATAAAGCCGTAACAAAAAATACTACTATAAATAAACCGGATATTGAATTTGCAGAATTACCTGGAGGTACATTTATGATGGGAAGCCCTGTTACCGAGCAGGGAAGAAAAGAAGATGAAATACAACACAAAGTTACATTGAGCGCCTTTAAAATGAGCAAATATTGCATAACCTTTGCACAATATGACGTATTTTGTGAAGCTACAGGCAGGGTAAAACCTTGGGGATTTAAACGTGGAAATATGCCGGTATCACAAATAACATGGTACGATGCCAATGCATTTGCCGAATGGATGGGTTGCCGGTTGCCTACAGAAGCCGAATGGGAATATGCTGCCCGTGCAAATACAACCACACCTTTTTATACCGGTGATAGCCTTACATTAGATCAGGCATATTTTAATAACAATTCAGGAAGGGAAGCCAAGCCCGTTGGAAGTTTTCCGCCCAACGCATTTGGATTATACGATATGCATGGTAATATTTGGGAATGGACAAAAGACTGGTATGGTTCGTACAATATAAATGATAAAATAAATCCAAAAGGACCTGAGACAGGAACACTTAAAGTCGATCGTGGTGGAGGATTCTACGATCCTGCCTGGAGATGCCGGTCAGCCTATCGTGCGGGCGGGGACCCTCCGGGAAATAGAGGTACAGGTATTAGTTTTAGATTGGTAAAAGACATATAAGAAGGTAGTAATTAGTAAAATTAAATTAAACCCCTGACAGTAAATTGGATCTTGTCAGGGGTAACTTAAAGTAACTTTTTAAAATTAAAAAATTGTTTAATTTGGACATCATGAAAAAAAACAATAATAAAAAGAAAAAGTCCTACTTAAACTTTATAATGTGGAACCTAATTTTTATTGTTGTTGCTAATATAGTATCCTTTCTTTTTCAAGGCCCCAAATTGTTTTCATCTTTTTCTTATTATATGACATATGCCTCACTTGCATATACATACGGATTTTTTTTCCCCTGGGGCAATAAGTTAATTAGTAAATATACCGAGAAACTTGACTGGTCAAAAAATCCCAAAAGGGCAAACCTGATCAGCTTTTTGTTATTAGTAGGTTATGGGATAATAATGAGTGTATCGATACCTTACGTAGTTGACCGCTTTGTGTGGGGAATGTCAGGAAAGGAAGTTTTTTATGATGTATCGGCAAAAGCTTTTATTACTATGGTTATGGATCTTGTTGTTATTTATTTTTATTATTCAACATTTCTTGTAAATCATTGGATAAAGTCCATTGAAAACAATGAGGAATTAAAAAGGGAGAACCTATTGGCCAAATATGAAGCCCTGAAGAACCAGGTTAATCCGCATTTTCTTTTTAACAGTTTGAATACCCTTAGTGGAGTAGTTGAACAAAAACCTGAAATGGCCACTGAGTTTATCAAGAAACTATCAGATATTTACCGATATGTGCTGGAACAAAACGATAAAGAACTGGTTTCAATACATGATGAATTAAAATTTGTTGAAGATTATATATTCCTTTCACAAATGAGGTTTGGGAAAGGGCTTATATTCAATTCGCATATAATGAAAGACCAAAACTTTCATGTTGCTCCTTTGGGTATACAAATGCTGGTTGAAAATGCCATCAAACATAACATAATATCAGACGATATGCCATTGAAAATTGAAATGGAAAGTGAAAATGGTTTTGTAATCGTGAGAAACAACCTTCAAAAGAAAAAAACAATAATTTCGGGCAAAGAACCCCTGGGACTGGAGAACCTTATAAAAAGATATGCATATCTTTCCGGAGCACCAGTGGAAGTTATCGAATCAGATGGTAAGTTTATTATAAAATTGCCGATTATTGAACCTTAATATATGAATTGCCTTATTGTAGAAGATGAGAAAGTAGCTGCCGAAAGACTTTCCGGTTTAATTAAAAAATACGACCCAACCATTGATATTACAGGAATTGTACAATCGGTTAAAAATGCCGTTCAATGGTTAAATACTCATCAGGCGCCCGATTTAATTTTCATGGATATTCAATTGGCCGATGGTTTAAGTTTTGAGATATTTGAGCAAACCATTATTAAAATACCGGTAATATTCACTACTGCATATGATGAATATGCCCTTAAAGCATTTAAAGTAAATAGTATTGATTATTTATTAAAGCCAATTGACCAGAAAGAATTAAATAATGCGATTGATAAATTTAAAGAAAACAACACACCTGAAGAGATACCAACACAAGTGTTTGACAGTATATTACATTCTCTTACTAAAAAGTACAAAAACAAATTTGTATTTAAGGTAGGTGAACACATTAAAGTATTTACCATTGAAGATGTACAATGTTTCTATAGCATGGAAAAATACACTTTTCTTCAAAACAATTCAGGACGTGATTATGCTATCAATTATACGCTTGATCAGTTGGAAGATTTATTAGATCCGGCACAGTTTTTTCGTATAAACCGGAAATTCATTGTTTCTTTCTCGGCCATTTCAGACATCATCAGCTATTCCAATAGTCGTTTAAAAGTTAAACTTAATTCAAACAAATCTGATGACTTGATAGTAAGCCGTGAAAAAGTGCAGGATTTTAAAAAATGGTTAGAGAGTTGATTTAGATTTCTTTCTTAAAATAGTTTATATATGTAGTGTTTAAGCAATTTTTTTTTGACGTGACAACTTCTAATTATCTACGCGATCAAAATAAAATTCTGCTCTTCATGTAACCATTTCTTCTTTCTTGAGTAATCAATAGAGAGGACCTAAAAATAGCTTAATTGGCAAGTAAACTGAACAGCAGTAAAATCTGATTACAGAGGAAAAATGAAAAGAAAATATGATGTTCTGATACAAACTATGCTTATACTTATTTTGAGTAGTGGGTTCAGTAATGTCATAAATGGTCAGGAGAGTAGAAATGATACAATACCAGGTAAGATAATTGAACTTCCTCTTGGCTGCAAACTAGTTTTAGATCCAAAAATAAATTTAAACGATACTATTTCAATTGAGATTGTCGACGGAATACGTAAAATCCTGCCACAGGTGCAGAAATTGATACCAGCAGATAGTGCAACGATCAAATTAACAATAAGTAGCGTTAATATCCTGCCCGTATGGGGTATTGGGGCGAGAGTGGTTAGCGGCTTTACTGACCATCATCGATACGAGACAGTAGAGATAAATTACGATCCAAATCATTCAAACTTTAAGGTAGAGCTTCTTCTGCGCACATTAGTCCATGAACTTCATCACGTGTGCCGGGTTCGTATGCCTGACTTTCAGTTGACGTTATTAGAATGTATGGTTAATGAAGGGCTTGCTGATCATTTTATGCTTGAAGTCCTCAATTGTGAAATAACGCCTTTTAGCAGTGCTCTCACAGATGAGCAAATCAAACAAAACATTATTCGGGTAAAACCATTTACCCGAATAAAGTTTGAATCCTGGACTCAGGAATTCAATAATAAATATTTCGTTCCGTGGATGTTTGGCAGGACTGGAGACGACCCTATTCCTCACTGGACTGGCTATTCAATTGGGTGGAAGATAGTTGAAAACTACATCCGAGCTCATCCTGGAGCCCGGGCATCATCTTTGGTCTTTACATCTCCTGAAGTAATTATCAGTTCAACACCTGAATTAAAAAATTAACAGAAACCCTGACAATTTAATTGGCTGAGTTCGTCGAACTCGTCGTCCTGCAAGGCGGGACAAATTTATTTTGCCTGGCTATTGTTTAACTAAAATATTCGTTATATATTTGAAATAAAAACAAAAACCGGCAAAACTCATTAATCTTTTATTTCTGATCATCCAATATTAAACATTTATTCAATGGCAGTTCAGCCCTGAAACCCTGATGTTCCATTCATCCGTTCATTATTTAATTACGTTATGAAATATCTTTGTTTGTTATTATTAAGCTTTTCGATTTCATTGTCGCTACTTGCACAAAACAAGCCCGTATCTTACCAGGTTAGTGGTCAGATTGTAGAAAAATTGACAGGTGATGGTGTTTCATTTGCAACAGTAATTATTAAAAATGATAGTATTAAAGAGAAAAAAGCACAGGCCTGCGATGTTTCAGGACATTTTTCAATGAATCTGAGTGCAAAGGTCAATTATACTTTATCCGTTTCCTCTGTAGGATATAAAGAATTCAGCATTCCATTTAATGTCTCGGGACTGAAAACCGACCTCGGGAAACTATCAATGGAATCGGGTGTACAATTAAAAGAAGTTTCTGTAACTGCACAAAAACCCCTGGTAAAAATGGAACCGGATAAGATAGTTTACAGTATGGAGTCCGATCCCGAAGCTCAGACCAACAATGTAATGCAAATGCTCTATAAGATACCGCTGATCACGGTAGATGCTGAGGACAACATCACAATTAATGGGAAATCAGATTTTAAAATCCTGATAAACGGTAAAAGTTCCTCGATGATGTCAACAAACTTCAAAGAGGTGCTTAAAAGCCTACCGGCAAATACAATCAAAGACATAGAAGTAATAACCAATCCTTCGTCAAAATACGATGCCGAAGGAGTCGGAGGAATTCTCAACATCATCACCGCCAAAAAAACGATCAGCGGGTACAATGGCAGTGTAAGTGCCGGTGTAGATACGAGGGGAAGTTTAAACTGGAGCGGTTATCTTGCTACAAAAATAAATAAGTTCAGTTTCTCAGCGCGTTATTACGGCAGCCAGTTCATACAACCCAAGTCTAAGACAGCTAGTTCGTCGGAATATTTTAATAATACCGATTACCGTTTTTCAAGCTCTGACGGCAGTAACTCTTACAAAGGATTATCCAACGGATTTTCGGGTGAAGCAAGCTACGACATTGATTCCCTGAACCTCATTAGCCTTTCCTTCTGGGGATACCAGGGCTATTACAGGAATAATAGCCTTTCTGAAACACAATATATGAACACCACAGATGATATTACACGGATGTACACGAATAGCATAAACAGCAAGAACAGCAATGGCACGCTTTCGGGAAATATCGATTATCAAAAGACTTATAAAAAACCAGACAAGTCACTCACCTTTTCTTACAAACTCGATAACAATCCTTCAAACACAAAATACTTTAGCAGCGTAGACGGAATTACTAATTATCCCTCCTATCACCAGTTATCGGAAAATTATGCTGTTGGCCGGGAGCAAACCTTCCAGGCAGATTATTATGACCCTTTAACCTCTATGCATCAGGTAGAAGGCGGTTTAAAATTCATCTTACGGCAGAACAAAAGCACCTCAGAAACCTTTCGCAACGATACTGTGAAGCTAGATAACCAGAATGATCTTGATTATACTCAGTACATCCTCGGAGCCTATGCCGGCTATGTTTTCAAATGGAAGAAGGTAAGCGCCAAGACCGGATTACGTCTCGAACGGACATGGAACGACGGGACGTCAAAAACATCCGGTATCAATACCGATTTTACCAATCGGCTTTTTAACCTGGTGCCATATGTCACCTTTACGCTAATGCCCAAACAGGGCCAAACCATAAAATTATCCTATACCCAGCGTCTTTCCCGCCCCGGTATATGGTATCTGAATCCGTATGTCAACAATACTGATTCTTTGAATATCAGTTATGGAAATCCTCAATTGAGAGCAGAGATTTCGCATTCGTTCGAATCAGGTTATACTTACTTTACTCCCAAATTCAATTTATCCGCTACTGCTTCCGCCTCTTTTATGAATAATGCCATCGAGAATATTTCAACGGTTGAGACCAATGGGGCTACGGTGAGCACATATAAAAATATCGGTAAGGATCAAACCTATGGCTTAAACCTCTATTTTGGATATCGTCCTAACCCGAAGCTCAGCATCTTTTTCAACGGAGGTGGCAGTTACGTCAAAATGACAGCTAACATCGGTTATGCCATCAGCAACGAAGGGTTTAACTACAGAAGCTACGTGGGCGGACGCTGGACTCTCTGGAAAGATGGTTCGGTAAGCAGCAACATTGGAATATTTTCTACCGGCGTAATGCTGCAGGCAAAAGGTTTTACATATTATTATACCAGTCTTGGAGTGTCGCAATACCTGCTAAAGCGTAAGTTAATGTTAAATTTTTCCACAACTGATCCGTTCTGGTACTATAAAAAATATTCATATGAATCGAAAGACATAACCTTCCATTCAGTTAATAAATATACCTATCGGGCACAAAACTTTCGTTTCAGTCTGACATTCAATTTCGGAAAAATGGATACACAGGTTAAGAAAGCCCGTCGTGGTATTCAAAACGATGATATAAAAGCTAACGATAGCAGTAAGGGAGCGGTTCAGCAATAGACAGATCCCTAACTTTTATTCCCACTTTGCGGGATTTCTTCACTTCGTTCAGCAACTTTTATTTTTTGATATCGGTATCAGGCATAAGGCATCAGGCGTCAGGCTTCTGGAGTACGGCTACGGACTTTCAACTGGACATTCGGTTGCCTGCACTGCAAGCAATAAAGTTCATCTTGTTAAAAAATAGATTTAATCACCTTCCTGCAACGCAACTATGCCTGATTAGAGTCGTCTTTATAAAAATATCATCATCTATGAGAAATAAACTCTTAATTCTGCTTCTTTTTACCTCAACAGTTGGATTTAGTCAGGAGACACCCGAAATATTTATCTTAAAATCTTGGATAGGTACCATTAAGTTGGGAGATACGAATCCTCAACTGGTATTTGATATTTTTATTGATAGTATCGGAAAACTTGCTGGCACTTTAGGAGTTCCAAGTAAAGGAATAAAAGGTATACCTTTGAGTTATGTACAAGTAAAAAGAGACTCAATTATATTAGAAATTTCAGCTGCTCAAGCAAGTTATAAGGGAGTGATTAATAGTAAGAAGCAGTTTATTGAGGGAATCTGGAAAGAAGTTGAAAACACTTATTCTTTAATACTTAAACCTTTAACAGGGGAGGCAGATTACGATAACCCAAATAAAAAAAATACTTCTTCCTTAGATTTTCAGATAGCAAGTAAACACTTTGATTTTTATTCTAAAAAAAGTGATTATACAGTTCTTGATAGTTTAGCAAATATATTGGAAAAGAACTATTTAGTAATAACGGATCATCTGGAGACAAAATTTACTGAAAGGATTAATGTCTACATTTATCCAGATTTGAAATCGTTCCATTATGCAATTAACTTTCCTAACGCACCTGATTGGGTAGTAGGAGCAGCAAGCAAGAATGAGTTGAAAATGGTCACTCCTTTAAATCCTGGAAGTGCTCACACTTTTGAATCTCTATTGCAAGCCATAGTTCATGAATTCGCCCACACTGTGATTCTTAATTTAAGGGAACAGGGGTTAGTTGGTTTACCTAAGTGGCTGAATGAAGGCTATGCGTTTTACGAAGCGCATCAATTAACAGATAATATGCGGACTGTAATCAAAACGAAGTTAACAAATAAAACTATTCCCTCCTGGAGTCAATTAAATCATGCTGAAACCGTTGAATTCGGTAATATTGACGGATATGAACTTTCATCAACAATTATCGAGTTTATTGTAAAATCTTATGGTTATGACGATTTAAGAAAAATTATCATTTCACCAGATAAAATAGAAGAAATTTGTGGTACATCCTTAGAAAATCTAGAGAAAATGTGGTTAAAATATCTAAAGGATTCCTAATTTTCAGGACTTATCTTCTACGACATTAAGACAATCTTTTCATCTCAACCAGGACTTTTAACTGGTACCATTCCAAGAATTATCATGTGAATCTAAAATTGGCACTTTTGCTACCAAGAATTATTTCGCAAATCTGGAACCATCTTACCCTTAAAATTGTTTAAAATCTGATATCAGAAATTAATATATGAAAAAAGCTATCCTGATTACTTCCTCAATCCTGTTGATTTTCTTCTTAGGATTCTTTACTCGACAATTCATCCCTATAAAACAAGTTGAATCTACAATAATGAAAAAAGTGACTGGAATTGGTGGTGTCTTTTTCAAATGCAAGGACCCTGCAAAAGTAAAAGAATGGTATTCTAAACATCTGGGACTTAACATGGACCAATACGGGACTAGTTTCGAATGGCGTCAGGGTGATGATCCAACAAAGTATGGTTGTACTCAATGGAGTGCCTTCTCTGACTCAACCAAATATTTTGACCCTTCGTTAAAAGAATTCATGATCAATTACAGAGTACGGGACTTGGTGAACCTTGTGACTGAGTTAAAAAAAGATGGCGTCACAATTTTGGACTCAATCGAAAATTATGATTATGGAAAATTTGTACACATCCTTGACAACGAAGGAAACAAAATAGAACTTTGGGAACCAGTTGACGCTGAATATGATAAAATTGCAAATGCAAAGACTAAATGACCTCACTGCCTTGACAATTTAATTGTGGCCTATCCGCTAAAAGTGAGTTTACGGCAACCAAGCAAGAAACAAATGAATATGGAAATTGAAGTATATATTACGAGCCAACCTGCAGATTGGCAAAATATATTGTCAAACATTTATAAGACTATTATCGAAAATGATAAAAGTGTAATTGCCGAAGTGGGATCAATGATGGGAAAAGAAATGATTGTCTATAAGGGGAAAGGAGTAATGAAATATGGCCTTGCCAGTGTGAAACACTATATTTCATTGCATTTAATGCCAATATATGGTTCAAAAACATTGCACTCAAAGTATAGGACGCTTTTACCTTTAGCAAATTTCCAAAAAGGCTGTATCAATTTTAATAATGAGGACGATTTGCCAATAGAGATTGTGCGAGAATTAATTATTGATTGTTCATTTTTTGACCTCGCAAAAATGAGAGAAGAATATTTAAAATCTAAGAAAGCAATGAAATAGTCATGATTTCTCATTAGCTTAGCATTGATAAGCATTCTTTTTAATAAGTATGAATCGAAGAAAAATTGCCAACCTCTAACACGGACGGTTTGGTTAATTATCTCATCCCGTTCTGGCGGGATTCGATGAACTCGTCGCCCGCTAATGCGGTCTCCTCGGTTGGCTTTAGCCACCCGGACTAATTTCGTATCAGATGACAAACTAAAATCTATTGAAATTTATTTGTACAATATTAAGCTGATTTCCCTTTAATCAAAATTGAATCATGTAAAACCATCAATAAGAATGAATGTATTAATTATTCTGGGACACCCTGATCATAAGAGTTTTAATCATGCTATAGCCGATACTTGCAGAAATAGATTAATTGAAAATGGTCATTCAGTTATATTTCACGATTTATACAAAGAAGGTTTTAATCCTGTAATTGACAAGATTGAAATACCAAAGAATGGACAGATAGATACTATAATAAAAGCTCATTGTGAGGAACTGATAAATAGTGATGGAATAATAATAGTTCATCCCAACTGGTGGGGACAACCTCCTGCAATTTTGAAAGGATGGATCGACAGAGTTATCAGACCTGGAATTGCATATGAATTTGAAGAAGGAGATAATGGAGAAGGATTGCCAATTGGCCTCCTAAAAGCAAAGGCCGGTTTAGTATTTAACACATCAAACACAAATGAAGAACGAGAAAATAATACATTTAAAGATCCACTTGAAACCTTATGGAAAAACTGTATTTTTAGTTTTTGTGGTGTAGCTCAATTTGACAGAAAAATGTTTCGGATTATTGTTACAAGTAATTTAAATCAGAGACTGAATTGGTTAAACGAAGTGAAAATGATGATTGACAAATATTTCTCCAAAACGATAACAAAAACGGAGAATTACAATAATCCTAATTCCAAAATAGAAAGATAAATTTTAAAAAAAATTATATGGGGCATATCAAATATGTACATGGATATTCAGATAGAGAAGCTTTAAGACTTAATGACCAAGCAGATACCTTAGATGATATTATCCATAATGATACAATTTTCTTGAAAGACAGTTTTGTTCTTGAGGCTGGTTGTGGGGTCGGGGCTCAAACAAAGATAATTGCAGCAAAGAACCCTGATTCAAACTTTATTTCAATTGATTTATCAGAAGATTCGATAAGTGAAGCTAAGCAGTTAATTAAAGCATTAGGCATTAATAATGTTGAACTTAGGCAAGCCGATATATACCATTTACTATTTAAAGATAGGACTTTTGATAGTGTTATTATTTGTTTTGTACTAGAACATCTTCATAATCCGATTCATGCCCTCAATGAACTAAAAAGAGTATTAAAAGAAGGAGGTGTTATAATTGCAATAGAGGGAGACCATGGTTCAACATTTTTTTATCCTGATAGCACTTATGCTCATTCAGCGATAAATTGCCAGATTCAACTTCAAAGACAAAGCGGAGGCAATTCAAATATCGGGAAAGAGTTATATCCATTGTTTAAATCTGTTGGACTTTATGATATTTCGGTTTCCCCACGAATGGTTTATGTTGATGCCAGTAGACCACAACTTGTAGAAGGGTTTATAAAAAATACATTTACAGCTATGATTGAGGGAGTTGGTGAAAAAGCAATAAAACAAGGGATAATAGATACTCAGACATTTGATAAAGGTATAAAGGATTTATACCGGACTGCAGAATCAGATGGCGTTTTTAGCTATACATTTTTCAAGGGAATTGGGAAGAAAAAATAAAAACGCAACCTAACACGGACTGTTTAAATAATTATCTCATCCCGCTCTGGCGGGATTCGATGAGCTCGTAGCCCGCTAGTGCGGTCTCCTCGGTTGGCTGCACCGAGCTCGGATCGGATATGGATTTCATGTTACTTCGCAGAGTAAAATGGTGGTCGATTCTCCGTTGCCTTCACCATCCCTGACAACTTCTTAATTGTTACCCAAAGTCTATGAGTGTAATCACAATCCCACTTATAAAATTCTGTGGCACCCGGACTGATCATGCTACCAAGACAAGGTCAATAGGGCTGCCGGCCAACGCGTCCGCACAGCTGGCGGAATGGCTACTAATTAAACCGCCGGGTCGTTATATGTAAGTTTTGTTCCATAATACCATGATATCCATCGCACAAGCGAGAGTTTGGCAGCTTGCCCCCGTGACCGCCTGCGCTCCTGCCAAACACATGTTTTTTTGTCTACCCAGACCTTCCTTGAGAGACAACTGATTTTATCTTGAAAACGACAAGACAATCTAAAACTATATCTACATAACCACCGAGGATATAAGCAGATAAAAGTCCGCTTTACACATTGGACCTATGACTATAACATTTCAGCATTACAATTTTTCTATATTTACTACCTGAACAAAAACAATGAAAATGACGCCACGCACAAGTCAGAAATAAACGCCACTATGGCGATTACACAATCGTTAATCCCAATAATGTGTCGTCATCAAGAAAAGTACTTTGTAAAGAAAACAAAACAATTGAGCAATGAAATTTATAATGTTTTTTTCTGTTTTCCTCGGAATGAGTATTAACCTCATTTATGCCCAAAATTTGTCAGACAGTACTAAAGTAGATTCTTCTACAATAGAAATATTGAGCAACCCTGTCGATTTTAACTCATGGGATACAGGTTTTAAAGTCAATATCAACGACTTTAACAAAGGCGCTATTTTTTCCCCTCTTCAATTAATACAAGGTAAAGTACCTGGTTTTACAATAAATTGCTTAAACGTTAACGATTTCAATCCCGATATTCAAACTCAGTTAAGAGGTGCTTCGTCAGTTTATTTACCAAACAAGCCTTTATATATTGTTAACGGAATTGCCTTGGATAATGCCGATTTTATTCCAGTTGAAAATATTGAATCGATTGAAGTACTGAAAAATATTTCAGAAACAGCGCTTTACGGGATACTCGGAGTGGACGGCGTCATAATAATAAACACAAAAAAAAGCCTTCCTCAGAAATTCAACATATCATATAATACCTATGGTTATGTCGAAAAATTAGGTAAAAGCGATTACATGTCTGCTAACGAGTGGAGGCAGCTTAAAGCTACATGGGCAAATAGCATTTATAGTGAAGTAAACAATTACGGAAATCATACACCAGATTATAATGCAAATACAGATTGGCTTAAAGAAATATCGCAAAATAGGCTAAGCCAGTCGCATTTTCTCGATTTCTCAGGCACAAATAACAAAACAAGCTATATGGCCAATGTTGCCTACAATAATTACAATGGAATAGTACAAAAAACAGGCAATAAAATGCTTAGCGGGCAACTTTATATATCGCAACTTGCCCTTAAAGATAAGTTACAGGTGAGTTTATTTGTAATAGGTGCTGACAGGGAATACAGTGCGATTAATAAAAGTAAATATCTTAACTTTCTTAATAGCAATATCATTCATAGAGCCAACGAATACAACCCTACTGTGCCTGTAAATATGGTTGATTCTACAGATAATTACAATCTAACCTACAATCCTCTGCAGCAGTTAAACAATGTAACCGATAGTCGTTCACTGAACAATACACTTGGCAATATAGTGCTAAGCTATAAGTTAACTGAAAACTTAAAAATATTAACTTCATATTCTACGCATAAAACAGTTGAAAAAAATTCATATTCACAGATTAATTCCGGAGAAGTGGCATATGAATTCAATGAACTAAAAGAAAAAATCATCACTATCAATTTAAACTACAACAAATCAATTAACAATCATCACATAAATATCTTGCTTAATTACTCAAATCAACAGAATGCTCTTGAATCAAGTTATAAGGATTCTATTATTTTAAGGCAGGGTTCTTCTGGGTATTATAGTTCAAAGGATTATAAAATAATAAATACTTCCGCATCATTAAAATACGATTATAAGAGCAGGTATTTTTTATCTGCCGGAATGTCCATGGAAAAATCGCCATTGTATAGATATCAAAATTCAACAGAGGATTTTTTATCGTTTAAAGCCGGATGGTCTGTTGCTAACGAACAATTCCTGAGAAATATAAGCTGGTTGAACGAGCTTAAACTTTATGCCGGTTATGGTGTAAGTAAACGGCAAGGTAGTTTTGACGGCAATGAGCCAAATACTATGGTCAATCCAGACATTCATGGAGAAAAATTGCACGAAAGCAATTTCGGGATCGATGTAAGTTTGCTCTCCAACAGGCTTAGCTTTTCAGTTAATTATTATAATCTTATAACGAATGAAGGGATTGAATTAGCATCGATAAGGCCGTCAGCAGGTTCGACATCGGTACTTATAAATGATGTAGATATTAAGAATAATGGATGGGAGTTTAATATAAAAAACCAACCGGTAATCAATCCTGTAAATTGGACATTCGACTTTAGCATTTCTTTAAATAAAAACATCATATTGTCAGGTTATAACATAAAAAATCAAGCTTTTGGCAGTTTTTATGGATATAAATTTGCAGGTTTTTCAACTAATGGTGATGTATTAGTATATGACAAAAATGGCAACGCTATTCCATATTACAATGCTTTATACTCAACTGATAGTAAACTTATCGGTAACGGGATGCCAAAATCTTTTTTCGGGCTTACCAATAATTTTCAGTACAAAAGCTTCGATTTGTCAATATCGATTAGGGGAGCTTTAGGTTTTAACATTGAAAATAAGGAATATTATTCCTATGTGGAAAATTCTAATTCTATCCTTATAGATAGGAACTTTAAAAATTATATTCAGACTGTTGATCAAAGAGCTTTACTTTGGCAAAATGCTTTTAGCTTAGAAAATACGGATTATATAATTGAAAAAGGCGATTATGTTAAAATTGATAATATTACATTAAGTTACACTATCCCTTCATTAAATAAAGTAATTAAAAACCTTAAATTATACATGGGGTGTAACAATGTTGCATTGTTTACTAAGTTCAGAGGCGGTGACCCCGAGATGGCCGGCATTTCCGGCGCTAATCAAGGTATTTATTATAAAGAGAATTATCCTTTTACACGGATATTTGTTTTAGGATTGAAATGCAATTTGTGATAATATTACTGGGGCTAATAACATGTCATAAAACATGCCGGTTTCAGTGGGTTTGCGACAGTTAGTTCCGAATCGTGTTTTGTCACGATGGATACAGACGCAGCTACGCAATCCTACACGTTTCATACCCGCGACAGTTAGGCATTAAACCGCCGGACCGGTAGGTTAAAGGGATACTGCGGATCAGGACATCCCAAAATATCGTCCGAAATTTAGTGCACATCATAATTAGTTAACTTTATCATGAATTTTACGCTTGGAGGAAATAATAAATGACTGACTGGAATATAGCAGTCTGCGAAACAAACGGAATTAACATACGCTATACGAGAACTGGAGGAGGCAAACCTACTTTAGTTTTACTACACGGCTTGACTGCTAATGGAGCGTGCTGGACAAGCTTGGCACAACTTCTAGAGAAAGAATATGACATAATTATGCCTGATGCCCGTGGCCATGGAGAATC
>OCZT010003403.1_pt1 | contig 16243 bp, 14 predicted proteins | sample 1539031 | NCBI WGS metagenome assembly OCZT01 (sample SAMEA3539308, study PRJEB22396) | soil metagenome | biome: tundra; feature: field; material: soil | place: USA | collected 2010-05 | depth 0.15 m | reverse complement strand
GGCGTGACTGGAGTTCAGACGTGTGCTCTTCCGATCTGTCACCCGCGACTGCGACCGTCGCCGGTGCATCAGCCGCGCGAATGTCGGTGAGCTGGACCGTCGTGCCGTTCGTGATGTCGATGGAGTACGCGTTTCCATCACGAACGAACATCACCTTCTGGCCATCCGACGAGAATCGCGGATTCGACTCGGCTGCCGCGGTCTCGGTGAGGTGCCGCGCCGTGAAACGCTTCATGTCGACGATGTACAGGTCGCCCGCGTACGCGACGACCTTCATCGAGCGGTCCTTGGAAAACGAGCCGTCGGCGATCAGCGGACCGACGGAATCGGCCTGCGCCGGCGGCACGAGTTCCGGCTTCGCGCCGGCTTGGGCGCGAATGCGATACGGCTTGAGTGCGTCACGGAAATCGGAGCCGGGTGGAAGCCACTGGAAATAGATCCACTGGCCGTCCGGCGTCCACCGGATCTGCGCCGGTTCGCGGCCGTAGACCTCGGGGCCGCGCATCATGTTCTTGATGGTGAATTCGAACTTGGCGGGCGACTGGGACAGAAGCGCGATCGGCGCGAGTGCGAGCAGAAAGACCGACGATCGAAGATGGAAGATGGAGGATCGAAGGCCGAAGAGCGAAGACATTGGATGAGTCGTTGTGAGAGAGTTACGACTGCGTCGGCACGGCGCGCGCATGGAACGGAACCTCGGTGCTTACGCAGGGCACGGTGCCGGCGATGACGCGCCACCAGGTCTGCGCCGAGTCCGCGAGGATCACCACCACCGAGATCATGAAGACCGCCACCACCGCCGAATCGAGCCGGTCGTTGAACATCATCCGGGCCACATCGCCGGCCGTCTTGGCGCCGGCGGGAAGATCGCCGGCGGCGAGAGTCGCGGCGAGCGAGTTCGCATGCGAGAGGAATCCGAGCTTCACATCGGGGGAGAAGATCTTCTGCCAGCCGGCCGTAAGCGTCACCACAGAGAGCCAGGCGAGCGGGACGATCGTCACGAACGCGTACTTCGCCTTGTCCATCTTGATGATGACCGTCGTGCCCACGCAGAGGGCAATGGCAGCCAGGAGCTGATTCGAGATTCCAAAGATCGGCCAGAGGAGGTTCACCCCGCCGAGCGGATCGGTGACGCCCTGATAGAGGAAGTATCCCCACGATCCCACCACGAGCGCGCTCGAGATCAGCACCGCGGGATACCAGCTCACGCGACCGAACGGCGCCCACACGTGCTTTCCCAAGTCCTGCAGCATGAAGCGGCCCACCCGTGTGCCGGCGTCGAGCGTCGTGAGGATGAATAGCGCCTCGAACATGATGGCGAAGTGGTACCAGAGCGCCATTGAGCCCTCGCCGCCGAGCACCGTCGCGAAGATGTTCGCCATGCCAACCGCGAGCGACGGCGCGCCGCCCGTGCGCGAGAGGAGCGATGCTTCGTGCACTTTCGTCGCCAGCGCCGACAACTCGGCCGGCGTGACGGTGAACACCGCGCCCCACTGGCTGATGACGTGCGACGCGCTCTCGACCGTGTTGCCGATGAGTCCGGCGGGCGCGTTGATCGCGAAGAACGTGCCCGGCGTCAGGATGCACGCGGCGATCAGCGCCATCACCGCGACGAGCGACTCGCTGAGCATCGCGCCGTAGCCGATGAATCGCGCGTCCTTCTCGTTCTCGATGAGTTTCGGCGTGGTGCCCGACGAGATCAACGCGTGGAACCCGCTGATCGCGCCGCACGCGATGGTGATGAACACGAAGGGGAAGACCTTGCCGGCGAACAGGGGTCCGGTGCCGTCGACGAACCGCGTCGTCGCCGGCATCTGGAGCGGCGGCAGGAGGATGAAGATCCCGGCCGCGAGCGCGACGATCACGCCGATCTTGACGAACGCCGAGAGATAGCCGCGCGGCGCGAGGAGCAGCCAGACCGGAAGCACCGACGCGGTGAATCCGTAAATCACGATCGCGACCGCGAGCTGCACCGCGGTCAGCGTGAAGAGCGGCGCGAGCGTCGGGCTGTCGGCCACCCAGCGTCCCGCGTAGAGCGACAAGACGAGCATCACCACGCCGATGGCAGTCGTCTCGAGCACCCGTCCGGGCCTCACGAACCGCATCCAGAGTCCCATGACGATCGCGATCGGAATCGTGAGCCCGAGCGTCACCGTCCCCCACGGACTCCCGCGCAGCGCGTTCACGACGATCAGCGCGAGCACGGCGATCAGGATGATCATGATCCCGAAGGTCGCCACGAGCGCGGTGAATCCCGCGACCGGCCCGATCTCCTCCTTGGCCATCTGGCCGAGCGACTTGCCGTCGCGGCGCGTGGAGGCGCAGAGGATCACGCAGTCCTGCACTGCGCCGCCGAGCGCGACGCCGACGACGATCCAGATGAAGCCGGGGAGGAACCCGAACTGCGCCGCGAGCGTGGGGCCGACCAGGGGGCCGGGGCCCGCGATGGCCGCGAAATGCTGGCCGAACACGATCCACTTGTTGGTCGGCACGAAATCGCGCCCGTCGGAGAGCCGCTCGGCCGGCGTCGCGCGTTCGGGATCCAGGGCGTAGATCTTCGCGGCGATGATCTTGCTGTAGAACCGGTAGGCGATGGCGTAAGTGCAGATCGCGGCCGTCAGTAGCCAGCCGGCGGAGATGTGCTCGCCTCTCCGGAGCGCCAGGACACCGAACGCGCCTGCGCCGAGGAGGGCGATGCACGCCCAGAGGAGCGCTTTCAGGATTCGCATTGAGAGAAGATGCGGCTTGGCGAAGCCGGCCCGCAACTATACGATGTCGCGACTATCTTTCAGATGTCGCTCCAGATCAGGGCCAGCCGCTGGTCACGTGGATTTCCTTTTCGGGCGCGGAAGAAACCTCTCCCAACGGGATCGATGAACACAATTCGATCACTGAGAATCGCCGCGCTGCTCGCCGTCGGGGCGTTCACGACCGGCCTCGAGGCGCAACCGAACAAGCCCATCCGAGGAATCAAGCCGCCTCCGCCGCTCTCGCCGATGGCGTCGCAGCACGTGGTCGTGCTCCCGGTGCAGCTGTTGCGCGCCGACAGCGGCGCGTGGATGGATTCCCGCGGCTGGGACAAGTTCCGCCGCGAGCTCGACGACTCCATCGCCTCGATCGTCGCTGCGCGGGGCGTCGGGCGGAGCTGGAAATACGCCTCGGACGTCGTGCGGATCGCGAAGCGCAATCCCGACTACGTGAGCGACCCGTACTCGATGGGCGTGCAGCCGCTGCGCACGGTGGTCTACAAGATCGGCGATCGCCTTCCCGAGCCGTTCGTCAGCAATCTCCGCAGCCTCATCGCGCTCGCGGACACGCGCTACGCGCTCGTGCCGGTCGAGGCGTGGTTCGCGCGCAAGGGCGCGCAGCAGATCGTCGTGATGAAGCTCGCCCTCGCGGATGGCCAGGGCGGCGCGATCGTCTGGCTCGGCGAGGTCGGTTCCGATCCTGCAACCTCGATGCCACCCGACCTCATCAGCACGCTCGCGACGCGCGTCGCGAACCTGATCATCGCTCCGTAACGCGCGTAAGGAGAGCATGTCTCGTTCAGTCACGCTGATCCCGGGCGACGGCATCGGGCCTTCGATCACCGACGCCACGGTACGCCTGCTCGACGCGGCGCGCGCCGACATCACGTGGGACCGCCAGCTGGCCGGCGCGGCGGCGGTCGCCGCGGTCAACGATCCGCTTCCCGCCGTGACGCTCGACAGCATTCGCCGCACCAAGCTCGCGCTGAAGGGCCCACTCGAGACCGCACTCGGGAAGGGATTCCGTTCGATCAACGTGGCGCTGCGGCAGGCCTTCGACCTGTACGCCAACGTCCGGCCGGCGAAGACCGTCCTCACGGGGCTGAAGTTCACCGGCGTCGACCTCGTGCTCGTGCGCGAGAACACGGAGGGGTTGTACATCGGGATCGAGAACTACATCAAGATCGGCGACGATCCCATGGCGGCGGCGCAGTCGATGGCGGTCGTCACCCGCTTCGGATCGGAGCGGATCATCCGGTACGCGTTCGAGTATGCGCGCGCGAACGGGCGCCGGAAACTCACGCTCGTGCACAAGGCGAACATCCTCAAGTACTCGCAGGGGCTGTTCCTCGAGGTGGGCCGGGCGGTCGCGAAGGAGTACGCGGGCGTGATCCAGTGCGAGGAGAAGATCGTCGACGCGTGCGCGATGGAGCTGGTGATGCGCCCCGAGCGGTTCGACGTCATCGTGACGACGAATCTGTTCGGCGACATCCTGAGCGACCTCACCTCGGGGCTCGTGGGCGGGCTGGGCCTCACGCCGGGGGCGAACATCGGCAAGGACGTGGCGATCTTCGAGGCCGTGCACGGCACGGCTCCCGACATCGCTGGAAAGGGCATCGCGAATCCGACCGCGGTGATGCTCGCTGCCTGCCAGCTGCTCGACCACATGGATGAGCGGCCGCTCGCCGTGCGCGTGCGGGGCGCGATCGAGCGGACGTTGCGCGACCGGAAGTCGGTGACGGCCGACATCGGCGGGACCGCGACGACGGAGGAGTACACCGACGCGGTCATCGCCAACCTCGGCGCCCCCTGAGCGTGCGTTGATGACGTTGCGACTGCTGCACGTCTCCGACCTGCATTTCGGCCGCTCGAGCGTGGCGGCGCAGGTGGAGGGGGTCGAGCGCATGTGGGAGAGCGAGAAGTTCGACGCCGTCGTGGTATCCGGCGACCTCTCGCAGCGGACGCGCACGCGCGAGTTCGAGCGGGCGAAGCGATTTGTCGAGGACGCCGGGCGGTGCGCGCCCGTGCTCGTCGTGCCGGGGAATCACGACACGGCGTGGTGGATGGCAACGCTCGGCATGGGATCGATCCCGGCGATGTACGCGCGCTACCGGAAGTACATCTGCGAGGAGCTGGAGCCGGTGCTGCGCGTTCCCGGCGCGACGATCGTCGGGCTCAACTCCGCGCATGGGATCCGGTCGTTCACGCTTACGACGCGGCCGCGCGACCTTTCGGTGGTGGGCGCGCTGCGCGACGAGCAATGGGCCAGGGCGAGGCGCGAGTTCGATGCGGCGCCGCCGGGCGACCTCAAGGTGCTGGTGTTTCATCACAACCTGCTGCGCGGCGACCTGTCGAACCGCTGGGGGCTGTCGAATCGCGCGCGGGGTATCACGAGTGCGGCGGCGACGGGCGCCGATCTCGTGCTGTGCGGCCACGACCATCAGGCCGGCATCGAATGCCTCGACGTGAACGGCCGGCGGATGGTGGTGTCGTGCGCGAGCACGCTGACGACCCGAGTGCGCGGGGGCGGGCCGGGGTCGGTCAATACGTTCGAGGTTGACGAGAAGACGATCCAGGGAGGTACTCTACAGTGGAACGATGAATCGAAGTCGCTCGCGCGGGTGATGTGGGCGCGGTACTCGCGGGCATCGGCTCCATCGACCGCGAGCGGATGAGGCGTGGCTATCGAGATCCCGGAGGTGTCGCGATGCGAGCGGCAATCGCCATCGGAACCGTTGTCCTCGGCACGAACGCGTTGAGCGCGCAGTCCCCGCAGTCGGGAGCTGCGTCCTGGACGCAGTTCCGCGCGCCGGACAGCTCGTTCGCAGTCATGGTTCCCGCCGGCCGGCCGTTCGAAGTTCAATCGCGTGATTCGGGCAACGTGTTCGAGACTGTCTATTCCACCGACTCGGGTGCGACCGCGTTTGCGGTGAGCGTGCAGTCGCACAGGCCGGGAGCGTCGACCCAGCAAGCGCCCGACGCCCAGACGTTCTGCGTGACGTGCCTTGGTCGAGTCGTGTCGGACACGACGATCGGCGCTGGCCCGCACGCCGGACGGTGGGTGCTCATCGATAGCGGATCGCGAGAGGAGAACGCCAGGGTGACGTCGATGTACCGGCTGGTAGGTTTGGGCAGAAAGCTCTACGTGGTGAGCGCCAGCTCACAGTTCGGTCAGTCGCCGTCGGTGGACGCAGGCTGGTTCCTGGATTCGTTCAGGCTCTGCGCGTTCATCGATCCGTGTCCCGTCATCGCCGATGGTCCTCCGCCGTGGAACGCCTCGCCTTTCAAGTATCTCCCTCCCAGCCGCGCGCCGAGCGGCGAAGTGTTCAGCTCTACGCCAGACTTCGGCCAGCCGTTCATCGTCCACCAGGTCGACAAGACCGCGATGACGGTCCCGGGCTCGACTACTCCGGTCTATCCGCCGGAACTCAAGGCCAGGAAGGTCGAAGGCGAGGTCGTGACGTCGTTTGTCATCGACACGGCGGGCCTCGCGGAAGTGCAGACGCTGAAGATCCTCAAGTCGACCGACTCGTTGTTTACCGAGGCGGTGAAGGTCGCGCTGCCGCAAATGCGTTTCATCCCCGCCATGGTCGGAGGAAAGAAGGTGCGCCAACTTGTGCAGTATCCTTTCGTTTTCACGATCGCAAAATGAACTCCCGGAGAAACGGATGAAGCTCGTTGATTCCAGACACCTGGTGCTCGCCGCGTTTGCGATGATTGCGGCGGCCGACGCCGCCAACGGCCAGAGAACTCCGTGCGATTCGCCGTGCAAGTTGATTCTTCTGCCGTTGATTACCGACAAGAATGATCAGGCCGTTCCGAATTTGAACCCGCTCAAGGAATTGCAGGGGAAGATCCAGGGGCAGGGTCAACAACCGACCGTTTATTTCGAGTACCAGGTCGAGAAGCCGGCGCGGCAGGCGCTGGGCAGCGTTGCGCCCCATTACCCCGATTCGCTGAAGGTCGCCAGGGTGGAGGGGGAAGTAGTCGCGGCCTTCATCGTGGACACGGCCGGCTTCGCCGATTCGACGAGCCTTCACATCCTGAAGTCGACGCACCGTCTGTTCTCCGCAGCGGTGCGCGACGCGCTACCGCAAATGCGATTCGTTCCGGCGGAACTCCACGGAACGAAGGTCAAGCAGCTCATACAGCAGCCGTTCGTGTTCAAGATCGCGCAGTGAGCTCGCTGCACGACGTGATGCGTGCGATCCGTCGCACGGTGCGAGCCGCGATCGCGCATCGCGACGCTCGTCGTCGCACGTCCACGTCCGTCGCGCTGTCCGCGCGGTCCAGACGCGCCGCGCGGCTCCTGCGCACGCATCCCGACGACGAGTCGATCGCCATGCAGTTGCAGGAATGGCACCGCCGGCTCAACGCCGAGCGGTTCGACGACACGCTGGCGACGATCTCCGTGCGCGTCTCGCGCCGCATGCGCTCCCGGCTCGGCCACTACGCGCCGGCGCAGCGCGGCGCGCCCGCGGAAATCGCGATCTCGCGGCGCCACGTCAAGCGGCACGGCTTCGAGCAGGCGCTGCAGACGCTCCTGCACGAGATGGTCCACCAGTGGCAGGATGAATCGAGGCTGCCGCTCAGCCACGGCGCGGATTTCCGCCGAAAGGCGCGCGAAGTCGGGATCACCGCGCGGGCCACACGGGCGGTGGATTAGAGCGGCGTTGTACTGCTGGAACACCTAAAGCTGTAGAACCAACCAGGAATCCAGACTATCTTTTCACGATGTCCTCTTCCATGAACGAGTCCCATCTCGCCTCGCCGCAGCTCAAGCCGCGCGACGGCGACCTGTTCAACATCGACGCCGCGCTGACCGAAGACGAGCGCGCCGTGCGTGATTCCGTCCGCCGGTTCGTCGATGACCAAGTGCTCCCGATCATCGGCGAGCAGTACGTCGCCGGCGGATTCCCCAAGCAGCTGGTCAAGCCGATGGCCGAGCTCGGCATGTTCGGCGCGAATCTTCCAGAGAAGTACGGCTGTGCCGGGCTCAACAACGTCAGCTACGGGCTCATCATGCAGGAACTCGAGCGCGGCGATTCAGGCATTCGCTCGTTCGCGTCCGTGCAGGGTGCACTCGTCATGTATCCGGTGTATACGTTCGGCAGTGAAGCGCAGCGCATGCAGTGGCTGCCGAAGATGGCCGCGGGCGACGTCATCGGGTGCTTCGGCCTCACCGAGCCCGACTACGGTTCGAACCCCGCCGGCATGATCACCCGCGCCCGCGAGCAGAAGGACGGCTCGTGGATCCTCAACGGCGCCAAGATGTGGATCACGAACGGATCCACCGCGCACGTCTGCATCGTGTGGGCGAAGACGGCGGACAACGACCCCGAAGGCAAGTCGATCCGCGGGTTCATCGTGCCGACCGACACAAAAGGGTTCAAGGCCAAGGACCAGAAGGGGAAGCTGTCGCTGCGCGCGTCCGACACGAGCGAGCTCGTCTTCAGCGACGTGCACCTGCCCGCCGACGCGATCCTCCCCGGCTCGGGCGGGCTCAAGAGTCCGCTGATGTGCCTCACGCAGGCCCGCTACGGAATCTCGTGGGGCGCGCTGGGCGCGGCGATGGCGTGCTACGAAGAGGCGCTCGCGTACGCGAAGCAGCGCGTGATGTTCGACAAGGTCATCGCGCAGTTCCAGATCCAGCAGGTGCGGCTGGCGGAAATGGTGACGGAGATCGTGAAGGGCCAGCTCCTCTCGCTCCACCTCGGGCGGATGAAGGACGCCGGCACCTTCACGCCTCAGCAGGTGAGCGTGGCGAAGCGAAACAACGTGAACATCGCCACCGACATCGCGCGCGAGGCGCGGCGACTGCTCGGCGCGAACGGCATCCTCGCCGAGTACGCGTCGATGCGGCACATGGCGAACCTCGAGAGCGTATACACGTACGAGGGGACGCACGATGTGCACTCGCTCATCATCGGGCAGGCGGTGACGGGGTTCAGTGCGTTCAAGTAGGAAGCCAGAGGCTAGAGGCTAGAGGCTGGATGTCAGGGGCTAGGTGCTTCCAACATCTAGTTTCCAGCATCTAACATCTGGTCTCCTGCTACCCCCGCGATTTCATCAGCGGCGTCCTGATCGCCCTGATCAGCCACTGGGGCAGATAGCGGACCAGCAGTACGATCAGCTTGTACCAGTAGCCCGGGACGCACACCGTCGGCCCGCCGCGCGCCGCCTGTGCGAGCGAATCGTCCACAACGCGCGTTGCCTCCAGCCACAGAAAGCCCGGCGTCTTCTTCATATCTATCGCCGCGCGGTCGTGGAACTCGGTGTGCGTGAAGCCGGGGCAGAGGGCCTGGATGTGAACTCCGGTTCCGATCAGCTCGAGTGCGAGGCCTTCGCTGAACACTCTCAGATAGGCCTTGGTGGCGCAGTAATTCACGTTGCCCACGGCGTGCGTAAAGCCCGCCACGCTCGAGACGTTGATGATCGTCCCGCTCTTTCGCGCGATCATCCCGGGCAGGGCGGCGCGGGTGAGCAGCATCGGCGCCATCACGTGCAGTTCCAGCATCGTCGCCTGCTCCGCGACCGGCCGGTTGGCCAGCTTGCCCTTGCTCCCGAATCCCGCGTTGTTCACGAGATAGTCGAGCCGCGCCATCTGCGAGATCCGGTTCGCGACCGACCGCATTCCCTCGTCGCGCGCCAGGTCGGCCGGCATCGCTTCGGCGTCGATCCCGTACTGCAACGACAGCTCGTCGGCGAGCTGCTTGAGCCTGACGCCGTCACGCGCGATCAGCAGCAGGTCGTGTCCGCTGGCGGCAAGCCGTTGCGCAAAGACCTTTCCGATTCCGGCTGACGCGCCGGTGATCAGGGCGACCGGCCGGGGCGACTGCTCCGTACTGCTGGCCATCGGTGCGATCTCTCGTGCGGGGACGTGGAAAGCGGGGCGGCTCCAAGATAGCACTTCGCCGGCTGCCGGGTTATTGTCGGAATTCCATGACCATCATCGAGTACTCGATCCCGCTCTTCTTCATGGTCATCGGGGCCGGGTTCGTGTCCGCGCAAGCGAGGGAGACGCGGCCGCGCAACCGCATGCCGCGAGCCGCTGATCGCACGCCGGGATTGTCCTCGGAACCCCGCTTCTCCACCCGTGCACCAGCGGCTAACTTGGTCTCGTGAAAATCGCCGTCCTGATAAAGCGGGTCCCGGACATGGACCTCCGCTTCAAGATCGCCTCGAATGGCGTCTCCGTCGATGAAGCCGGGCTGAAGTTCGACATCAGCGACTTCGACGGGTACGCCGTGGAGGCCGCGCTGCTGCTCAAGGAAAAGCAGGCCGATCCCGCGGCCAGCGAAGTGGTCGCCATCTCGCTCGGTCCCGACGTCGTGCAGGAGACATTGCGCAAGGCGATGAGCATGGGCGTCGACCGCGCCGTCCAGCTCAAGCACGACGCGCCGCTCCACGATTCGTACGCGATCGCGACGGCGCTCGCCGCCGAGTTGAAAGGCGGCGGCTACGATCTCATCATGTTCGGCCGCATGTCGATCGACACCGCGAACCAGGCGACGGGGCCGATAGCGGCCGAACTGCTCGGACTTCCGATCATCACCGCGATTTCCAAGCTCGACGTCGAGGGAGCCCGCGTGAAGGCGCGCCGGGAGCTCGAGGGCGCGTACGAACTGATCGAATGTCCGATGCCGGCGGTGGTTTCCATCGACGAGGGGATCGCGCGGCCGCGGTATCCGTCGCTCAAGGGGATCATGGCGGCGAAGAAGAAGCCGCTCGAGGTGAAGCCCGCGCAGGTCGGCGAGGAACGCTACAAGATCGACAAGATGGAACTGCCGCCCGAGCGTGCCGGGGGCCGGATCATCGGTGAAGGAAAGGACGCGGTGCCCGAGCTGGTGCGGCTGCTCAAGGAAGAGGCGAAGGTGCTCTGATGGCGAACACCAACGTTTTCGCATTTGCGGAGTCGCGGCTTGGCGAGCTCAAGCGCGCCGCGCTGGAGGCCGTGACCGCGGCTCGCGGAGTGGCCGACGCCACCGGCGGCCAGGTCCATGCGATGCTGGCGGGCAAGCCGGAAGCAGGAAGCGCGGAAGCCGGAAGCATGGTCGCGGCGCTGAAGGCGCACGGGGCCGACGTCGTACTGCTCGTGACGCATCCGGGTTTCGAGCACTACAATCCCGAGGCGCTCGCGGCGACCATCGCCGCGCGGCTCTCGACCGGCGGCTATCGCGCGGCGTTCTTCATCTCGAGCGCGCAGGGCCGCGATCTGGCGCCGCGCGTCGCGGCGAAGTGCCAGCTGCCGATTGCCGCTGACGTGACCGAATTCTCCGTCGGTGCCGACGCCGTGGCGGTCAAGCATCCCGGCTACACGGGCAAGGTGATCCAGTCGTTCACGCTGCGCGCCGCGACGGCGATTCTCTCGCTGCGACCGGGCGCCGTTCTGCCCAAGGAGAACGCGAAGGCCGGAACGGTCGAGCAGATCACGCCGGCCATCGATCCGGCGAGCGCACGCGTCGTCGTCACCGCCACGGTGCGGAGCGAAGGCGCCAAGCTCGACCTCGGCGAGGCGCCGGTGATCATCAGCGGCGGCCGGGGACTCAAGGAATCGGGGAACTTCAAGCTCGTCGAGGATCTCGCCGCGGCGTTCGGGAACGCGGCGGTGGGCGCGACACGCGCCGTAACGGACGAAGGGTGGCGTCCGCACAGCGACCAGATCGGCCAGACCGGCCGGCTCGTCAGCCCGCAGCTGTACGTCGCCTGTGGCATCTCCGGCGCGATCCAGCATCTCGCCGGCATGCGCACGTCCAAGACCATCGTCGCGATCAACCGCGACAAGGAAGCGCCGATCTTCAAGGTCGCGGACTACGGGATCGTGGGTGACGTCCTCGAGATCCTCCCGGTGCTCACGGCGGCAGTGAAGGAAGCCAAGAAGGGCGCGTGACCTCCGCCTCGAGCGTCGTGTTCACGGTAGTCGTCGTGGCCGCGCTCGGCTTCTTCTCGTACAACGTGCAGCGCCTCGTCGGCGAGCTCCGCATGGGGCGCCTCGACGACGTGCGCTGGAACGACATTCCGCGCCGGCTCTGGAACCTCATCCAGATCGGGATCTTCCAGAAGAAGATCTTCCGCGATTCCGTGGCCGGCCCGATGCACGCGGCGATCTTCTGGGGGTTCCTTGTGCTCACCGTCGGGACGGTCGAGATGATCGTCGCGGGGATGGTGCCGGGATTCTCGTTCGCGCCGTTCGTGCCGGCGCCAGCGTACGCGTTCTACGAGATGAACCAGGATCTCTGGGGCGTGCTGGTGATCGCCGCCGTCTCGTTCGCGCTCTTCCGCAGGCTGACGCATCGCGTGAAGCGCCTGCAGGGAAAGGAGACGCACGCGAACGACCCGCTGCTGATCCTCTCGTGGATCGGCGTGCTGATGGTCACGATGTTTGCGTCGCATGCGACGTCCGGCGCGGTGCACGATCTCTTCTGGTGGACGCACGCGCTCCTCGTGCTCGGCTTCCTGAATTACCTCCCGTACTCGAAACATCTGCACGTGGTGGTCTCGCTGCCGAACGTGTTCCTCTCGAACACCAGCGGCCCCGGCGTGATCGGCGCGATGAAGCCGATGGACCTCGAGAGCGATCTCGCGGTGTTCGGCGCGAAGGACGTCACCGATCTCTCGTGGAAGAGCCTGCTCGACGGCTTCGCGTGCACCGAGTGCGGGCGCTGCACCAGCGTGTGTCCCGCGAACCTGACCGGGAAGCTGCTGAGCCCGCGCAAGATCATCATCAACGTGCGCGAGCGGGTGGAGGCCGAGGCCAAGGGCGATCACTCGAAATCACTACTCGACGATTTCATAACGGAAGAGGAGTTATGGAGCTGCACGACCTGCCGCGCCTGCGTGCAGGAATGTCCGGTCTCGATCGACCAGCTGAGCGTGATTCTCGAGTTGCGCCGGAATCTCGTTCTCGGCGAATCGCGCTTCCCGGAAGAAGTGATGCCAACGTTCGAGTCAATGGAGCAGCGCGGATCGCCGTGGGCGTTCGATCCGGGTGATCGCGCCAAGTGGGCCGAGGGGCTGGAGATTCCGACGATGGCCGAGCTGGCGGAGCGGAATGAGCGGCCCGAGGTGCTGTATTGGGTCGGTTGCATGGGCTCCTTCGACGATCGCGCGAAGAAGACGACCGTCGCGTTCGCGAAGATCCTGAAGGCCGCGGGTGTGAACTTCGCGATCCTGGGCCAGGAGGAGAAGTGCAACGGCGATGCCGCGCGCCGGATGGGGAACGAATACCTGTACCAGATGCTCGCGAAGGAGAACATCGCGACGCTCGGCCGCTACGGCGTGAAGACCGTGGTGACCGCGTGCCCGCACTGCTTCCACCAGATCGGCAACGAGTATCCGCAGTTCGGCGGGAACTACGACGTGGTGCATCACTCGACGTACATCGAGTCGCTGATGGCAGCGGGGCGCGTGCCGATCCGCCAGGACCTGCACGGGCCGGTGCGGACGTTCACGTATCACGACTCGTGCTATCTCGGGCGGTACAACGACGTCTACGACGCGCCGCGCGAGGCGATGCGCCGGGCGCTACCGACGCTGAACCTCGTGGAGATGCCGCGGACGAAGGATCGCGGGCTGTGCTGCGGCGCGGGCGGCGGGCGGATGTTCATGGAGGAGAAGGTGGGGAAGCGCATCAACGCCGAGCGGGCGGAAGAAGCGATTGCGACGGGCGCGGATGCGATCGCGGTGGCGTGTCCGTTCTGCATGACGATGATGGCGGACTCGATCAAGTCGCGCGATTCACGGGTGGAGGTGTACGACGTGGCGGAGGTGGTGGCGGGGCGGCTCTCCGACTGATCGCGCGAGGCGCGGTTGAATGTTCCCGGGCGCGCTGGATTGATGGCGCATTTGGAGTGAGGCGTCGGGTGGATCAAGCGCTTCGTGCGATTCCACCAACTCCGACATCCCCGATCCCTCGGCGAGGCCGAGGTGACCGCGTACCTCACGCACCTCGCCGTTCGGGAGCGCGTGAGCGCCTCCACGCAGAATCAAGCGCTCGCCGCGCTGTTGTTCCTGTACCGTGATGTGTTCCGCGAGCCGCTCCCCTGGCTGAACGAAGTCGTGCGCGCGAGGCGGCCCGAGCGGCTGCCGAGCGTGCTGACGCGTGAGGAAGTGCGGCTCGTCCTGGGGGGAGATGCGCGGCACCGCGCGGTTGGTGGCGCTCCTTCTCTACGGTGCCGGGACCGTCGAACTCCCTGGTGCACTCGCGCGCAAGCTTCCCGGGGCGGAGCGCGCCTGGGAGTGGCAGTGGGTCTTTCCAGCGACGCGACCAAACTTCGATGATCGCAGCGGCGCGCGACGCCGGCATCATTTGCACGAGACTGTCATCCAGCGCGCTGTCACGAACGCGGCGCGGCGCGCGACAATCCCGAAGCGTGTGACCTGTCACACGTTCCGCATTCATTCGCGACGCATCTCCTGGAGGACGGCTACGACATCAGGACCATTCAGGAGTTGCTCGGGCATCGCGACGTGCGGACGACGATGATCTATACACACGTCCTGAATCGAGGCGGTAGAGCGGTGAACAGCCCGGCTGACAAGTGGTAAGTGGTCGGTGCGCGCAACGATCCCGGCCCGGCGTGGCGATGTTCGACGTGGCAGCGGCCGTACCGCGCCCGCAACATCACCTGCGCAGTTATGCAGCGGGCGGGCAACCTAACGAACGCTGAAGCTGACAAAGGAGCTATTGAACTGTTTGCGGCTCCGCCGCAAACTCCTATTTGATTCCTTTGCAGCTTAGCTCGGGCGTTAGCCAGGCAAACAGCCGTCTCTGGGGCGACTTCGGCTCGCGCGCAATGCTTGACGTCGCCGCGACCGCGCCGAGCGATGCCGGGAACAGCGCACCGTTGGAGTGTGTAGCAGGTCTGGTCGCGCACAACACACTTTCCGGGGACGATATGCGTCGCCATCTGCTCATTCTCTCGCTGCTGTTCCCCGCCGTGCTCGCGGCCCAGTCATCGGCCAATCGCGAAGCCCCCAACGCTGTCATGGTCCAGTTCGGGAGGTTCGCAGACCTGTTCGGCAGCCGCCTGGTCGCGGCGTTCGATTCCATCCCGGCAGCGCGATTTGAATACCGACCCACGCCGTCCCAGCAGACCGTCGGTTACATCGCCCAGCATCTCGAAGCCGCGAACTACAGCCTGTGTTCGCGCCTAGGGGACACCAAGCATTCAAGTACAGCCAAGGATTCTCTGGCGGACACTCTCAAAGCCCGATGGCCCAAAGACACGCTGGTGGCTCGCCTTGAAGCGTCGCTGCGGTTTTGCGACTCTGCCATTGAGCGGCTGGGAGAGCTGAAGACGCCGGCAATTGCAAGCACATTACTTGCGTTCGAGACGGATCTCGCGGAACACTACAGCCAAATCGCCGTCTATATGCGACTGCTCGGCATGGTCCCGCCATCGGCGCTTCCTCCCAAACAACGCACGGCGATCACCTTGCCGGCATCGGCCGTGCCGCAGTTCGTTGGCGTGTACGAGCTCGCTGACGGCCTGGAACTCGAAATCACGATGCGCGATGGAGCGCTCTCAATCAGGTCGATGCCTGACGGTACCGTGGTGCGGCTCTGGCCCGAGAGCACGTGGGACTTCTTCATTAACGAAGTGGATGCGCAGGTCACCTTCACTCGGGACTCGGGCGGCGCGGTGACGGGTCTCGTCCTTCACCAATACGGTCGGCTCAGGACAGCGAGAAAGATCCGATAGTGCTCGTCGCTACTGCGGGGTGGCGTGATTGGTCTGTCGGAGGCACCGTGGCGATGGTACCATGGAGCTCGGCCGATGACCCGCCACTACCTCGCGGCTGGCTAATTCTTGTTAGGCGGACGCCAACTATTACTTCGGCCACTGCATAGTCGATGCTGCGGTCCTTTTGCAGCACGGAGAAGGTGAGAGGAGAGGAGCGATGAGAGGGAGTAGCGATGAGCGGTGCGTATGAGTCGGAGGGATGAGTTGGAGAAAGTAGAAATGCGTACGAGAATGAGGTTGAGAACCTTCGAGCAGTGGGAGTGGGAATGCGAGGCCCGCCGTGCGGGGGGCCTTGGGTGGCCTCCCACTCCCGCCACTCGCGCTCCCGCCACTCCCACGCAGACTCAGATCTCCTCGCTCATACGCATCGCTCCCCCTCATACTCACCTCGCATCGCGACTCGAGCCTCCCATTCACTCCATCGCCCACCATCCGTCGCCGCGATGATCGCCAGCGGAACATCGGCTATTTGATGGCCGAAGCAATAATATGGTGCCACGCGTTCACGGAGGGGCCACTTGATTCGGAAGCTCAAGAACGGTAGTTACCGCCTCTATTCATCGAAGAGGAATCCTAAGACAGGCCAGCGGCGCAATTTGGGCACGTTCACGACACGGGCCGCGGCCGAAAAGCACGAGCGTGAAGTGCAGTTCTTCAAGCGGCGAAGCTGATACGCCGCCGCAGCACAACGCCAGTCGTTGAGGCTGTAGAAAAAGGCCTTTTTCGGTGCGATCGGCACCGACGCGGTTG
>OCZT010003402.1_pt1 | contig 16246 bp, 17 predicted proteins | sample 1539031 | NCBI WGS metagenome assembly OCZT01 (sample SAMEA3539308, study PRJEB22396) | soil metagenome | biome: tundra; feature: field; material: soil | place: USA | collected 2010-05 | depth 0.15 m | reverse complement strand
GCTGGCCAATTTCGACGCCATTCGGGCGCGGATGAACGGAAATTGGGACCAGCCAATGAATCCGGAGATGCCGCACGCGCCGAACCCGCCGTACGGTGCGATCATCTATTACCACTTGAGCAAGCCGCCCGCCGGCGAGATCAAGATCGAGATCTTTGACTCTGCAAACAAGCTGGTGCGGACTATGACGAGCACGCCGCCGCCGGTATACGAGCGGCCGCCATATCCCGAATATTGGCTGATGCCCCCGTTTGAACGTGCTCTATCGACAAACATGGGTACGAATCGGACAAATTGGGATCTTCGTTATGACGACCCGCCGGGCTACAACCCCGATATTAACAACCAGATGAACTCGGCACCGGGTCAGGTCACACCGGCGCCGCACGGGCCGCTCGCTCTCCCGGGCACTTACACCGTTAAGCTCATCGTCGACGGGCAAGTTTACTCGCAGCCGCTCGTTGTCCACAACGATCCACGGATCGGCGAAAGTGCGACGGTGATGTCGGATATGCGGGCACAGCTTAAACTGGCGATGGTCGCTTGGGCTGGCATGAAGGACAGCTACGCCGCCAACGAGGAAGTGGCCGCGGTGCGGGCACAGTTGGCCGCACTGCCGCGCGGCTCGATGCCGGCGGATGTCGCGACGGCCGTGACCGCGCTCGATGCAAAGCTTGCTACGTTCGGCGGTGCTCGCCCCGGACGCGGCGGTGGTGGTGGAGGCGGTGGTCGCCCAGTCGGCGGCACTGCCGTACCCATCAGCGTGAGCCCATTCAACGGGCTCAATAACCTGTTTAATACAGTGCTTGCACCGTTCGCGCAAAACGGCATCGACATGCCGCCCACAAAGGCGGAGGTGGACACGTGGGAATTGGGCTGCAAGGAGTACACCAAGTCGGTCAACGGATGGAAGACGATGCTCGGCGTGGACCTCGTCGCCTTCAACGGCGTGCTAACGAAAAACAACCTGCCGCCTCTGAAGATCGCGCCGACAACTTTGACGGTACCGGCGTCGTGCACGTTCGTCGTGCCTACGGTAGGTGGGCGAAGATAGATCGAAGACCGCGCAGCACGGGCACGGGAATGTTGTTTCTAATGCTCCTCTCCTTACACCGGGATCCCCGCGAGCGTGTCCTGAAGTGGGGTGGACGTCGGAGACTGTCCGCGTTTCGCGAACGGTTCAAAAGCTCCCCTCCTTACGAAGGAGGGGTGGCCGCGTTTTTTGCGGACGGGGTGGTTCTCTACGTTACATAGAAAGAATTGGAATAAACCAGAGTGTCAGTAACGTTGAAGAGAACCACCCCCCGGCTAAAGCCGTACCCCTCCTTCGTAAGGAGGGGAGTTGGGTGGCTGCGTTTTTTGCGGACGGGGTGGTTTTCTTAAACTTTGCCCAAGAAAAACACGAATCAATAAAATATTTCGCCGCAGATCTCCGCAGAATAGGCAGATCTGATGCAATATCTGGTTTGTCTGCGTTATCTGCGTTAATCCGCGGCAAAAATACTCCCCGCTTTGATTAGGCGTAGGTGGCGTCTTAACTCCCCGCCTGATAGGCGACCCGCGCCGCCGTCGTTTGGAGGCGCGCCTGCGGCTCCACTCCTAACCGCTCATCTTTTACAAAACGTTCTGTCTGAAATCTCCGTATTCCTTACAAATTAAGCAGTTCGGCGGTTCGTCCGCTGGTTCGAAAACTCCTCCGGAGAGTTAGATCATGGAAAAAGGGTCCCTTGCGTCCCGTATCAGCCGTAAACTCCAGTTTTTCGCCCGTTACTGGGTTGGCACGATCTTGCTGATCTATGCGGCCCCCAAAGTGATGGGGACACAGTTTCGCGTACTGGAATCCGTATACGACGCGCCGCTCGGGCAGGTCAGCGATTTCTGGCTTGCGTGGTCCTTTTTCGCACGCTCATACCACTACCAACTGATACTGGGTTTTACGGAGATAACGATAGCCTTTTTGTTGATCTTCCGGCGCACTAAGACCCTCGGAGCTCTTTGCTCTTTGCCGATCACCATTAACATTATTATGGTCGATTATTTCTTTGGCGTCGCCACCGGCGCATTGGTGGTCGCATCAACTCTTCTGATCGGAGCGCTGTATGTGCTGGTTCCGGACATTCCGCGGCTCAAGGCCTTTTTCTGGGACGCACACAAGGGTCTTCGCCCCGGCGCACGATCGCCGCAAATTTTATCTATGCGGTCGTCGTTTTCGCCAGCATGATCGGCCTGATCATGTATGTTGCCCGCATATCTCCACGCTTCCTTGACGGGGAGTATAAGATCGAGCGTTACGCGATCAATGGAACGCCGCAAACCTTGAGTCCGGGTAAATATGGCACAGACGCGATGATGTATCTCGAGGTCAGAAACAGTACCCTGCTAAGTCTCAATGGCATGAACACAATTGGCGGTTTCACGATCGATCCGACGAAGCAGGCATTTGTCTGGACACCCGATAGTAAAGAGCCCGATACAGTAATGAATGGAACATTCCAAACAAATGGTGACGAATTGACTCTGAAGGGTAAGATAGGATCGGACGATCTGGAAATTATGCTAAAACGAGTTATTCAAGAGCCGTAATAACGGGGCATCACAAAGGCGTTTTTCTACCCGTTTGGGAACGGGCGTTTATGCTGATGAAACTCTTTAGTGGCGGTGTTCGTGTATTTAGTGTTGTTTCGTGGTTAAGTGCATTGAAACCACTAAATACACGAACCACACGAAAAAGGCACGAATGAGAAAGCCAAGTTTCTAGGGAGAATATCAAATGAAACCCAACGTTATGTTAACCATCGCGTCTCTGCTCTCGATCCTCTTATTGATGTTTCACCTGACGGACGACATTGTCCACGGGATGGAGCCGGGAACGCTCTCAAACATCATTGCCGTCCCCATCTTTGTCGTCTTGCTGTACGGAACTCTGGTGCTCAGGGAGCGGCGAGCTGGGTACGTCATCATGCTCATCGGGGGACTCTTTGCGGCGGGTATGCCCGTCATCCACATGATGGGGAAGGGGGTCGGCGAGATCGCCAAATCCGGCGGAGGCTTCTTTTTCGTCTGGACGCTCTTCGCTCTCGGCGCGAGCGGGGTCTTCTCAATCATCCTCGCGGCGCGCCTACTGTGGAACCCGAAATGGGGCGAGTCCCGGCAGTCCAACAAAGCGAACATGGAACTTGTCTGAGGATCGAATAGACTGAAATCACTATATACTACGCAGATATGGAGAAACGGCTACTAGCATCTAGGCTCAGTGTTCAGTATGAAGACTGGATTCTGATCGGATAAGAGGGGCTTACTTTTCACCATTCGCTATTCACTATTCACCATTCAATTCCCTTGCCCTAAGTCGCCAACCAAGGTATTGTTTTCCATATGATCGAATGGTCCACATGCCGAGAAGTCGAACGAAACCCGGGAAAGGTCAGCGGTGCCTGGATCTTCCGCGGTACCCGCGTACCGGTCACTGCCCTGTTCGAAAACCTTGAAGCGGGCGCATCGATCGATGACTTCCTTTCATGGTTTCCCGGAGTCACGAAAGCGCAGGTGGAGGCCGTTCTTGAACATACCATCCAAACACTGGAGTCGGAGCGGCTGGCGGCCTAACGATGCTCCTTCTATTCGACCAGGGAACTCCACTGCCGCTGCGGGCCTACCTTTCTAACCACACCGTGATTTCAGCCTTTGAAAGAGGTTGGAGTGAGCTGGAAAATGGCGAATTACTCTCCTCGGCCGAAGTGGAAGGCTTTGACGCCTTGATAACTACAGATCAAAACCTACGATATCAGCAGAAGCTTTCAGCGAGGAGGATAGCCGTCGTTGTGCTCCTCACTACAAGCTGGCCGCGAATCGAGAGAAACGTATCACTGGTCGTCGATGCCATCGCCAATATCTCAGAGGGCACCTACCAGGAAGTTTCCTTCCCGGACATTTAGATTCAAAGCCATTCACTGTTCACTGCCCACCGCCCACTGGTTGGATCTCACTTCATATTTTCGAGTCCAACCTTTATCCTTTCAAGAGAACAAAGGGAGGCATCTCGTCGAGACGAAATGCATCTTCGGTAAGCTTGCGGCAAAATTAAATGGGAAAAATGCGAACATGAGAAAGTTTTTACATTTCGTTCTGATAAGCGGTTTAATGGCCGCCGCTTTATCGACGGCGGCGCAGACAAAAGGCCCGGGTTTTACCGTGACCAGGATCGGCGATGGTGTTTACGCGGCTATCGGTGACGACGGCGGCCCGGCCGGCAGCAATGCCGGATTTATCGTCGGAACGGGTGGCGTCGTGGTGGTGGATACGTTTACAGCCGTCGCACCGGCAAAAGATCTGCTGGCGGAGATCCGCAAAGTTACGAACCTGCCGGTCCGCTATGTCATCAATACGCACTATCATCTCGACCACGTTGGCGGGAACGCAGTCTTTGCCGAAGCGGGTGCGACGATTATTGCGCAGAGCAACGTGTTTGGCTGGGAGCGGACAGAAAACCTTAAGTTTTTCGGCGCTAACCCCAAACCGGACAAACGCGCGCTTGTCGAGGGTTTGGTGCTGCCGAATGTTACGTACACTGATGCCATGGACATCCGCCTCGGCGATCGATTGATCAAGGTCCGCTACATGCTCGGGCACACCGGAGGCGATTCGGTGGTGATCTTGCCGGGCGCGAAAGACAAAACTGCCGACATAGTCTTCGGCGGCGACATCGTTTGGCAAAAACACTTGCCAAACTTGATCGACGCGTCGACCGGTCCCTGGATCGAGACGCTCGGGCGACTGCTCGCCGATCATCCGGCCGCAACGTTTGTATCCGGGCACGGCGGAGTTGCTTCGCCTGCGGACGTCAAGGATTTTCGCGACTATCTGGTCGCGCTGCGAAAGGCGATCGCCAAAGCCCAGGCCGACGGTACATCCGGCGATGAATTGGTCACTGCGGTAACGGCTGAACTGAAAGACGCCTACGGTAAGTGGGGCTTCTTCGAATATTTCATCAAACCCGACATCATGTTTACCGCCGCCGAGTTGAAAGGAGTGAAAAGAGTTCTGGTACCGGGAAAAAATTAAGACACGCCCAAACAATCCAAAAGCCGGGAGTCATGGGTTGAAAAATGTATGCAGTAAATTCTCAATGGAAACGGACTAGACGATCGGTAATACCACCAAGCAGGTGATTTCACGGGCATTGCAACGACGAAGTTTGTCGTTATCATGGTCGCGTAGCGATCACATGAATTTAGCCGTGGGTTTCAACCCACGGAAAGGATGAAATGAAGCCCTCGTCGCGTAGCGACGATTGAATAATGGCAAACACCAATTTGTTCTATCATATTGTGTTCAGTTCGAAAGGGCGTGTCGCGAAGACTCCAGGAAATGGCGGAGGCAAAAAAGGCAGACGAGAAACGTCGGGGGTTCGGAAAGTCATGAGAAAAAGAGAGATCATTCGTACAAACGAGAATAAACCAGATTACAAGGCGGACGAGTACCTTTTCAGTGTGGTTTGGTCAGAGGAGGATGAGGTATTCATTGGTAGAGTCGTTGAATTTCCTTCTCTCGCCGCGCACGGGAAAACTCTCGAAGACGCTCTTCGCGAAACTAAGGAATTGGTTTCCTATATATTAGAAGACTTGAGAGAGAGCGGTGAATTTATTCCGGAGCCTTTCAGCAAGAGGAATTTCAGCGGCAAACTAAACCTCAGGATGCCGCCGCAGCTTCATCGTCAGCTCACTGCCGAAGCCGAACGCGAGGGCGTTTCACTGAACCAATGGATAAACAGAAAGCTCTCGGCCCAGTGTTCGGTATAAAGACTCGATTCTGATCGCACTAGAGGGGCCATTCACTTTTTCACCTTTTCACTTTTTCACCTTTGCTAACGCTCCATCCGCTCTGGCGATGTCTTTAAGCTGCGAAAGCGGGATGATCACCGTCTGAGGCCCATAGGCATAGGCGGCGACCTGGTATGGAGGAAAGGTGATCATAAGCCCTTTTTTGGTCACATTCCAAAATTGGTAATTCTCCGCCGTAGGCTTTGCACCGTCCTCAAAAATGTCCTGAGCGATGCCCATATTCTCGCCGCTATCCGGGTCTTTACGCCCTTTCAGATCGCGCATCGCATAGTCGGCTATCGTCGTCAGATATTTTGATCCGGGCTTGAAAAGGTCGGCGAGCTTTAGCTCACGGCCAGCTTTAAGATCGTAGGTCAATGTAAACGTGCCGTGGTTCGGATGAGCTCCGCCTGTAAAGGTGTCCTCGCCAAAATTGACGCTGATCTGATCGTCGTCAGCGTATTCGACGTTGTACCCGACATCGATGTAGTTGCCTATCTCGCCCAACAGCTTGATATCGGCAGCGGTCATCCCCGCGAGGTCCTTTCTAAACCCCGCAAGCGATCTCATCACGGTGGCCTTAGCGAGTTGGTTAAAACCGGCGGCGTTGGTATTGCCCGATAGCTCGGGGTACTCGGCCGAAAGCTCGGCCTTCTTGAGCTTTATCGATTCCTTGATCTCGCGGGTCGTGATCTGGGTGGTCGTAAAATAGACCATCTGCTCGAACGCGTAAAAACCGAGGCCCTCGTCCTTTTGCCCCGGCTTCAACCACTGGCCCTCGATCGACGCTCCCGAATCGAAAGGATCTTCCTTCCATTTACCCTTAAATTCGCCGGTTTGCTTGCCCGCAGCGTCAGATTCCTGCATCGTAAAACTGCCGTCCGCCGCGATCTTGCCGTTGAGCGTTAACCGGTTCGCACTTCCCGACCTGCGGTAATAGTAGCTGCCGTTCAGGCTGTCACCGTCGCGCTTGATATCCATTTCTACCTTGGCATTCCCAACGCTCCCGCTAAACGCCCGTCCGGCCCTCTGCTGCAACGCCGCCGCATCCACTTCTACACCGATCACCGCAAGAACTGCCGCCAGAGTGATCAAAACAAGCCCCGCGGATCCAAAAAACTTACTTTTCATCATCAAATAACCTCAGGTTATAGACATCGAACCGCTAAGAAAGTAACACGATGCAAAGCCTTGCACCAAAGACCGCCTGTAAGTAAAGATCCGATATTCATCACTCTGATTTCTGCCTTCTGAATTCCGAAATTCTAACGTCCGCCTTCTGCTTTCCGACTTCCACATTTCTTCTCCCCCAACGTCGAGTCTTCCGCCCCCCAACACAAACTCAATATGGGTCCGTTCCGTCTATGTCGCCAAGAGGTCGGTTAGTGACTGTTCACGGCCCACTGTCCACTGTCCACTATTCTCCATTCTCCATTTTCCCTTCTCCATTCATTTCGTGCTATCTTTCCCCTGATTTATGCATTACCGCCGATCCACGCCCCTCTTGATCGTCTCAATTGTTCTCCTGTTCGCCGGCGCGGTCTTTTCCCAATCTAAGGTCGAGTGGCGAGTGTTTGCACCTGAGGGAGAGGAATTCGCTACCGAGGCTCCCGAGGTCCTGGTCACGCAAACTGTTCCGAGCTATCCGCCGGACCATACCTACTCTGCACATGTTGGTCGGACGTACTTTTTTGTTTTCTCGTCACGATCCTCGAAAGATGACAAAGAGTGGGCTGATCTCCCCTACATACACGGTTTTCGGGAGTCTGGAAAGAATGAACGCCGTGGAGAGATGGTGGCCGAGACTTTTTCTTTCGAAGACGGTGAGGGCTTTTACCACGAAGCCCTGTATTTCAGGACCGGGCGGGCCAAATACCTGTTTCATCTTCTCAGCGATGTACCGAACGACAAACAGATGGCCCGCTTTTTTGAAAAGCTCAACATCGGAAAGGTAAACGATAGCTATGCCTCACCCGACCCGCTTGCTCCGATTGAAGATGAGGTCGCGCAGCCAAAGAGTACAATGCCCGGCGGAACGGCGCCGTCTCGATCGCAAGCGTCTGCTGTGCCGGTCATCATGGAAAAGCCGCGTCCCGGCTATAACAATGAGGCACGCCTCCGCAACATCAGCGGCACCGTATCTTTGCGAGTACAGTTCCTGGCCGATGGCACGATCGGGAATATTACCCCATTAATGCGGCTTCCATTCGGTCTCACAGATCAGACCATCAAAGTGGTACGTGCTATAAAGTTCCGGCCGGCGGTCGTCGATGGTAAGCCGGTTGACTCGGAAAAGGTGATTGAATATACATTCTCGATCTATTAGCCAAGCTGTCGCCAAAACGGTTGGAATTCTAACTCTTCGTCGCACTAGCGACGGCATGAATGTAGCCGTGGGTTTTGAACCCACGGAAACCGCACAAGATGGATCGCGTCGCGTCAGCGACGATTGGATCAACGTGAAATACGATATGGAATATATCGCGAATATCCAGCCGTCGCTGACTTGGGCGCGGAATCGTATCGGCTACGGCCCGTGGCTTTAAAGCCACGTCTACAATCAGCTGATCGCTAACGCGATAGGGAGGTTTAATAGCGGGGGCAAGCCGTGGAGCAAGCAGCCCTTCCCAACTGTCAGTTATTGACTTGAGCAGGCAGGCCAAGCGGCGACTATATTTGTTAGCCAAGTTGGTTCCCAACAGATGGAATTCTCCATTCTCCATTCTCCATTCCCCTCGGGCTGTGCCCTTCTATGGGCGGAAAAGCTACGCTTTTCCGGCCTGGTTTACCTCCTGATTGCGGCTACGCCGCCGCTCTTCCGGGCCAACCCCCAAAGGTCTGGTTAGATATTTACACCGCTTATCGATGGCGGCGGCGTAGCCGCGAGAGTTATTTTGCTCGACGGAAAAGCACAGCTTTTCCGCACATAGAGCGGCCTAGCCGAAGACCAACGGAGATAGGGAGTAAGGGAGATGAGGGGAAACCGAGAATTCCTCCATTCTCCATTTTCCGTTCTCCATTTTCCATTTCCCATTTCCCATTCTCCTTTTACGTGTTACATTACGGCTATCATTCCGGAGGTCAACATGAAACTCGCTCTATGCGTCCTGACCCTTACGCTCGCCGTAGCCTCTGCACTTGGTCAAAAAACCGCCAGCGATGAAATGGAACGCGGCGATCGGCTCAGGAACGCGGGGGACAATCGAGCGGCGATAGAAGCGTATTCGAAAGCTATGCGAAGGGACCCGGGATCGGCATCGGCTTACGTCGAACGCGGTGAGCTTCTTGCTAAATCGCAGAGATGTGGTGACGCAATTCCGGATTTCACAAAGGCGCTTGAGATCAACGGGGATCTCTACCGAGCGGTTGCCGGGCGAGCATTTTGTGTCGGTGCCCTGGGCAATTTCGATGAATCAATCGCGGAAGCTACACACGCGATCGAACTTAATGCCTCAAAGCCGGAGGCCTATTATACGCGCGGTCTTGGCGAGTATGCGAAGCATAGATTTCAGGACGCTCTTCGTGACTTCAACCAGGCGATAGAGCTTGGCATGAACACCGCCGTCGCATACTCCAGGAGGGCCGCGGCGCGCGATATCACCGATGACTGGTTGGGAGCCATTGTCGACCATACCCGAGCTATTGAACTCGACCCTCTCGACTGGAAAAAGTATGCCGGACGCGCCGTCGCTCGGCGAAGTTATGGCGATTACCTGGGAGCGATCGCGGATTACGATAAAGCATTAGAGCTCGCCCCGAAGGAAAGAATGCAAATATTTGATCGCTCGTGGGCAAAGTTATTTAACAATGATGCCGCCGGAGCCTACCAGGACACTGTTGATTATCTCGGGGACGAGGGCGTAGCCAACCCGGGTGCTCCGCTGCCCGTGATCGTCGGGTATCTGGCCCTAAGGAAAATGGGTAAGGCAGAAGCGGCAAGCGCATTTGTAAAAGCAGCCTTGAAGCACGCCAAACCAGCTGAATGGAATACTTACCTCTTACGTTACGTTGCTGAAGATCTCGGCCCCGACAAGCTTCTGGAACTCGCCGGCACTGACGAATTACTCCTTACCAACGCCCACGGCCTGATAGGTACCAAGTATCTTCTCGATGGCGACCGTCGCAATGCCGAGGTCCACTTCAAATGGGACCAGGCACATGGCAGTCACGAAATTATATTCCACCAACTCGCCCGCACCGAGTATGCCCGGATGATGGGAGATCCCAACCTTCTCCACCCGCCGCTGCCTTCAAAGTAGATGCTTCGCCAGATCGCGGCAAATGCAGTCAAAGCGACGGGGCCTTTTTCGGTTACCATCCCCGCATGACCTTCATTATTCACTGTTCGCTGTTCATTGTTCACTAGTCACTATTCACTGTTTCCATGCTATCTTTCGCCTGATTTAACACTGCTCAGTGCGCAAGTATCCCAACTTGCGAACAGCTGCAGACTAGCTACCGGTGGGGAGGAATCTTGTTCGTAAGAACACGCCGCTCGAGATTGTGAAGAGCCCGATTCTTCCGCTCAAAGTAGTCGAGTCTGTTTGGGTTGCGTACTATCCAGAATTTCTCAACTGCGCTGTTTCCCTCGTACTTGATCGCCAAGACGCCATTGAAATCGGGCCCGTCCGTCTGAACGATGGCATATCGTTCACATATTTCGCGAGCAGTGTTACGCGCGGTTTCCACCTTTTGCCGGCACAGGTCGCGGAGAAATTGATGACATTCGCTTAGGTGCCTCATATATTCCCTAAGTAGCGGACAAAGGCTTACGTTACCGCCCCGTTCTTCAATCTCTGCCAAAACCTTCGCGGAAGTCTTTTTCGCTTTAGCTAATCGTTCTGTCGTAACAGAGATTTCCGGAGTGCTAACGATAAGGATGAAGTCATCGGTCATCGAATCCGTATCCTGTGAAAATGTGAGGACATGGGTAGGGGATCCGCCATAGGTAACAAAGTTCCGGAGGTTGTCCATCAACCGGTATGCGAAACTTGATGCGTGAATTTCATTCTTACGCTTCTTGATTTTGTCACCGACGTTGTCGATCACGTTTGCGCATTGCGGTGCAAATTCAACATACGATCGACATGAACTCAACAAGTTGAAGACCCGTCGATCGAACTCATTGCGCTGTTTGTTAAACCAATCTTCATCGTGATCACCGAGAACCATATAATCTATGGTCGATTCCAACAGGCTTCGCTCAAATTCAAGGTAGTTTTCGATGACCAGATCGTACTTTTCCTCAGCGGTAAGCATGGTCAGAATGTCGTTCCTTCCGGCACGACTCTTCTCGAATTCCTGTTGATCGATTTCAATAGCCACTGACCCAAAAGTGCCCCGGCTGATATTGTATTTCGTCATCGCCCTAAGTTTATTCTACTCATTTTCCACTTTCCACTGCTTTCATGCTATCTTTCCCCTGATTTAATAACGTTCAAAGAAGCAAGTTTCCGAACTTGCGAGCGGTTGCAGTCTAGTTGTTTGTGATTCCACAGGCTTCGCCCGAAATGGGTGGAGTTTCTCGTCTCGGTATCTTAATTGTAGCAAGCTTGCAGATGCTGAAAAGTGATTTATCCACAGCTCGAATGAGGACCAAGCTGACTTTTCTGATACTCCTCCTATGCCTATTTTTTAGTGTTTCTGGCAGAGCTCAGCGGAAGGGACGGGCCGTTTCGTGTAACCTTTCCTATCACGACCTACCAAATCTCAAACTGCGCGGATTCTATTTGAGCGAGTCACACGAAGAAGTGTCTAATCGCCTCCCTGGATTCAATAGGGCTTACAGTGACGCGACAGGTTCTTTGACTCTTTATAACGCTCCAGGAATTGATTTTCGGGTGATATCACCGAGCCTAAAGTGGTCATATGATTCTAGCGACGACAAAGACCTTGAAGATGTTTCATTGGTCTGGCACTTTTCTTCAGGGAAGTTAGTTAGAGTTTTTGCGGACTATGACACCTACCGCCCAAGGACACTGATCGATTTCATTACGCAGACAGCCAAAAAACTCGACCTACCCTCGAATAGCTTCAAAGTAACTGGCCAGCATCAAGCCAAAATAGTGTGTAAAGATTTCTCTCTCGAACTTATTCACGGAGAATTCTCACACTTGGGATGGGATCCTGAGGGCGCCCGCCTGATCTTAGAAGACACTGACGAGATAAAGAGATTGGACAAAGAGATGGCCGACTACAAATCTGAACAACTTAGAAAGCGAAATACGTTAAAGCCTTAATCTAGCTACATTCGTTTCGATTCCATAGGCCCATGTACCTTGATCGGCGGATCTCTTCGCGTCTGGAAGTGGGTTTAAGGTCTAAAATTTTAGCGACGTAATCACTTGCTAACAGACGAACCGTCTTTTCAAATATCGATGTGTAGTCACGGCTCGTTTTCGGCCCTCTATCGCACAAAGATTGTATTTTTTTAGCTAAAAAAATGTCTTTTTTAGCTAATTTTGCTCCCGGATCACCGATTTCGGTCTCTCTTTCTCGAGGATCTTGACGTTTCTTGCCATTTATTCCCGTATTTTCCGCAAAACAGAGGCTAAACTGGGAAAAAGAGGTCCGTTTTCCGTGAAAATTTAATTTTATTGCGTGAAAAAAGTCTTTTTTCTGCGAGATCAATTCCAGCATTTGCCACTATAAGTCCTTTTATCAGTGATATTTATAAGTTTCAGGCAAGAAAATCATGGAACTTACTGCATGTCATCTGTAAACACATATTCTTACGCTCATTTCGCCAAATCCAATTTGCGTTTTCTGCTTTTAGTACCACGATTCGACCGATCGGCGAGGCTTTACAGTGGTGATTGACTAGTAAGGCTTGAGATCTCTGTAAAACTCTTTGCAGGAAATAAAGTGCCATTTAGCGGGCTGATCTCCGCCTCGATAATCCGGCACCTCGTACAAACAACCAGACTCCACGTATTTTCGACCGTTGAATTTATAGTCGGTAAAACTTGTTTCGGCCGCGGAAAAGTGTCCTTTTAGCAGCAGATCGGAGTAACCGTTTGTCTGGGCCCGTCGAATTTGCTGCCCCATAATGGAACGATCAATATAGTCTGACGCATTCAATAAAATTTGATAGTCCTTCCCTCTTTTCTCAAACACCCAGAACTGACAGTTTCCTACGCCTCCGCACATTTCGATGGTCCGGCCACGAACAAGGTCCTCCATTTTACCGTCATGATTAAGATCTACATGCTTTAGCTCGAACATGTCGGCACAGTCAGGGCTCTCAGTCGTATACGCCAATATTTCACGCCATTCTTTATTTCGACGGATCGCATTCCAGATAGGCAAGATCTTTGGGTCACGGCAATAGGTCTTTTTAGTTACCAGATCCGACGCCGGAGTCACGGGAATCTTAGGTCGGGAAGGTGAGGAAACAAAATCATATCCCCTAATCGGATGCTCATCGATCGCGACAGCTCTCGGGATATCCGGATGACCCGACGGCTCTTTCCTCTCCCGCATCAGCATCGAACTTCCGATACCGATCATAAAACCGATGCTAAAAGCCAATAATTTGATGTCAATGCGGTGCATAAGTGTTCCGGAGTTGGAATTGAATAATAATCCTTTTTCGAAACGCGGACAATATCTTTATTGGACGTGAAAAAAGTAGAATGGGAGTTGTCCTCGCGGCGCGAAGAAGTGGACAGACGACGGGTCTTATGGCAGACGGTAAGTTGGGGTTCCCAGTCGAAAAATACTTGAGTGCATTGATGGCAAGAAACGATAAGCATATAGCAAGAACACTGCTTTTAACCGTAATTTTTTGCTGTGGAACGGCCTTCGCTCAGCAAAATGAACCGCTTCGGGCGCCGTTCTTTCAGGGTGAAGTTCTGCCAACACCGCCTCAACAAAATGCACCGTGGCCGCATGGCGACGATTTGCTCTCGAAAGCGGCAGCAACGCTCTTTGAGCAGGGGTTAGCCGATCCGCGCGGGTTGGAATATCGAGAAATTGAAATTGCCGTTGGAAATCCCTGGGATGGCGGCGGTTACGCGTTCAAGACACATGGTTGGATCTTTCCCGACAATGGCAAACCCGATCGCTTTGCCATTGCGTGGAACGGTCTGGTTTACCCGGTCGTGCGCATTGGAAATGCCGCCGACCTGCACAAAGATTGGCCACCTGATGCCAAAATACCAAAAGACCCGAGTTGGGCATTTGAAGAGGCTTCGGAATCGCGTTCGGTCAGTCCCACGCCTCCTACCGCTTTGAAGATCGTGTTGCTCTTGCGCCTGGGCGAAGTCGACATCGATAACCGAATATCCAAATTCATCAAGCCTGAGGAGGGGCCTGATCCTTATCTGAGTTTGGCGAACGATTGGGCGTGGTTTGCATTTGACCGTGCTATTTGCGCCCACGAGCGTGGTGACGATCGTTTAGCCCTCGCTGATGCTCGTCGTTTGAGCAAAATTCAGCCACTCGTCGAATCCGAAGCGAAACGGCGCACCTTTCCACCACCGCGCGATTTCCCAGACTCTCGCTTTCCCGACCGCTCACACTTCTATTTGTCTTTTCTGAAGCAGCTCCCGGATCTTTTAGCTGATTGCGAGCGCCGGTTGGCGGAGCAGAAAAAGTCGTCACTTCGCCAAGATGAGATCGCTTCCCTGATCGTCGATCTTCAAAACGTTGATGCCCGCCAGTGGGCTCAGCCCGGAGGCGTCACTCTTGCCGAAGACCCGCGAGTTCAGGCTTTAGTGATGCGCGGCAATGAAGTTGTCGAACCGTTGTTGGATGCGATGGAGAACGACACTCGGCTGACGCGATCCGTGTCGTTCCGTGGCGATTTTTTTCGTTCCCGCTATCTGATATCAGTTTCCGAAACCGCGTATGCCGCCTTAGTGGATCTGCTGCGTGTCGACTTCCATACTGACGGTGTGGACAGCGGGCCAGTTTCAAATAAGGAGCTAGTGGCGAAGATCCGTTCTTATTGGGCCAAAATGGGCAGCCTGCCCCCGGCCGAACGCTTTTACATAGCCTTGAAGGGATGACAAGGCCGGCAAGGACCAATGGCTTCAGGCCGCCGCCAACATCGTTCAGCCCACCGATGTGGAACGTCACGGCGACTGGACGACGGTTCCCAACCGCAAACCCGGCCAAAAGATCGAGTTGCGCGGCGAAAGTTTGCGCGACGGGCGCACGCCCACGGTTTCGCAGCTATTGGCTGAGCGGTCTGACGACATTGCATCTGTTCGCACAAACTCAACAATGGACCATTTTTTGTATATAGACGCAGGGCAGATGGCACTGTATCTGGCCGATTGGGATGGTGAAGCCGCTGTCCCGACGCTCAAGAAACGCCTGGCGCGGGCCTGGAATATAGGCCGAGAGCCAAATGATATTCTTGCTTTCAACGGCAATCCGGTAGAACATTTCGGAACCATAATCGCCAGGATGACGTTGGCCCGGGCTCACAGCGGCGATGAGACTGCCTACGATGAATACGCGGAGTGGATTCAAAAGGTTGAACTTAAAGGCGTTCCTTTTGGAATCGAAGAACTGCAAAAGCCTTTGATCCTGGGCGCGGCACGTCCGAGCATTGCACAGGCGACTGATTATCTGTTCAACGATCCCAGATCGCCGTGGTCGAATGTTTTGGCACCGGGCAATGGTTTTTCGCTGGTGAGGTTTTGGCAGTCGCCGCTTCCCAATACCCAGAGTTTTCGCAAACAGGCTTTGCGCGGCTTAGGGGACAATACTTTGGCGGGGACTATTACTTTTAACCCGCACCAGGATTGGAACAGCGCCGCGGAAGCTCTAATCGAACTCAAAGGGACCGGAATGGGTTTCCGCGGCTCCAACGGCGATCCTGACACGCCGCCGGCCGGCGAAAAGCGCTCTTTCCGCGTTTGCGACGTCTATGCTAATTTCTACTCGCAGTATCAAAACGGCCCGAAATTCCAACTCTTCTGGCCTCAGGAGAAACGCAATGCGGGCGTTATGGCGTGCCGCAAATGGTTGGAGGGGAAAAAATAGGCGCCAAGAATCAAGTGCATTCGGCCGTATCAGTCTTCGAGAAAGAAACCAAAGAACAAATCAAGAATGATTGAATAGGAGCTAATGACTTGAGATTTTTCTTAAAGAAATCGAGGGTTCGCTCTCAGGCCAACAAAACGGAAAATGGAGAGTGGCAAATGGAGAATGGGAGGATAGGCCATACCTCAGATACAATGTGGCCAACGGGCTGCCCAACGAAGGTTTAAATGAAAAACTTTATCGCTTTCATTTTTTTGATTTGCTTCGCGGCCGGGGCGAGTTCGCAAAGACCTGTCGTGCAAAAGTGTCATCCGGTCCGCGACAATGACCGACTCGGGCCGGTTCGATCTATAAAGCTCGAAAATACGCTGACGTACAGCCGTGACGAGATCGGAAGAGCGTCGTGTAGGGAAAGAGTGTAGATCTCGGTG
>OCZT010003401.1_pt1 | contig 16252 bp, 17 predicted proteins | sample 1539031 | NCBI WGS metagenome assembly OCZT01 (sample SAMEA3539308, study PRJEB22396) | soil metagenome | biome: tundra; feature: field; material: soil | place: USA | collected 2010-05 | depth 0.15 m | reverse complement strand
AGAACAGAGAACAGAGAACAGAGAACAGAGAACAGAGAACAGAGAACAGAGAACAAAGAACAATCCGTCATCCCAACGCGAGCACCACCGAGCCTATGACCACAAAGGCGCACCCTATCATGGTTTTCCATGTAAGTTTTTCCCCCAGAAATATCACTGCCAGCAGTATGGCAAAAGCAACGCTGAGTTTGTCCACTGGCGCGACTTTTGACGCGGGGCCGAGTTGGAGCGCGCGGTAGTAGCACAGCCAGGACATTCCTGTGGCCAGGGCGGACAATACCAGGAAGATCATTGAGTGGGTGTTCAATCCTTCGGTTTTGGCCCACTGCCCCCTGAAAGTCAGGATAAGCGCGGTCATGGCAAGTACGACGACCGTGCGGATGAACATACCGAGATTGGAATTAATCCCCTGCACTCCCACCTTGCCGAGTATGGCCGTAAGCCCGGCAAAAAAAGCCGATCCAAAAGCAAAAAACTGCCACCCGCGCATATTCATAAAAATCCTCCTTGGTGTAATGATACTGCCGGAAAACCCTATAAATCCATGTAATTCTTTATCGTGTCCGGTGCGAACTTTAATTTTTCCATGGCCTTTGCGCGATTCCCCTATATAATATAAGCGCAAAATCCATGGAAAAATTAAAGTTCGTACCGGACACGACCTATCATTAAGGCCATGTACCATTCGCAGTAGCTCAGGTACATGGCATGCCCATGTACCATCATGTACCATTCGCAGTAGCTTAAGGTACATGACACGGTTTATTCTATATAAACCGTGGTTTTTAAAACTTTTTCTATATTAGGATAGGAAGAATACGTGGACATGATCCTCAAATATATACTGTACGTATTCCCGCCTTTTATGATGCTTTTATACATGTCCGGTATATCCCAGTCTATGGAATTTTTACCGGTTTCGGCGCCTATCTGGTGGCATACTTCCACAGTATTACCCCCGGCATCCACCACCTGCAGGGTTATGAAACTTTTCTCGGTAAGCGAAAAATCAAACTGCAGCTTTGACCCTGTTGGGGCCTTGATAGGGGTTGCCTTGAAATTTGTAGCGTCGCTCCCTATCCAGAAATACTGCGCAGACTCTTTGTCAGACACAAATATCTGGCCGTAATGCTTGTATATGGCTATCCCGGTCGGGCTTTCAAACTCGTAATCTTTTGTCCCAAATGACCCGAAATCGGTTATAAACCTCAGATCAGGGGAAAACTTATATACCTGCGAATTTAAATTATCCACCATGTAAACATTTCCGTAATAATCCTGCTCAAGCGTGGTCAGTTTTACATTTTTTCCTAGCACTTCATTGACCCTGATCGCCTGCGCCAGGTTGCCTTTCAAATCAAACTTCATCACACGGTTATAGTTGCCGTCTATTATGTATATGAAACTGTTTTTATACCCGGAGTAGCGCTCTCCCTCGTCGCAAACGCATATACCCTGCGGGTTCGATATGCCTTTTTCCTGGCCTATGGAGTAAAGATATCCGCCTGATTTGGAAAAAACCTGTATCCTGTTGTTTCCCGTATCTGTCACGTAAATTTTTCCAGTGGAGTCCAGGGCAACATACGACGGCTTGTTGAATTTACCGGGCTCGCTTCCCGGGCCTCCTATGTTCCTGATGAATTTCACTTTTTTACCGCTGTTATAAAACCGGGCTATCCGGTCATTGTCCGTGTCCACCACATACACGTCCCCGTATTCATTGCATGCAATACCCTTGGGGTTTAAAAGCTGGCCGTCGCGGCTGCCCTTACTCCCGAACGTGCCCAGCGAATGCATGGAAATATTGTAAATTATTTCCCCTCTGCCTGAATTACACCCATACACGGTAAGCTGCCAGTCGTCCTTATCCTTGTTTATCTTCCCGTAATCCACGACAAGCTTGGTTGCCGCCAGGTCCTGCGGGTCGTCAAAGTATGTCCTGTTGCCGAGGAATAGCTTGAGGTGCACCTGGGTCCCACGGTGTATGCCGAAAGGAGTGTGCCAGAAAGACGGGTACACAAGGGTTGTGGGTTTGTCATATATGGTTGTTATATCCCCTTCTTTAGGCTCATCCTCTGCCGCCATAAAAGAGAATAAAACCAGTACCGCCGCCAAAATTAAGTTTATTTTCCTTGTCACATTCCACCTGTTTTTTTTAGATGATTGATTTTAACAGAATAGGCCGGCTTTTACAAAACAAAATTAAAACTTATATGAAGTTTCCAAACCTCCGGGCACGGCTGATATTTTCACATCGGGCCCTTCATAATTAACTATCTTTCCCGTGATAACGCCGATAAATGCCCCCAGCAGAACGTCAGACGCCCAGTGAGCTTGTCTATATATCCTCGCGATGCCGGTCAGGGCCGCCACAGGATATGTTATCCATCCTATGTCATAAGTATCCCCTATGATTGTTGCCCACGCAAAAGCAACTGTTGTGTGGCCCGAAGGATACGAATTATCCGAAAAATTAAACCAGTTAAATACTCCGGGATTGTCTGTGGCAGAGGGCCTTTCCCTTCCAAAAATAACCTTACCCGCATATGATATGACGCCTGAAACTGCAAGCCCTTCAACTACTTTTACAGCGGTCTTCTTTTCCTTTTCCCCGCCGAGCGAAAATAAAAGCGTATCAGCCGCAAGCACATAAACGCCGTCGCCCGCGTTGTTAAATACGTTAAAAACCGCATCATTAAAATCATTATGAATTGAACGGACAGACTGTGACAGCCACAAATCATTTTTCATGAGTAAATAAGTCGCAACCCCGAACCCGCCCGCTATAAGCCCTGTTTTAACCGGATTGTCTATAATAGCCTGTCCCATATATTGAAAATCAAGGAAAAACACCCGGTTCCAAATGGTGTCTTCACAACGTGCGGCAGCGATAAAACTTACAAGCAGGAATGCCAAAATAATTATTTTTTTCACATCAACTCCACATTTTTCTTATGCTCTTGCCGAACTTAACTTGCCTTACTTGTACAACTTATGTTCCTTTACATACGCGCTTACCTTCGGCCCAAGCTCTTCCACGCAGTCCTCGCCGCTCCTTATCCTGAACCTGATGTCGGTTGAGGCTATGTGTATCAGCCCTGTGTGCGCCCAAAAAACCACATTGGTAAAATTGCCGAATTTTTTGGCTATCATTTCCTTTGTGTTGCCCGCGCGCGGGAAAATAATGAAATCCGTCAGTTTCAGGACTTCCTGGCTGTCCTTCCATGTGTCTATGTGGTAGAAGGCGTCCGAACCTATTAAAAAGTGTATTTTGGTCTCGGGGAATTCGGTCTTAAAATGCCTTATAGTATCTATCGTGTATGAAACATTCTTCCTGTTTATTTCAAAATCAGAAAGGATAAAATCAGGGTTGCCGTTGATCAGGAGCTTTGCCATTTCCAGCCTGTGCTCCGCGTCTATGACGTTCCTTGGTTCCTTGTGGGGCGGTATGTATGCGGGCACAAAAAAGACCTTGTCCAGGTGAAATTCTTTTTTGGCTTCCGCCGCAAGCGAGTAATGCCCCATGTGGGGCGGGTTAAAGGTCCCCCCGAATATTCCGATGTCCTTTAGATCAGACACGTATCTGCCCGCTTCCCTTTATCACGTATTTTTCCGACGTCAGTTCTTTCAGGGCCAGGGGGCCCCTGACATGCAGTTTCTGGTTTGATATCCCCATCTCCGCGCCGAGGCCGAACTCAAACCCGTCATTGAGCCGGGTGGACGCGTTTATAAAACAGACGGCCGAGTCAACTTCTTTTGTGAACTTTTCGCCGGCTTGAGTATTTTTCGTTATTATGGCGTCGGAGTGGTGGGAACCGTAATTATTTATGTGCCATATGGCTTCATCCAGATTTTCAACTATCTTGACGTTCAGTATCAGGTCGTTATACTCTGTCCTGAAATCTTTTTCAGTTGCGTCCAGGGCATCAGGCAGGTATTTTTTTGCCTTCTCTTCAGCCCTGACTTCCACACCCGCGTTGATCAGCTCCAGTTTCATCACCGGCAGGAACTTTCCCGCTATTGTCTCATGTACGAGCAGGGTTTCCATGGCATTGCAGGTGGACGGCCTCTGGACCTTCGCGTTCATTGAAACATTTACGGCCATATCCAGGTCAGCGTCTTTATCCACGTAAGTATGGCAAATACCGGCGTCGTGGTATATGACGGGTATCATGGTGTTCCCCGCCACAAAATCCACAAGGCCGCGTCCCCCGCGCGGTATTATGACATCCACGTACTCTTTTTGTTTAAGCAGTATGCCCACGGTCTCCCTGTCTGTATTTTCAATGACTTCCACGGCGCCGTCAGGCAGACCGGCTTTTTTTACGGAATCTTTTATGATTTTCCCCAGGCACATGTTCGAATTATAAGCGTCGGACCCGCCGCGCAGTATCACGCTGTTACCTGATTTTATAGTCAGCGATGAGGCTTCCACTCCCACGTTCGGGCGGGACTCAAAAATTATACCGACCACACCCAAAGGCATCCTCATTTTTGAAATAATCATGTTGTTTGGTCTTGTCCACTCTTCTGTTATTTCGCCGACCGGGTCTTTTAAGGCTGCGACTTCAGACAGCGATTTTATCATGGCATCTATATGACTGTCATCCAGGGTGAGCCTGTCTATAAAAGCTTTTGAGAGGCCTTTTGTCCGCCCGGCCTCTATGTCTTTTTTATTTTCCTGTTTTATAAGCGCCCTGTTTTTGTCCAGTTCCCCGGCCATAATATTTAGGGCGTTGTTTTTTGCCTGTGTCGTGGTTTTCATCATGGCATAAGACGCTTCTTTGGCTCTTTTTACCTGCATAGCCACTTGTTCCCCAAGTTCCATTCTTTTGTCCCGCTTTCCAGATATTAGTATTTAAAAAAACTGCTGTATTATTTCATTTGACAGCAAAAAACCCTTGCGCGTAAGGGATAGTACTGTATCTTCATTTTCAGCAAGGCCTTCTGTTTTCAATTTCCCTATTATACTACTATATTTGGAAATAAAATCAAATTTAAAAATCGCCTTAAATTCCGCGTAGTCCAGCCCGTCCTTTGTGCGCAGCCTCATCATTATATAGTCCTTTTTCTTTTTTTCTTCGTCGATCTTTTCCGTAAAATCAGCCGGGTCCTTTCCCGCCCTTATTCTTTTTATGTATTCCGACGGCGCTTCCGTGTTTGAATACCTTGCCTGCCTGAAATATGAAGCGGCCGAGGAGCCTATCCCTATATACTCGCCGGGTTTCCAATAGTTCAGGTTATGCCTGCACTGCCTGTCCGGCAATGCAAAGTTTGATATTTCATACTGCCTGTACCCGGCCTTCTCAAGCGCCTGTGCCCCGCGCTCGTACATATGTTCTATGATGTCGTCGTGCGGAAGCACCATCTCACCGCTTAAGGCTAATCTGCCGAACTCGGTGTGATTGTATATTGTAAGCATGTAAAAAGAAACATGTTCCGGCTTTAACTTTACTATTTCATCAATGTTGTGGAGCACATCAACCGTCGATTGACCCTCGATGCCGTACATAAGGTCAAAATTAATGTTCTTTATGTTATTCTTCCTCAGGATATCATAAGCTTTATATATGGTATCCGCATCATGGATCCTGCATAGTTTTTCCAGGAATTTGTCATGAAAACTCTGGCAGCCCAGGCTTATGCGGTTGACATTTACCTCAAGAATTTTAGCTTTTTTATCCGTTATTGTTTCAGGATTTACTTCCAGGGTTATCTCCTTTAATTTTTTTCTTTCAACCAGGGAATAAACCCCCGAAAACAGGCTGTCCAGCTGTTTTTCGGAAAGGATGGAAGGCGTGCCGCCGCCGATAAAAAGTGTTTCATACTCGATGTCAAAATTATTTTTATAATATTTGAGTTCTTTCAGGACGCACTCTATGTAATCGTCGGCAAGGTACATGACATCGTCAAAAGACGAAAAATCGCAATAAGGACATTTTTTGACGCAGAACGGAATGTGGATGTACAAACCCAGCATAAGTACTCCTTATTTTAAAATAAAATAACTTGATTAAGTTTTGGAGACAAGAGACTGGAGCTTGGAGTAAAACCCGCGACTATGTTTGGTTATTTTTACCTTGCTCCGGTCTCCATTCTCTTGTCTGCCTTTATTCCACTCGTTATTATATTGTAATGCTTAACCATCCTCCACCGTTTGGGCGGCCAGTACACCATCCATGCTTTCCCGCGTAAGTTCTTTTCAGGCACAAACCCCCAAAAACGCGAGTCATCCGAGAAATCCCTGTTGTCTCCCATCATAAAATAAGTCCCCTGTGCCACCTTTACAGGCCCGTAAAAATCACGCATTGACTCTTTTATGCCAAAAACCTTTTTATCCTTGTAAAAAACATAAGGTTCGTCTATTTTATTACCGTTAATAAACAACTTTTTATCCCTTACCATGATAATATCCCCTGGCAGTCCCATGCAGCGCTTGATGAACATCAGCTTGGGATCCTCGGGATATTTGAAAATTATGACATCCCCCCTTTTTGGGGAGGCAAATTTCAGGATTTTAGTGTCTGTTCCAAACAGGGATGTTCCGTAAGTGAACCTGGCCGCCATTATCCGGTCCCCGATCAGCAGGGTATCCTCCATGGATGACGACGGTATCTTAAAAGCCTGGATAACAAACAATCTTAAGAAAACAGCTATAAGTATCGCGAAAAAAACAGATTCCACCCAGTATCTTAGGTTGTTATTCTTTGGCAGCCTGAAAATGAACATAATAGCCGCCTGGGCTGCCGTAAAAATCACAAAAAATCCCCAAAATATTATATCGGATATGTCCACTTTACTTTGTCTCCATTTTTCAGCATGGTTATAATATATGTTCAATACCTTTAAAAAGCAAGCAAATTCCTTTAAAACACCTTTAAAAACGTTGAAAACCCCAATTTTTAATTGACATTACTCTTTAATGGTGGTATAAATACGGGTTATTAAAAATCCAGCAAAATTAGACTTTTGCTTGAGGAGTTTTTTTGCCAAAATGGGATATAAAGAAGTCAGAAATTCTATAAAAGGCTTTGGGCAGAAGGTTTTGGCCCCATTACTGGTTCTTTTACATAAAATAGGCGTAACACCGGACTTTATCACCTGGGTGGGGTTTGTGCTGCTTTTGCCCGCGGTTTATTTTCTTGCAAAAGGCTATTTTGCCTTGGCTGCCCTGATAATTACCTTTGCCTCCATTTTTGATATGCTGGACGGCGCTTTAGCCAGAAAAACAGGCACAAAAACCAGATTCGGCGGTTTTTTAGACTCCACAGTTGACAGGTTTTCGGAAGGAGTTTTGTATTTCGGTATTTTAATATACTATAGCGGAACTAATAATATAAACGGCATAATACTGAGTTATCTTACGCTATTTTTTTCATTTTTAGTCAGTTATATCAGGGCCAGGGCAGGCGGCTTGAAAATTGACTGCGAAATAGGGATTTTTACAAGGCCTGAAAGGCTTATTGCGCTCATAATTGGACTGTTGCTTGGCCAGGTCCTTGTGATAATGATAGTTATATCAGCAGTATCTTTCATCACTGTCATACAGCGTATGTGGCTGGTTTATACCGAGGCACAAAAACTGGACAAGATCAAAAAATGAACTAATTTATCAAGGAGGAAATTCGGAAAATGGATAAGAAAATCAGATTGGCAATTGCGGGGCTTGGGAACTGCGCCTGGTCGCTCATACAGGGGCTGGAATACTATAAAAATGTGGCTGATGACGCGCAGATACAGGGTTTGATGCACGCCAATTTGGGTGGTTACAGGATAAAGGACATCGAACTGGTTGCCGCTTTTGACGTGGACGCGAACAAAGTGGGCAAGGACGCTAAAGACGCCCTTGAATCCTTCCCAAACAACACCATAGAATTCGCCAAGATCAAAAAAACAGGCATTAAAGTCATGAAAGGCAGGACTTTGGACGGGCTCGGCAAATACTACCAGACCGTAGTCAAGGAATCAAAATCAAAAGCAGTTGACGTGGCGGCTGTATTAAAAAGGACAAAAGCCGATGTCCTTGTCTCTTACCTGCCTGTCGGTTCTGAAATGGCTGTCCAGTATTATGCCATGGAAGCCTTAAAATCCAAAACTGCCTTCATAAATGCCATTCCGGTTTTTGTGGCATCAACACCGGCCTGGGCCGAGAAGTTCAAAAAAGCCGGCGTGCCTATAATAGGGGACGACATCAAATCACAGGTCGGGGCCACGATAGTACACAGGGTGCTGACAAAACTTTTCGGCGACAGGGGCTGCAAGATATACAGGACATACCAGCTTAACTTTGGCGGCAACATGGACTTCATGAACATGCTGGAACGCGAAAGGCTTTACTCAAAGAAAATCTCAAAAACCAACTCCGTGCTCAGCCAGATGCAGAACCATATAAACGCGGAAGAAGACGTTCACGTCGGCCCAAGCGACTATATACCATGGCTTAAAGACAGAAAGTGGTGCTTCATACGCATTGAAGGCTCAAACTTCGGCGAAGTTCCCTTAAACCTGGAGTTAAAACTTGAAGTCTGGGACTCTCCCAACTCGGCGGGAGTTATAATCGACGCGGTAAGATGCGCAAAAATAGCTTTGGACAGGAAGATCGGCGGTATGCTGGAGGGCCCTTGTGCGTACTTCATGAAAACACCGCCAAAACAATACAGCGACTCTACAGCGAAGAAAATGGTGGAAGAATTCATCAGAGGATAATAATATGTTTTACCTGCTCAAAATAACAGAGTTTATATTTAAAAATATCCCGCGCAGAGCGGGATATTTTTTTTCCGATATTTTTTCCTTTTTTTTCCTTGTTTTCTCCGGGCAAAGAAGGCGCAATTTAAAGATCAACCTTGAAGCCGTGTTTGGCCGGGGCAAAGTAACTTACCCAATGCTTTTGTCCGTGTATAAAAATTACGGCCGTTACTACTTTGATATTTTCAGCGGCCATATAAAATTCCCTGAAAGCGCCGAAAATACCGCTGACGCGGTTTTTAAAGCGGACTTTGTGCCGAGGATCCGGGATTTTCTTGGCCGTAAGAAGGGGTTTATCATAGTATCCATGCATATTGGCAACTGGGACGCGGCCGGTTCTTATGCCGCCGGCTGTTTCCCGGGTATGGTAAATATAGTGGTGGAAAAACTGTCCCCTGCCATGTTCAGATGGTTCAAGCAGGCCCGGGAAAAAATCGGTATGAAGATAATCAGCCATACGGATATAAAACAGATGATAAAAATCCTAAATAACAACGAGCTCCTTGTTCTAGCCTGTGACAGGGACATAGAAAAAACCGGATTTCAAATGGATGTTTTTGGCAGAAAAGCCTATATCCCCAGCGGCCCCGCCAAACTGTCCCTTATGACAGGCGCGCCTGTTATTGTTGGTTCTTTTCCACGCAGCGAAAAAGACATTATGAAATTCATTGTAAAAGCAAATCCGGTTATTTTAAATACGGAAAACATGGAACGCACAAAAGAAAACATTGAACAACTTACAAAAGATATTATAATGCAGATGGAAGAACTGATAAAACAGGACCCTTTGCAGTGGTGCATGCTGCAACAGTTCTTTGTCAGGTAGAGAGGCTGCTTGCTGCCTCTCTGCCCCGGCTTTTAAATACCGCGGTTAAAACAACGATGAGCGGCGGCAAGCAGCCGCTCTACATGGAGATTTTTCTTTGAACAAGACCAGTGCCTTTAAAAAGATCGCCATAGTCACCCCTTACTACTATCCCCTTTACGGCGGCGTTCAGGAGTATGTCTATCACCTTAAAGAGGAGTACAAGAAGTTGGGGTATTACGTCCGGGTTATAACCGGAAATTTTATAAAAGAACGCAGCAATGACGAAAAAGATGTCATACGTATAGGCCGCGGACTGCCTTTCATGATAAACGGCTCCACTGGCCGGATAATCATGTTAAGGAAAGCGGACCGCGTCGGGGATATTCTGGAAAAACATAAATTTGACGTCATCCACTATCAGGAGCCATTCGTGCCTTTTTTATCCCACGCCATTATCAGGAATTCATCCGCATTGAACATAGCGACTTTTCACGCCAGCTTCGACAAGAACGCGTTTTATAAATATGGCGGTTCTGTTTTAAAACCTTTATGGAAAAAAATCCATGGGAGGATAGCTGTTTCGCCTTCGGCAAAAGCCAGCATAACAAAATATTTTTCCGACAGGCACGTGGAGATAATACCGAACGGCGTGGATATAAAACGTTTTTCTCCGGCAAACAAACCGCTGGAAAAATATTCCGACGGCAAGCTGAACATACTTTTTACCGGCAGGATAGAAAAACGCAAGGGCTTAATATACCTGATACAGGCTTATAAACTTTTAAAGAAAAAATATCCGGGCATACGGCTGATAGTGGTCGGACGCGGACCGCTCCTGACAAATCACAGGAAGTACATCATCAAACACCGCATCAGGGGCGTTCATTTTGAGGGATTTGTTTCGCAGCAGATGCTTCCCAGGTATTTTGCCTCGGCTGATATTTTCTGTTCCCCCGCCCTGTTCGGCGAGTCTTTCGGAATAGTCCTTCTGGAAGCCATGGCGTCCGGAAAACCGATTGTGGCCTCCGGTATAAGCGGTTACAGGGACGTAGTGGATAATAATATAAACGGGCTTTTGTCCGCTCCAAAGGACATCCACAGCCTTTATGAAAAACTTGAATCCCTTATAGTTGACATAAAACTAAGGCAAAAACTTGGAAAAAACGGGCTGGCAAAAGCGCGTAATTTCACATGGAAAAAAATAGCCGCTGCAAATCTGGATTTTTACAGGAAAATAATCCATGAAAGAAAGAAGGTTTAAATGTATTACTTCCTCCGCATGATGCAGTTTTTTATATTGCTTGTCCCGATCAATGTCCTTTACGCTGTTGCCGGTTTTATCACAAAACTTGTTTTCACTTTCTGGAAGGAAAAACGCGATAATGTTTACAGGAATTACTCCCTGATTTTAGCCAAAAAGTACGGCCGCCCCGCTACTGACGCGGAGATCAAAAAAATCATGAATGACAATTTTTATAACTACGGCATGTTTAACGTGGAATTTTTATGCATAAATAAGATTGTCCGCATGTCCGCCCTTCCTGAAATAAAAAATCCCGAAAGGATCGAAGACGGTTTAAAACCAGGCAAAGGCCTGATGATATGCACCCTGCACTTTTCAAACTGGGATGCGGCAGGCACCATCATTTCAGGGCACTACAAGGGCATCCGTGAAGTATGGGCCATAGCAGATGATCTGGGCGGGGGTTATTCAAAATTTGTGCAGGAATCACGCGGACATTATGGCATACATGTGGTGCTTCCGAATAAGAACTTAAAAGACGCCTATATGTGCCTTCAAAACGGGGGTATCTTGAACGTGCTCGTTGACAGGCCCCTGCCGCGTACCGATAAAAGCGGCGTTGAGGTTGATTTCTTCGGTAAAAAAGCCTATGTAGCCACGGCAGCGGCCAGGATAGCCCTTAAAACAGGCGCAAACATGCTTGTAGGCTACGCAGTCAGGGATGGCAGCTCTTTCTACGGTCAGCCCGGAGAACTCATCAAATATACCCCGACTGGCGACAAAGATAAGGATATACAGTTAATGACCCAGGCTTTATTGACCGAAGCTGAAAAACTCATCATGGCACACCCCGAACAGTGGTATATGTTCCGGGACTTCTGGAATAAGACGAATTGAGGATAAAATGACTGAAAAAATCGCTGCAAAAATACCAAAACTGCCGAAAGGTTTTGCCAAGGCCGACTATCACATTCACACGTCAATAGGCGACGCTGTTTGCTCGCCGGAGGAAATTGTCGACCATGTTGAAAAGAATACGGACTTAAAAGTAATTGCCATAACCGATCATGACCAGATAAAAGGCGGTATAGCCGCCAGGGAATATGCCCTAAAGAAAAAATACAAAATTGACGTCATTGTCGGCGAAGAGGTCAGCACATTAAAAGGCCACCTGATAGGATTGTTCATGAAAAAACGCATCCGCCGCTATACGGGACTGATAGATACAATCAAGGAAATGCACTCCCAGGGCGCCATAGTCATAGTCCCCCACCCTCTCTCGTACTTGACCACAAGCGTTGGAGAGATGGCCTTTAGAAAGGTCATGGAACACAAAGACGACGACGTGTACTTCGACGCCGTAGAACTGATAAACCCGGCGATTGCGGGCAGGGTAACAGACCCGAAAGCGATCAAACTGAATAATTCGTATTGGAAACTGCCTGCAACAGGCGGATCTGATTCCCATTCGTTGGACAACATAGGAGACGCATATACGATTTTCAAGGGTAAAACAGAACAGGACTTCAAAAAAGCCATATTGTCCGGCAAAACATCCTATGCAGGAAGGTACTGGAACTTCAAGGAACACTGGGATTTGTTTGTGAAAAAGTTCAAAATGTTCAAGGTGTTCTGATCGTTTGGTAAAAAATATTTTCGCATCGTTCGTTGGCATTTGATGTAGAGAGGCTGCTTGCTGCCTCTCTGAGCAGGCTTGTAAACGCAGGGTTTAAAACAACGGTGAGGGGCGGCAAACAACGGTGAGAGGCAGCAAGCAGCCTCTCTACAATATCAGCCGTTAGGTACATCCCTTCTTAAATCATCTTATCCAGTATGTTCCCGTGCATATGTATTATTATTTCTTTTGCGTCCATTTTTCTGAATTTCTCCATATCCGCCTTCAGCGCGGCCGATGCATGCCCGCTCATATTCCTGAAAACGCAGTTCTTTATCTCATCATCCACCCCGAGCAGCGCAATAGCCAGGGTTTTCACATCCACTTTTTCATCAACCTTAATCAGCCATTTCTGGATTTCTTCGTCTGTCATTGATTTCAATCTTACAAGTGCCGGCATTTTATCACCCCTGGCAATCAGTTTGTATTTAAACACGCAGCCCGGCAGTCTCGTAATAACTACTCCGGCTTGTTTTTATCCAGCACGTCCAGCTCTGCTACAAGAGTTTCAAGTTCCTTATATCCTTTATCCACTTCCTGCTGGTGCCTGTGGCTTTCTATCTGCATGGCCTGTATTTCCGCGCCGCCTAATTTTCCCGATTCCTGGGCTATTTTAAGGTTCATTGCTTCCAAAATGGCCTCATCTTCATCTATCTTTTTTTCTATTTCAGCTGTCCTGTCTGTTATGTTCTTCCGCTGTTTCTTGTAGTTTGCCGCGGCAGCCTGCGGGTTTACCTTTTTAACCGGTCCGGATTCTTTTTCTTTCTTCTGTTTCTTTACTTCCGGTTCCCAGCCTACCCTGTCCAGGAAGTCCTGATATGTCCCTTCGAATACAAAAGCTTTGTCTTCGTTAAATACAATAAGTCTGTTGGCCAGGTGATGCAGGAACATTTCACTATGGGTAACTATGATGACGGCGCCTGGAAAATTATCAATCGCCACTATCATGGAATCGCAGGATTCTATGTCCAGGTGGTTGGTCGGTTCGTCCAAAAGCAGCAGGTTTGCGGGGTTAAGCAGTATTTTACCGAGAGACACGCGGCTTTTTTCCCCGCCTGACAGAATTGATATGCTCTTTAAAGCCGCATCGCCGGAGAACATCATGGCCCCGCATGTCCTGCGTATATCCGTATAGGCCATCTCGGGCCTGACCATCTGGAACTCTTTTTCAACGGTATTATCGGGATTTAAACGTTCTATGTTCGTCTGCCCGAAATATCCCATGGAACACTGCGGATGCCTGTATACCTTTCCGGTTTTTGTCTCAAGTTCCCCGGCAAGCAGCTTTAAGAGCGTTGATTTTCCCTTACCGTTCTTGCCTATGACGCATATCCTGTCATCCTTGTTTATGTCTATTGAAAGGTTTTCAAAAAGTATCTTATCAGGTGTGTAACCGTAAGACAGGTTCTCGACGCGCATGGGATAATGCGCCTCAAAATCCAGGTAGTTGAATTTAAAACCCAGCTCAGCTTCTTTTGTGAGTTCCTCTTTTTTTCCCATTTTTTCAAGCGCTTTTACCCTGGATTGCACCAGCGTGGCGCGCGCGGCCAGCGCGCGGAAACGGTTTATAAAATCCATGGTTTCTTTGCGGACTTTTTCGTCCTTTAGCCGTGTTTTTTCATATACTTCCTCTTCCACCGCTATTTGTTCGAACAGCTTTATGGTATCGCCTTCTATCTTCTTGACTTTTTTCCTGTGTATGACCATTGTATGCGTGGTGATCGCGTTCATAAAATCGCGGTCATGGGTTATTATCATAAGTTCGTTTTCCCTGCGCTGTAAAAACCGCGTCAGCCACTTTAGGGATATGATATCCATGTAGTTTGTCGGTTCATCAAGAAGTAAAAGGTGCGGCTCTCCAAGCAGGACTTTTGCCAGGTTCAAACGCACCTGGAACCCGCCTGAGAATTCCAGCGGGGATTTATAAAGTTCTTCCTCGGTGAACCCCAGGCCCGCAAGTATCTTTTCCGCCTTCCATATCTGGTCCTTCTCGTCTTCCTGCAGCCCCAGGCAGGCTTCTTCAAGCAGGGTCGGCTGGTTGAACTTAAGGTGCTGTTTTAAGTACCCTATGGTGTAATTTTTAGGTATTAAAATACGGCCTTCATCAGGGTGCAGTTCGCCTGTGATTATTTTAAAAAGCGTGGTCTTCCCAGACCCGTTGCGGCCGACCAGTCCTATACGCTCTCCCGCATGTATATTAAAACTTATTTCCTTTAAAACCTGCTGTCCTGAAAAAGAAATTGATAGATCATTAATCTGTAACATGTGCCATCCTTTGCTTTGTATGGTTTTAAGTCAGAACATCTCAGGGGTTATGACTTTGTTTCAAGTTAAGATTATACGCTTTTTGCCTTTTAAAGGTCAACAGGTTTTTAATGAATAAACCCAATATGATTTACCGTTTTGATTTGCATTTTTACGGTTTATTTCTTATAATAGACCCATTAAATAAAATGAACGGGGTGAACTATGGCTGAAAAGCAGGAAGATAATATAGACCTGATAAACCTTATACTTATGCTCAACCAGAATGCCTTGATATCCCTGGGCGAATCTTCCCGCTTCGCTGGCGGCAAAAAAACAGAAAACCTGCCTCACGCGAGGCAGTCCGTTAACATGATAAAAGCCATACAGGAAAAATCAAAAAATAACCTGACTCCCGGTGAAATGAAGTTGTTATACAGGATTTTAGGCGACCTGCAGGCAAAATACGTAAAAGCGGCCGGACTTGATAAGCTGGGGGAAGTCAAATCATCAAACCCCCGCAAAGACAAACTTGACGCGGCTTTGGACAAACTATCCAGTTCAGATCTTGCTAAGATGCTATCCGATTTAAGCAAAAAAGATGCTGGAAATAAATAACATATCAAAGATCGGCGTTATCTCCGATACCCATATATCCAAATGGACCGGGCCTATGCCGCCGGTAATTAATGATTATTTTAAGGATGCCGGGCTTATCATACACTGCGGGGATATTGTATCCCAGGACGTAATCAAAGAACTTGAAACACTTGCGCCTGTTATTGCCGTAAAAGGGAATATGGATAATCAGGGACTTGGACTCCCGGTTACTGAAGTTATACTGGTAAATGGCATCCATAAAATATGTGTTTCGCACGGCAGTGGCTCCCATAATGACATTATGCACAGGCTTTATAAAGAATTTATCCATTATAAACCTTCTATTATTTTATACGGTCATACGCATAAAGCCGGAGAATCTGAATATAACGGAATCAGGTTCTTTAACCCGGGAAGCCCCACGGCAAGTTCCGAGTGCTGCTCAATAGGCGTAATTAATATCAACGGCGCAGAATTAAAAACAAATGTTATTGTAATCTAACTCTGATATTTTATTGTGTATTATTGTAACGTATATATATGAAGTTATATAATATACCAATAAAATATAACATTTTATTGTATTAACATATTGTTAATAACTGTTGATAGGATGTGGATAACTACGAAAATTCACGAAACTATATGATCCTGTCGGAAAACCTTCATTAATATGACGTGTTTCCTTTCGTGTCCGGTACGAACTTTAATTTTTCTATGGCCTTTGCGCGATTCCCCTATATAATATAAGCTTGCCATGAACCCGAGCCCAGCGAGTGGTTCATGGCGCAAAATCCATAGAAAAATTAAAGTTCGTACCGGACACGACCTATCATAAAGACCATGTACCATTCGCAGTAGATCAGGTACATGGCATGCCCATGTACCATCATGTACCATTCGCAGTAGCTCAGGTACATGACACGGTTCGCAG
>OCZT010003400.1_pt1 | contig 16253 bp, 13 predicted proteins | sample 1539031 | NCBI WGS metagenome assembly OCZT01 (sample SAMEA3539308, study PRJEB22396) | soil metagenome | biome: tundra; feature: field; material: soil | place: USA | collected 2010-05 | depth 0.15 m | reverse complement strand
AGGGCATCCGCGCGGCCGGCGGCACCCCGATGGAGCTCAACACGATCGCGATCTCCGACGGCATCACGATGGGCACCGCCGGGATGCGCGCCTCGCTGGTCTCGCGCGAGGTGATCGCGGACTCGATCGAGCTCGTCGCCTCCGCGCACGCCTTCGACGCCGTCGTCGCCATCTCGGGCTGCGACAAGACGATCCCCGGCACCGTGATGGCGCTCGCGCGGCTGGACGTGCCCGCGCTGATGCTCTACGGCGGCTCGATCCGCCCCGGCTGGTTCAAGGGCGAGGAGGTGACGATCCAGCAGGTCTTCGAGGCCGTCGGCGCGCACGCTGCGGGCAAGATCACCGAGGAGGAGCTGCACGAACTCGAGGAGGTCGCCTCGCCCGGCGCGGGCGCGTGCGCGGGCCAGTTCACCGCGAACACGATGGCGATGGCCTTCGAGGTGCTCGGGATCTCCCCGGCGGGTTCGGCGATGGTGCCGGCCGAGGACGGGCACAAGCTCAAGGTGGCCGTGCAGGTGGGAGAACTCGTCATGGACGTCCTGCGGCGCGGACAGCGCCCCAGCCAGGTCATCACCAAGCAGGCGCTGGAGAACGCGATCGCCGCCGTGGCCATGAGCGGCGGCTCCACCAACGCCGTGCTGCACCTGCTCGCCGTCGCCAGGGAAGTCGGCGTGCCGCTCGAGATCGAGGAGTTCGACCGCATCTCCGAGCGCACTCCGCTGCTCTGCGACCTGCAGCCCGGCGGGCGCTACGTGGCGACCGAGCTCTATGAAGCGGGCGGCGTGCCGCTCGTGCTCAAACGGATGAGCGAAGCGGGCGTGCTGAACGCCGACGCCCCGACGGTCACCGGCCGCACGATCGGCGAACACGCCGCCGAGGCCACGGAGACAGAGGGGCAGCGCGTCGTGCGCTCCCTGAGCGAGCCGATCAAAGCGACAGGCGGCTTCGCCATCCTGCGCGGCAACATCGCGCCCGACGGCTGCGTGGTCAAGCTCGCGGGCCACGAGCGCCGCTCCCACACGGGGCCTGCGCGCGTCTTCGATGGCGAGGAGGCCGCGATGGCGGCCGTGCTCGGGCACGAGATCGCCGAGGGCGAGGTCATCGTCATCCGCAACGAGGGGCCCGCGGGCGGCCCGGGCATGCGCGAGATGCTGGCCGTGACCGCCGCGCTCGTGGGCGAGGGCCTAGGCGAGAGCGTCGTGCTCATCACCGACGGGCGCTTCTCCGGCGCCACGCACGGGTTCATGGTCGCCCACGTCGCCCCCGAGGCCGTTCGCGGTGGCCCGATCGGAGCGCTCGCCGACGGCGATCAGGTCACGATCGACGTCGATGCACGGCGGCTCGACGTCGCGCTCGGCGACGAGCAGATCGCCGAGCGCGTCCGCGCCTACGTCCCCGCGCCGCGCGCAGATGAGCACGTCGACGTGGCAATCCAGAAGTACGCCAAGCTCGTCGGCAGCGCCGCCGAGGGCGCCGTCACCAGCTGAGGCTACTCGGCGAGGAAGTCCCGCAGGAGGGCGTTGAACGCGGCCGGGCGCTCGAGCATCGCCATGTGGCCCGTGTCCTCGAAGACGACCTTCCTGGAGTTAGGGATCAGCTCCGCGAACACGTCCGCGTCGCGCACGTTGATCAGCCTGTCGTGCTCGCCCCACACGATCAGCGTCGGGCACGCGATCTCGGGGAGGCGCTCGCTCAGGTCGTAGTGCACGATCGCCTCCAGCGCCTGCAGGAAGCCGGGCTTGCCGGCGCCGCGCAGCTGCTCGGCGGCGAGCGCCGCCGGCAGGCGGCTGGGATGGCGCACGACGACGCTGAGCGTGGCGTCGCGCAGGCGCTCGCGACGCGCGACCGTCTCGGACTTCGACGCGAACCACGCGCCGCTGGCCGCCATGATGCGCTCCGCGCGGCGCAGCGTGGGCACCGCGCGCATCGTGCGCGGGTCACGGTGGGTGGAGATCCCCGCAGCCGAGATCAGCACGAGGCGCTCGACGCGCTGGGGGAAGGCGATCGCGAGCTCGGCCCCGATGAACCCGCCCATCGAGTTGCCGATCACTGCGGCTGCGTCGATGCCCAGCTCGGCGAGCAGGCGATCGAGCATGCGCGCGTAACCGGAGATCGAGATCTCGCCGGAGGGCATCGGCGAGTGCCCGAAGCCCGGCAGGTCCACTGCGAGCACGCGGTGCTCCTCGGCGAACATCGGCATCTGCTCCAGCCAGTTCGGCCACGAGCCCGAGAGGCCGTGGATGAACACCAGCGGGGGACCGTTCCCGAGCGAGATCGTGTTGACGGGCGTCCCGTCCACGATCACCCAGCGCTGGTGGGCGCGCCAGTCGACATCGAGCCAGCGGGAGCGGCCCACCGGACCATAGGCGGCGGCCTCGCCGGCGGGGATGCGGATGCCCTCGCGGACGTGGGAGTTGTTGGCGCTCACGGGCGTGAATCTACTCCTGGGCGGGGCGTTCCACCGATGCCGGGGCTCGCCGACAGCGATCATCCGCGATCGGCTGTGCTGCAATGGCGCACACGACGCGCCGCGTGACGCTGTCCCGAGGCCCCCAAGGTGGCCCAGCGGCCCACCGCGGCGGTTGAAGATCTGGCGCGCGCAGGCAGGCGGCGGAACCCTCGGCGGCGAAAGTAGGGCGGGCGATGGCGATGCGAGCAGCAGAGGAGGAGCACGGAGAGGAGCTGCCGCGCGTGTGGGCGGCAGCGCTCGCGCTGCTCGAGGAGGATCTCATCCGCCGCGACGCCGCGCCGCGCACGCGCCGCGCCTACGCCCTCGACGGGCGTCAGTTCGCCGCGTGGGCAGCCGTCCGCGATCTTGCGCCCGCGGACGTGGGCCCCAAGGCCGTGCGCCGCTACATCGCAGCGCTCTCCGAGCGGAGCGCCGCACCGGCCACCTCCGCCCGCAAGCTGGCTGCGCTGCGCGCCCTCTTCGCCAGCCAGCGCGAGCACGGCGCGATCGCGCAGAACCCGGCGGACCTGGTCTCCACGCCGCGCAGGGGCTCCACGCTGCCGCGCGTGCTGAGCGCCCGCGAGGCCGCCCGCCTGCTCGACGCCATCCCCGTCGCCGCGCCGCTGGAGGCTCGCGACCGCGCGATCTTCGAGCTCGCCTACTCCTGCGGGCTGCGCGCGGAGGAGATCGTCTCGCTGCGAATCGGCGACGTGGACCACGATGGCGAGCAGCTGCGCGTAGAGGGCAAGGGGCGCAAGACCCGCTTCGTTCCCGTCGGGGAGCCCGCCCTGGCGGCCGTGTCCGTGTATCTCGAGCGGGCCCGTCCAGCCCTCGCCGGCGGCCGCGCCGAGGACGCCGACGCGCTGTTCCTCAGCCGGACCGGCAGGCCCCTGGGGACGAGCGACGTGAGACGCAGGCTGCGCACGTGGACCGCGCGGGCGGGGGTCGAGAGCTGCTCGCCGCACGCCCTCCGGCACAGCTTCGCCACACACCTCCTGGACGGCGGCGCCGACCTCCGCAGCATCCAGGAGCTGCTCGGCCATGCGAGTGTGTCCAGCACCCAGATTTATACTCGAGTAGAGTCCGCCAGGCTCAGAAGCGCGTATGCGCGCAGTCACCCTCGGGCCTGATCAGGGGGAGGAAGAACCCTGGAGACGAACGTCAAACCGATCGAGCTGCGCGAACTGTGGCGGCGCTACAAGACAGAAGGGGACGCGCGCGTCCGCGAGCGGCTCGTCGTCGCCTACTCGCCCCTGGTCAAGTACGTGGCCGGCCGCACCGCGGCCGGCCTGCCTCCGCACGTCGAGGAGGCCGACCTCATCTCCTATGGCCTCGTCGGCCTGATCTCCGCGATCGAGCGGTTCGACCTCTCGCGCGACATCAAGTTCGAGACCTACGCGATCATGCGCATCAAGGGCGCGATCATCGACGAGCTGCGCTCGCTCGACTGGGTGCCGCGCAGCGTGCGGGCCCGCGCCCGCGAGGTCGAGCGCGCCAACGCCAAGCTCGAGCACAGCCTCCAGCGCGCGCCCACCGACCAGGAGATCGCCGACGAGATGGGCATCTCGCTCGAAGAGCTCAACGACTCGCTGCTTGCGATCTCGCACTCCTCGATCGTCGCGCTGGACGAGCTGTGGAGCGTCTCGGACTCCAGCGGCGACCAGGTCTCGCTGATGGACACGATCGAGGATCCCGGCGCACCCGACCCGGCCAAGGCGCTCGATGTCGGCGACCTCAAGGACCGGATCGCCGACTCGATCGCGATGCTGCCCGAGCGGGAGAAGCTCGTGATCGCGCTCTATTACTATGAGAACCTGACCCTGCGCGAGATCGGCGAGGTGCTCGGCGTGACCGAGTCGCGCGTCTCCCAGATGCACACCAAGGCCGTCCTGCGCCTGCGCTCGCGTATGCAGGAGGAGTCCTTCGAGGACTGACCTGGCGCCCGATAGCCGGCGCCGGACTGCGTCCTCGGTCGCTCGCGTACGCAGTACGCCACGCTCCCTGCGTCCTTGTCCGGCTTGGCTCTCGAACGCCAGGAGGCGGAGTCCCGAAGACCGGCGCCGGACTGCGTCCTCGGTCGCTCGCGTACGCAGTACGCCACGCTCCCTGCGTCCTTGTCCGGCTTGGCTCTCGAACGCCAGGAGGCGGAGTCCCGAAGACCGGCGCCGGACTGCGTCCTCGGTCGCTCGGGGTGAGGCAGGACCTCGTCGCGTCGCGCCGGGTGGCTCCAGACACGCTCAGGGTCCCAGCCGACCTGCACGGCGATCGGATCGGCGCCCTGCAGGTCCCCGAGGACGAGGTCGAGCACGGGCCGCAGCTCCGCCGCGGCGGGTCATAGCGGGGGTCGGGCTGCCAGGGGGGCCACCGCTGCAGCCTATGCAGCGGGGGCTCGGGCCGCAGGAGCCATCCGCCGAGCGCGCGGCCGGCACCCCTGGCGCCGCCGGCGGCGCGGCGGTATGGTTGCCCGACAGCCAGAAAGGGAGGCAGCCATGCGTGAGAATGGGAATCGCCCATCCGCCCGCCCGCCTGCGGACAGGATCCGCAACGTCGTCCTGGTGGGCCATCGCGGGGTCGGCAAGACCTCGCTGCACGAGGCGCTGCTGTTCGAGGCCGGCGCCATCGGCCGCCTCGGGTCCGTTCCCGACGGCTCCACCGTCTCCGACTCCGACTCCGACGAGCAGGCCCGCCAGATGTCGATCTCCGCGGCGCTGCGCTCCTTCGAGTGGCAGGGGCGCAAGATAAACCTGATCGACGCGCCCGGCGATCCGAGCTTCATCGCGGACGCGCTCGGGGCGATGCGCGTGTGCGAGTCCGCCGTGTTCGTGATCAACGCGGTGATGGGCGTCGAGGTCTCCACGGCGCGGCTGTGGGCGCGCGCGGCCGAGCTCGACATCGCGCGGATGCTGTTCGTGAACATGCTCGACCGCGAGCGCGCCGACTTCTTCCGCACGCTCGAGCAGCTGAAGGGGGCCTTCGGCCCGCACGTCGTCGCGACCGAGATCCCGATTGGCTCCGAGCACGATGTCTCCGGTGTCGTCGACCTCGTCGACATGAAGGCCTTCCGCCAGGACTCCGCCGAGCGCGGCGGCTGGAGCGAGATCCCGATCCCTCCCGAGGAGGCGGAGCTCGCGCGGGAATACCGCGAGAAACTGATGGACGAGGTCTGTGAAGTCTCCGACGCGCTGATGGAGCGCTACCTGGAGGGCGCGGAGATCTGCCACGGGGAGATCGTGGACGCGCTCAAGGAGGGCACCAACCACGGCAAGATCTTCCCCGTCGTGTGCGGCGTGGCGACACGCAACCTCGGCACCGCGAGGCTGCTCGACGCGATCGTCGAGGACCTGCCATCGCCCGTCAAGCACGGCTCGCTCAAGGTCGGCGACGTCGAGCTCACCGCCTCCGAGGACGCCGAGCTGTTCGCCTATGCGTTCAAGACGCGCGCGGATCCCTTCGCCGGGCGCATCAACCTGCTGCGCGTCTACCAGGGCGTCCTGCGCGCGGACAGCCAGGTGCTGAACACGCGCGAGCACGTCAAGGAGCGCATCGGGCAGCTGCTCGTGTTCGCGGGCAGGGACGTCACGCACGTCAGCGAGTTCGGCCCCGGCGACATCGGAGCGGTCGCGAAGCTCAAGGAGACGCGCGCCGGGGACTGGCTCGCGGCCCGCGACGAGCCGATCGAGATGCCGCGGCCGAGCCTGCCCGCCCCGGTGATGGCGTTCGCGGTGGAGCCGAGGAGTAGGGGCGACGAGGAGAAGGTGCTCGCGTCGCTGCGGCGGCTGCAGGAGGAGGACCCCACGATCGACCTGCACCGCGACCCGCAGACGGGCGAGCAGATCGTCGCGGGGCTCTCCCAGGTGCACGTCGAAGTCACCGTCGACCGCCTGCGCGAGCGCTTCGGCGTAGAGGTGACGCTGAAGCCGCCGCGGGTCCCCTACCGGGAGACGATCCGCCGGCCCGCCTCCGCCCACGGCCGCCACAAGAAGCAGTCGGGCGGGCGCGGGCAGTTCGGCGACTGCCGCATCGAGATCGAGCCGCTGCGCGATCCCGGGCACGAGACGGGCTTCGAGTTCATCGACAGCATCAAGGGCGGGGTCATCCCGAGCTCCTTCATCCCCGCCGTCCAGAAGGGCGTGCGCGAGACGATGGACGCGGGCGTGCTGGGTGGCTATCCCGTCCAGGGGGTGCGCGTGCGCCTCGTCGACGGCGCCTACCACTCCGTCGACTCCTCCGAGATCGCCTTCCGGCTCGCGGGAGCCCAGGCGATGCGCCAGGCGCTCGAGCTCGCCGACCCCGTGCTGCTCGAGCCGGTGATGCTCGTGACGCTGTCGGTGCCCGAGGAGTGCGTGGGAGACGTGATCGGCGATCTCAACAGCCGGCGCGGGCGACCGCACGGGATGGAGCCGGCGGGCGGGATGACCGAGATCCGCGCCGAGGTGCCGATGGCCGAAATGCTCACCTACGCGCCGGATCTGCGCTCGATCACGCAGGGTCAGGGCGACTACACGCTCGAGTTCCTGCGCTACGAGGAAGCGCCGGGACACCACGCTCAGAAGGTGCTCGGGCACCCGGTCGACGGACGCGCCACGGCCCACGCCTGAGCGTACGGCGCCGCGCGCGGAGCCCGGCCCGGCTACCCTGGTTGCGGATGAGCACGCGCACGATCGTCACTTCACAGCCCGATGTCGCCTGCGACGTGTGCGAGCGCCGCCTGCTGCGCGGCGAGCAGCCGGACGTGTTTATCGCGGCGGGACGGCGGCGCATCGTCTGCGAGCTGTGCGCCCCGCGCGCCGCCCACGAGGGCTGGATGCGCGAGACCGACACCGGCTCGGTGGCGCTTCCGCCGATGCGCCCGCGCCGCGGCCGCAGCTTCTTCGACCGGCTGCGCCAGGTGGGCAAGCCGCCCGCCGCCGCGACCGGGGACGCCGCGGGCGAGCGCGAGGACTCGGGCCCGTCCTACGACTTCCTGGAGGCTCCTGCTGCGCGCGCCTCCGACCCCGTGCCCGCGGTGCCGCGCGCACGCTCCGCGCAGGCGCCCTCCGGCGAGGGCTTCGAGGACTGGCTCGCGCACGACGGCGTCGTCGGCGCCGCGCCCGAGGAGGGCCTGCCCGCACCGCCGTCCCACCTCGAGCGCGCCGTCGCGGCCTTCAACCTCAGCGAGTTCCCGCGCCGCGTGGCCGGCGTGGCGCGCTCGCTCGGCGCACCCGAGGTCAGCGTGCGCTCGGCCGAGCACCTCAGCAGCGTCGTGCGCATCGTCGTCGCGTGGGAGCTGTGCTGGTACCGCTACGAGGTCGACCTCAGCGACGGCCTCGAGGAGGCTTGCGTGATCGGCCAGGGCACCGAGCTCGCGGAGCTGCCGCGCGAGGACCGCTTGGCCAACGCGACCGCCGACGAGGCGGGCGCGCTCGCGCTCACCGCCGCCTAGTTCGCCGCCGCCCCTTGCGCAATCCGCGGCGCGGAGTACGATTGCTGGCGAGATGATCTATTGCGTGGTGCCCAAGCCGCTCGCCGACGAGCTCTATTCGAAGCTCGTCGAGCACTACAAGGATGACGAGAACGTGGCCGTGATCGTCGAGCGCCGCGAGTTCGACCGGCGGGGCCGCCGCACGGGCGCAGAGGCCGCCGTGACGAGCGAGGTCCTCCAGCAGCGCGTCGTGCGCGACCGCCGCCGCGCGCGCGTCGCCGGCGACATGCTTCCGCTCGCGCGCGTCTCCTAGCCGACGACCTCGTCGCAGGCGAACGGCATAATCCCGCCGCGATGAAGGTCATCGTCCACGTCGACGGCGGCGCCCGCGGCAATCCCGGCCCTGCGGCCGCAGCCTGCGTGATCACCTCGCCCGAGGGCGAGGTCCTCGCCGAGCACGCCGAGCTGCTCGGGACGGCCACGAACAACGTCGCCGAGTACCGGGCGCTGCTGCTCGGGCTGGCGCGCGCGCGCGAGCTGGGCGCGAGCGAGATCGAGGTCGTCGGCGACTCCGAGCTGATCGCGAAGCAGGTGCAGGGCATCTACAAGGTCAAGCACGAGGCCATGCGGCCGCTGCACGCCGAGGCGATGCAGGCGCTGCGCGGCTTCGAGCGCTGGTCGATCCGCACCGTGCCGCGGGCGCGCAACGCCCACGCCGACGCGCTCGTCAACGCCGCGCTGGATCGCGCGCCGGTCTGAGCGGGATGGCCGGGTCACCCCCGCGCGTGGGGCGCGCAGGGGACGCGCAGCGGCGGCCGGGCGCTCAGTGCAGCGATTGCGCCGAGCGCGCGATCGCGAGCATCTGGGAGTTCGAGAGTTCCTCCAGCAGCGTGTTCGTGACCCAGTAGAGGGCCTTCCCGGAGCGCCAGCCGACGACGTGGATGTGCGAGCCGTCGTCGACGATTTTGTAGATGCGCCCGTCGATCCCGCGGCTGTGCTCGTGCGCGAACAGCGGCGGGCTCAGCCAGTCGGTGCCCTGGAAGTCGTAGTAGCCGCCGATCACGTTCTGCTGCCAGACGACCACGTAGGCATGGTGGATGCGACCCGACTGGTCCGGGAGTGAGTAAGCGCGCACCATCTGCTGTTCTGCCTGGCCGGTCTGCAGGGCGGGGTAGAGGACGTGAAAGGGGATGTTCACGGCCGCTTTGACGAGTTCGCTCTCGGACGTCAGGGAGGTGGGGTAGAGGTTCAGCGCGTGCGCTGCGGAGCTGGGCGAGGAGGAGCCGCTGGAGTGCTTGGAGTGCTTGGAGGAGGAGTGCCCCGTGGAGGCTCTGGCGGCGGGCACGCTCAGCGTTTCGTGCCCGTTGATGAAGCGGTCGAGCGTTTCCTGCTCGAGCGTGGGGGTCGAGGTTACGTATGAGCCGCCGTTGAACGTCGCGTTGACGTTGGTCGTCAGGAACTTCACCTGGCGCAGCGGCTTTGTCTGGGAGAAGGCGATCAGCTTTGCGAGCTTGAGCAGTTCGCTGGCCGAGCCGTGCACCGTGCTCGCGATCGCGTGCCCGACGGCTTTGGCGACGGTGTCGATCTGACCGATGCCCGGCGAGGCCTGCTCGCGCAGCGAGCGCAGGAAGTCCTGCTGGCGGGCCACCCGGACGAAGTCCGAGTCGGTGTGGCGGTAGCGCACGTAGTCCAGCGCGTTTTCGTAGCAGAGCTTCTGGTAGCCGGGCTGGAGGTTGATGCTCGTGTAGTTCGTTTCCGCCGAGCCGACGTTCTGGTTGAAGTAGTGATGGTCGACGTTCACGTAGGCGCATCCGAGCGAGTCCACGACGCGGATGAAGCCTTTGAAGTTGACGTCCACGATCGCGTTCAGCGTCAGCCCGGGGAACACTTCCTTCTTGATCGTTTCCGCCGCGAGCAGCATCCCGCCGCGCGTGCCGCCGAGCTTGCTGCCGATGGTGTAGGCGGCGTTGATCTTTTCGTTGCCGTAGATTTCGCCCTTCGGCCCCGTGATGTTGACCATCAGGTCGCGCGGGATCGAGAGCACCGAGGTCTGGCCCTGCGCGGGGTCGAAGCGCACGAGCAGGATCGTGTCGCTGTGCGGCGGGTTCGTACGGTCGAGGGCGTCCACCGAGCCTTCCCGGCGATCGGTCCCCAGGACCAGGAACGTCTCGGGACCTTCGTTGTATTCGGGCGTGACGAGGCTCTTCGGGGCATTGATCTGGCTGAGCTTCGGAAACACCTCTTCGGCGATGCTGCTGACGGTGTTCAGCGCCACGGTCGCCGTGGCTCCAGCGCTCAGCGCGACGATCAGCACGCCCGCGAGCAGGAAGCGCTTCCACATGCTCCACCACAGCGTGGGTGCGCGCTCGTCATCCATGGGGTATCGGGACGGGGCAGCTCATAAGGGCCGAACGCAAGCGACACCACCCCCCGACGGCGCGCTCGGACACCAAGGGTAGCGAGCCCATCGGCGTGCAGCGCCGGGATGACGGGTACGCTCGATCTCGTGCTCAGCCCCCGCAACCGGGAGCTGCTCGGCCTCGTGCCCTCCGCGCTGCTGGTGATCGCGGGCTTCACCGCGATCTTCATCCAGGCCCAGGACAACTCGCCGGGAGCCTCCACCAACCTGACGCTCAACCATGCCTCGAGCGTCTCGCTCACCTATGGCGCGCTGTTTCTCGGGCTGTGCCTGGCGGCGCATCTGGTGATCCGCTACGCGCTGCCCTACGCCGATCCCTACCTGTTCCCGCTCGTAGCGGTGCTCTCGAGCGTGGGGGTCGTGATGGTCTACCGCATCGACCCCGTCCTCGCGCGCCAGCAGGCGCAGTGGATGGTCGTCGGGCTGATCCTGTTCGCGGCCACGATCCTCGCCCTGCGGCGTGGCGGCGTGGCGGTGCTCGAGCGCTACCGCTACACGATCGCCGCGGTCGGGATCGGCATGACCGTGCTGCCGCGCCTGCCCGGCATCGGCCAGCAGGTCAACGGGGCCTATCTGGCGATCCACCTGGGCAGCATCTCCTTCCAGCCGGCCGAGCTGGCGAAGGTGGCGATCGTGATCTTCCTCGCCAGCTACCTGCGCGACAATCGCCAGATCCTGGTCACGGCCGGGCGCCGCGTGCTCGGCCTGACGATCCCGCCGATGAAGCAGTTCGGCCCGATGCTGATCGTGTGGGGCGCGGCGATGGCCACGCTGCTGATCACGCGCGAGCTCGGCACCTCGCTGATGTTCTACGGAGCGTTCCTCGCGCTCCTCTACGTGGCGACCGGTCGCCTGTCCTTCCCGCTGATCGGGCTCGTCCTGTTCGCGCTCGGCGCGTGGTTCGTGACCGCTCACGTCAGCCACGTGCACGCCCGCGTGCTGGCCTGGGAACACCCCTTCGACCGCGCTCTCTACGAACGCCAGGTGGGGGGCAGCTACCAGCTGGCGCAGTCGCTGTTCGCCCAGGCCGACGGCGGGCTGCTCGGCAGGGGCTTCGACCAGTCGCTGCTGCGGGGAACGCCCCACGGCGCGCCGATCCTGCCGGTGCCAGAAAGCGACATGATCTACGCGGTCATCACGAACGAGCTCGGCCTCGTCGGCGCCGCGGCGCTGCTGCTCGTCTACCTGCTGTTCGTGGCGCGCGGCCTGAAGACGGCGATCCTCGCGCGCGACAGCTTCTCCAAGCTGCTCGCCACGGGGCTGTCGTTCATCGTCGCGCTGCAGGTGTTCGTGATCGTGGGGGGCGTCACGCGCGTGATCCCCCTGACCGGCGTCACGCTCCCGTTCGTGGCCTACGGTGGATCCTCGGTGGTCATGAACTTCGTGCTCGTGGCGCTGCTGCTCGTCGTCTCCGATCGCGCCCGGCGCCCCTACACGGGCACCCGGCGCGTTTGACGGGCGCCCCGCGCCTGGCCCTTGCGCCCGCCTGCAAATGCCCCCGTGCGCAGGCCCTCGCGCGCGCCTGAGCCGGCCCCACCCGCGCCCCCCGCGCGCAGGTGAGCCCGCGCGACCGTCGAAGACCGTGGGCGGAGATGCCCACCTCGACGACCACCGGCGCCGCCCACAGCCTGTTCCTGGGGGAGTCCGCCGCGTCCGCGGGGGGCCTCTACGGGCCGATCCGGGCCGCGCGCATGCCCAAGGAGGCCCACTCCTCGCCGGCGGGTTTGCAGCGGCGGCCCTGGCTCGCGCGGCTGCGTCGCGGCCTCGCCGAGGACCTCTTCGTCCTGCACTACCAGCCGATCGTCTCGCTCAGCGATGGTCGCGTCTCGCATTACGAGGCGCTCATCCGTCTGGCCGATGAGCCCGGCGGCGGCCTCGTGGCCCCGGGGCGATTCCTGCCTGCGGCCGAGCGCTACGGGCTGATCCGCGAGATCGACCGGATGGTGCTCGGGAAGGTCACAGCTCTGCTCTCCGAGCGCGGCTCGGTGCCCGAGCTCGACGACCCGGACGTGACGGTCACGATCAACGTCTCGGCGCTGTCGGTGACCGACGAGAGCATGCTCCGCCACCTCGAGCGCCAGCTTACGCTGCACGGCGTCGAGCCATCGCGGCTGGTCATCGAGGTGACCGAGACGGCCGCCATCTCCGACATGGAGCGGGCCAGGAGCTTCTGCGCGGGGGTCGAGGCGCTCGGCTGCGCGGTCGCGCTTGATGACTTTGGAGCGGGCTTCGGCTCCTTCCAGTACCTCAAGCACCTCCCCTTCAGCTACCTGAAGATCGACGGCGACTTCATCCGGGGGATGCCCGGCTCGCGCACCGATCAGCTCGTCGTGAAGGCGCTCGTGGGGGTCGTGCGGGGGATGGGCCGGCGCACGATCGCGGAGTTCGTAGGCGATCAGCCCACGCTCGAGATGCTGCGCAGCTACGGCGTCGACTACGCCCAGGGCTTCGAGGTCGGGCGGCCGCGGCCGCTCCTGGCGCGGACCGTCTAGCGGCGCCGCGCGCCGTGAGCGCCGGGTGCGCGCCCTGCGGCGCGCCCGAGCCGCCCCTGGCGGCGCGCCCCGCGATCGAGGTAGGCTGCCGTCATGACCACAATCTCCGCAGACACCCTCCCGGACGGGCTCAGCGGCCCGGCCCGCGCGTTCATCTCCCAGGCGCACCGCCTCCTGATCGGCTCCGATCGTCCCGAGGCTGCCGACGGGCGCACTTTCGCGACCCTCGACCCGGCCACTGGGCGCGAGATCGCCGAGGTGGCCCATGCGGGCGCCGAGGACGTCGAGCGCGCGGTCGCCGCCGCGCGCGCCGCCTTCGCGGAGGGGCCGTGGGCGACGATGCCCGCCTCCGGTCGCGAGCAGCTCATGCGGGCCCTGGCCGACGCGATCGAGGCGCGCGCGGAGGAGTTCGCTCAGATCGAGTCGCTCGACAACGGCAAGCCCGTGGGGCTCGCGCAGTACGTCGACGTCGCGGGCACCGTCGGGCACCTGCGCTACTTCGCGGGCTGGCCCACGAAGATCGAGGGCGGCGTGCTGCCGGTGACGGCGCCGAACATGCTCTGCTACACCCGCCGCGAGCCCGTGGGCGTGTGCGCGCAGATAGTACCGTGGAACTTCCCGCTGCTGATGACCGCCTGGAAGATCGCGCCGGCGCTCGCGGCGGGGTGCACGATCGTGCTCAAGCCCGCCGAGCAGACGCCGCTGAGCGCGCTGCGCCTCGGGGAGCTGGCGCTCGAGGTGGGCTTCCCGCCCGGCGTCCTCAACGTGCTCACCGGGGACGGCAGCACGGGGGCCGCGCTCGTGGACCACCCCGACGTCGACAAGGTCGCCTTCACGGGCTCCACCGCCGTGGGGCGCGAGATCGGCGCGAAGGCCGGCCGCGCGCTCAAGCGCCTGACGCTCGAGCTCGGCGGCAAGTCGCCGAACGTGATCCTGCCCGACGCGGACATCGACGCGGCGATCAAGGGCTCCTTTCAGGCGATCTACTTCAACTCCGGCCAGGCCTGCAATGCGGGCTCGCGCCTGTTCGTGCCCGCGGATCGCTTCGACGAGGTCATGAGCGGCCTCGCCGCCGCGGCCTCCGAGGCCCGCGTCGGTCCCGGGCTCGATCCCGAGACCCAGCTCGGGCCACTCGTCTCGGCCGAGCAGCACGAGCGCGTGATGGGATACATCGAGTCCGGCCGCGCCGAAGGCGCGGAGGTGCTCGCAGGCGGCGAGTCCGCGCTCGGCGACAGCGGCGGCTACTTCGTGGCGCCGACGCTGTTCAGCACGACATCCGACGAGCTGCGGATCTCGCGCGAGGAGATCTTCGGGCCCGTGCTCGTCGCATCGCCCTACGACTCGCTCGAGGAGGTCGCCCAGCGCGCCAACGAGGGCGAGTACGGGCTGGCGGCTGGCGTGTGGACGCGCGACCTCAGCAGCGCGCATCGCCTCGCGGCGATGCTCCGCGCCGGCTCGGTCTACATCAACACGTGGGGCGCCGTCGATCCCTCCGCGCCGTTCGGCGGCTTCAAGGCCTCCGGCCTGGGGCGCGAGCACGGCCACGACGGCCTCAGCGCGTACCTGGAGACGAAGAGCGTCTGGACTGCGCTGTGAGCCTCGCCGCTCCGTGAGCGTCGCCGCTCAGAGCGCACCGAGCCCGGCCCGCATCCGCTCTCAGCGGTGGGCGCCCGTGCTGGCGTCGCTGCTGGCACTGATGCTGATCGCCGCGACCGTCGAGATCGTCCTCGACAGCGCGGCCGGCCATTCGGCGCTGGTCCCGAAATCGCCGGCGATCGCGAGCTGGCTGGCGGGTATCGGCGAGCGGCTGGGCTATCGCGTCTTCCTGATCGCGATCCTGACCTCCTCGGCGGCGTATGCGGGGCTGCTGCTGATACGCCGCCCGCGCGGCGCCCTCGTCTCCAAACGCGCTGCGATCGCGCTGATCGCCGCGCTGCACCTGATCGTGTTCGCCGGGCCGATCCTGCTCTCGACGGATGTCTTCAGCTACATCGCCTACGCGCGCATGGGCGTCGAGCACGGCCTCAACCCGTATCTCAACGGGCCGGGCGCGATCTCCCACGACCCGATCTACTTCTACGTGGGCCACGACTGGCGCCACGTCGCCACCGCATACGGGCCGCTCTACACGCTCCTGACATATCCGCTGGCGCCGCTCGGCGTGGTCGGTGCGCTGTGGGGGATGAAGGTGATTGCGCTGCTCGCCAGCGTCGGGACGCTCGTGCTGACGTGGCGCTGCGCGCGGGTACGAGACCTGGATCCGGTCGCGGCGATCCTCGCCGTGGGCGCCAACCCGATCTATGTGATCTACGGGCTCGGCGGCGCCCACAACGACCTGATCATGCTGCTGCTGATGATGGGCGCGGTGAGCCTCACGCTGCTCGGCGAGGCCACGCCGCGGCGCGAAGCGGCGGCCGCGGGAGTGATCGTGGCGGGGGCGCTCGTGAAGGCCACGGTGGCGGCGCTGCTTCCGTTCATGATCCTCTCGCGTCGCCGCTTGGCGCCGATCATCGGCGCGCTGCTCGCGCTCGCCGGCGGCGCGCTGCTGGCCTACCTGGCCTTCGGCGTTCACGGGATCGACGTCGTCGCGGCGCTCAACCGCGACGCTGCATTCGTCTCGACCGACAGCTTCGCGACCGAGATCGCGCACCTGTTCGGCAAGCCCGGCGTGTTCCCGATCGACCACGACCTGCTGAAGGCCGCGCTCGTGCTGATCATCCTGCACCTGATGTGGCGCACGTGGCGCGGCTACGACTGGATCGCCGCCTCCGGCTGGACGCTGCTGGCGATCTCCGTGACGAGCACGTGGCTGCTCGCGTGGTACATCCTGTGGCCGCTGCCGCTCGCCGTGATCGCGCGCGACCGGCGCCTGCTGGTCGCGACGCTGTTCATCCAGGCGCTGTTCATCCTCCACCAGGTCTCGCCGCTGCTGGCGCCCGTGCAATGAGCTCCGCTCCCGCTTCCGCTCCCGGCGCCCGCGAACCGTGGGACCGCCTTCCCGCGTGGCTGCGCCCGCGCAGCGCCGAGGACCCCGGCACCGGGCAGATGCGCCTGATCGAGACGACCGTGCTCGTGCTCGTGGCCGTGCTGCTCAGCATCGCCACGGTCAACGACCTCTCCCGCCAGACCGGGGTCAACCACCGGCTGGTCGCCGACCTGGCCACGTGGCGCACCTACACCGGCCACGCCTACCACAACCTCAGCGTGGATCAGGAACTGCTCGGGGCCAGCACGCAGCATGAGGTGGTGTGCGGCAACACCAGCCCCGGGGCGCCCAAAGCGAGGACCCAGCTGTGCCTGCTCGTGTGGGGCCCGATCGTGGGCGGGCGGCGCACGGTCCACGGGGGCTGGTACCTGCCGCCGCGCTCGGAAGATCCGCGCGCCGATCGCTACGCTTGCTTCGGGGCCGCGGCCGCCGACGGGCTGTGCCCGCGATGAGTGCCGCCACCCCGCTGCCGGCGCTCGCGGGGGCGCGGGCATCGCGGGCCGCGG
>OCZT010003399.1_pt1 | contig 16256 bp, 10 predicted proteins | sample 1539031 | NCBI WGS metagenome assembly OCZT01 (sample SAMEA3539308, study PRJEB22396) | soil metagenome | biome: tundra; feature: field; material: soil | place: USA | collected 2010-05 | depth 0.15 m | reverse complement strand
GCGCACAAGCGCCAAGGCTAGCCCCGAAAACCGACCTTGCCTTAATCCAGCGCGCGCCTTAGCCAAGGCCGATTTAATTATAAGTGGTAGCGTGGGAACCCCAGGTCTGCGAGATTGTTGGGAAGTGGGCCCGAACGCGGCGGGATAGCTTGCGCGCGACCGGCTCAATTGACGATACGCGGACAATTGGCTGAAACGTTCGACGCCATGAGTGAGCAACTGGCACGGGCTAATCCATTGCCTCCAAATGAAAGTGCCAGGTACCATGCCTTCAGGTCAGTCTGCCGTTCTTCGCGCGGTTCTTGTTGTCGAAGATGAGATGATGCTGCGCATGCGCGCGGTGGATATGGTCGAGGACGCAGGGTTTACCGCTGTTGAAGCAATAAATGCCGACGATGCGCTTGCTATCCTCGAATCCCGCTCCGATATCGAACTACTGTTCACGGACATCCAGATGCCAGGGAGCATGGATGGGCTCAAGCTCGCCTACGCTGTCCATGAGCGCTGGCCGTTGATCAAGATTATCCTGGTGTCCGGTCAATTGAAATTGACCGACGGCGACAGGCCTCCCGACAGTCGCTTCTTTGGAAAACCACTCGGCGTGAAGCAAATGATTGCGGAGATGCAGGACATGATGGGTAAAGGTTCGTTGAAAATCGTGCCGGACGATATTTCCACACTGATCGCGAATGCGTTGCATCCGGAATTGAACGGCAAAGCGACCCGGCCGGGACCGGCCAATTCGACGTCGGAGGAATTCTTAACCGCGGAAAATGACAGCCTTCGCCTGCTGCTCGAGCAGGCCGGTATCGATGCCAAGGTACTGCTTGCTCAGGCGGGCATCGACGCAAAGGAGCGGGAAGCGGCGGACAAATTGCAAAAGCTAATTCTCGAAGAGCTGCATCACCGCATCAAGAATACGCTGGCGACCGTCAGCGCCATTGCGTCCCAGAGCCTGCGGACAGCAACAAGTATTGAACATGGTCAACATGCAATCGAAGGCCGGCTCGTCGCGCTGGGGCGAGCGCATGACCTGCTGCTGCAAGCCAGATGGGCCAACGCAAGTCTTGAACACACGATCCGCGGCGCAACCGAGCCCTATGTCAGCATAGGTTCGGGCCGTATCTCGATACAGGGCCCCGACATCAGGATAACGTCGGGAGCCGTAATCGCTCTTGCCATGACCCTCAATGAGCTTTGCACCAACACCACGAAATTCGGCGCGCTGTCAGTTCCGGCAGGGCGCATCGAGATCGTCTGGAAGATCGATGAAGAGGGGCGGCGGCTGCGTCTGACATGGTCCGAAAAGAACGGTCCAACGGTCCATGCTCCATCCCGGCAAAGCTTCGGAACCCGCCTGATGGGGTCGCTTGGACAGCAGTTGAAGGGCCTGGTTGAGATCGCCTACGACCCGACGGGGTTCGTATACGTCCTGGACGTGCCGATGGCTTCGCTGGTTGCGCCGACGTGACTACGCGTCCTTCCCCGCCGAGCGCAAAATTGACGCAAGAGGCGTCAATTTTGTCGCAGAGCTCGCGTCCTCTGACGCGCCAATTGGCGCGTCGGGAATGACGGCTAGGCCGCCTTGTTCGCTTTCTCCACCTTCACGCCGCCGCCTTCCAGCAGCATGACCTTGTTGAGAAGCTTCACCAGCGCGTAGACGGATTCGATCGAGGGCGCCGCCGTATTGGTCAGCTTGGCCATTTCCAGAATTGAACCGATCAGCGCCTCGGTTTCCAGCGAGCGGCCGGCTTCCACGTCCTGCAGCATTGATGTCTTGTGCGCGCCGACGGCTTCGGCGCCGGCGATGCGTTTGTCGATGGTGACGCGGAAGGTGACGCCGAGTTTCTGTGCGATGTCCTGCGCTTCCTTCATCATGGTCGCCGCCAGTTCGCGCGTTTCGGCGAACTGGCAAATGTCCACCAGCGTGGCGTGGGTCAGTGCCGAGATCGGGTTGAACGAGAGATTGCCCCACGCCTTGAGCCAGATCTCCGAGCGGATATCCGGCAGCACCATTGATTTCAGGCCGGCCTTGATGAAGACGTCGTGCAACTCCTTGACGCGCTGGGTCTCCTTGCCGTCGAGTTCGCCGATCGGGAAGCGATCGCCCTCGACGTGGTGAATCACGCCCGGGGCCGTTGCCGCCGCGGCCGGATAAACCACGCAGCCGATGATGCGGTTCGGATCGATATTCTTGCTGAGGACGCCCGAGGGATCGAGACTTTCCAGCCGGTGATTATCGTACTGGCCGCCGAGCTTCTGGAAGTACCACCACGGCAGGCCGTTCTGCACGGTCAGCACGATGGTGTCGGGACCGAGCAGCGAATCGATATCCCGCACCACCTGGTCGAGGAAATGCGCTTTCACCGCCAGCACGACGATATCCTGCTTGCCGGCTTCGGCCGGCTTGTTGACGGCCTTCATTTTGGCGGTCTGGACCTTGCCGTCGTGCCACTCGAGCTTCAGTCCGTTCTTCTGGATCGCGGCGAGATGCGCGCCCTGGTCGATAACGGTGACATCCTCGCCGGCGAGCGCAAACTTGGCCGCCAGCAGGCCACCGATGGCGCCCGCGCCGACCACGCAAATCTTCTTCTGTTTGGGCGGCGCACCCAGCAGATACGGGCTCGGCAGCACCTGGTCGAAAACGTTGCTGAGGCTGCCGACACCATCGATCACGATGTCGACGACGTTATGGGCATCACCCATCGTGCCGGCGCCGAGCGAGGTGCCGCAGGCGATGATGTCGCCCGGCATCAGCGTCACGTCCTTGGATATGGCGGCGACGAGCTTGTGCGGCGGAAAAAACATGTCGGCGACAGGATAGTTCTGGCGTTCCTTGCCGTTCAGGATGGTCTTGATCGACAGCTTCATCGGGTCGACGCCGGTCGCGATCACTGGACCAAATACGCCAAAGGTGTCGAAGCTCTTCGAGCGCGCCCACTGTTCGAACGACTTGTCCTTGCGCAGGAGATCGACGGCGGTGACGTCGTTCACGCAGGTATAGCCGAAGATATAGTCGCCGGCCTCGGCTTCGCTGATATTGAAGCATTTCTTGCCGATGACGACGCCGAGCTCGCCCTCGTAAATGATTTTCCCGGTATAGGTGGCGGGACGCTCGATCGGCCGGTTGGCGGGCCAATAGGAATTCGGCGCCTTCAGGAACCACAGCGGTTCTTTCGGCTCTTTGAAATCGTTCTTCGCCGCGAGCTGGTGGAAATTATTCCACAGGCAGACCATCTTTGACGGATCGCACGGCGTCAGAATCTGAACTTCGGAGAGTTTCAGCGTCCGGCCGCTCGGCTTGGCGCCGGCGAACAGGTCGCCGGTGTGAGCCGCGATGGTATCGCCTTCCAGCGTGCCGAAGCCGGTCTTTCCACCCTGCTCAAAACGGATCCATTTCGCCATCTGCGACCTCCCGGTGCGAAAAAGGCAGCGTCATTCGAACGCGCGGCCCTTTCCTCATTGTAGTCTTCATGCCGCTCCCCGCAATCATGCACTGCATCATTGGCGGCGCGGCCATTATCCGCGATGCAGATCGAAGGGCCAAAAGCCGACTATTCCAAGGTTTTTGGGGCGTGATCGACTGTGACGCGGCTCTCATCCTGCCGAAGTCTATCGCCGCAAAATAAAAGGCGCCCCTGTCGGAGCGCCTTTTGCATTTTCAGACCGTGATATCAGTGGGCAAGCCCGGCAACAAAATCACAGCGAATAGTACATTTCGAATTCGACCGGATGCGGTGTCATCTCGTAGCGCGCGACTTCGGTCATCTTCAGCTCGATATAGCTGTCGATAAAGTCGTCGTCGAATACGCCGCCGTTCTTGAGGAAGGCGCGATCCTTGTCGAGATTTTCCAGCGCCTCGCGGAGCGAACCGCACACCGTCGGGATTGCCTTCAGTTCCTCCTTCGGCAAATCGTAGAGGTCCTTGTCCATCGCCGGACCCGGATCGAGCTTGTTCTTGATGCCGTCGAGACCTGCCATCAGCATCGCCGCAAAGCCGAGATACGGATTGGCCATCGGATCGGGGAAACGCACCTCGACGCGCTTGGCCTTCGGATTGGAGGTGTAGGGAATGCGGCACGAGGCCGAGCGGTTGCGCGCGGAGTAGGCGAGCAGCACCGGCGCTTCATAGCCCGGAACCAGCCGCTTGTAGGAGTTGGTCGACGGGTTGGTGAAGGCATTGATCGCCTTGGCATGCTTGATGATGCCGGCGATGTAGGAGAGGCAGGTCTCCGAGAGGTCGGCGTATTTGTTGCCGGCAAATACCGGCTTGCCGTCCTTCCAGATCGACTGGTGGCAGTGCATGCCCGAGCCGTTGTCGCCATAGACCGGCTTCGGCATGAAGGTGGCGGTCTTGCCGTAGACGTGCGCGACCTGGTGGATGCAGTATTTGTAGATCTGCATCTGGTCGGCCATCAGCGTCAGCGTGTCGAACTTCATGCCGAGCTCGTGCTGGGCGGATGCCACTTCGTGGTGATGCTTCTCGACCTTGACGCCCATCTTGGCCATCGCGCCGAGCATTTCTGAGCGCATGTCCTGCGCCGAATCCTGCGGCGGAACCGGAAAATAGCCCGCCTTGGTCCGGATGCGGTGGGCGAGGTTGCCGCCCTCATATTCGGTGTCCGCGTTGATCGGCAGTTCCGACGCATCCAGCTTGAAGCCGGTGTTGTAGGGAGTGGTCTGGAAGCGGACGTCGTCGAACACGAAGAATTCCGCCTCCGGTCCGAAGAAAATGGTATCGCCGACGCCCATCGACTTGACCATGGCCTCGGCCTTCTTGGCCATGCCGCGCGGGTCGCGGTTGTAGGGCTCGCCGGTCGTCGGCTCCAGCACGTCGCAGGTGATGACCATGGTGGTTTCGGCGAAGAACGGATCGATCGTCGCGGTGACCGGATCGGGCATCAGGCACATATCGGATTCGTTGATCGCCTTCCAGCCGGCGATCGACGAGCCGTCGAACATGACGCCCTCAGCGAATGTGTCCTCTTCGATCATGCCGATGTCGAAAGTCACATGCTGCCACTTGCCGCGCGGATCGGTGAAACGCAGGTCGACGTATTTCACGTCGTTGTCCTTGATTGATTTCAGGACGTCTTTGGCGGTCTTCATGAATACCCCTTTTGGCTTACAGGTCGTCGTGATCTGGCCGCGGCGCGACCGTGGGTGATGCTCAATACAATTGGGGGATGCCCAATACAATATCAGAGTGTTGGCAGGCTCAATTCAGATGGCATCCAGCCCGGATTCCCCTGTCCTGATACGAATGGCCTCCTCGATGTTGGACACGAATATCTTGCCGTCGCCGATGCGCCCGGTCTGGGCCGCGCGCCTGATGGCGTCGATCGCCTTCTCGACCAGATCATCCGAGATCACGATCTCGATCTTGACCTTGGGTAGAAAGTCGACGATGTACTCCGCGCCGCGATAGAGTTCGGCGTGACCCTTCTGCCGCCCGAAACCCTTGGCTTCGGTGACGGTGATGCCTTGCAGTCCGACCTCCTGAAGCGCTTCTTTCACCTCGTCGAGCTTGAATGGCTTGATGATGGCTTCTATTTTTTTCACTGAACGCCTCCCAGGCACTTCCATATTTTTAACTACAGGTTTGTTTCCACGTTGCGCGTGTTGCGCAAGTTGTTCGATCGTCTATCCCGGACCCGCGCGATGCTGACTGACCGCCCGGCGAGCGGCCGGGCGCGCTCAATCATTGCCAGTGAGCACGACGACCCAGAGCCGACTTCCTCAAAAGCAGGGTCTATGCCAAGTTGCTAAGGCGCCTGATTTTGAAATGTTATCAGACTTTTAACAGGCATCGGCAGGGGGTAAGAGCGACGCAATCACAATACCGAAGCCCACGAAATAGGCAAACAGATCAATTGGTATGCAATCACTTGGCGGTCGGACGGCGCATGAGATGGGAAATGCCTTAGGAAAAGGCGCTTGTATCAGGGATTTGGCATGGAAGTTCTGACATCAGCGGAAATGGGGCGTGCCGATCGGCTCACCATTGCAGCAGGCACTCCCGGCTTCGCGCTGATGCTGAGCGCGGGCCAAGCTGTTGCGGGGGCTGCGATGGACCTCGTGGAGGAGGGACCGATCCTTGTGGTCGCCGGGCCCGGCAACAATGGCGGCGATGGTTTTGTGGCGGCGGCCGAGCTGGCGGCACGCGGCCGCGAGGTCTCGGTCATCCTGCTGTGTGAGCGCGATAGCCTGCAGGGCGACGCGGCCTCCGCGGCACGGGGATGGAAATATCCAGTGCTGCCGTTCAATCCTCAGGCGATCGGCAGGCCGGCGCTGATCATCGATGCGCTGTTCGGCGCCGGTCTCAACCGGCCCCTGGAGGGCGATCCGCACGACATGATCGAGGCGATCAACGCCAACGGAGCGCCCGTTCTCGCCGTCGACCTGCCGAGCGGCATTAACGGCACCACCGGCGCAGTCATGGGCGTCGCGGTCCGTGCTACCGAAACCGTCACCTTCTTCCGGCGCAAGCCGGCGCATTTGCTGTTGCCGGGCCGGATTTATTGCGGTCGGGTGCGCGTTGCCGATATCGGGATCGATGCCAGCGTAATCGGGGAAATTCAGCCGCAAACCTTCGAAAACATCCCGCAGTTTTGGCGCAAGGCCCTTCCGGTGCCGCAGATCGACGGCCATAAATACGCCCGCGGCCATGCGATCGTCGTCTCCGGCGACATCGCTGCAACCGGCGCGGCGCGGATGGCGGGGCGCGGCGCGCTGCGGGCTGGCGCTGGGCTCGTTACGCTCGCCTCGCCGAGAAACGCGCTCGCCGTCAACGCCGCCGCGCTCACAGCGGTGATGGTTCGCGCCATCGATACGGTGGTGGAGTTTGCCGAGCTGTTGACCGACAAGCGCCTCAACGCTTGCGTGATCGGACCGGGCGCCGGTCTTGGCGACCGGACGCGCGGTTTTGTCCTGACGGCGCTATCGGCGAAGCGGGGCCTCGTGCTGGATGCTGACGCGCTGACGAGCTTTGCGGACGCGCCCGATCGTCTGTTCGAAGCGATCAAGGCGACGCACGATCCGCAGGTGGTTCTCACCCCGCATGAAGGAGAATTTCCGCGGCTGTTCAGCGATATCAGCAACAAGCATCCACAGCGCTCAAAGCTCGAACGGGTGCGGGCAGCCGCCGAACGCTCCGGGGCCATCGTTCTGCTCAAGGGGCCGGATACCGTAGTGGCGTCACCGGACGGACGCGCGGCCATCGCCGCCAACGCGCCGCCCTGGCTCGCCACCGCGGGCGCCGGCGACGTGCTGTCGGGAATGATCGCGGGCATGCTGGCGCAAGGCGTGCCGGCGTTCGAGGCCGCCTGCATCGGGGTCTGGATGCATGGCGAGGCGGCGCGCGAGGCGGGTCCCGGCCTGATCGCGGAAGATCTGCCGGAGGTGCTGCCGGCGGTGTTCCGGCGTCTCTATGACGAGTTCGGCATCGACTATTAGGCGCGTATTCCGCAAAAGTGGGGACCGGTTTTGCGATAAGAATACGCGCAGATCATTCGAGATCTGCTTGCTCACTCGACACTGTACCACCGCACCAGCCGCGGCGCCGCCCAGTCGGTCGCGACAGATTCGATCAGCCAGCGCCCGGCATATTCGGCGGCGAATGCGATGCGCTGGGTCTGCCCGGAATCGATCGCCAGCGTATCCAGCCAGAATGGCTTCCAGCCGTCGTCCAGCCGGTCCAGCAGCCTGAAATGATGGCCATGGAGGTGGAAGATTTCGGGGATCCCGGCAGGGTTGCTCAGGGCCAGTACCACGGTGCGGCCGGCCTTGGCGCGGAATGCCGGCGCCGCAGACCTTGCGAAGCTCGCGGGCGTCACCCAATCGGCTTGCGACCCGCCCAGCGTCAGAGCGATCCGCAACGCATTTTTGAGGTCGAGCTGGGCCGGCAGGCCATTGGTCGGGAGCGCAGGCGCCACCGGCAGCGGCGCGCCTCGGAGCGGGGGCTCATTTGAGGCGACCAGCCGGGCGATGGGGCGGGACTCCCTACCGTCATGCAGGAGTATCGCCGACGTCGAGCCCGGCGTGGCGCTGGCATCGATGAACGCGTCGACCCGGCCTCCCGGCGCAAGTGCCAGAGCGCCGTTGCGCGCGGGGAACGGCTCGGACGGCTGGCCGTCAAGGGCCATGACCTTGACCTCGTGCCCCTCTATTTTCACTGCAATAACGGTTCGTTGGCAGCCATTGATGAAGCGAAACCTCAGGCGCTCATTGGTGCGCACCGGGATATCCAGCGTAGTCAGTCCATTGATCGTGTAGAGCGGCTTGGCGTCCTTTGGATCTCCGCCGGGCGCGATTGGGGTCCCGTCCGGGCGCAGCCGCCAGTCTTCGATCAGAAACACCTCATCGCGGTCGACGGCGACGGGCTCGCTCTCCCTGACGATCAGCGCCCGTGCCGGCAGCGGCCGCGCCTGGCCATCGCCGAGCAGCCGAAGGTCGCACAAGAAGGTGCCCGCCTGCCGCAATGGAACCACAAAGGTTTCCCTGGCCTTGGGCGAGAGGGGTGACCGCGCTACCAGCGGCTCGGCTGCCGGCACACCGTCGATCCCGTGCCAGTTGAGCACCGTGGGCACCGGCAGTTCGTTCCCGAGCACAATTTCCAGCTCGTCGCCTTGCTTGAAGCGAGAACCCGGGTCTGGCGTTGGACCTATGAGCGACCATATCGGGGTATCCGGTTCTCCCGGACGCAGGGCGAGGACGCCGGCCTTGGCCTGCAGCATCAGGGACGGGCGCCCCTGAGCGGCAGCGATCGCCGGGATGGCCGGAGCGAGGACCGTGGCACCCAATCCGGCCATAAGTTCGCGGCGGTCCAGCCGCAGAATTTGATCTTCCATAATATCGATGCGGACCATTTTCCGCTGGATATGTCCAGTTACCGCAGGTACGTCCCGGGAGGCTCTGAAACGGCCATTTTTTTGCTGCGGACCGGTGTGCCCATGTTATAAGCCCGCCGCAACGATCACGTTTATGATTTGGATGCGGACGTCCAAATCATAAACGTGATCGATTCCATTAATTTGGAGCATGATGGCCGCCCGAAAACCGCTTCACACTTTTCGGCATCATGCTCGGGCATTGCGGCCGGACATGATGCTAGCAGCGGGCGTGGCGGAACTGGTAGACGCGCTGGATTTAGGTTCCAGTGACGAAAGTTGTGGGGGTTCGAGTCCCTCCGCCCGCACCAAGCGCTGACAGCGTTTGCATGACGATTGCTGGAGGACCTGTTTCCGAAAGGGCATATCTCCCTGAAGGATTGGGTCCGCCGAACCACCGACGCAGGCTTTGAGGTCGCGCGTCGACCAGATTGACAATGTCCGGGCGTTTAGGCCGGACCAAGCGGGAAGAAGATTGACGCCATGCAGGTCACAGAAACCCTCGCTGAGGGATTGAAGCACGAATTCCAGATCAGCGTCCCGGCATCGGATCTCGATGCCAAGGCGGACGCCCGTCTCGTCGACCTCAAGGACAAGGTCCGTCTCAACGGCTTTCGTCCGGGCAAGGTGCCGGTCAGCCACCTCAAGAAGGTGTATGGCCGCTCGGTCATGGCCGAGACCATCGATCAGACGATCCGCGATACCAATTCGCAGATTTTCACGGAGCGCGGGTTCCGTCTGGCGACCGAACCCAAGATCACCATGCCCACAGAGGAAAAAGCCGTCGACGACATCCTCACCGGAAAATCCGATCTTACCTACACCGTTTCGATCGAGGTCGTGCCCGCGATCCAGCTCGCCGATTTCAAGAGCTTTACGGTCGACAAGCCGGTCGCCGAGGTGACCGACGCCGATGTTGACGAAGCCATCAAGCGGGTAGCCGACCAGAATCGCGCATTCGCCGCGAAGGCCGAGGGTGCGAAGGCGGAAACCGGGGATCGGGTCACGATCTCCTTCAAGGGCACCATCGACGGCACGCCGTTCGACGGCGGCACCGGCGAAAACATCCAGGTCACGATCGGCTCAAACACCTTCATTCCCGGCTTCGAGGAGCAGTTGCTCGGCATCGCGGCAGGCGAAACCCGCACCCTGAAAGTTTCATTCCCGAAGAATTACGCCAGCGAGAAGCTTGCCGGCCAGCCGGCCGAGTTCGAAACCACCGCAACTTTGATCGAAACGCCGCAGGATACCGAGATCAATGACGAGTTCGCCAAGACGCTTGGTCTCGAATCGCTCGACAAGCTGAAGGAAGCCGCGCGCGAGCGGCTGACAGCCGAATTCGCCGGCGCTACCCGCCAGCGGGTCAAGCGCATGCTGCTGGACCGTCTCGACGAGACCCACCGCTTCGAGGCTCCGCCGTCACTGGTCGAGGAAGAATTCAATCTAATGTGGAACTCGATCAAGGCCGAGATGGAGTCCGGCGGCAAGACCTTCGCCGATGAAGACACGACGGAAGAGGCCGCCAAGGAAGAGTATCACAAGATTGCCGACCGCCGGGTCCGGCTCGGTCTCGTGCTGTCGGAGATCGGCGAAAAGAACAAGATCACGGTCACTGACGACGAAGTCAGCCGCGCGGTGATCGAGCGCGCGCGCCAGATGCCGGGACGCGAGAAGGAGGTCTGGGACTACTATCGCAACAATGCCAATGCGCTGGCCCAGCTTCGTGCGCCGATCTATGAGGACAAGGTGGTCGATTTCATCCTCGAACTCGCCAACGTGACCGAAAAGAAGGTGACGCGCGAGGATCTCTACAAGGACGACGAGGCGGAGAAGAGCGCCGCCTGATAATATCAGCCGGGCGTTAAGGATGCGCGGCGAAAGGGGCATGGCGGCGGTATCCGTCGCTATGCGGTGGCTCGCGAATCAGCTTCAACTGCAGCCAGTTAAGCCCCGAAATTGCTCCGGTCTTGTTACCGGGGAATTGGCCCATATCTGTGAGCCCTGTCCTTTAAGTCCTGCATCACGGGACGTTCGTCCGCGCCCGGCAAATTCTGGCCAGTTCCGCTTTGCCGACGGATGTTCGCTTCCGCCAACCCTTGGGTGACTAATGCGCGATCCGGTGGAAACCTACATGCAACTCGTGCCGATGGTGGTCGAGCAGACCAACCGCGGCGAGCGCGCCTACGACATTTTTTCGCGCCTGCTGAAAGAGCGCATCATCTTCCTGACCGGACCGGTCGAAGATGGCATGGCGACGCTGACCGTCGCGCAGCTTCTGTTTCTCGAAGCCGAGAATCCGAAGAAGGAAATCTCGATGTACATCAATTCGCCCGGTGGGGTGGTGACGTCGGGCCTTGCGATCTACGACACCATGCAGTTCATCCGTCCGCCGGTGTCGACGCTTTGCACCGGACAGGCGGCGTCGATGGGATCGCTGCTGCTGGCGGCGGGCCATAAGGACATGCGCTTCTCGCTGCCGAATTCGCGCATCATGGTGCACCAGCCCTCCGGCGGCTTCCAGGGCCAGGCCACCGACATCATGTTGCACGCCCAGGAAATCCTGAATCTCAAGAAGCGGCTCAACGAGATCTACGTGAAGCACACCGGCCAGACCTTCAAGGCGATCGAAGATGCGCTGGAACGCGACAAGTTCCTTACCGCGGAGATGGCCCGCGAGTTTGGTATCGTCGACAAGGTGATCGACAAACGCTCGGAAGAACCGGCCGCGAAGACCCCGTAACAACACGGTCTGCGAGCGTTGCGTTGGCGTTAACGGCCGTCGTCAGCCGCAATTTCAGCCGCTGAAAGCGCCTTTATGCCCTCGCTTGGGCAGAAAGTTCCGCTTTCGTGCTGGTTCGGCAGCGTGGCAATCGCGCAACGCTTGGCCGATTTCGACATCTCCCGCTCGCGTACATGGCACAAATCACGGTATTGTCACGGTATTCGGCGGTCGCCCGATTAGCGAATTCTTGATAGTCGGGTGTCACCATGGTTGGCTAGGTCGGATCGGCTATGATCGCCGGAAGATTCGAGTTGGCAGCGATTCGTGAGGCATCTGGAGCGTAGGGTCTTTTCTGGTACGGATTTTGCTCTATCTAGAACTCTGTGCCGGTATGTGCCGGAATAGGGCGATCGAGCGGACGGGATCGAACGGCGGACGGAGATTAGAATGAGTAAGGTCGGCACGAGCGACTCCAAGAACACGCTGTATTGCTCGTTCTGCGGCAAGAGCCAGCACGAAGTCCGCAAATTGATCGCGGGCCCCACCGTATTCATCTGCGACGAATGCGTTGAACTGTGCATGGACATCATCCGCGAGGAAAACAAATCCTCGCTGGTGAAGTCGCGCGACGGCATCCCGACCCCGAAGGAAATCTGCAAGGTCCTCGACGACTACGTGATCGGTCAGAGCCATGCCAAGAAGGTGCTCTCGGTCGCCGTCCACAATCACTACAAGCGCCTCAATCACCAGACCAAGCACAACGATGTCGAGCTTGCGAAGTCGAACATCCTGCTGATCGGTCCGACCGGTTCGGGCAAGACCTTGCTGGCGCAGACGCTGGCGCGGATTCTCGACGTGCCGTTCACGATGGCGGATGCGACCACGCTGACCGAAGCCGGCTATGTCGGCGAGGACGTCGAAAATATCATCCTCAAGCTGCTGCAGTCGGCCGACTACAATGTCGAGCGCGCGCAGCGCGGCATCGTCTATATCGACGAGATCGACAAGATCAGCCGCAAATCCGACAACCCGTCGATCACCCGCGACGTCTCGGGCGAGGGCGTGCAGCAGGCGCTGCTGAAGATCATGGAGGGCACGGTTGCCTCGGTTCCTCCGCAGGGCGGCCGCAAGCATCCGCAGCAGGAGTTCCTGCAGGTCGACACCACGAACATTCTGTTCATCTGCGGCGGCGCGTTCTCTGGCCTGGAGAAGATCATCTCCGCGCGTGGACGCTCGACCTCGATCGGTTTCGCGGCGCAGGTGCTGGCGCCGGAAGATCGCCGTACCGGCGAAATCTTCCGTCACGTCGAGCCCGAGGATCTGCTGAAGTACGGCCTGATTCCGGAGTTCGTCGGCCGCCTGCCGGTGGTCGCCACGCTGGAGGATCTCGACGAGGCTTCGCTCAAGAAGATCTTGACCGATCCGAAGAACGCGCTGGTGAAACAATATCAGCGGCTGTTCGAGATGGAGAACATCGAGTTGACGTTCGCCGACGAAGCTCTCGGCGCGGTCGCCCGCAGGGCGATCGAGCGCAAGACCGGCGCGCGCGGCCTGCGCTCGATTCTCGAAAGCATCCTGTTAGAGACCATGTTCGATCTTCCGGGCCTGGAAGGCGTCGAAGAGGTCGTGATCTCGCGCGAAGTGGTTGAGGGAACCGCTCGCCCGCTCTACATCTACGCCGATCGCTCCGACCGCGCCGTCGAAAGCAGCGCCAGCGCCTGACCGCGCCCGCTGCCGGGGGATTGAGTTATCCAAAAGAGCCGGCTGCCGAGCCTTTCGGCGGCCGTGTTTGTGTAGCCAATCCCAGGCGTTCAGCCCCAATTGGCAGGCCTTTTTCAACGACTTGACACCTCCATAGTCGATAGCCACCTAATGCTATCGGCGACGAAAAAGTAACCATAGGATTCGCCGCAACATCGATCCGGAGAAGTGGGGCCCGACGCGGCCTTACGACCCGGAACATCTCGGCACCTTGTGGCGGTTGCGCAAAATGGCGGACTGCGTGCAAGGGGGCACAACAAAAGGAATAGGCCATGACGACCCCGAAACCCCGGCCATCTATCGTTCACGGCGAAAGCCATTCTTATCCGGTGCTGCCGCTTCGCGACATCGTCGTCTTCCCGCACATGATCGTGCCGCTGTTCGTCGGCCGCGAAAAATCGATCCGCGCGCTTGAAGAAGTCATGAAGAATGACGCCTTGATCATGCTTGCGACGCAGAAGAACGCGTCGGACGACGATCCGAGTGCGGATTCGATCTATGAAACCGGCACGCTCGCCAGCGTGCTGCAGCTGCTCAAATTGCCCGACGGCACCGTGAAGGTGCTGGTGGAGGGGCTCGAGCGCGCGCGCGTGCAGAAATATACCGACCGGGCCGAATATTACGAAGCGACCGCGATCGCGCTCGCCGACACCGACGCCACCTCCGTCGAGGCGGAAGCCTTGGCACGCTCGGTCGTGTCCGACTTCGAAAGCTACGTGAAGCTGAACAAGAAGATCTCCGCCGAAGTCGTCGGCGTGGTGCAGGCGATCACGGATTTCGCCAAGCTCGGCGATACCGTTGCCTCGCATCTTGCCGTCAAGATCGCCGATCGCCAGGCTATCCTGGAGACGCTGTCGGTGACCGCGCGCCTTGAGAAGGTGCTCGGGCTGATGGAGAGCGAGATCTCGGTGCTGCAGGTCGAGAAGCGAATCCGCTCGCGCGTCAAGCGCCAGATGGAGAAGACCCAGCGCGAATATTATCTCAACGAGCAGATGAAGGCGATCCAGAAGGAGCTCGGCGACGACGAAGGCCGTGACGAGCTGGCCGACCTGGAAGAGAAGATTACGAAGACCAAGCTCTCCAAGGAAGCGCGCGAGAAGGCACAGCACGAGCTGAAGAAGCTGCGCCAGATGTCGCCGATGTCCGCGGAGGCGACCGTGGTGCGCAACTATCTCGACTGGCTGCTGTCGATACCGTGGAACAAGAAGTCCAAGGTCAAGAAGGATCTGGTCGCCGCGCAGACGGTTCTCGACAACGATCACTACGGACTCGAGAAGGTCAAGGACCGCATCGTCGAGTATCTGGCGGTGCAGTCGCGCGCCAACAAGCTGACCGGACCGATCCTGTGCCTGGTCGGCCCTCCCGGCGTCGGCAAGACCTCGCTCGGCAAGTCGATCGCGAGAGCGACCGGGCGCGAATTCGTGCGGGTGTCGCTCGGCGGCGTGCGCGACGAAGCCGAAATCCGCGGTCACCGCCGCACCTATATCGGCTCGATGCCCGGCAAGATCATCCAGTCGATGCGCAAGGCCAAGACCTCCAATCCGCTGTTCCTGCTGGACGAGATCGACAAGATGGGCGCCGACTTCCGCGGCGATCCGTCATCGGCTCTGCTTGAGGTCCTCGATCCCGAGCAGAACTCGACCTTCAACGACCACTATCTCGAGGTCGATTACGATCTCTCCAACGTGATGTTCATCACGACCGCGAATACGCTGAATATTCCGGGACCGCTGATGGACCGCATGGAGATCATCCGGATCGCCGGCTACACCGAGAACGAGAAAGTCGAGATCGCGCGCAAGCATCTGATCCCGAATGCGATCTCCAAGCACGGCCTGGATTCCAAGGAATGGTCGATCGACGACGATGCGCTGCTGCTGATGATCCGGCGCTACACCCGCGAAGCGGGCGTGCGTAATCTTGAGCGTGAGCTTTCAACGCTCGCCCGCAAGGCGGTGAAGGAGCTGATGATCTCCAAGAAGAAGTCGGTGAAGGTCACCGAGAAGTCGCTCGAGGAGTTTCTCGGCGTGCCGAAGTATCGTTACGGCGAGATCGAGAGCGAGCCTCAGGTTGGCATTGTCACCGGCTTGGCGTGGACCGATGTCGGTGGCGAACTGCTCACCATCGAAGGCGTCATGATGCCCGGCAAGGGCAAGATGACGGTCACGGGCAATCTGCGCGATGTCATGAAGGAGTCGATTTCGGCGGCGGCATCCTATGTCCGCTCGCGCGCGGTCGGCTTCGGTATCGAGCCGCCTTTGTTCGATCGGCGCGATATCCACGTCCACGTGCCCGAGGGGGCAACCCCGAAGGACGGTCCTTCAGCCGGTGTTGCGATGGCGACCGCGATCGTTTCCATCATGACCGGGATCCCGGTCCGGCACGATGTCGCCATGACCGGCGAGATCACGCTGCGGGGACGCGTGCTGCCGATCGGCGGCTTGAAGGAGAAGCTGCTGGCCGCCGCGCGCGGCGGCATCAAGACGGTGCTGATCCCCGAGGACAACGCCAAGGATCTCACGGAGATTTCCGATGCGATCAAGGGCGGCATGGACATCATTCCGGTCGCTCGCCTTGACGACGTGATCTTCCAGGCCCTGGTGCGCCCGCCAGTGCCGATTGTCTGGGAAGAGGACACCAAGGTGCCGATCAAGCCGGACACCGGCGACGAAGCCGCGGGCGGCCTGACAGCGCACTGAACGTTCCAATATGACAAGAGCGGCGTCCCGACCGGGGCGCCGCTTTCTTATGAGGCGTTGCCCGGCTTGCGCCTGATGGCACTGCGGCGCTAAACAGAAGGCGGGGGCGGTTAGCTCAGCTGGTTAGAGCATCTCGTTTACACCGAGAGGGTCGGCGGTTCGAATCCGTCACCGCCTACCAGAAAA
>OCZT010003398.1_pt1 | contig 16267 bp, 13 predicted proteins | sample 1539031 | NCBI WGS metagenome assembly OCZT01 (sample SAMEA3539308, study PRJEB22396) | soil metagenome | biome: tundra; feature: field; material: soil | place: USA | collected 2010-05 | depth 0.15 m | reverse complement strand
GACCTGGGCGACGCCGCTGCCGTCATAAAGCCGCGCGTAAATGTCCACGCTCGGCGAACCTATCACAGCCGGAGGCGACCCATTGGTATTGTCAATCCCACCCAAATTAAAAGCCGTCCGTTCCTGTTCCGACACCCAGGCAACGACAAATCCGCCGTTTTTCAAGGCCGCGACGGCGGGCGAGCGCTGGTTGTAGGAAATGAATTGGTTGATCAAAAATTCGCCGCCAACCTTCTGGCCGGCCGGCAAAAAGACCTGGCCATAGACATCCAGCAAACTGTTTGAACCGGCTTGATCGAAACTGGCCCAAACCACGACCACGTTGCTGTTGTTCAGCACCGTCAACGCGGGATTGATCTGGAAATTATTGGTGAACGTGCTCACCAGCACGTCGGTGGTCGTTAGAAACGTGTTGGTCGGCGTCATAAGGCGTGCGTAAATGTGCTGGCGGCTTGGTTTGCCGCCCTGCCATACAAAGACCGCGCCACCCTTTTTCAACAACGCCACGCGCGGATTTTCCTGATTGTTCGTACCCTGGACATTCACGCGGAACGTGCTCAACGTGCCGGACAACGTGCTGTCCAACCGCCGCGCGCTCACGCCCCAGCCATTGCCGTCCGTGATGTTGTCCTGCCAAACCACAAAGCCGCCGCTCGGCGTCACCGCCGCATCCGGGAAAATCTGATCGCCCGGCAACGAACCAATAATCGCGTATTCCGTTCCGTTGGTCCGATAATAATTGGTCTGGGCAAAAACGGCGGCGGGAATTCCAAGGAACAATCCCCAGCAAAAGCAAATGGCGGCCCGGCGGACGAACAACGAGAACGACATAAAGGGTTTGCCACAGTATAAACGCAACCGGGCGTTTTGTCCAAAAAATCTTTTGCCAAAACGCGCGCGCCGCCGCGGCAAAAACAGCCGCGCTCCGCGTTTGACCGCTGACAAACTTTTGCATTCCAAATTCATTTTCTAAATCAAAACCGTCTGCTGTTCATGCGCCGATGACTCCAGCGCCGCGAGCATTCCCTTGAAACCCCAGCGCTGATACAACTCGCGCAGCCGGCCGGCATCCGCCGGTTTCTCCACCAGCGCGCCCGGCGAAAATTCACACGGTAAATCGTCCCGCAACCGCACCAATTCGCAATTGCGCCGCACCGCGTCCGCCGCGTCGCGCACCGCCGCGCGCAACTTTTCCGATTTCACTTCACCCAGCCGCCCATACAGCGCGGCGACCGAGCCAAATTGATTCAGCAATCCAGCGGCGGTTTTCGGCCCGACGCCGGCCACACCCGGAATATTGTCCACGGTGTCGCCCGTCAAACTCAACCAATCCACAATTTGCGACGGTGCCACGCCGGTTTTGGCGCGCACCTGCCCGTCCGTCCAAACCGTCCCGTTCTTGTCGTTCGGGTTCAACAATCCGACCCGCGCCGACACCAACTGCATAAAATCCTTGTCGGAACTGGCGATGACCACGGTCATGCCCGCCTCCGATGCGCGCCGCGCCAGGCACGCGATGTAATCGTCCGCTTCCACGCCTTCGCGGCAAAACGAGGCGACCCCCGCCGCTTTCAGATAACTGACGATTCCGTCCAGCTGCGGCTTCAAATCGTCCGGCATTCCCGGACGCTGCGCCTTGTATTCCGGCAACCGGGCGGTGCGCTCGGCGCTCAGGCCGCCGTCCCACACCACCATCAAATGCGACGGCCCAATGGCCGCCCGCATTTTTGCCAGCATTTTGACGAAGCCATAAATGGCGTTCGTTGGCCGGCCATCCGGCGAACGCAAATCGCGAATCGCGTGAAACGCGCGATAAGCGTAAGCGTGTCCATCAATAATCAGCAACCGATCCACAAATTTACCGGGTGCGCGCGCCTGGGTTCCAGTATTTCAAACGGGTTCGTGATTTTCACAATTTTGTTTCAACCGGAAATTCCACGAACAACGTGGTTCCGCGTTTGGCCGCTTTTTCACCGCGCCGGCACGGGCGCCACTCCGGCGTTCCCCAGTCGCACCTCCACTCCCGGTGGTTGCGGTGGAATGGTGCTTTGTAAAAACGGCAGTTCATCGTCCGAATGCACCCGGTTGCCGGCCGGATCAACAATGGTGGCCGTCACAAAAATCATCAGGTTTTTTTTCACGGAAGTTTTTGTCTGGCTTTGAAAGAGCCGCCCCACCAGCGGCAGGTCACCGAGCATCGGGATCTTGTCCTTTGTGCTCTGGATTGAAGAAGAAATCAGTCCGCCGAGGACAACGGTCTGGTTATCCCAGATGTTGACGGTGCTGACGACCTGGCGCACGGTAAAGCGCGGCAGAATGGTGGGAATCATCACGACGTTGGCGACGTTGACGCCGGGAATCATCGGAGACGGGTCATAGCCGGAGAATTGGGTCAGCGACGGGATCAAGGTGAGGTTGATGGTATAACCGTCGGACAAAACGACCGGTATCACGTCCAGCACCGGGCCGATTTCCACCTGTTGCTGATTGGGCGTGATGGCGGAGGTTTGCTGCGGAACTACAAACGTGCCCTGCGCTTGCGCCGCCGTAACGCCGCCCATCAACATGGCGGACACGAACAAAGCAAGCACTCTCGTTCGATCTTGTGATTTTTGTCTTGTTTTCATAGTCAAGCCTGAAGGTAAAAAAGTTTTACTGGGTAGCGGTCCCGCCCCCACCCGAGGTTATTCCATTGCCACCCGACTGGAAGTTAAAGCTCGAGATGATGGTTATGATTTCCGTCGCGCGCATCTGGGTTTGACGACCGCTGATCGTGGTCACTTCCGGTTCGGCAAGAGTCTCAGTCCCGGTGCGCTCCTCCAAGGCGTGAATCACGACCCGGAAATTGGGATCGGTCAAAATACCCGTAACGGTGCCAAGGGTCGGAATGGCCGAGTTGGCATTTACCAGATTGCCGATCACCTGATCCGACGCTTGACCCGGAAGGAGGCTGGCCGCCGTGTTGCCGGGAAACGCGCCCAAGGGATTGGCCGCCGAAACCGGCACATTGAGCGATGGCGAACTGCCGCCACTCCCAACAATGGATTTTCCCATATTGAATTGTCCCAAATACCAGTCAAAGCCCAATGCCTTGTTGTCATTCTGCCCGACTTCGATGAATCGGGCTTTGATATGCACCTGGGGCGGCGTCATGTTCAACACCTGAATGGCTTTTTCGATGGTGTCCAAATCCTGCGATGTCGCGTGGACGAACAACACACCCAACCGGTCATTAAAGAAAACGCTCTTCGGTGGATCCAGATTCAGACCCAGCGTCGTGAAGAAACCTTTGGCTGCAAGGCTGACGTTCACTGTTGCATTAGTTGTTGTCACATACGCCAATCCACCGCCACCCTGACCGCCACCGCCACCGCCGCCGCCGCCGCCGCCGCCGCCGCCGCCGCCCTGGCCGCTGTTGCCCGAGGTACGAGCTGATGAGGCTCCCGGGAATGCATTGACGATTGCTACCGCGGCGCTGCTGGAGTTTCCGCTTTGACCGCCACCGCCGCCGCCGCTGCTGCCGCCGCTGCTGCCGCCGCCGCCGCTGCTGCTGGAACTGGAAGAACCAAAACTTTGCGCACCCACACTTTCCAGGCCTTGATAGAAGGTGTTGGGATCCACTTTGAATGTGCGCGTTTCCAATGACATCGCCTCCGGCCCCCTGGCTGAGAAAACGATGGCGTAATCCTCAACGGAGTATTTGATGGGATGATCAGCCACCAACACAATGGCATCCAGCACATCCGCCAACCGCACATCGCTTAATGTCAATTTGATATTGATGGAAGTGGCATCCACGGATTCACCACCAACGGTTGGAGCCGCCACGGGCAATCCTGTGGCCGGGTCAATGGTCATTGTGCCGCCAGCGGGCGTGATAACCGCGGAGGCTGCCGCGGCATTTGGATTAAAAAGAAAGTTAATTCCCTTTTTGTCCGGGTCGCGCAACTTGGCTTGTTCGCTCAGATTGCGAAGAACTTCACTCAACGGCAGACCTTCGGGCCAGGAAACCTTGTCGATCGGGATGCGAATAAGTTTGCTGTAAATGACCTCGCGACCGTCACCGGTGCGGACGAAATTGGTCAAGGCATACGGATTGGGCACGGGCAGCAACCCGCGGTTTACCGGCTTCACCCAGGCATTCTCCACCTGTACCATGCGGTCCTGCGTGTCAATCGTGTGCGTGCGCGTTTCACGGTCGTAACGGGCCTGCTTGACCAAATTCATGTAGTAGAAGACACCCGCGTTGTCCGGATCGAGCCTGTTGGCCTCTTTCAATTTGACTTCGGCCTCATCGAACTTGCCCATTTCGTAAAGCAATTTGCCGTCCCGCACCAACGTGCCCGCTTCTGTCTTGTCATTGGCGATATAAGGAATTTGTTGCAGCGTCGCATCGTCGGGCATTTTGCCGCGCATGGCAGCAAGCGATCGGTCGTTGTTCTTCTTGAAGGCAAGCGCGGCGGCATTTTGCGGGTCCACTTTCAACACGCGGCTGACCTGGGTGTCGGCTTCGTGCAAATCGCCCTGACTTTGTGCCTGACGGGCGAGGGTAAGCCGGGTTGAAACAAGGCCGGAAATGGTTTGCGCCTTTTCTTCGGGGATGCCGGAACCGATTTGGTCGACCAGCGTATGGGCGTCTTCGTAAAGTTTGGCGGCACCGGGCAAATCTCCGCGCGCGGCGGTGTTTTTGGCATCCAGGAGTTTTTGGCGCAGGATGATGGTATTGGCCTGACGAAGCACGGCTTCATTGACAGCCGCGTCCGTGGGACTGGTTTGCGCCGGTAACATGGCGGCGGCGGCCAGCAACAAAATAAAACCGAGTGAGAGAGGTGCTGCTTTTGTCATGGTTCGTTCCAGGTTCGTCGTAAATCAAATCAGCGCCATCGGACGCCGGGGTTATCGCAACCAGGTATCATTCAGAATTTCAAGGACTCGGGCTGTATGGCAATGTCGTTTTTTTCTGATTTGATCTGGCCAACAATATCATTGTGTCTGGGTTGATGGCAACGATTATATTGTCATCGCCGGCAAACTTTAAAATCGCGCCGATGCGCTGCCCCTGCCATTTTTTCCCTTCGAGATCATATTTCAAGTCCACAGAGTAACCGTCTGTGCGGCGAAAAGGTTTGTCTTTGGACAGCGTCGCCCTCTCGCCGGTGTCCGTCAGTTGCAAAATCAATTTCACCGGCGCCGGATTGTCCGGCACACTGTTGTCCGGCACACTGTTCGTGATAATGGTGAAGGTTTCATTCTTTTCCCCGACCGAAGCATAATGCTGCCGTTTGCCGCGCTGCGCAGGCAAAACCGCCGCCTGGCGCTCCATGCTGATTACATAGCGCGCGCCAAATTCATTGGTCTCTATCGAATCCAGCGTGAGGATCAAACAAAGCGGCGTGATTTTTGTGACGACCGCCGCCGTGGGGCCGGCCTGACTGGCTCTGATCAGCATCCCATCGGCTTTTCTTTGCCATGGCACTGGATTGAACAGTTTGTTCGTCGTCGAAAAATCCAGTTTGTAAGGCGATTGCAGCCGCGCCGATACATTCGTTTCCCGCGTCAAATCCAGCGCCGGCAGCGGCGCGACCTTCACGTGAATGATTCCTTCTTTCATTCGCCGCTGCGTGTCCTGATCACTGATGATCAAGAACGGCAGGAACACCAGCGCGCCCACCAAACCCAGCAACACAACGCTGAGCAGGATTTTCTCGTAATGTTTTTTGACGAAATCCATGGGCTTACTTTTTTGGCAACAATTTCACGACCTCGACCACCAGGGTGACGCGCAACAGTTGCTCGTTCAACACCGTCTGCAATCCGCCCCTGCCCGGCACTCTCGTCGGCAGGGTTGTCGGCGGGGCTGCCGGCGGGGCTGCCGGCGGGATTGCCGGCCGGGCTCGCAGCCCGGGTGGCAGATACGGCTGCGCCAGCATCGGCTCCGCCGGCATCGGCTCCGCCAGCATCGGCACCGCCGGCATCAGCGCCGCCGGCATCAGCGCCGCTGTCTCCGGCGCCGTCGCCGCAGCGGCGCCGGCCGGTTGAACGTTGATGCTCTTGACGATGAAACCATGAGGCGACGACGCCAAGCCGGCGAGCACTTCACCCACCTCCGGACTGAACGAACGGAACGTAATCTGATAAGGCGTCAGAACGGCCAGATTGTTGGTCACGGAATGATCGTCGAAATAATCGGCCTGCGGGCCGTTTGCGTCGTCATCCGAAACGCGGACGCGCTGAATCCCGTCCAGCGAATTGACCCGCGCGGCAAAAAGAATTTCTGAAATGGTTTTCACTTCACCAAACTGCGCGGCCAGTGCTCCCAGACTGCCGGAAAATTTGACCAACGAGCGTTGCGCTTCAAAGGAGAAGTTATACTTGGGCGGCAGGGTCACACTGGCGGCATCGGCTTCATGTTGCAGCTGGTCAATGGTCCGGCGGAGCGCCGCGGCGAACGCTTCGCTCGAAACGGCATTGTTGCCCGTGTTGGGAATCGGTGCAATCGGCTGAAAATAACCCGCCGCCTGTCGAATCCAGTCTCGAATCTGGCGTTCCTGTTCGCGCGCGGCGGCGATGTTGTCCACCTTCTCGTTGCCCGGCGAGGGCTTTTGACCGGTCAAATTCCGCAACGTGCCATAAATCTCGTTCAACTTGTCAAACGCCGCCGAGTTATGACTCCACCCTTTGTAATTATAAAACCCAGCCGCCCCCAGCAGTCCCAAGGCCAGTATGCCGCCAATCACAAAAAACAAGTTTCGCTTGATCCAGGCCATATTACAAGTTGAGTGGATGTTGCAGCCCCACGGTTATGCCAAACGTAAACGTGCCGGTGGCGTCATCGGGGGTGATATCTCCCCTGAGCTGTGTCGCTTTGGGATCAAAAAGCGGGTTCGCCTGAAGCTCGTTGAGTACGGTATAAGCGATGTCCGTGTTTGCCGAAGGATCAATATTGGACAAATTCACCGCCCGGCAAACCAAGGTGAGAGTGCTGGAGGGATTGGGTGTGGCGCCCGGGGCAGCTTCGTTTTCACCCGGACTCGCAACGGGCATGGGAATGGGAACGGCACCCGGGCCGGTTGCCGGACCTGGCGTATTGCCCAAGGTCAACTGTTCAATCCAGACCCCGGCTTCGACTCCGGGTCTGATCGCGGACAGTTTTTTCTTGATGTCGTCCTCGGAGCGAATGAGCACGCGTCGCAATTCCGCCAGCACGTTACCCCAGTAATATCGCTCCTCCATCCAGCTCGTGATTTGACCCGCTTCTTTCTGCGTCGCCTGCAGTTTTTTATAGGCCCGATCAAACTGGTCGGCCTTGGTTTTGAGTTTTTGGACCTGCGGCTCCAAATCCTTGATTTCTTTTTCCTTCGATTCCGCCAGTTTTTGAAAGAGGAACCCAACCGCGCCCGCCACCGCCACCAAGCTCAACAGTGTGAAGATGAAATACGGTTTCTTTTCGTTGAAAGTCCGCCAGCGCAACGTGCTGCTCGGCATCAAATTCATTTCCACCGGGCAATTCGCCAGATTCCGCAATCCCAGGCCGACCACTTCGCCCAGCGAGTGTGCCACGCGCGCCAGCTCCTCCAGATTCACCGCCGGATCAATTTGCACGTTGCGGAACGGATTGAAGTATTCGACCGGCACATTCAGCTTTTCCGCGAAAAATTGCGCCGTGTAAGGCATGATGGACGCGCCGCCGGACAAAAACAAACGCAGCGGCTCCGAACCGCCCTGTTGCCCGCGATAAAACTGCTTCGTCTGGTTGACCTGGATGTGCAGCTTGGTCATGAACTGCCGCGCGATTTTGGCGATGGCCGCCTGGTACTCACTTTCCGGCTCCGCGTAAGCCCCGCCGAGACTGACGAAACCTTCGGCAACTTTTTTCTGTTCGGCAATTTCAAATTTTAATTTCGCCTCGTTCGCAAAATCCTGCGTGATGGAATTCGCGCCCAAACTGATGCTGCGGGAGAAAACCTTGCCATTCTCGAAGAAGAGCAGGTTGCTCGTCTTGGCGCCGATGTCCAGCAGCATCGTGCAACCCTCCAGTTCACCATAATTGTAGCGAAAGGCGTTGCACAACGCCGCGGGCGACACGTCGCACAGTTGCAACCGCAGCTTCGCCTCCTCCGCCATGCGAAACAGACCTTCGACCACGTCGGATTTGATCGCCACCAGCAGGACTTCCAGTTCGCCACCGGTGCTGGAACCCAAAATTTGATAATCCCACACCACCTCCGCGAGCGGGAACGGCACGTTCTGCTGCGCTTCGTATTGGATGATCTGCGTCACCTTGCCCGCGTCCACCGGCGGGAGCTTGACGAATTTGGAAAATACCTGAAAACCCGGCGCGCAGACGTTAATGTCCCGCGCCTTGGTGCCGGTTTCCACCAGCACCTCGCGCAATGCCTTGAGCGTGGTCGCTTCGCGGGAAGATTCCTGGGCGCCCTCGAGGCCGAGCGGTTTGATGGAAAAATTTTTGAGACACAAACCGCCGGCTTCGTTGATTTCAAACTCCGCCAGCTTGAGGCTGCCCGCCCCGAAATCCACTGCCAGGAATGATTTTGTGTTCAGCATTTCTGTTCGCGCCGCTCGCCGCCGTCAACGCCGCCAGACTGTTCGGTTTTGGGTTTGAGCCAGCCCATGCTGATTACGGGAAATTCCCCGAACGGTCAAACAGAAACCTTAAAAAAAAGAGAAAGCTTTTCCACCTGCTAATAAAACATTGCGTCCGGCGTCCGGCTTTGGCTTCATCCTGCCGTGCCGGGACAGCCGCCAGCCGTCACGTCCGTCATGAATCGCTGTCGTATGCAAATTTTTTATTCAGGCTGTGTGCAGGGTGTCGGATTTCGCTACACCGCGAAAACCGTCGCCACCGGCTTTGAAGTCACCGGCATCGTCCGCAATTTGCCGGACGGACGCGTTGAATTGATTGCCGAGGGCGCCCGCGAGGAACTGGAGTCGTTTCGTGACGCGATTCGTGGCGCAGGACTTGCTGGATTTGTCCGCGACGAAAGTGTAAATTGGAGTGACGCACAAAATGAATTTCACGGTTTTGAAATTGTCCGCTAAACGCAATGAGATACGCCATCATCGCTGACATCCACGGCAACCTGGAAGCGTTCCAAACTGTTTTGGCTGACATTAAAACCCAAAACGCGACGCATATCGTCTGTCTCGGCGATGTCGTCGGTTACAACGCCAATCCCAATGAATGCCTCGCCATCGTCCGCGAAATGAACATCCCCTGTGTGAAGGGAAATCATGACGAATACTGTTCCACCGACGACCCGCTGGAAGGTTTCAATCCCCATGCCGCCGACGCCGTTCACTGGACGCGCGAACAACTTTCCGAGGAAGAATGCCAATGGCTGCGCGATCTCAAGTACACCCGCATGGCCGCCAACTTCACGATGGTTCACGCCACGCTCGATGCGCCGCAACGCTGGGGTTACGTCTTTGACAAACTCGCCGCCGCCGCCAGTTTTCCGTATCAAAACACGCAACTCTGTTTCTTCGGCCACACCCATGTGCCCGTCGCCTTCATGCGCGACACCGCCGTCCGCGGCGGCACCTATTCAAAATTCAAAATTGATCCTTCCAAAAAATATTTCATCAACGTCGGCGCCGTCGGCCAGCCGCGCGACAACAACCCCAAGACCGCCTACGTCATTTACGACATGGACGCCGGAACCATTGAACTTCGCCGGCTCGATTACGACATCGCCACCGCCCAGAAAAAAATCCGCGCCGCCGGCCTGCCGGAACGCCTCGCCGAACGGCTGGAATTTGGCAGGTAGAATGAAGAATGAAAAATGCAGAATGAAGAATTTCAATTTGCGCGGAACGCGCCATTTTCGTTTCTTCATTCCTCATTCTAAATTCTTCATTTGAAAATCCTCCTCCTTAAACCCAGCTCGCTCGGCGATGTCATCCAGGCCCTGCCCGTGCTGCGGCTGCTCAAACGTCATCTGCCCGCAAGTGAAATTTTCTGGTGGATTGATTCCAACCTCGCTCCGCTGCTCAAAGGCGATCCCGATTTGACCGGCATCGTCCGCTTCGAACGCCGGCGCTGGGCGTCGCCGCGCCACTGGCCGGAAATGCTCCGCAGCATCCGCTGGATGCGCGAAAAAAATTTCGACTGGGTCATTGACCTCCAATGCCTCGCGCGCAGCGGCGCGTTCGCATGGCTCGCCAATGGAAAATTTCTCATCGGCCTCGACGAAGTCCGCGAGGGCGCGCGGGGATTTTATGATGTCGCCGTCCGCCGCGCGTCGTTCCACACGCACGCCGCGGACTGGTATCTCGCCGTGCTGCCGCGACTCGGCGTGCCGGTTCACAAAAATTTTCAATGGCTGCCCGAACGTCCCGCCATCGCCGCCGCCGTCAAATCCAAATGGCAAACGGACGGCGCGCGCTGGATTGCCATCCAACCCGGCGCCCGCTGGGAAAACAAACGCTGGCCGGTGGAGTATTTTGCCGGGCTCGTTCGCTTGCTCGCAAAACATCTTCCCGACACGCGTTTTGCCATCCTCGGCGCCGCCGAGGACAAACCGCTCGGTGAAATGATTTTGCGCGCCGAGCCACAACGCTCTTTGAATTTGTGCGGCGAAACTTCGCTGACCGAAATGATCGAATGGCTGCGGCTGTGCGAGTTGATGGTCACCAACGACACCGGCCCGATGCATGCCGCCGCCGCGTTAAACAAACCGCTCGTCGCACTCTTCGGCCCCACCGAACCCCGTCGCACCGGCCCGTATGGTCATCTCGAAAACGTGCTGCGCATTGATCTCCCCTGCTCTCCCTGCCTGAAATCGCATTGCACCTACAAAAAGCCGGACGAATGCCTGAAGGCGATTTCGCCCGCAACGGTTTTCGAGCGCGTCCAAAAGCAACTGCAATCACCGGCGGTGTAGGCAGCGTCCCATTGAGAATCGTAAAATAGAGCAACCTCCATTTGGTGAGAGTGGAGCGCGGCGTTCACGCCGCTTCAACGCACAAATCGAAGGCGAGCCGGGCATTTTTCCCGCACCGCTCCACGATGGACGTTGAAGCGGGCTGAAGCCCGCGCGCCGCCACCAAATCAGGACCCAACCACGGTGTAAGCGCACTTGCGTTTTCAACGCGAACGGCGTTACGTTCGCGTTGGTGAGCACTTCCAGCCAGACCGGACCAAACTCAACTCCAGCCTGCGCCGAACCGCCACCGCGCCCGGCGTTTGTCACCACCCATTGGTCGCTCGTGATATCCGCCGGGGGCAACGACACCCCGCACGCGCGCAACGCCCTGGAAAAACTTTGCCGCAGCTACTGGTTTCCAATTTACGCCTTTGTGCGACGGCAGGGGCACGGTCCACACGACGCGCAGGATTTGACCCAGGAATTTTTCGCGCGGCTGCTGGAAAAAAAATATCTCGCCGGCGTGGACCCCTCGAAGGGCCGGTTCCGTTCGTTTCTGCTGGCGTCGCTGAAACATTTTCTCGCCAACGAATGGGACAAGGCCAAAGCCCAAAAACGCGGCGGCGGCCGGGTTCTGATTCCTATTGACGTTGCCACCGCCGAAACGTCCGGCGGCTTTGAACCGGCCGACCACCTCACCGCCGAGAAGATTTTTGAGCGGCGCTGGGCGCTCACGCTGCTGGAACAGGTGCTGCGCCGGCTGCGCGCGGAATATGTCCGCGACGGCAAAGAAAATCTATTCGAGCAATTGAAACCCACGCTGACCGAGGTGAGCCGGTCGGTTCGTTACGCGGAAATCGCCACCCGGCTCGGCACGAGCGAAGGCGCGGTGAAAGTGGCGGTGCATCGCCTGCGGCAGCGTTACCGCGAAGTGCTCCGCGCGGAAATTGCGGACACCGTCGCCAGTCCCGGCGAGGTGGAGGACGAAATCCGAAATTTGTTTGCGGCGCTGGCAGGGTGAATTCCGCCCTATTTTCGTAGCCGCCGAGGCAACGGCTCATTTCAAATGCAGAATGAAGAATGGAAAAATATTTCAGAGCCTCCTCACGTCGGCTGCCACTGGAATTGAAATTTTTTCAGTAACCTTTGGCTGGTTTTTCTTCAGTAACGGGTGGAATGAAGAATTTGCAACTTAGCTTATGAAAAACGTGATGTTGGCAGAACCCACTACAATTGTGTTGTTTGGAGGGTTTGTATTTTTTTTGGTGTTCTTGCTGATGCTCATCGGCGCGGCGGTTTTCCTGATCGTGCATTTTTCGCGCCGGAAAAAAAGTCAAAGCCCGCCCCCACAAACCACTCTTGCCACCCAAATCACCCGCCGTCAATGCCCGCAATGCGGCGCGGAATTGAAACCGGATGTGTCGGAAGGGCTTTGTCCGGCCTGCCTGCTGCAACGCGGCATCGCGACCGAAGGCGGTGCGCCGCCCGGCACGCCGCCGTTCGTGCCGCCCACGATTCCCGACCTCACCAGACTTTTTCCGCAACTGGAAATCCTCGAACTCATCGGCAAAGGCGGCATGGGCGCGGTTTACAAGGCACGCCAGCCCTCGCTGGACCGTTTCGTCGCGCTGAAAATTCTCGCGCCGCGTTCCGGCGGCGAACTGGATTTTGCCGAGCGCTTCACCCGCGAAGCGCGCGCGCTGGCAAAGCTGAGTCATCCGAACATCGTCGGCGTTTACGACTTTGGTAGGGCCGAGCTGCCGCTCGGCCAGAACGCGCAGCAACGCGTCCCTACCACACCCCTGCATTATTTCATCATGGAATACGTGGACGGGCCGAACCTGCGGCAAGTCGAGCAGGCCGGCAAACTCTCGGCGCGCGAGGCGCTGGAAATCATCCCGCAAATCTGCGCCGCGCTCCAGTTCGCGCACGACGAGGGCATCGTCCACCGCGACATCAAGCCGGAAAACATCCTGCTGGATAAAAGGGGTCGCGTGAAAATCGCCGACTTCGGCCTCGCGAAAATTCTGGGTCAGGAGCCGAAAGATTTCCGGCTGACCGGCGTGCGCGACGTGGTGGGCACACCGCATTACATGGCGCCGGAACAGATCGAGAAGCCGCAGACGGTGGATCATCGCGCGGACATTTATTCGCTGGGCGTGGTGTTCTATGAAATGCTCACCGGCGAACTGCCGCTCGGAAAATTTCAACCGCCGTCGTCCCGCGCGCACGGGGTGCAAATTGACGTGCGGCTGGATGAAGTGGTGTTGCGCACATTGGCAAAGGAACCAGAACTGCGCTATCAGCAGGCCAGCCAAGTCAAAACCGCCGTGGAAATCATCACCGCCAGCCCGGGCGCTCCGGCAGCAAACTTTGCCCCCGCATCTCCATCACCAACCTCAGCAGTTGCTTCTCCCTCCACCGGCCGTTTCCGGCCTTTTGCCATCGGAGTCGCCACGGCAATGTTGCTTTTCCTCGCAGCCCTTATCGTCGTCCCGAATTTTATCAAAACTCGCCAGCCCACTCCACGCCCGGAGGAAATTGCTCAACCAGGCGCGCCCGATGCAACGACGCCATCCGTGCCACCGGTGGTCATCCAAACCGTCCCCGAATCCGGCGCGGCCGGGATTGATCCAGCGTTGACCGAACTCCGGGTCACTTTCAGCAAGCCGATGCAGGATGACCGCTGGTCCCGGACCGACCGGGACGGGAAAAATTTCCCAGCAGTGACCGGTCAGCCGCATTTTCTTGCCGACGGGCGGACCTGGGTGCTGCCGGTGAAACTTAAGCCTGGCACGCCCTACGCGATCTGGCTTAACCGCGATGACCGGCCGGATTTCACCGACACGGAAGGCCAGCCCGCCGTGCCTTATCTGCTGATTTTCGAGACCCGGAAATAACCTGCCATCCGTCAACCATCCGCAACCAAAACTCGACCTATGAAACTAATAATTCCCCTGCTGCGACACCTGACAAAACCGGCGATGGTGATTTGCCTGACGTGCCTGCTGGCCGCCCCGCTCCTGGCCAATGAAAGCGCCAATGCAAAACTGGAACAAGCGCGCGCGGCGTTGACCGGAGACTCGAAAGACACCGTTCAGGCGAAAAAACTGCTGCTGGACATCGTCGAGCATGACAAAGACACCCTCGATTCCAAGTCGCTCTGTTATGTCTATGTCTATCTAGGTTACATCGAAGACCGGGCCGGCAACCGGAACGAGGCCATTCCCTGGTACCGGAAAGCCCTGGAAATCAAAGACGCTGACCGGGTCCGGGAATGCGCAACGTACGGGATGGAAAAACCGCTCCTCTGGATCCGGCACCTGGACGAAGGCGCCGGCGAAATTTCGCTCCAATCCGCTCCGCCCGTGGTGGTGAAAACCGTTCCTGTGGCGGGGGCGAAGGATGTGGATCCCGCGTTGGCGGAAATCCGGGTCACTTACAGCAAACCGATGCAAAACGACAGTTGGTCCTGGTCCACCTGGGGCGAAGAAAATTATCCAGAGACAACCGGCAAGCCGCAATACCTGTCCGACGGCCGCACCTGCGTGTTGCCGGTGAAATTGAAACCGGACAAATTCTACGCCATCTGGTTGAACAGCGAGAAATTCAAAAACTTCAAAGATGCCGGCGGCAAGCCGGCCGTGCCTTATCTGTTGACCTTTTCAACCAAAGGACAATCCGGCCAGAACCTCCAGCAGCAACAACAACCGGATGCCAACAACCGACAACAATCGCTCCATAAAAGATTTTGGACAAGGACGGCGCAGGACCAGGAGAAATATACGCCGCAACAACTGAGCGACGCCGAACAATTATATCAGGTCGCCAATAAACAATGGGGAACCTCGGAAGCGATCGAAAACCTTCAAACGGTGATCAAAAAATATCCCGACATCAACCGCGCCGGCTGCGCAACGCTTTACCTGGCCCAGTTGTCTCAAGGCGATGAACACACGCGGTATCTTCAGGATTGCATCGAGAAATACGATGATTGCTTTTATGGAGATGGCGTTCAGGTGGGAGCTTACGCGCGATTTATGCTGGCCGAGGATTACAAGAGCCAAGGCCAGACTGAAAAAGCGGAGGCACTGCTCAATGAAATAAAAACCAAATATCCCGACGCCGTGGGCCATGACGGAAACCTGTTGTTGGGCGGTTCCGAAGAAGATTACATCAGCCAGCAAATCCAATTGGTGAAGGCCGGCAACCGGTGGGCGCAGTTTAATCTGTGGGATGCCTACTACCATGGCGCCCACGGCGTCCACAAGGACCGGGCCAAAGCCGATCAATGGCTTGGTGAGTTCGTCAAGGGTGTTTACGTGGTGCGTTTCGAGCCAGCCAATGGCTTCAATCCCCATAACGCCATGGATTATCTGAACGACATTCGGAAGCACACGCCACAGATCATATCGGCCCAAAACGGAATCGGCACCGGCGGTTTCTTTCGGACGAAAAAAACAGGCGGCAAACTGGTGGCTTCGTTCCTCACCGAGGAACCGGACAAATTGAAGACGTATATCGAGAGCAACCCCGATCTCAAGTTTGTTTCGGCCGAGGCCATGACACCCCAAATGTTCATCGAATACGATAGTTCCCCTCAGGAATCATTGTAAACGGCGAATTATATCAACAGGTCCACAAGTTCCGACCTAAACTCAAAACCCAAAGTCAAAAATATGAAAACAAAAACATTGCTCACCACACTCATCCTCGGCGCGATTTGTCAATTGGCGCTGCCGATCTGCCAGGCGCAGAGTATTGATTCCATGGCGCCCGTCGTCGTGAAAACCGTTCCGGAAGCCGGATCAAAGGATGTTTCACCCGGCGTCATGGAAATCAAAATCACCTTCAGCAAGGAAATGATGGACGGTTCATGGCGTTGGTCCACCGCCTGGGAAAATTCCGCGCCGGAAGGTTCTGAAAAACCGCATTACGAAGCGGATCAAAAAACGTGCGTGCTCAAAGTCAAACTGGAGCCCAACAAAACCTACGGCTACTGGATAAACAGCCAAAACTTTCACGGTTTCAAGGACCAGCAGGGCCATTCGGCCGTACCCTATCTGCTGGTGTTCCAGACAAAAGGAAATTAACCGCACCCCAAACCGGACAACCGGCGGCCGGCCGCGCTTGACTTGCTGCCGGCGCGTTGCAATTTTTGCGCATGAAATTCACCTTCATTTTGTTCTGCCTCGCACTTGCGCCTGCCGCCACCGCCACCGCCACCGCGCAGGACGCCATCACGCCCACGAATCACATCAAGCTTTTCAACGCCAAAGATTTCACCGGTTGGACGTTTTGCATGAGGTCAAATGCCAACCCGGCGCTGGCCTGGACTGTCACCAACGGCGTGATTCATTGCACCGGCAAACCAACCGGTT
>OCZT010003394.1_pt1 | contig 16271 bp, 16 predicted proteins | sample 1539031 | NCBI WGS metagenome assembly OCZT01 (sample SAMEA3539308, study PRJEB22396) | soil metagenome | biome: tundra; feature: field; material: soil | place: USA | collected 2010-05 | depth 0.15 m | reverse complement strand
CGAGGCTGCCAAAAAGGCGGGCAAGCTGCGTTTCATTGGTTTCTCGGCCCACTCGGTGGAAGTGGCTCTTTCCGCAATGGATCGCTATCACTTCGACACGATTCTGTTCCCGCTTAACTTTGTCCTTTACTCCCAGGCCAATTTTGGACCGCAAGTGCTCCAGAAGGCCCGGCAGAAGGAAATGGGCGTCCTGGCCTTGAAAGGGATGGCCAAGACAACCTGGCCTGCCTCCGAAAAGAGTGGCCACCCCCATCCTAAGTGCTGGTACGAACCGGCGGCCTTCCCGGAAGAAGCCGCTTTGGGTCTGCGCTGGACGCTATCACAGCCGGTCACGGCCGCAATTCCTCCCGGCGATGAGAGATACTTCCGGCTGGGGATGGACATCGGTCAGGATTTCCAACCCATCACGGAGGCCGAGCAGCAGCGGCTCCTCGCGGGAGCTGTAGGGGTCAATCCTATTTTCCATCTCGAGACCGCTTAGTCTGTGTAGGGGCTGCCCCAGGCTCGCCAGTGGGTAATTGATAGGGGCGTAGGTTAGTCATCTACTGCCTAATACTCGAAAAGTTGTTGAAAAATTTGGGTTTGACCCTACGCAGGTCGGGAAGGGATTACTAGCGGGAAATCACACCTGTAAGAGGCCCGTCTTGAGTCCCCGACGGTATCTAAGTTATTGGAAGTATGGAACCACGGAAGCGTGTCAAGGTAGCGCTCTAACCAACTGAGCTACGCGCCTACAGCGAGCCGTTTCAATAGTTTACCAAACTTTTACCGACGGCCGAAGACGGAAATCACCTGTAAAACATCAGCCCCAAGATTTCGTTGGCTTCGTCGAGGCTGGCGAACTCGCAGGTCTCCGACATCTCGCCGCCGAAGACCTCCGGGGCTCCACACGCACCGACCAGATCGGCAAGGTGTTCATTGTCGTCGGGGAGGATGTGCGCAGGTGCCTCGTCTGCGATCAGTTCTTCACCCGGCGAACCGCTTCTGAGCATGCCAAAGTAGGTTGCTATCCCGCCTGTTCCTGACTTGTGATTTTCATAGGAAGCCAAAGTGAGCATCATTGAACTGCTTCGGGCGATTGCCCAGAGCGAAGGGGGAGCATTGCGGCTTAGCGATTGAGAAATTCGACGAGTTCGGCGATGATCTGATTGTGTGTCGGTTCTCCCGTTAGCAGGTCTCGGGCATCCGCCTTGGTAAAGGTCGTCAAGAGCGATCCCAAGCGAAAGTTTCGACACACCGAATCGGAAAGGTTGGAGACGTAGGATGAACTCGGAAACAAGAATTAAGCGATTGGTCTTATTGGGAACGATTGCCGCACTCCTGTTTTGCTCGATTTTCTTGGTTCCGGCGAAGTCTCAAGAAAAGCCGCGTGCCAAAGTAGTCGAGCTAGACAGCGGAGGAAAGGATCATCTCCAGTTGCTCGCAGGTCCCCCTGAAAGCGTCACGATGAAATCTGGACTCGTCGTTCTGGCACCCAACAAATCCGTGGGGAAACATGCCACTGGACAACATGAGGAATTGCTCGTTGTCCTTGAAGGACAGGGCGAAATGAGTTTCAAGGACGGCTCCAAGCTGGACGTGAAAGCCAACCATATCCTCTACTGCCCACCGGAGACCGAGCACAATGTGACCAACACGGGTCGCACTGTGCTTCGGTACGTTTACGTTGTAACGAGTACCAAATAAGAAGCCATCGACTGCCCTTCAGTGGCTATGCGGATGATCGTGTGTCTGCATCTTTTGCTGGAGATCACGAACCTCCTGCTGCCGCTTCTTCACTTGCTCTTCGAGAGTCTTGATACGCTGGTCGGAGTCGGGGTGCTTGTGACTAGTTTGTTTGTCGGACATTAGTCCTCCTTGCACTCGGCATGCTAACCTGCCCGCTCAGACAATTCAACAATCGGACTTTTTCTATTACAACTCAGGGTTCTCTGAGCCCTTGTCCACCCGGTGATCAGGAAGAGTCTGTTACGCGGCAGCCGCAAGCGACTGATTCAAACGCCCAAAGAATCGCAAACCCGCTGGTCAGCCCGGTCGTTGTAACCTTTCATCCATGCTCCCAGTTTCCTCCACTGACCGAGTCTTCGTTCTCGCCGGGGCAGGAGTGAGCGCGGAAAGCGGCATTCCAACTTTCCGTGGCGTGGGTGGACTCTGGCGGAACTACCGGATCGAGGAGGTCGCTTTGCCGGAAGCTTGGAGCCGCGATCCCCGGTTGGTGTGGGAGTTCTATTCCATTCGGCGGCGGGTTGCTTGGGCAGCCAAACCGAATCCGGCGCACTTTGCCCTCGCCAAACTTGAGCACACTTTGCAAGACCGCCTTTTCGTCTGCGCCCAAAACGTTGACAGCCTTCACGAGCAGGCGGGTTGCCGGCTCCTATTTCCCTGGATCCGCGCATCGATCTTTTCTACCAGTTTCGGACAGTACCTAGTTCCCAGCGTTATCGGGGCGAATTGGTTTGAGCGCACCCGGCACGATTCTTGTCGATCTGGACAGAAATCTGCGCGTCGTGCGATTTCGGCGTGGGCGCCATGAGCAATTGCTCGAAGAGAGTACGGAAGCGGGGCCAATCGACGTCCATCTGAGCATGCACCTTCTGGAGCTCAAGTTCCGGCTTGTCCTGATCCGTCCAGATCTCGGTGTCTCCGTAGCTAATTCCCTTGTCGAGGCTGACGTCCATGTAGACGTAGCGCTCGCGCGTGATCAGCGTGGGATCGAGCCAGGCTGCGGCAGCCAGTTCGTCCCAGAGGTAACCGGCGTCGAGACGCTGGTAGCAGGCAAAGTAGCGGGCCGCCGGGCTGGAAGACTTAGCGACGGCATCGACAATCTCCCTGGTCATGTGCGTCTGTATGGAAACGTCCACCGTCGTGACGCTTATCTTCGGCCAGTGGGCGCGGAGAGTAATGCTGGAGGCCTCGGGATCAAACCAGAGATTGAACTCGTGATGTGGATTGTCGGCGAACTCCGGGTCGGTCGTCTGGGGATTGATCGAGCCACCCATGATAACCAGTTCCTTAGCGGTTTCGGCAAAGAGTGGATCGCGAAGTATGGCCTGGGCAATGTTGGTCATTGGCCCAGCGGCATAAATGGTGACCTCGTGCGGATGCTCGTGCACGGCGCGGACGAGGAAATCCGCAGCGGAAATTTCTGCGGCCTTGGCCGTGGGATTGCCCTCGGGGAGAGAGGGAGGAACACCGGTGGCAGGATGCTCGGCAGGAGGAGCATCCCAGGCGCCATGGTAAACGATCTTGCCGTAGAGTTTCTCCCAGTTCGCGGTCCACTGCTGCGTGCGCAACAGAGGTTGACGCGCGCCCGCATAGACAGGAACATCGGTGCGGCCGATGAGCTCAAGCATGCGAAGCGTGTGGGCAACCTCTTCGTCGCGCCAGCCGTCGCCGGTGACGATTGTGATTCCCAGAACCTTGACATCTGGAGCCTGCAGAAAGACCAACATGGAATTCATGTCGGTGCCGCCCGGACCCAGACCGTCCTGGTCAATCACCACATATCGCGTGTTCCCGGCGGCATGGGCCGTCAACGCAAGCAAGAATGCGGCTACCAGCGGATAGAAGAATCGTCTGCGCAAGTCGAATTGAAAATGCAAGCCTGCCATTTTGGTGCTCCCTTCGTCTCTCGCAACCTCAACGTTTGATAAGAAACCAATGCGGCTGAGGTGAGGCCCGGCTGCATTCGACAGGGCGGGCGAGCGAATCCGCGCTCTGCCGGGGACAAAACCAGAAGAGCGCAACCGATATCACGCGAACAGAACTATACCCCGTACTCCAGCCGGGAGATGAGCAGGTCGAAGAAACGAGGCGCGTCGACGGCTTTCGCAACTTTGCAGTTGGGCCGGAATTCCTCAACTGGCGGCTCGGGGCCGGCATTCTGTATGCAAGCGGAAAGCCGGCGATATCCGGGCTTGAAGCCGACGCTTTCACCAGCGGTAAACGTACCGGCGGTCTCGATTTCCACATGGTAGTCTTCGAAGGTAAGAATAGCGGGATCGAGTAAGGCGCTGACAGCGAGTGGATCATGGAGTACGGGCCACTCGCCATGACCTTTCTTGCGGTAGGTTTCAACCAACGAACGGGCAATGCGCGCAGCCGCACGGCTGACGCGTTTGGTGTTGGCTTCGAGCCGACGCAGACGTTCCTCGGTGAGAACCACCTTCTCGGTCACGTCGAGACCGACCATCATGATCGGAATCCCGGAATCGAAGACCATGGCCGCCGCTTCGGGGTCGACATAGAAATTGAACTCAGCCGACGGGGTCTCATTCCCTCCGGAGAGAGATCCGCCCATGAGCACAATTTGAGGAACCATCTCCGCAAGTTCGGGCGCGGCGCGCAGTGCCAGAGCAATGTTGGTCAGTGGACCGATCGGCACAAGAGTGATTTCGCCGGGATGTTGACGGACGAGCCGCACGATCAGATCGGCAGCTTTCTCCTCAACGGGTTTGGTCACGGGGGCCGGAAATTCCACGCCGCCCAAGCCGTTTTCGCCGTGGGCATAGCTGGCTGTAACGAGCTTGCGAAGCAGAGGGCTCGCCGCGCCGCCTGCCACCGGCACATCGTTTCGCCCGCAGATTTCCCGCAATCGCAGCGCGTTCGGAAGTGTCAGTTCGAGGGGGACGTTGCCTGCCACAGCGGTGATGGCTTCAACCTTCAGCTCAGGGGATCCCAAAGCGAGCATTAGGGCGAATGCGTCATCTACGCCAGGGTCGGTGTCGATAATGATGCGGCGGGGTTTGATTGGCGATTCCGGAATCGCCGCCCAGAGTCGAGTGCGATTCCACAGTCCGGCGACCGTAACTGTCGCGCCGCAACCAAGAGTAAATTGCCGGCGGTTCAGCCTGATACTCACACTTCCTCCTTTCAAAGGGAGTGTGCCGCGCCGGAAAAGCGCGGCACACGTTGGTTACGCCAAGGTCAGAAGATCAGCTTGAGTGCAAACTGAATCAGGCGCGGATTGTTGACCGTGGAGCCAATCTGGCCAAAGCCCGACGAGTCCGTGTAATTGCCGGGAAGCGCAAATTGCGGATGGTTGAAAACATTGAACGTCTCGGTGCGGAACTGCAGGCTCGGTCCCTTCTCGGTCGTCCTGAAGGTCTTGAACAGCGAGACGTCGAAGTTGATGAAGTCTGGCCCGTAGAGAGGCGTGCGGGACGCATTGCCCATCACGCCGGCCGCCGGGTCGGAGAAGCACGAGGTATCGAAGAACTTGGTTACGGTGTGGTGGCTGAGCTTGCCGTTGCACGTCTGATCTGCCCGGTTGCCGAAGCCCGTCGTTCCCGAGAAGTTGGTTCCTTCGATGATCCCGAGGGGGAATCCCGAAGCCATGTGGGAAATGACGTTGAGCTGCCAGTTGCCAATGATTTGCTCGCTCCATCCCTTGGCGGATCCTCCCCAACGCTGTCCATGGCCAAAGGGCAACTGGTAGACAACGCTGGCGGAGAAGTTGTGGGTCTGATCGGTAGTGGAAAGGCCTTTGTCTACGTGCGGGCTAAGCGGCGTGCCCGACGAATCGGCGACGGTGATCGGGAAATAGGCGATGCCGGCCACACTGCTCACGTCGTCGTAAAGCCCATTGTCGGTGGCTTTGCTGTAGGTGTAGGAAATCAAGAAATAGAGGCCCGCGTGCACGGCCTTTTCCGCTTTGACCTGCAGCGAATCGTAGCGCGCCATGCCACGATCGAGAATGCCGTTGACCATGCTGAGGGTCGGATAGGGGGAGAGGGCCGAGGGATTAGCCTGGGTGTTGGGCGGCGGAGTATTGAGGTTCCAGTCATCGGTCTGCTGGTGACTGCTCCGCATGCCCGCGTAACCGACCGTCAACACAATGGCGCTCGGCAGGTCGCGCTGGACGTTGATGTTGAACTGCTGGACGCGGCCCGGCTGAAAGTTCTTCGGCTCGCTGTATAGCATGCCGGTCAGGTTCGCGGCCGTAGTGGCAGTCTGCTGTTGGGGCACCGGGAAACCTCCGGCCAGGGTCGGGGTTCCGGCCAGGGTCATGTTGTCGGTATAGACCTGGTAGGAGTTGAAGGCGGGCGGATTGAGCGCCGGACCGCGCGAGCCCAGGTTCCAGCCGGCATCGTGCATGATCGCATAGCCACCGCGAATGGCATTCTTCGGCGAGAACGGCGAATAAGAGAAGCTGACGCGCGGTTCGAATGCCAATTTATAAGCCTGAACACCGGTGGCTGCGTCGGTGTTGATACCGGGCACGTGCAAAATTCCCGTAGCCATATCGAAGTTCGACTGCCGGTTGCGCGCTTCCTTGAGCGGAGTGGTGAAGTTATAGGCCATGCCGAGCTGAATGCTCAGGTTCTTGCTCAGCGTCCAGGTGTCCTGGAGGTAGGGGCGAAACTCTTTCCAGCGCCGGCCGGTGATCGTTCCTTTGAAGGCATCGTCGTGGTCGACCGAGTAAGGCAGGCCGATCAGGAAGCTGGCGAGGGAGTCGCCGGTGCTGGGCACTAACGCGCCATCGGAAATGGCGGAGGTCCAGGCATCGGTGAAGACCATCTGACCCATGGGCCAGGCATCGCCCATGATGTTCATCTGCATGAAGCGCATGCTGCCACCCATGGAAAGGGCGTGAGCACCATGAATCCATTCGAAATCGTCAGCATAATGGTAGACTTGCGAGCCGCCCTGGAAGGGCGAAAAGCCGCGGTCACCCAGTGCCCAGTAGCCGTCAGAGAGGTCGACACTCATTAATCCGCTGGAGAAATAGGTGCCAAGATTGGCGTTGGGAATTCCGAGCTGGGTACTCCAGTCGGTGCCGTCGCCGTAAGAGCGGATATGGTTAAAGATCCGGTTGTAGCCGACGGTGACCTGGTTGATCTTGGAGGTGGAGAAACTGTGAGTCTCGGAGAGGGCCACGTTGCGGCCGTGATCGTCGAGCCACTGGTTGCTTCCCCAACCGCCGGGCTGGGTTCCGAAACCGGGAAGCCCCGACGGGTCAAGGACCGAGGCCTGATCGCGGCTGAAGCGCGCGAAGATACGGTCGCGCTCCCGGAAGGTGTGATCGATGCGGAAGTCGAACTCGTTGTCGTTGAAGGTACGGTTGGGATCGCTGAGGTAGTCTCCATAGAGCGCGGCCGGCTCGCCGGAGAGCTGCGGAAAGTAGCTCAGCATCTTCTGCGCGATAGGGCTGAGGTACTTGGAGGGAATCTTGTTCGGCGTGCCGTCGTCGCCGACAAACTGCGGTCTGCCGGGCAAGAAGGGGTTGTAGATCATTGGCTCGAAAGAGTCGGTGAAATCGCCATTGATTTCCTTCGGCGTGGGAATCTGCGCGACGGTGGGCATGCCCTGAATGTTGCGCGTCCCTTGATAGTCAAAGAAAAAGAAGGTTTTGTTGTGAATGATCGGACCGCCGATCGCACCGCCGAACTGGTTCTGAATGTACTTCGGGTTGGTGATTGAAAAGTAATTACGTGAGTTCAGAGCCGTGTTGCGAAGAAAATCAAAGAGCGTACCGTGGAACTGGTTAGTGCCGGACTTGCTCGTCAACAACACCGTCGGGCCTGCGCGGGAACCGTATCTGGCCGAGTAATTGTAAGTAAGAACATTGAATTCGTTAAGGGCGTCAATCGAAGGCAATACGGCAATGCCGCCGGCGGTAAGCTCGTTGTTGTCCACGTCATCGTAGAGCCAGTCGGTACGGTTTTCACGCGAGCCGCCGACCGAGAGCGAATAGGAACCGCGAATGGCAACTTCCGACGAGCCGTTGGTGTTGGTAAAGAAGTCGCCTGGCTGGACTCCGGCTGTCGTGCCCGGAGTCAGCAAGGCAAGCTGGACGAAGTCGCGACCATTGAGGGGCAGGCTGGCGACCTCCTGTGAGTTGATGACTTGGCTGAGAGTCGCATCCGTAGTCTCGATCTGCGCTTCGGTCTGGCCTATGACGTTAACGGTCTGTACTTCAGAGGCCGGAGAGAGGGTCAGATTGACCGTGGAAGAGCCCTGGGTTTCGAGCGGGACCCCAGTGCGCTTTTGTTCCTGGAAGCCCTGATACAGCACGTCGATCGTATAGTGACCGACGGGGAGGAGGACGGCCACAAAGTGGCCGGAATTGTCGGTTTGCAGCTTTCTTGTGCCGCCGGTGCTCTCCTCAGTGAGAGTCACCGTTGCACCCGAAATGGCTAAACCAGCGGTGTCGGTAATGAAGCCGGAGATGGTGCCCGTCGCCTGCGCGTGAGCCACTGAGCTGAAGCCGAACGCCAGGACGAGACCAATTATGAGAATCGAAACCTTCCGTTTCATCGCGTGTCCCCTTATGAGCAAGATGAGCAAAGTTTAATTTGAAACGATTCAAATAACGAAAACATGATGCCCGGTTCTTCAAAGAATTGTCAAGAAGTATTTCTTGCATATGAATTTTGAAACGTTTTATTATATTTTGTCAAGTGAAATATTGGCCGCTGTCGTTAGCGCATGATACGTCTGCTTTGCTGGCGGTTAAAGGAGAGGACCATGCTGAGCATGCTCTTACACGAAGGTCGCGATGGACAGGCGTTGAAAGTGCAGGAAGTGATTTTACGGGCGCTGACTAAAAAGATTTACCCCGGTGGCAACCGGCGGCCCGCGTCGTGCGCTGTCAGGGAATGCAATTCTTGGAGGCCGCCGGTTCAACCTTCGATTCAAACGTAAGTTGGTCTTGGACGTCATCAGACTTGCTTTGTATACGGCGGCTGTTGGGGAGTTGTGATTGAATGCTGCTCCAGGAAACACTCTACTTCGTCCCCGGTAGGCATCGAAGGTTGAGCTCCTGGCCGCGTGACCGAAATCGCAGCGACGGCAGAAGCAAAAACGGCACTCCGTGCAACCGTGGAACCGCGCATCAACCCCACTGCAAATCCCGCATTGAATGCGTCCCCGGCGGCGGTCGTATCCACAGCGTTTACAGAAAACGCGGGGACCCGCTCTTTCGCGAGAGTCCCTTGGGCGATGAGGCAACCACGCGATCCCAACTTCAACAAGACGTTCTTGACACCGCAACCCAGAAGACGCTCTGCCGCTGCATAGGAGCCTTGGTCACCATTCTCAAAGTTGGTCCTAAGCAATTCCCCGGTTTCAGTTTCGTTTGGCGTAATCCAGGACACCCTGCGAAGCAGGGTTCCGGAAAGCTCGCGCGCCGGCGCTGGGTCGAGCATGAGCGGGATGTCGTGCTGCTCTGCGAATTGGGCCAGGTAGTCAACTGTTTCTAAGGGAATCTCAAGCTGCGCCAGAAGAAATCCGGCGCGTTCCAAAATCGTCGCCGCTTTTTCCAGCAGTTTCGGCGTGAGCTGGCCGTTGGCGCCGGGCACGACCACGATATTGTTCTCACCTCGTTGTCCGGTCGTGATCAGCGCGACGCCAGATGCCCCTTCTACCGTATTCACATAAGTTGTATCCACGCCGGCGTCTTCCAGACCATTGCGCAACTGCTTTCCAAAGGCGTCGTTTCCGACGTTTCCTACCATCGAAACGGGGTACCCGAGCTTCGCTGCTGCGACTGCCTGGTTTGCGCCCTTTCCGCCGTAAAAAGTATTAAAGCTATTGCCAATGATCGTCTCCCCAACCTGGGGAATACGATCAGCTCCCACTACTAAATCGAGATTGATGCTGCCGACGACAACGATGGCCTTCTGCATAACGATCCGATTTCGATTACTTGGTCACCATGGGTGCGATCGCGATCGATCCCAGCCCCAGCAGGAAGAAGATGAACATGGCGGGAATCAGTTTGCGAGAGGCCGGCGGAGCGCTGGCAAATTCTTTCCAGATGAAGACGCCCCAGACGGCCGATACCATCGTCGCACCTTGGCCGATGGCGTATGAGACCGCCGGACCGATTATTTGTGCGTGGGATGCAACGAAGTTGAACACCGTTCCCGTACACCAGATGAGTCCACCCATGACACCCCAGAAGTGCCACGCCGGTTTCGCCTCGAAGTATTGAGACATGTTGACGGGGGCAGCGCCAGTGAGAGGCTTTTTCATGAACAAGTAGTTCACCGGGATTGCGCAAAGGACTACTCCCAAAGCGAAGAACAAGGCTACGGAGTAGGGGCCCAAGGAATGCTCCCCGGTGACAGCCTTGGTCACGAGCGGATAAAAAATGCCCATGAGTACGCCGCAAGCAACGCTGATCCAGATTCCACGCACGCTGACCGAGCGTCGCTCGCTCTCTCTGCGGCGATACGCGAGTGCGTCAAAAATAATCGCCAGCACCACGAGCGCCATGCCACCGAAGAGCAGTCCGGGATGGCCCTTGGGAGAGATTGCGTAATTCAAAAGAACGCCCACGACCAATGCCAAGCCGATTCCAATCGGGAAGGCGACAGCCAGGCCAGCGATGTCGATGGCCGCAACTAAAAGGAGGTTGGCCACATTGAAGACAGCCCCGCCGGCAATGGCGAACAGCATATGCCGCGAGTCCGCCTGGCTGATATTGCTGAGGAAAGACAGATCGCCTCCACCCCAGTTCCCCAGGGTGAAACCCCAAACGAGGCTGCCCAGAACAATGCCCATCACGTAGTCCCAGTAAAAAAGCTGGAAGGCATATCCTGGAGTGAGTTTCATGGTGTTCGCCCACGATCCCCAGCACAGCATACTGGCGATCATGAAGACGAGGACTGCAGAATAAGCTTCGGGCTGGTACATGGTGGGTTTTGCGTTCCTCCTAGTTGGTGATCGCCCCTAACTGCAGGGGTAGGGGCAGAGCACCCTGAACCGCGCTGCATCTAGAACGACAACTTAAGTGCCATCTGAATGATTCTCCCGTCGCGCGAGTCTTCCACCTGACCAAATAGAATGTTCGTATTGGGATCGAAAGTATATGTCAGGCTAACCGCATTCCACTGCGTAAGGTTGAATGTGTTGAAGAAATCGCTACGAAACTCCAGATTCAATCGCTTAATTCGCATGAAGGGCATTTTGAAACGTTTTACACTATCGAAGATTGAGACATTACTCCCACCAGTTTGCACTTGTCAATACCTCAATTGAAACGGAAATCGGAAAAAACAGCTTGCTTGGAAAATCCTCAGACCTGTTGCTTCTTGCGCACCAGGCGGTTCCGTTCGCGGACTTTGGTTGTTGGCCCGATCCTTTCCGGAACAGCGGCATGAGGCGGTCCAACAGAATTGCGCTTCTTCAGTTCGGTCGGAAGAAGCACCTTTCTTGGCGCTGACCGCAGCCCGTCGACCCTTTGCAGCAGAAGACGAGCGGCGGTGGCGCCCAACTGATATCCGGGTTGGTAAACCGATGTCAGGGAAGGATCTGTTAACTTGGTGAACTCAAGACTATCAAAACCGGCGATCGACAAGTCTTCCGGACATCGCAGCTTAAGTTCACGAGCCGCCTGTAGTACACCAAAAGCCATGAGGTCGTTGCAGGCAAAAATAGCAGTCGGGCGCGGGAGCATCCGAAGAAGCCGAAAAGCTGCCTGGTAGCCACTCTCTGTATCGAAGCGCGCTTCCTGTACAAACTCCGGCTCAATCTCTATATGGGCTTCATTTAACGCGCGGGTAAAACCTTTCAAGCGCTCTGTTGCGTTGGTCAACTTGAGCGGCCCAGTGATCACAGCCAAACGTTTGTGCCCCATCTGAATCAAATGGCGCGTTGCCAGATAGGCGCCTTCGGCATTGGCCACCAGGACAGCGTCACCCTTCCACCCATCCGGGACCCGGTCAATGCAAACAACGGGGACCGAGGCCGACGCGTAGGCTCGGAGGTGGCCCACGATGTCCGCACCCGCCGCCGGAATGATCAGTAGGCCAGCAATGTGATAGGAGCGCAATTCGCGGATGTACGACGCTTCCTTGGAAGGATCGTTGTCAGCATTGCAGAGGATCACGCGGAAGGAGCGCTTGTAGGCCACATCCTCGACGCCCCGAACCACGCCCGGGAAGAATGGGTTTGTAATATCCGGAATTACCATTCCGAGCATGTTAGTTCGGTTTTTCCGGAGTCCCTGCGCTAAGGCACTCGGCTGATAGCCCATGCTGCGAATCGCGTCGAGCACACGCTCTCGCAACTTCGGCCGAACGATCGCGGTTTCGTTGATTACATGCGACACCGTGCCGATCGAGACTTGGGCACGCTCAGCGATTTGCCGCATTGTCACAGGTGTTGTCATGGCTTGCCGCGTTGGAGCACGGGCGAGTTGTAGTTCTCAGCGCTATAGACTGCTGCCGACTAGATCATTGCTAGTCTACTACGCAACGGAACCCGACTACCCAGGAGCGGTCCATGCTGGGACCCAGCTCTGCCAAAATTCGTGCTGGAACTTAAGGACCTGAATGTGGACATCCTTCTTCGACGCAGTGGTTACGGGTCCTGCCGACCCCGACAGTGCCTCTCTCGGCATCTTTGCGGCAGAGCGGGTGGTGCGAGGATGGTACCTCGTAGCCAGGCGGATTCTCACAACAAAAAACTTTTGGATTTGGTTCTATCCCCTGATACATTACGAAGATTCGGAGGATGGCAGATGAAGAGAGAGACCAATGAGCAGACGGGCACGCTCAGTCCGCAGGAATGGGATCGGGTCACTGACAATCTACGTTCACTCAGCCGTGAGCTGAACAGGGTTTCGGACGAGGATGATCGTACCACCGAGACCCGAGATCGCAATATCGCCGCGGCGGCATAATAGTGCTGTCTTGAAACCGCAAAGGTCGACACTGTTTCAACAGACGTTGTCGCATTAATATTCGATTTCGACGATACGCTGGCTCCCGACTCGACTAGTAAGCTTCTCCGCAGCCACGGAATTGATCTGTCGAAGTTCTGGCAGACTGACGCAAAAGCCCTGCTTGGAAGAGGCTACGACCAGCCTTCAGCATACCTGAAGCTCCTTATCGACAATATTGGCGAAGGCAAACCGCTTGGTCCTCTCACCAATGCGAAGCTCCGAGAATTCGGAGCCACGTTGGATGCTGACTTTTACCCCGGACTGCCCGATTTCTTTGACGACGTGCGCAGCGATGTTGAAAAAAACTACAAGAACATCCAAGTCGAGTTCTACATCATCTCTGGGGGACTTTACGAAGTCGTGAGGGGCAGCGCTATAGTTCAGAAGTATTTCAAAGCTGTCTATGGTTGCCATCTGACGGGTGACACCGAGGAGGGAGTGCTGAAATATGTCAAGAGGAGTATCACCTTCACAGAAAAGACCCGCTACATCTTCGAGATTCACAAGGGCCTAGATCCTCGAGAAACTTGGAGGAATCCGGTACTCGTGAACAGGTTCCTCCGCCCGGAGGAAAGACGAATACCTCTAAACAGCATGATCTACGTGGGTGACGGCCTCACAGATATTCCTTGTTTTTCGCTCTTGAAGGCGAGCGGCGGTCTAGGATTCGGGATTTTCGATCCTAATCAAGAGAGAAAAACGAAAGAAGCGTTGGAACAGTTTCTTCAGACCGACCGGGTTCTCAGCATGCACGCTCCCAACTACACGAGAGGAACAGAGCTTGGTTCTCTGCTACGTGCAGCCGTGGCAAATCGTTGCACCGCAATACAACTAGACCGAGAGCAGCCTCGCCGTCAACGGCTTTAATTTCCGTGGAATTACTTCCATTCATTTGGCTCACACATCGTCAATTTTTCAGCCAGCGATCTGAAGAATGAGTCTTTGTATCGCAGGCCACCTACGGGTCCCGCAGGCGATGAAAGTGCCTCTCTCGGCATCTGAGCGGCAGAGCGAGTGGGTTCTAGGAGCGGTCCCCAGGGAGAAATCGGTGCGGAGGTATCTCAATATTCCTCTGGCAGCAGAAGCGTGGTCACGCTGCGGTCCGCTTCCGTGATGATCCAGATTTTGGTTCCGCTGTTAAGGGTGTAAGCCGAGAGCAGCCGAAACCCGTGAATGAGACTGAGTTCGTTTTCGCGGTGGTCGTGCTCGTCCACGTCTCCCCAGTCTCCTGCGATGTGTCGGACCAGATAGGCCATGGGATCATCTCCGGATGCCTCTAATGCCGCGAGAGCACCCGGAGTAGCCACGATAGAGCCGGGGCTGAACTTGATCCCGCTCACCTGCCTGCTTTCGCCAATGCAACTTGGAACTTCTCCGCAGGAACACCCGCAGCTGCTCGCTGGTCCCACGTCATCTTCGGACCGCGTTCGCCGTAAACGAGACGGAACTCTTCCTTGGTCGGACGGCCCGCGAGCTTGAACAGCCGGAGTCCTTCCGAACGATTCTGGCTGACAACGCTTTTTGGCATCGGCGGAGTCGCAGTCGTAGCCGACTTCGGATTCTTCTGCGCTTTTGCTTCGGGACGAGCCTTAGCAGCCGCACGCACTTTGCGAGCCTTTTTGTTTGCCATGTTCTCTCCTTCTATTGCACAAGTAGTAAACAGCTCGGGTACTCTACCTGCCTCGGGAGAAAAGTAAAGGGAAAACATTCGCGAGGCGATCTATTGTGAAATCATGCGGCGGCAGAAAGGGCTGACCGCCCCAGCGCAAGAAGTAGAGCCTCTAGACGTTGGCGGCAACGTTGTTCGCTGGCCGCGTAAGCAACCGGGTCTTGGGATTGTAGACGGCGATGACGGCGGCGCATTGCGCGCTGCGCTTGTTGTAGGGTGCCTTCGTTATAGATCATTCTGTGCTCCTGAAATCCTTGCTTCGGCCTAATACTGCAAAACCAAGTGCGGGTATGGGTATCGCTGTACAATGTGCGCAAAGATGAAACCGCTCCTGACATTGCTCAAGACTGACCCAGCGCAGATTGATTCACTTTCGATTGAGCAGGTCGTAGCCCTTTGCGGCAACGGCAAGCTGAGCGACAGCTCTGACTGTTCAGTCGACCTCCGAGAATATCTTCAGATTGCGAAGAGCGAAAATCTCCGCAAATACCTTCAAGCGTGTCTTCAAAGCTCTTTTGAGCGAAGTGGATTTGTCCTTCAAGACATTGTCAATGAATTTGGCCGTCGCCTCGACTACACGGTCGAGAACGGTCTTTATCAAGGCAAAAGCAATGCAGTGGGTTTTGATGGTCTTTGGGTCGATGCCAGTGGTCACTGCATAGTGGCGGAGGTCAAGACAACTGACGCATACCGGATAAACCTCGATACCGTGACGCGATACCGCGAAGCCCTGCTCGCAGCTGGAAAAACCACGAAGGAATCATCGGTTCTGATCGTTGTAGGCCGACAGGACACAGGCGACCTTGAGGCACAAGTGCGCGGCTCGAAGCACGCTTGGACTGTACGTCTGATCAGTGCCGATGCCCTTGCGAAGCTCGTGGCCCTAAAAGAGAACAGCGACTTGGATTCCGTAGGGAAGATCCACGAACTCCTCGTCCCGTTCGAGTACACCAAGCTAGACAAGATCATCGAGATTGCTTTCACGGTCGCAGAAGATGCTACGACCGCTCTCAAAGAAGAACAGGCTGAAGATTCTGACACATTGCCCAGCGGTCAAGAGGCTGAAGTAAAGCAGCACCACACGTCCCCTGAGTTGATTTCGGAGCTTCGTAGCAGCATCCTTGAGTCCCTCACCGACACCTATACGCCACTCGTAAAAAAGAGCCGGGCGCTGTACTGGAGTCCGGACAAGACTCTGCGTGCGGTGGTCACAATCTCAAAGCAGTATTTGGAGGGAGAGGGTGGCTACTGGTATGCGTACCACTCCGACTGGGACAAGTTTCTCAGTGAGGCAACTCAGGGACTATACGTTCTTGGCTGTATCGGACGAGACGAGGCATATGCGCTGCCTTATCAGTGGATGCACTCCCGAGTGAAGCATCTCAGCGTCACAGAACGAGAGGGAAAGAGCCACTGGCACATTCTGCTCAATCCGACTCCCTCCGGCGGATTGGCTCTGCGGTTGAACAACGGGCAAAATGAATCGCTCGACGAGTTCAAAATTGCTCTGGGGCGTCATTCTGTCGCGAGTTCCACGCATTAGACATAGGCTAACGCTGCGCCGACCCGCGTACTGGCGAAGAGGGCGAAACCGGGGTCGTTCTCACAATCACAATGGTTACCGTTCCAGTAGAGGACGAGATTGCCTCTCTCGGCATCTGAGCGGCAGAGCGGGTGAGTCTAGGGGCAATCACCAGCACAGATCCGGAATGGAATCTATGGAGCTGCGGTGCTTTTGTCGCGAAGCGATGAGTACGGCCGCAGAATTTCCAGCCCGTGATTCTAGCCCGCGATTGGCACGTCTTACACGTATTTAGAGGGGCTTTGCCGTGTCACCATGAACATGGAAGTTGTTGTAAGTATGGGTCAAGCGAACCTTGACACGGTAGAGGTCTGGGGTTCGAGTCCCCACGTGCCTACCATTTATCT
>OCZT010003392.1_pt1 | contig 16280 bp, 3 predicted proteins | sample 1539031 | NCBI WGS metagenome assembly OCZT01 (sample SAMEA3539308, study PRJEB22396) | soil metagenome | biome: tundra; feature: field; material: soil | place: USA | collected 2010-05 | depth 0.15 m | reverse complement strand
AGGGTTCCCCGCCCGCTCCGCCGCAGGTCACAACCCGAAGTACGGCTGCCGTACCAGCCAGGTAGTTGTAGCGCAGGGCATCCCGAGCCACGCTGATCGCGGCATCATTGTGGCCTCGCTCGTCCTCAAGATCGGCGAGGGCGCCAAGCACTTTGCCGAGGTGTGAAACATCGTGAGCGTTTTCGCAAGCGCGTCGGCACTCCAGCAACAGCTCTAGGGCATCGTCGAGGCGGCCGAGCCCAATCAAGGGACCGTAGTCGCTGAATCTCTGCTTCACAGTCTCGCTAACAGGAACGTCGCGCTCTTGCATGCTCACGGCGATCGCGGCGTTCAGTTCAATCGCGTCGTTCCACAGGTTCAGCTTTATTGCCGCATCGCGGCCGGCGGAGAGCAGCGTCTCGCGGACGTTCCACCGGATAATGGCCTCGGGCTGGTTTGATACTGCGGGCAGTTCAGACATCACCGTGCGGAGCCGCTGTACTTCGGTGAGCACATACCCAGCTTGGCCTGTTTTGTTCAGGATCTGGAGTCGGCGCACTTCATCACCTAGCTGAGTCCAGGGCCCTAGCCCGGCGCGCAGGGTGTAGCCAATCGTCTCGTCGGCGAGTGCGAGGGCTTCGGCTAGCCGACCGCTGTCGTGATACTGGTCGGTCAAGTAGCCGGCAGCTGTCCCCGCCGTCCGGTAGTCACCGCGGGCGACGGCAGCGTCCAGGATGGCACGCATCTGTTGTTCAGCTGCAGTGGGGGCAATCAATGTCAGAACCGTTGCCAGCCTGCCGGCAGCATCGGGATCATGGCCTGTCGCAGCGATTGCCTGGAGGGCCGGCAGTATGGCCGCGGCGGTTGCCGGCGAGCGATCGCGGAGGAATGCGTGCTCAAGCAGGGAGCCTGCTACGGCCCACTCGCCTTGGCGCATGAGGTACGGGGTGGCTGCAAGTCCAGCGCGTCCCATCAGGGCGCTGGAGCGGTCGTTGCCTGTCCGTTCTAGCGCTACGTGGACAACCGTATGCCAGAATGAGGCAAGTTCAACGTCGACCGCGTCCCGGAACTCTTTCCCGGCGTCGTTGTGGCCGACGACGGCTATTACGGGGTGAATGCCGTAAGTCTCGGCGGCGGCCTCCGTCTTGGGCTGGATTGCGATTACTCCCTGGGTGGCGAGCCCAGTCAGAGCCTGCCCCAAGTCGGGCGGTTCCCCATCTAGCTTGAGCCGCGCCCATAGGCTGCCCCAGGTCTTGTCAGCAATAAACCGGGTTCTGTCGTCTTCTTCCAAGCAGCACAAGAACCAGAACAAGGTCCGCTGGCCTGGCGCCAACCCTTCGGATACAGACTGGGCCCAGGTGCCAAGCACATGCAGGTAGTCCTCCGCAGCTGCCCGCGACTCTCCAGTGGCAAAGAACCCCTCGGGCAGCCCGCCTGCCTCCCGCCAGGCTTGATCACCGGCTTCTACGAGAGCGGCCAGCCGTCCGGGATCAGCGGCCTGCCCGTCGGCGAGTTCCAGAAGCTTGGGGTGTCCCTGGGCAATGCCGAGCACGCCCAGCGCCAGCCCTCGGGCAACGTCGCGCTCGACACCTGACAGCTCACCTTGGATCAAGGTCTGCAAGTGCGGCATCTCGCGGGCCAGCAGCAGCGCCTCATCCAGCGACAGCGCATCCACCGCCTCGACGCGCAACCCAGTTGCGCTAACCGGCAGGCGACGGCTGGTCAGCACTACCCGGCCCCGTCCCGCATGCGCAGACAACGCGCCGGTCACCTGCCCCCAGCGGACATCCCGCCACTGCCCGCCCGGACTTAGCAGCGACTCGATGTTGTCGATCACGATCAGAACCCGCCGCAATTCCACCAATTCGGTCAGCTTCGGCAGGAAAGCAGCCAGCCCGGCAGTATCCGCCAGCAGGTGCACCATCTGGAGACCTGGCAGGTTACGCTCCAGCGTGAGCGCGAAATCGGCCAGCGCCCCTGTGATGTCGTGATCTTCGTCAGGTGCCTTGAACCAGACCAGCCGGTCAAAGCCGTGCTCATGGGTGTAGGCCAGTTCCAGTGCGCACGCGGTCTTCCCGCTGCCCGGCATCCCGCGCAAGAGGATCCCGGGCACCCCGCTGGCATGCGCCAGCACCGCGCTGGACCGCGCCATTACCCCGGTCCTGCCGACGAACCGCTCCGGCTGAGGAGGAAACCCGGTCATCTTCAGCGAGCCAGTGTCATACGACTCCGGATGCACATGCTGCGGAGCTGCCAGCCGAAGACCCACCGCCGAGGTGCCGAACAGAGCCGGGGTCCCCGCCGATAGTGCGGGGCACACCATAGTCGGCGGTATTGCCACTGTCCGGGCCAAGGCCATCCCCAGCGCCCTGGGCACCGGTCGTCCCTGCCGGGCCAGCAGGTCATAAAGCTTGGCCGCCAGAGCAATCGCGAAGTCATCGGTCACCGGGTACCGCATCGCCAGCACCGCGCAACCCAGCCGCCCCGCCAGCTCTGTCGCCAACACCCCAGAGGTGTTCTGATCACCCTGAGCTATACGCCCGATGCGATCAGCGACTCCGTTACTTTCCGCCTGCGCCGCCGGAGATACAGGCAGACCCAGCAGCCGCCGCTGGCCAGCTGCGGTCAGAGCCGCCGACCAGCACGCCGACACGGTAACCAATTTGACACGCTCGCGGGCAAGGTCCAGCAGGCTAGCAAGCTCTGCCGCCGTCACCCGGTCGGGCAGGCCCGCCTCGGTCTCCAGCAGAAGCTCCCCGGGTGAACCATGCCCGGAAATGTGGATTATGTCCCAGCCCTCGTCCTCTTCGAGTGCGTCCCATAGCCGCTCCCGGGTCACCCCGTACTGCAGCACCCGCACGTTCACAGCCCGCCCCCCAGCCGCGATACCGGTCAGCAGCTTCACCAGCGCATGCCGCTCACGCCGCAGGTTCAACGGCTGCCCGCCTTCTGGCAGGCTGAACAGCCCTAGCACGCGCAGCCGTTTCCCGACGGGCGCTGCGCCTGGAGCGCCGTCGCGCACGCTGGGCTGCATGACCAGGGTCACGTCCTGAAGCGACAGCGGCTTGCCCTCGACGTGAGCCAACTCCAGCGGTCGGAACAACAGCGACTGCGCCTCCGCCGGCTCGGCCGGCACGATTACCCGCACCGTCGCCGGGCGCACCCCCACGATCGCCCCCGCGACCGGCCCGAGCACCTGCTCGCCGATCCACGCCCCGACCTCGGCAACGATCCTGGCCTCGTCCTCGACCCGTCGGTCGGACGCGACATGCCAGGTCAGGTACCCCAGCAGATCGGTAAATGCTTCAAACTGCCAGCACCCGGCGTCCAGGCGGACCTCATGGTCAGCGACTAACGACCCGCCCGGGCCGGTCAGCGCCCACCGCCACCTGGTCAGATCCTGGAACTCGCGTGCCTCCAGCCGGAACTCGCCCACCCCACCAGCCCCTCTCTTAGGCATCCTCACGCCGTTTGGCCAAACCAGCGCCCACCGCCACAATAAGCCCGTCTTGTCCTCGTGGGCGGATAACGGGACGCGCTGCCAACCAGGCCGATGCGCGCGACGTTGCCAACGAATTCAGGGCCCTTCGCCGAGTCGATGGCTATGCCGATGCCCTAACCGTTACAGCCGCCAGGCCGGGGCCGAGGGTCACGTGGCTAAACGCCGCCGCTCCCCCTCTACGGGGCAGTTGTCGGCCAGACAGGGTTGAACGGTCCCACTCAGGCGGGCTTAGAACTCCATGAACGCCAGGCGGTGGCGATGAGCGGCGCGAGCTGTACTCGGTCGTCCGGCAGCCGATCGACGATGCCGAACCAATCCGCGAGCGTGATGGTGGTGCTGTCGACGTCGGTGCCTGCGGCGAGTTCGAGCAGGTCGTGCAACGGGCATGCGTCGCCGAGATCCTCGAGTTGCCGCACCAATTGAGCCAGTTCGGGCAGTTGTTCGTGGAGGACTCCTGTCTGCTCCAGCCAACTGTGGGCCCACTGCGGCTGCTGCTGCCGCTGCTCGAGCTGCTCCAGAGCACGAACGGCACCGGCGCTGCGTGCGAGTCGCACTAGCTCATCGACCAGTCCTGGCCAGCCTCCGGTAACCTCTAGCACGCGCGGAGCGAGTCCGGCTGAACCTAGTTCTTGCAGCATGTGGTTGTCGCGCCAGTGCAGAGGCAGGTTGCGCAACGTGAACCGTTCCAGCGGAACGACCAACTCGGCGAACTCATCCTGTGTCGGCAATTCCTGCAGCCACTCGGCGTTGTCTGGACCGGCTATCAGGACAACGGCCCGTGAGTAGCTCAGGTCGCTCGGCAGCAGCTGCTGCGCCTCGTTTAGTGATGTGCCGCATGAGTCGCGGCTCGTCGTCAACTGCCATAGCTCCGACACGACCGTCAACCGGGTCTCTCCGCTCGCTCCGGTCCGCAGCAGATGCCGGTACTCATCCTTGCCTTTGACTACTTGGACGTCACGCAGCACTGGTTCGTGCGTGCGGTCCGTCAGCGCGTCAGCGACCCGGTCCAGGCCCAGGGCATGCGACCCGACGACGATCCGGGTGCGGTTGCCCTTGCGGCCTGCGAGGTCGGCGATCTGCGCGGTTGTGAGCGGGCCAGGGCTGCTTTGCTTGCCGACGGTCGGCCGGTACTGCTGGCGGACGGCTTCCTCAGGGAGGCTCAGGTTGCGAACCTCGCGCAGCGCCAGTTCCAGCTGCGGTTGCGGCCCCATCGACTGCAGCACTGCATGGCTGCGCAGCGTCCGACCGTCGCGACGCAGATCGGTCGGGGCAAGTATGCCAAGCTGTTCGAGCTCGTTGAGCAGTTCGCGGAAGCTGGCCATTGCGGTGTCGGCGAATCCCTCGGGCCATGCCTGCCTGCATCCGTCAAGCAGCTCGGACTCAGTCAGTGGGGTACGGGTGCCGTTGCGGTGGGCATGCACCGCAAGCAAGTTGGCGATCACCGAGAATCTGGCGTCTAGCTCAAGGGTGATCTTGAAAGCCCGGTGGATCTGCTCCCGCAACTGCGGGTCGTTGTAAACGGCGTCCACTGTGGCTCGGTCGATCACGATCGGCAGTGCGGACACGCCCTTTCGGCGCGATGCCAGGAGCCGTTCGAGCAGGTTGGCGGCGAACATCTGCAGCAGGTATGGCTGCACGTTGCAGTGCATAAGGATTCTGTTGGCCTCGTTAGGGCGAATCTGGAAGCCCAGTGCCTCCAGCGGTACCGTCAGCAGCCTGTAGGCATGACGCCGCTCCAGTGGTCCGATCGGGAGAGCCCCGGAGGGACTGAACGGGTTGTTGCCAACGCTGTGGTGGTGCGCGACGCCGTGCAAGCCAGCGAATACCGCCTTGGTCCGTGGGTATTTGGTCACCAGCCCGAACAGGTCGCTAGTGATACGGAACTCGCGCTGCGAGTCGGCGGCAAAGAAGGCATCGGCCTCGTCGACCAGGATCAGTACCCTTCCGTCTGGGTTGGCCGTGAGCCAATCGTTCAAAATCCGCTCGCACCGGTTCTGCTGCTTCATCTGAGACTGGTTGCGGGCCGTGCTGGTCACGTTCTGGCGTACGAGTTCGTCAGCGAGCTTCGCCCAGATGACCTCCGGGTGGTCGATCTCCCCGCTGCGGTCCATCTCGAGCCAGATGACCTTCAGGTTCTCGGCGTTTTCACGCAAGCTTCGTCGCTGGATGACGCTCAGCAGCGCTGACTTGCCCATGCCACGGCCGCCATAGACGATCGAGGGCCCTTGCGAATCCAGGATGCGCCGCTCATCGATATCGCGGCCGTAGAACATCTCCACAGGAACGTTCGCAGTCTTGACAGGTGAGAACGGTGCGGTAGCGGTGAACGGCAGAGTGACCCGCATAACGGCCGGGAAAGGGTCGGTGCGGGACGCGGCCCATGCCAGGACCGCATCATCGACGATGATTGTCGGGCGGCGGGTGGCGTCGACCCAGCTGGCCGCGAGTTCCAGACGTTCGGTGACGCTGAGGGTTCCGAAGTAGCAGATGATGAGTGGCACGGTGCCGCCGTCGACGTCCCGCAGATCGGTCAGCTCAGCGACGGAGGGCTTGGCGGATGACAACAAGAGCCGATAGGTGCCGTTAGCCTGGCTGCCAAAGGCAGGGACAAGTGCGTGCCCGACAGGCCGGGGTCCCTTGAGTTCGACGTGACGGCGACCGCGAGCCCTTGCCCAAGGGTAGTCTGGATAGAGCAGTCTCGCGGTGGACAAGTTGTCGAAGCCCAGGACACGCAGTACCGGCCGAAGCGCGGCCGACAGTTCCTCGATGGGCACGCCGCTACCCCGCCGGATCAAAGCTGGGATCTCACGCCAGTGCGTCAGCCCGTTCACGCTGTCCTCCCGGCGTTTCAGCGACATCGCATAGCTCGCCGGGCCGTACTCGCCGCCTTCACGCACCGCGCTCAGAAGTGCGTCGGTAATTCCGTCGCGCATCTGCTCGACCATTGCTGGGAAGAACGCCGGCAGCTCGGTCGGCTCGGTGTTCAGGATCTCGGGCTTGGTCGTGCCAAGTAGCGACAGCTCGAAGTCAACTTGGTCGAATTCATCGCGTTCCAGGCACGCGCACAGACGGGCGTGCTCAGCCGGTTCCAGGTCCGGGACCGCGTTAAGGCGTACGTGGAATGCATTGATGGTGCGGGCCCGCAGATCCCTCATCCGCTCGTCGTCGAGGGCGGTGCGCACGTTGGCTAGATCGACGCTCTCAGCCTCGAGCAGCAGCTCTATCTGACCGAGCTCGACGTCCAGTGTGTCCAACTCCTCGTCTCCCGTGCCGCTGTTACGGGCCGAGACGACCAGCAACCGCAGACGGTCAACGTCGTCGCCTATCGCTTTGACGCGCTGCGCCTGGAGTTCACCAACATGCTGGGCGTCAGCCGGCGTCATATGACGGGCGATGCGCGTTGCCGCCACGAAGTCGTCGCGCTCGAGGCGGCGGCGCAGTGCCAGCGTGAAGTCAGGCTCGGCGGCGATCGCGAGCAGCGAGTCCAGATTCTTGCTGTGCTTGTCGTCGCGTACGATGCCCTGATCGACGTCGAAACTAGTGTCAGGCAGCTTCAGCAGCTCCAAGTCGAGCACCGTCACGGGAGTAGCTTCGGTGCCAGCCAGTGTCGTGCCGCCGACGGCGAGGTCGGAGAGCCGATCCAGAAGCTGCTCGGCGACGCCGCAGGCCGCAGTCAGCAATGGCTCTCCGCGCGTTACGTAGCTACTCAGCGCGCCACGTAGGTCGGCGGCATGCTCGGTCAACTGGGAGCGCAACGCGGCGAGCCGGTGACTCTGCCAATCGTGGCCAGTTCCCAGGCCCTTCAGGAAACCAGCAGCCTCTGCCCAGCGGGCGACGCTGCCCCAGTCGGTGTAGAGCACTTCGACGATCTCGTTCACGATCGCGTCGGAAAGGGCCTTGCCGCCGGATACGCGGCTACTGCGTTCGATCGCCCGCACCTTCTCGCGCAAGCGCGGTCGCGTCAGATCGGGTACGACTTTGGTCACGCTTGCGGCCTGGCTGATGTCGTTGCGTGCCGCGCGTTCGAGAACCTCCCCAAGTTGGTGAGCGTTGCTGCGCAGTACGCTGATGATCTCGTTCGCCCGGTGCGCTCGTAGCCTCGGGGCGCTGGCCAGGCGCTCAGCACACCGTTCAGCGGCATCCTTTGCGGCCCGGGTGAGGTGCGACGTATCGGTCGCCTCGTTCAGAGCCGAGCGACTCAGAGCGCCACTTGCGGCGACTTCACCGGCGAGCAGGGCAAGCTTTGCCCACGCAGGATCGAGGTGCTTGGGAAGCTTGGCTAGCAGCGAGGCCGCGTCGGGATTACCTGACAGCAGCGCGAACGTCGTGAGCGAACCAGTCGCCAGCAGCGCGCAGGTTATGTCTTCGGTCAGGCTCTCCTCGCTGGTGACGGCTAGTCGGTCGGCGATCTCCAACCCGCAGGCGCCACTTGGACCGCGTAGCTGCAGCGCGAGTGCGGCGAGCGCGACTGCGTCGCTCTGGTCGATCAGGCTCGTCTGGGCGAGCAGATGCTGTGCCAGTCCGAGCCTGCCAGCCGTGATCAGTGCTGCAGCGACTTCGACGGCGGGGTCGTGGGAGTCGGGGTGAGCGGTGGACTGTTCGAGGGAGGAAGCCGGGACCGTCGTGACGGTCGGCACAACTAGTGGCGACACCTCGGGATCTCCGGGTGCCTGCGTGCTGTCGGCGTCGGCATGGTAATTATCCGTGCGGGCTGTGGTCGGTGCTGCACTGGTAGCTGTTATCTCGGTGTCCTCAACGGCCTCAGTGCGGCTGCGACTTCCGGTAGCACCATGGCCCACAGATGAGACCTCGGCCTCCGCAGGGTCAGCGTCATGGGCGGAATCCGGAAGGGAAGCGAACTCGGCGGTCCCGGTTGTGCTCGACGCCCTGGCATTAGGAGGAGCCGTGGCTGTTACGCGAGTTGTCGCTGACGCTTCTGGTATCTGGGCGGAATCACTGAGCTGGATACGGCCGCGTGCGGCCGCGGACACCGCCTTACCTGCTTCCGCCGGCAACCGGTCCTTGAGCTGCAGGCTCTGGGTGATCAGGTCGTCGTCGTCGGCGTCATCAGCCTGACCGCGGACAGCAAGCTCGGCTAGCGACAACAAGCCGGTGGCTAGCGTGGCGTCCTGCGGTTCCCAGCCGGCGGCGAGTCGGCTGGCGGTGCTGCGCACCCAGTCCAGGGAAGCGCTAATGGCCTCCGGTCCGCTGCAGGTCGCCAGTCCCCGCAGCGTGCCGAGCGAGTTCTGTTGGCTCTGGTGTGCCGTCCAGGTCTGCTGCAGATCAGGCAGGGACGTCGTCTGGCTCGTCCCGGTTCGGGCAGCGATCTCGTGGGAGGTCCGCAGTAGCAGAGCGCGCAAGTCGGCGAGAGTCCCAAGGTCGCGCTCGTCGGGTGCGTATGTCTCTTCCAGAGCTTTGCGCAGGCGCGGCAGCAGAACGCTGACGGCCTCCGCGAACTGCTGACCGAGCAGGCTGAGCGCCGTGTCGACGTCCAGTTCCTGGCCTTCGCCTGTCAGGTGCTCGTCTGTCTGGCGCGGTGCGGGCGTGCCGCGCGTGGCCGGAGAAGCAGTCGCCGGGGCGGAAGCAGGAGCAGGGTAGGGGACGGACGAGGCGGAGGGGGGTGTGTGACCGGTGCCTATCGTCGTCCCAGTGCTCGGGGAGCAAGAGGTCGGGCGCTGGCCGGCAGACGGCTTCTGCGTCGCTCGCCGCGCTGCTGTCGGCACCGGGTTGTCCTGGGCGGTCGGCGGCATAACACGCCTGTGGACCCATTCTCTCAGCACTTGGTGTTCCTCCGGCTTGGCCTGCAGCAAGAACTGGCCGGTGCTGAGCTCCAGGGCTTTCATGACATCAGGCTTAACGAGGATCTTCACGGCCGGGTCCTCGTCGCGCACCATGCCTGCCAGCGCCCACGGTGCGGATGGGTCGTTCAGCCGATGGGCACCCATCACGGCTAGGGCACGCAGCACCGGGGTATCCAGGTCCTCGCGATACCAGCCGGGTGGGAATTCATTGGTCAACTCTGCCGCTCGCACCAGCAACAGGTGGTACACACCGCCGGTGAGCGCCTGAAGGACAAGCTTGGCCGACATGTCCCCGCGAGAAAGGCCGCGGGCGAGCTTAGTAATAAGCAGGCCCGGGACCCTCGGTCGACCCTTGTTGTTGTCCACGCCCAGCCGTGTTAGCTGTGCGCCCACCCGTGTCTGGTCGCACGATCGCAGGGCGCCCTGCAATTCCTTGTCATCAAGCGCATTGAGTGCCCCGACGAGGTTCAACTGCGGCAACGAGTCAGCATAGATGTCGAGTTCTTCGCGGATGCTGTCAGGAAGAATCCGGACGAACTCGCCCACGATGCTGCCTGCGCTTACCGTCGTATTGCTGCGAGCCATGCGTATCCACCTTGCCTGGAACGGTCACGTGCCGGTGCGCTGTCATCGTGCGCCGTTGCACTTAAATTTGCTATCCCGCATCCGCTAGCACCGCTAATTGCGCCGGTGCGGGCGTACCGTGGTCGGTCGGACGTATGTGACCCGCGGATGCAGCGTGCTCGGGTCGATGCCTTGTGAGCGCGCGAACTCCAGGGCCTTCTGCCTGTTACGCGCCGATGGCGTGCCGGAACTCAGGATGCGGGTGTAATCCCGGCGGGAGCTGCCGGCGACGACACCGCTGGTCGCAGGCGGCAGGAGGCTTGGCCGTCCTGACGATTTGGGCGCCAGACTGAGCACGACCGCGAGTTCCGCGACGTCCCGATTGCGGCGCGCACCCGTGGTGACAGGGGTGCGCCAGTTCCCCTCGGGGCTGGTCGTCCACTCCCACGTCGCCCACTGGACGACGACCGACCCGGCCATGCTGGAGCGGACCGTAAGTGCGTCGATGGCGACCGCGACCTGCTCAAGCGTGGTGCCACCCGGCAGGTAGCGCACGATCTCGGCCGCACCCATGACCAGGGAGACACGCGGGGACTCCGGAAGCCGCCGCCCTGCCTGCCGCAGCACGTGCAAGACTGCAGCCGGACCGGCCGGGTCGTCGAGCTCGGTGTCCAGGTCGGTCGGGCTGCCCCAGGAACGCAACACGACCATTTCGTCGAAGTCGTAGTCCAGCGGGATCCCGTCGCAGTCGAGCGGCTCGGCCAGCGGAGTGGAGCGGACCTCGATGAAGTAGCCGTCGACACTCCAGCTAGCAGTCAGCCGGAGCCCAGTGAACATCTGCGCCGGCCAGCTGATTCCTTCGAGCCTGCTGTCGACCAGTGTGACGCTCTGCCGGCGCAGCCCGAGCGCGATGTCGGTGCCCGGATGGCTCACGGTCATCTGAAGCGGCCCACCGCGCAGACCGAGGTCCTCCATCAGCTCACGTACCAAGAGTGTTACCGGCAGCGAGCCGTTCCTTCGTGCCCGGTCGGTCAGGACGAATGTCCAGGTCTTTGTGGTGTCGTCGCTGCGCGTCGTGCGTGGAACGGGGTCTTCCAACTCCACGAGCGGCTCACCGCCGCGCAGGTCGTCGCAACGGGCAAGAGGCTGCTGCACGTCCGAGTGCCCTGAAACCGTTTCGCCGTTCGGCTCTGGCGCGACCTGATGTGCACTGTCCAGCTCGGGATCCGGAGTGCGGTTATCCTCCAGCCTCGGTGCGGCGGGGTTGTCGGCATCGGCTAGGTGCTCGCTGAAACCGAGCCAGCCCAATGCCAGCGGCAGGTCGACCTTGTCCAGGTCACTCTCGACCGCACGGTCGAAGTCCGGTCCTGGTAGCGGCGGCAGCACCGTGGCCTGTCCGTTCTGGCCCGCGACTAGCTCGGCACGCCAGATCCCACCGCCCTGCCAGGCATCGTCCAAACGGACATGTGCCTGCTGTCCAGCGACCAGGACGACCCCACCGGCCAACTCCAGAAATTCGGTCAGCCACGCCTGCGCAGTCGCAAGCGTCGCCGGGTACGCCGGCCCGGTGAATTGGTCCTCGGCCCGGCCGCCGCAGCGGTCCCGCAGGAAGGAACCGATCGCGATATACGCCGTGGAACTGACCTTTCGGCGGCTGCGCCGACCCGGCTCGGCGCGCACCAGCCTTGCGCTCGACAGCGCAAAGGCTCGCACGTCATCCGGAGTCAGAGTCAGTAGGCCAGCGGTGAAGCGCTCGTAGTGCTCAGGGTGGACCGCCTGTTCCCGCCACCGCACCAGACCCGCCAGGGTAAGCAAATCGTCGACCCGGCTCAGCGAGGCCAGCAGCGCGCCCGCTAGCTCGGCCTCTGTCCAGGCCGAGGTACCAGCAGGTCGCAGCCCTGCTCCTGTCAGGATGGCTTCGAGCAGCGGCTTCTGCCGGGTCAGCAGGTAGCTGGTGTACAGCCGCGCCTCCGGCATCTCAGCTTGCTCCGGCGAGGCGTAGCGGGTCCGGACTGACAGGTGACCGAACGCGCCCAACCAGCGGCCGGCCAGCCGGCGCAGGGACTGCCGCCGCTCGCTGCCGAGCGCGAAAGCGTCCAGTACCAGCCTCTCCGGCACCACGATGGGGCCCTCCGGCAGGTCCTGCAGGTGACGTGGCGAGGCGTCCAGGCCAGCCGGAGCGCCTGACAGCCACGCCGGGCAGAACCCGTCAGGACCCAGCAGCGGATGGTCGCCTTCGCGGTGCACAATCTCGCACGGCACCTGACCGCCCCCGGTCCGGAGTGCCGCAAGCGCGCCGGTGGGCAGCAGCTCGATCTCGTCATCCAGGGCGATGACCGGCAGCGCCTCCCAATCCAGGCACTCGCTGCTGTACTGCCCGGTACGCAGGTCGTAGCCGAGGGCCAGGCAGTTCCAGGCGACCGGGATCGACAGCGAGCCTCCGCGCTGGGCCGCCGTCGCGACCAGGAAATCAAGGATCGCGGGTAGCTCGCCAACGGAAAGATCGTCGGTGACCAGGCCGGCAGGCAGGTAGCCGCGGCTCAGGGCGCTCACGTGCAGTTCGATGCCCGTCATGGCTATCCTGCCGTCGTTGCTGAGGGAGCCCGGCCCGCTGCAGACGTGGTCCTTAGGCTCGGGAGGGCACTGGCTGGTACGGCAGTTGTGCCAGGAGGGGATGAATGCGCCGGCAGTGCACTGCTGCGCGCTGACCAGACCCGGCGCGGACCACGTGAGAAGTTGGCTGCGGTGCGCCAGTAGATCCCGTCAGCCACCAGTGACCCGGCAGTCACCAGCCGCTGCAGGCTGGCGGTCAGCTCCCTGTCCGTCAGTGCCGGGACGTGGCCGAACATGGAGCTGTCGGTCAGCCTGGGCGGCAGCGGGCGGTAGCTGGATTGTTTGGGAGACCAGTAACGGTCCTCACCGCGCAGCACTAGCCGCATTTGCAGCAGCGTGGCGCCGTTGAACATGCCGCGCAGCATCCGCACGACCGCGTCGTCGACTCGCCCGGCGCGTACTCTTGGGTCGAAGGAGGCGGGACGGAGCCGGCCATTGGCGAGCGCCCCCGCGACCGAATGGACATTGATGCCTGATCCTGCCGGGCCGACCGCGCAAACGTTGCAGCGCACCAGGTCGGTGCTGCAACATGCGGCCTGGGTCGGCACGCTGAAGTAGTCGGCGAGCCGGGCATTGAGACACTCGGTTCCGGCGGCGAAGAACGCCCGCAGGTGCGCAGCCTCCGCCGCGGCCCGTCCGAGCTTCCCGCTGACCCGTTCGTCGAATCCGCTTGGGATGCCCTTGACCGGGCCGGGTCCGGCGGGCCCGAGACCGACGAGCATGTGTGTGTTGGGGCGCTGACTGACATCGATGACCCCACTGTCGTGGAGGTCCGACAGCAGCAGCCACAGGTCGGCGACGTTCGAGCATGCTGCGCTGAAGCCGACAGCCAGCAGGGCCGGGTCGGTGAGCCAGCTGGCCAGCAGGTCCGTCAGGGCTGCTGACGTGCGCGTGGGACGGGGCGTGGCTGCGCGGGCCGGCAACGCCAGGACCGCATCCAGCACCCCCTGGGCAAACGCGTCCTGTGCCATCCGGGTGCCTGCGGTCAGGGCGACCCTGGCCGGGACATCCCCGTGGTCTATCACGACTCCCAGGTCCGCCAGCGCCGCGACAGCCCTGGTGAGGCCGACACGCCACGCATCGTGGGTACGCCGTTGACGAGCCTCAGCGACCGACAACCGGCCAGAGCGCACGTGCGCGGACAGCAGCCGCTCGCTGGCCTGCGCCACGTCCAGGGCACCGGACGGAACGGCGGCCAGAACGGCGGACGCGAACTCGCGCAGCAGATTCAGCGGCAGGTCCAGGCTCGCCAGCCACTGCGCGGTGTCCAGCGACTTGCTCGTTGCCAGCGCGAGCGCGTACGTGGGTGCGCTCAGCTTGATGACGTCAGCGCCTGCGCTGTCGCGGCCTCCCCGGCCGAGCTGCTGGTAGAGCGCCGCGAGGTCGGTGGGCGGGCTCAGGCACAGCACGTTGCGGATATCGTCGCGGGACACACCCAGGCCGAAGGCGCTGGTCGCGACGACGACCATCGGCGCGTAACCCTCCTGACCGATCTTGGCTGCCTCGCTGAACTCGCCGGAGACGGCTGCTTTCTCCACCTCAGTCATCCGGCCGTGGAACTTGCGGAGCATCACGGGCCGCCCGGCCAGGTAGTCGCGCAGGTGCGCATACACATGCTCGACCTCGCGCACAGTCAGGCAGTAGATGAGGGTGTGACCTGTGGCGGCGTCCAGCACCTGCTCGGCGAGGGCATTTGCGGCGCTGCGTCCCCGGGTCCGCAGAGTGCGCCGCACGAGCGTCAACTCCGGTCGCAGCGGGTTGACGCGCACCACCTCCAAGTGCCTGGATGTACAGGCTGCTCCGGAGACCGGGGAGGCACCGGAAGGGCTGGCAGCCGGTCCGACCAAGCCGCCGAGGACTTCCTCGCGCAGCGCCTGTTCGACCGTCGGGGTGGCCGTCGCGGTGAGTGTGATGAGTGTCAGCACACCTGGATAGGTCTCCCGCAGTGTCCGCAGCAGCGCCCCCGCGCGGCGGAACGACGGCCGGAAGTCCTCACCCCATTGCACGTATGTGTGCGCCTCGTCGATCGCGACGCGGGTAATGTGGCCGTCGGCCACGCCCTTGGTGAGCGCGTCACGGAACCGGGCCTGGCTGAGCCGTTCCGGGCTGACGTAGACCAGCCGGATCTTGTGGTCCTTCACCCCGGTCATCTGCTCCACGACCTCGGTCCGTCCGGCACGCGAGGACGACTCCGGCAGGCTGCCGACGAGGGCGCGGACCGCGCCGCCGATCGTATGGTTCAGGCTCAGCGCCTGGTCGTGCATGAGACTGACGAGTGGGCTGATGACGACGGTCAGGCCGGGCAGGACGAGTGCGGGCAGCTGGAAGCAGAAGCTCTTGCCCGCGCCGGTCGGCAGCAGCGCAAGCACGTCACGGCCCTCTGCGATCGCGGCGATTGCAGTCCGCTGCTCGGGCTTAAGCTTCAGCGCCTTGCCGGCTAGGAGGCTGGCTGCCTGCGCACACCGGTCGAGGACCTCGTCGGTGAGGGTGCCGCTGCTGCGCAGTCGCTCGACCTGGCCGGAAGTCAGGGCAAGCTGGCGGATCGCAAGCGTCGATGGCAGTACGGTGTGCCGCTCAAGCGCGTCCGGATCGGTGAGCATCTGCTGCTGCGCGCTGGTGATAAGCCCGTTCCCGCCGACGAAGTCCCAGATGCGCTGCCACGCTTGCGCCATCGGCATCACGTTCCCGCCTGTCGCCTCGCCGGTGTCCGGGTCAGCTACGTGCAGGCCGACATCGAGACTGCCCAGAAACAGTTGCCGGTACAGTCGGCGCAGTGGCAAGTCACCGGAGAGTTTGCGGTCGCTGATGACAACGACACCGCGGCTTCCGCTGTTGCGCAGCAGCCGTCCGACGGCCTGACGCAGGTCAAGCGCCGCCAGCGGCAGGTAGTACTCCCCGGTCGCGACTAGGTCCGGGTCGTCGGATCCGGCATCCTCCGCGGCACGACGGACCTGCTCGCGTCGGGCGGCTACGACGGGATCGGTGAACACCGGGAACGGCAACTTGTTGATCCAGACCAGGTTCATCCGGTCTGGTTCAGATACATCGACGCCGGTCCAGAGCCCGCGGGTCCCGACCAGGAAACCGCCGTGGTGCGGGGCAGGGCCGGTGAACTCAGCCACGGCACGGCGAGTGCCGAGCAGCACTTGGCTGTGCATAGCGACCGGGTCATGGGAGTGCGCGAGCAGTTGCAGGACTTCGTCGGCGATACCAGCCGCAGCGGCCTTAGCCGTCGTCAATACCATCGCACCGCCCATCCACGGGCCGTCCCCGCCACGGCGGTGCACGACTTGATCGGCCCAGCCGGATAGCTGATGCGCGACGGTGCGCATCGCCTGCTTGGGCTGTTCCGCCCAGGACGGGAAGTCCGACAGGGCAACGAGCCGCGCCTGGCGGTCGTAGTCGAACGGGCCTCCCACGACATGTGTGCGCGCGTCCAGCAAGCCGAGGCGGCCGCGCACGTACGCCCAACTGTCCTTGCCGGGGGTTTGCACCTGCAGCGTCGCCGACAGCAGGCCAATGCGTCGGAACGTCGCAGTGAACGCCTGCCAATCGGTGTCATTGGGCAGCAGAATCGGGCTGGACACGATCGAGAAGCGGTAACCCTCCAGGTCAACCCGGCCTAGCTCGCCATCCTCACGCAGGTATACGACCCGGTCCGGGGCAGCAGCCGACACCGGAACGGCGCTGGGCGCAGCCGGGACCGTCGCCGTGCCACTGGCGCCGGGTACGCCGGAGGCGTGGCCTGAGTCACAGGATCGATGGTTCAGAGAGTGTTGCGTAAGTAATTAGGTGCGTTGGGTGATGTCAGTATGTCGCCT
>OCZT010003390.1_pt1 | contig 16281 bp, 14 predicted proteins | sample 1539031 | NCBI WGS metagenome assembly OCZT01 (sample SAMEA3539308, study PRJEB22396) | soil metagenome | biome: tundra; feature: field; material: soil | place: USA | collected 2010-05 | depth 0.15 m | reverse complement strand
CCTCGCGCAAAACCAAAATGCCGGCGTCCGACGACAGCAGCCCACCGTCGAATTTCGCCACAACAGTCTTGCCGCAAACAGGTGACAGGTCGGGCAGTGGCAGCATAGAATTGTTCATGGCGGGTGTGGCCTCACGGAAATGGCGCGGATTGGAGTCGACAACTAAATCCTACGCTAAATCAATGATTTGTGCCACATCCGCCAACCGGCGCTGCATAATCCGGGCTAGCTTTCCGTCTTTTTTGCAGCGTCTCGGGACGAATGATTGTGAGACCCTTCAGGATTAGAGGAAACCAGCGATACAGCTGGATAAAGAGCGAAATGCTGCAGTATGAATTTGTCGGACGTCTATTGATCAATGTCAACGCGCACAGTGGGCTTTTGCTGTCGCGTTTTTCCTATTTACGACAGTAGCGGGCGCGTCTTTTGATAATTAGGAGATGTCTATGCGAAAACCTGATTCCGCCGGGACCGCGCTCGCAACACACAACGATATCAAGGGCATTTTGGGCGATATTGATCCGGCTGATATGCTGGCGATTATGTCGTTGAGACCGACCATCGCGGACATCGAAGAAGCATCGGTATGGCTTGCGGGCGACGTCAACGTGTTCGGCGCCGGCGAGCCCGTGAAGGGCGTGGCATCGGACATTGTCACGATCCTCACTGAGAACGAAGAAGAGGAGCCGCCGCGCGCTGGTTAGTTGTGCGCCGCCGGGACAAGCCTGAGCCATCTCAGGCCGAAAATTCCGTAGTAATTGCGGGGGCTAGGAATTGCCATCGTACCGCGGATTCTTGATCGCCGCCGGCTTGGAACAGGCGCTTGATGCAATACTTGACTATTTTGCAGCTCCTAATTTTGTTGACGCTGGCGAATGGCTCCCCAGTCATCGCTAAATGGATCTTTGGCGACTATTGTTCGTGGCCCCTTGATGGAAATACCAAGTTTGTCGATGGACGGCCGCTGTTTGGCGCCTCGAAGACCATACGCGGCATTTTGGTCTCGATCGTCATAACATCAATTTGCGCGCCGCTACTCGATCTTACGTTAAATATCGGTTTGGCGGTGGCGACCACCGCGATGGCCGGTGATCTATTTTCGAGCTTCTTGAAACGGCGCCTTGACTTACCGCCGAGCAGCAAAGCGGTAGGCCTGGACCAGATTCCGGAATCGTTGTTGCCGTTGCTCGTTTGCCGTCAAGCGCTCGCGCTGACGGTCCTGGACGGCGTTGTCGCCATGGCGATCTTCTTCGTCAGCGAGGTGGTGCTATCACGCTATCACGTGTGCTGTTCAAATTGCACGTTCGTAATCGCCCCTATTAGCGATGTCGGGCAATCAGATGCAGTGGAGGTGATGCAGCGTAATTTCGGGAGGACAATTAATCCGGACGGCAACGATAGAGGAGCCTACACCGACCGAGGTGTAACCTACCATACCGTGGTATTTCCAAGGTCCGGCGCCCATATGCCGCGGCAGAACCGAATCAAGCGTGATCAGGATTGACCCCGGCAGACAGATCTGCCCCCCGTGGGTATGGCCGCTCAGAAGCAAATCGAACCCAGCATGTGCAGCCTGGCGGTAGACCTCCGGCGTGTGCGACAGGAGAATAGAAAATCCGTTGTCGGGGATCTCGGACGCAGCCTTTTCGATGTTGTCGACGCGATAATAATGCGCATCGTCGATGCCGGCTAAATAGATAGCTTCGTCGCCGCGGGGAATGGCTTCGCATTCGTTGAGCAACATTTTGATGCCCATTTCTTCGAGTTCTGGAACCATACGAATGGTATCGTGATTTCCCAACACGCCGTAGATTGGGCCCTTGAGATGCGAGCATACGCGCGCCAAGCCTTCGAGCGCGGCGTCGAATGGCCCAAAGGTCCTACCGCGATAGTCACCGGTCAGAACGCACACGTCATAGGTCACGTCCGTAAGAAGCTCCGCCAGACGTCGCATCGCGCCTTCGTTCATGTCCACGTGCAGGTCGCTGATATGAAGTAGCGTGAAGCCGTCGAACCGGCTCGGCAGCGCGTTCATACGGATATGATTGTGCCTGACCCGGATATTCTCCGCGTTCTTGCGGCCACGCCAATACAATCCCATCAACTTGAGGGTCGTTCGAATGACAGAATGAATCGAATACCAGTTCTCGATGTGAAAGAAATTGATGCCCTGGCCAAAAATCTGGGCTTCGTGATCCGTCTCGATTCCTAAGCGCAATTTTGCGTGCAGCCGCCCTAGCCGCCGCTCCAGCTTGTTCAAGACAGCCTCGTTCATTGCCAGCCGCCGCTGCCTGGGACACAATAACCAAAACTACGTTCAATCAACTTAAGCATCGATCGCTGGCTCGATAAGGGAGCACGTTCTGCTATCGTTGAGCCTTAATCCACCGCCCCGGTCGGCACTCGACTCTCGACTTAAGCTTTCAGTCAAAACCGGCCGCGCACGCGAGTCTACCGTGAGTTCTGCGTTAGCTCGGAAATCGGGTTTTACACAGCTCTCCGATACCTCCCTCGCGCGCCAACAGCAGACTGAATCCGCCCTCGACAGCTTGATCCAGGTCAAAGGCTGATGTCGCCGAAGATGATGGACTTGCCTCGGTTGCCACTGCTCCCGATGGAGCATCAGCATGCGTCCTACAGCCCCGAGTATTCGTCTGCGCCAGTGGTGCGTTGGATTCGCCGCCATTCTGATCGCCGTGACCCTTGCCGTTGCTGGGCGGGCGCAGACCGCGACCAACGGGCTCATCATGCTCATCGAGTTCGAGAAGATCGAAGGCGTGCGCCACTGGGAGAGAGAACTCGATCAGCGAGGCCTGACCGCGCTGATCCAGGCACAGCATAATGTGCTTAAAGAATATCCGAAGGATTTCGAGCGCCTCGCCGCCAAGGGATATCCGATCGCCGGCCTGTACGCCGAGAAGCCGTTTTGGGACATCCCGTATGATGAGCAATACGCGCGCATGCGCGAAGCGAAAGAGGCCGTCGAACGGATCACGCACAAGCCGATGCGCCTCTTCGGCAGCCGATATTTTGCCTATGACGAGAATACATTGCGGGCCGCCGATGCGCTCGGTATCGAGTACGTGCTCGGCAGGGGTACCGCCGGCGCGCTGGCGACGATCTATTCGCCGCACGAATACAAGGCCAAGATCATCTCGGTATCGAACGTTCCGTTCGCGGAAATGGGCACCGGTTCGTTCTGCGATTATAGCTTATGGGCACGCGGCTCGACCGATCAGGATTTCGCCGCGCTCGTAGAAAAGGTGATCACGAGCAAGCTGTCCGATCTGATTTTTGTCTCGCATGCCTATCTAGGCGGGATGTCGGTTCAATGGTGGAGGACCTACGAAAATGCGTTGGCGCGTAACGAAGTCAAATGGCGCGGATTCGACGAGTGGGTGCGTAATGTGAAAGTCCGCGAACTGCCCTATGCCGAAATCCCGGTCAATCGCGAGGTCAAGTACGAGGTCCCGCGACCCGCGGTCCCGCTCGAAAAACTAGAGCTGCTGCCCGATTTACTTCGCGGTGATTCTCGTTGAAATCGCATTGAAGTATCGTCGAAGGGATTATTTGACCGCGCGCAGAGCGCAATCCGCCGGCTTGGCTGCAGTGGCAGACGTAAAGCCATGAACGAGTTTGCAAGCGAAATCTCCCGCCACGTGTGGCGAACCAAGTATCGGTACGTCGATCGCACGGCGAGCGAACATAGAATTGCGGACAGTTGGCGTCGGATCGCGCGCGCGCTCGCGGCGGTCGAGCCCAAGGACGCTCCGATCTGGCAGGATCGCTTCTTCAGCATCCTGCAGGATTTCAAATTCCTTCCCGGTGGTCGGATTCAGGCGGGCGCAGGAACCGCCCGCAAAGTCACGCTATTCAATTGCTTTGTCATGGGGAGGATCAATGACTCGATTCCCGGCATCTTCCGCGCCCTGCAGGAAGGCGCGATTACGATGCAACAAGGCGGCGGCATCGGGATCGATTTCTCCACCCTGAGGCCGCGCGGCACACATGCGAAAGGTGCCGGCAGCATCGCGTCCGGCCCCGTTTCCTTCATGCAGGTCTGGGACGCGATGTGCGGCACCATTCTGTCGACCGGCGCCCGCCGCGGTGCCATGATGGCGACGCTGCGCTGTGATCATCCCGACATTGAGGAGTTCATCGCCGCCAAACAGCAGGCCGGGCGCCTACGCCGATTCAACCTGTCAGTCCTTGTGACCGACGCTTTTATGGCGGCGGTGCGCAGCGATGCTGATTGGCCGCTGGTGTTTCCAGCTGCGGCGTTCGAAGGAGAGGGCGAGATGGTCTTACGTGAATGGCCGGGTCTAGCCGGACCGGTTTCATGTCGTGTGGTGCGACACGTCCGTGCCCGCCAACTTTGGGACCTCATCCTGCATGGAACGTACGACTATGCTGAACCCGGTGTACTGTTCATCGACCGCATCAACCAATTCAATAATCTCCAGTACCGGGAGCAGATCAGCGCCACCAACCCATGCGGTGAGATCCCACTGCCTCCCTACGGGGCCTGCAATCTGGGTTCGCTCAATCTAACACGCTTCGTTCTGTCGCCGTTCACACCGGAGGCGCGGATCGATTTCAGCAGCCTTGCAGAAGCGGCGCAGATTGCTGCGCGACTGCTCGACAACGTAATTGACGCATCGCGGTTCCCGCTTCCTCAACAGGCAGAGAACGCGCATGGCACGCGGCGCATTGGCCTTGGTATCACGGGGCTGGCCGATGCATTGGTCATGCTCGGGCTGACATACGGTAGCGATCGCTCTTTGGCGGTCGCGGCGGACGTTATGCGTCAGATCTGTCACACCGCCTATCGGGCTTCCATCGACCTCGCTCGGGAAAAAGGAATCTTTCCATACTTTGAACGCGATAAATATCTACGGGGCGTCTTTATCCGTAGCCTGCCTGAAGACATTCAGAATGGAATTGCGATGCACGGCATCCGAAATAGCCACCTGATTGCGATCGCGCCAACCGGCACGATCAGTCTCCTCGCCGACAACGTATCCAGCGGGCTGGAGCCGATCTTTGCTGCTTCCTATATGCGTAAAGTACTTGCGGAGGATGGAACGCCGAAGGAGTTCCTGCTTACCGACTATGCGTTTGAGCTGTGGCGCGCGACGAGCGGAGCTTTGACACCGGCCCCGGACGGCTTCGTCACGACCGCTGACCTCCCTGTCAGCGCCCATCTCGACATGCAGGCAGCACTGCAGCCATTCGTCGACAATTCGATATCCAAGACCATCAACGTGCCGGAACACTGCCCGTTCGACGATTTCAAACGGATCTATGATCTGGCCTATGACATGCACCTGAAGGGCTGTGCCACGTTCCGGCCCAATCCAGTGACGGGTGTAGTTCTGGGTGAAGAGGCGTCTGGCGACGAGGCCCCGCACTGCTGCGTCCTCGAGCGCGAAGCGGACTGAGCGAAGACCCGCGCCGCCTTCGTGGAAACTCGTGCGACGACGTTGACCTGGGTCAATGCATTTCATTTTGATACGCGCAATCTTAATCATCGTTCGGTTTCAATGGAGGATTTTGCCATGACTGAAACTGTGACCAAGCTACCCGTGAAGCACGAAAAGACATCGGAGCGCGCATCCGCCGTTGAAGCGTGGCGCCCTTTCGACGCCTTGCGTCGTGAAGTCGAGCAACTTTTCGACGATTTCGGTCGAAACTTCTGGCGACTCCCCACTCGTCGCTCAATTTTCGGTATCGAGCCATTGTTGCGGCGCGAAGCGGTATGGGAAGCTGCCCCGGCTGTCGACATTGCCGAGAGTGAAAAAACCTACGAGATCACGGTCGAACTGCCTGGGATGGACGAGAAGAATATCGAGGTGAAGGTCGCCAACGGTAACCTGACCATCAAGGGCGAGAAGCAGGAGGAAAAGGAGGAGAAGAAGAAGGATTATTATCTCCACGAGCGCCACTTTGGCTCCTTCGAACGCAGCTTCGATGTGCCAGAGGGCGTCGACGCGGACAAGATAGAAGCGAACTTCAAGAAAGGCGTTCTCACAGTGACGCTTCCCAAGAAGCCTGAGGCACAAAAGCCCGCGAAGAAGATAGAGGTCAAGGCTGCTTGAGCGTCCGGCTCACACATGTAGTTGAGGCATCCGGATTGCGCTTAAAAAATGCAATCCGGATCAAAATCTACGCAACCTCTCAATGTGGAGAGACTACATGTACGGACAGGGACGCGAACTTGAAATCGGCAATGCGACGAGCGCTGTGCTCATTTCATTATTGCAAACCCTAGTTGATAAGGGCGTCGTCTCCAACGCCGAAGTTCGCGCCCTCTTGGCCAAAACTGCGAGCGATCTCGGACCGCACGACTACACGGCCCCCGTTAAGGGAGCGATTGGCGTGATCCTTGACGATATTCTGCCAAAATTCCCCGAGAATGGTGGCGATTGATCACGCTCTAGCCCTGGATATATCGACATGACAGCGATTTCGGACCTCAATGCCGCGGTGCAGACGGCCGAAGATTGGATCAACGACCTCATGCGGCGTCTCGGCTGGCAGGATCGAGAGCGCGTTTATCTGGCGTTGCTCGCGACCCTGCATGCCCTGCGTGACTGTCTCGCTCGGGACGAAGCGATCTATATCGGCGCACAGCTGCCAACGCTGTTGCGCGGTCTCTATTACGAAGGCTGGCATCCCAACGCGCGACCGGCGACGAGGAGCCGAAGCGCGTTTCTGGAGCGGATTCATGACGGCGTGCACCGCGACCCCGGCGTGGACATGGAACAGGTGGCGCGCGCCGTATTTGCGCTGCTCGCGGCGCGTTTGCCTGCGGCCGAGATCGAGGATGCGAAGGCCGCCACGCCAAGCGTGCTGCACAATCTTTGGCCCAGTTGAGGCGAATTCCTAGCTCATGGGCGCCGCCGCGGAATTGAGTTCAACCGAGCCGCTGGCGCAGCGAACAATGCGGCTTTTTCTATGCGGCGACGTCATGCTCGGACGGGGCATCGATCAAGTGCTGCCACATCCCTGTGACCCCGCGATTCATGAGAGCTATTTGCACTCGGCACTGGACTATGTGCGCCTCGCCGAGGAAGCGAATGGTGCAATCCCGCGGCCTGTCGTTCCATCGTACATTTGGGGCGCGGCGCTGCAAGAATTGAACCGCACTCGGCCGGATGTTCGCATCATCAACCTTGAATCCACCATTACGCGCAGTGAGAACTTTGCGCCGAAAGGCATCAACTATCGAGTGAGCCCGGAGAACGCGGATTGTCTCACCGCCGCCGCTATCCACTGCTGCGTGCTTGCCAACAACCATGTCCTCGATTGGGGACGCATGGGATTACTCGACACCTTGACCGCACTAGAGCGCCTTCAGATCAAGACTGCAGGCGCTGGGCGCAATTGTGACGAGGCCCTCGCTCCGGCGGCTTTGCACATCGCTGGCAAGGGTCGCGTGCTGGTCTTTTCATTTGCGGTGGTGACGAGCGGCACGCCGCGGAGCTGGGCCGCAACGCGGGACGCACCCGGCGTAACCCTCCTCACAGAACTATCGGAGGCAACTGCCGTCCGCATCGCCGACCAGATCGCGCGTCACCGACAACCGCGTGACGTGATTGTTGTCTCGATTCATTGGGGACCTAATTGGGGTTATGACATTCCGGAAGGGCAAAGGCACTTTGCCCATGCTCTTATCGAGCGCGCTGACGTATCCGTCATTCACGGCCATTCTTCACATCATGCGAAGGGCATCGAGGTCTACCGGAATCGGTTGATCCTTTATGGCTGTGGCGATTTTCTGAACGATTACGAGGGCATTCAAGGCTACGAAGACTATCGTGACGATCTCGCCTTGATGTATTTTGCCGATATCGACCCTGCCAACAGGGATGTAGCGGTGACCGAAATTGTTCCGCTCCAGATCCGCAAGTTTAGTCTCGTTCGTCCATCCGGCTCCGATATCGATTGGGTCCGGCAAATGCTGGATCGGGAAAGTCGCGAGTTTAGGACAAGCGTTGCGTTGATACCGCCCGGGCGGCTTGCACTGTCTTGGCCAGATAAATCAACCACTTTGGCGAACATCGAGCATACTTGAATGTTATTTGATGAGCCCCCCGTCAGGTTGTGTCGGCCGAAGCGGCAGGCTTTACCAACTCCCCAAGATCCGGCTCGCCGCAATGAGCGAGAATAACCCTACGCACCGCATCACGTAGCTGCACCAGCGAGGCAAAGCTCCTTCCGGATGGCTTGACCGCATCCTCAATCTGAATGCTGAGGGGCGTCCACCGCGGAAACCATTGATCGCTGCGCAGCATCGACCGCGTTCCGCGAATAATGCCCGGCAGGACAGGTAGGCTGGCTACCGCAGCCACCTTGAAAGCACCGAGATAGAAGCCGGAAAGCCCCGGTCTGCGGGTGAACGTACCTTCGGGAAAATATACGATATTGCGGCCTTGCCGAGCGGCAACAATGACGTCTTCCGTATCGGCGAGACTCCCGATGATGTCGTACCGGTCGACAAACAATGTACCCAACCGCCGCAGCAGCGGGCCCGCGAAGATCTGGCCGGCGAGTTCTTTTTTAGCGACGTACAATGGCTCGCCACGCAGAACCGCGGTGAGAACCAACGCGTCCATGTAGCTCGAATGATTAAAGACCAACATCGCGTTGCCGCGCGGCACTCGATCGAGGCCAGAGACGGCCACTGGAACACCGACGACCGCCAGAGCGGCGCGGGCAATGGCGCGCACCGCGTTCCAGCGCCAATCTAGGCGCGGCAGGATCATCACGGCGAGCCAGGCAAACACGAAACTCAACACGACCACGATCCACCACCAAGCAGCGTAAAGTGCCTCGCGAAAACGTCTATTGAGCCGCGCAAATTGCGGGCCAATGGCTGAAAGCGACAGGCGTAGGATTTGGCGCCACAGCGCGCGCTGCGGTGCGCCAACACGTCCGCTGCTATAGAGTTCCTTGGCGGCACTCCGGCGAATCTTGCCGCTCGATGTTTTTGGCACCGTCCCGGGCGGAGCAAGGACGATCTCGTCGGGCGGCGTACCGGCGACATCGTTTGCCATCTCCTGAGCGCGGGCTTCCAGCGCCGCGCGGGCATTAACGTCGGTCTCGCGTGTCTCGGCCAACACGATCACCCGCTCCGTGCCGGTTTGGCTATCAGTGACACCAAACACTGCCACGCCGCCCTTGCGGATACCTGGAATTTCAGCGACGGCTTCTTCGATTTCTTGCGGATAGATATGGCGGCCGGCACGGATGATTATGTCCTTGACGCGGCCTGTGATGCAAACGTCACCTCCGGCCATATACGCGCGGTCGCCGCTATCGAGCCAACCATCGTGAAAAAGTTCGCGGGTCTTGGTCTCGTTGTGGAAATAGCCACGGGTCGTCGAAGGTCCCCGGAACTCGAGCCTACCTTCGCGCCGTTCGCCGAGTTCGCGCCCCGCCTCATCGACAATGCGAATTTCGTGGCCGGGCAGCGGCTGGCCGCATGACACAATTTCAAGCGGCTTTAGGTCTTCCGGCCTTGCCGGCTCCGCCACCCCGTCGGTGCTCAACCGGTCACGGTTGACGCGATCAATTATTGGGGGGCGGCCGAGTGGAGGAAACGCTAATCCCACTGAACACTCCGCGAGACCATAGACCGGAGCCATCGCCCGCGCGGGAAAGCCATAGCGGCCAAATCGGTCAATGAATTGTCGCAAAGTCTGCACGCTGACTGGCTCTGCACCATTTGCAACCATGCGCAACGAGTTGAGATCTAATCCCTCAAGATCGGCATCGGCAATTTTGTTGAGGCAGAACTCGAATCCGAAATTAGGAGACGCGGAAAAGGTGGCGCGAAAGCGATGGATTGCCCATAGCCAACTTTCCGGTCGCACGAGGAAGCTCATTGGCGACATGGCGTAAAGCGGCGCTGCAAAGTGCAGGCACCCCAGCCACGCCCCGATGAGGCCCATATCGTGATAGAGCGGCAGCCAGCTGACGAAGACATCGGCCGAGCTCGCTTCCATGACCGCGCCCATAGCCCGGATGTTGGCAAGCAGGTTGGAGTGACTGAGCACCACGCCTTTTGGATCGCCAGTGCTGCCGGATGTGTATTGGATGAGTGCGACGGAATCGGCGTTCCTGGGCTGAGGCAGATTGACGGGCGCCGTCGACACCTCAAGATTTGCGACACTCTCGATGGCTTTCAATGTTTCGACTTGTGCGCGCAGCAATCCGGCAAGCCGCCGTCCCTCGGGCATCGTGATCAGCAGGCAAGCGCCGGCGTTGCGCAGAATGCCGATCTGGCGGCGCAGATGATCCTCGATCTGCGACAGTCGCATCGGTGGATAGATCGGCACGGGAATAGCACCGGCATAAAGGATACCAAAAAAAGTGATGAAATAATCGATACTGGTCGGGAGCATCAAGGCAACGCGATCACCGGGCGCAACATCATGCGCAATCAAGCCGCGCGCAACGGCGCGCGCTCTGGCTGCGAGTTCAGCATATGTCAGGCTACCAAGAACCGTCGCCTCGTCCTGCAGCACGGTCAGGTGCAGACGGTCGGGATGCTGCGCCGTATGCCACTCGAGAACTTCGATCAGGGTCCGCGCTTCGCTCGCAGCCGGCACAGATGGGAGGGCAGGACCCGGCGGCGCCTCCATAACTGCCCGCCCCAGCACAGGTCCAGCCTGTTCCAAAGCCCGCACGAGGTCATGCACGGTCTCCGCCTCGCCAATGGTCTGAGCAGGGAGCCGCACGCGGAATGCGCGCTCGATCCGCAGGATCAACTCGGTACGACCTAGGCTATCGATCCCCAAATCGCGCTCGATCCGACTGGACGGGAGAACGTCGATGAATCGAATGCGCTGAGGATGCAGTTCGCGCACGAGCGCCGCGACAAGCGCGATCACATCGCGTTCGCGTAACTCCTGCTCGGCCAACGCGGCAGGCGAATCCGCTTTATCAACCCGCATAATAAAAGAATAGGATTCCGGGGTCGAGTGGTGTTGATACTGATCAAACTGTCAGGTGGCAGTGGGGCCTATAAAACAATTGTTTTCGGGCATGAGCCGACCGACTCGCCGCCCCTTTGGTGACCTCAGTCGTCGAACGTCAGTATTTGTTCCATCATCGCTTTGCTGCCCCTGGCTAACGAGTTGTGGCTGCGATGGACAATGCGATTAACGAGCGACCACAGCAGTCCGCGGTCTCCGGCGATGCAATCGCTGCTCGTCAGGCGAGCACGTTGTGGGGGCTTTTTCGCGAACGTGTTCGGCGCAGCCCCGACGCCATTGCCTACCGCGATTACGATCGCGCCGAGGGAGGCTGGCGCGATCACACTTGGCGCACGATTTTCGAACGCGTTGCCCGGTTCCGTGCCGCGCTGGCACGGGAGAACATCACCGCTGGCGATCGCGTGGCGATTCTGCTGCCGAACGGAATCGATTGGGTTTGTCTTGACTTAGCTGCGCATGGATCAGGCTTGGTCGTCGTCGGCCTCTACCCGCACGACACCGCCGCAAGCAACGCTTACATCCTCGGCCATTCCGACGCCCGTCTGGTTCTTCTCGATAGCGAGGCGCGCTGGAAGTCGCTCTGGTCGTTCCGTTCCGAATTTCCTTCACTCAAGCGCGTGTGGATCCGCGAAGCCGACGGCGGCGCTGCTGCACCGACGACCGAACCAATTGCGCGCAAACTCGCCGATGCCCTCGCAAACGCCCCCGAACCCCCATTGCAACATCCGGCAGCGCCGAGCGACCTCGCAACGCTGATCTATACCTCCGGCACCACCGGTCGGCCGAAAAGCGTGATGCTGTCGCACTACGCTCTCCTGTGGAACGCTCAAGCTATCGCCGCACTGATCCCGCCACGCCGGGATGATGTTTTTCTGTCGATTCTGCCGATTGCCCATGCATTCGAGCGCACCGTTGGTTACTACCTTCCCATGATGGGTGGCTGCACGGTCGCATACTCGCGATCGGCACAGGACTTGCCCGAGGATCTCGCCGCGGTCCGTCCCACGGTGCTGCTCGGCGTTCCTTTTCTCTACGAGCGAATGTCTGCTGCCATCTGGACGAAAGTCGCAGGGAGCGTGACAAAGCGGAACCTGCTGCGAATTACCGCCTCTGTCGGCTGGCGCCGTTTTGTTGCCACGCAGCACCGCGCCAGTCCGGGACTGGCGGTGCGATTGCTCTGGCCAATACTCAAACGATACGTCGCGATGCCGGTTCTGGCGGCCTTCGGCAATCGGCTGCGCGTCGCGATCAACGGAGGGGCACCGCTGGACCAAGGCGTCGCTCGCCTACTGATTGGCTTGGGTTTGCCGCTGGTAGAGGGATATGGCCTCACCGAAGCCGCGCCGGTGGTCGCGGCTAACGGAATCGACGACAACCTGCCCGGCTCGGTCGGTCGTCCTCTAGATGGTGTTGAGGTCAAGCTCTCCTCGAAAGGTGAACTGCTGGTACGTTCGCCTTCGATCATGATGGGCTATTGGAAAGATGACGCCGAGACGGCGCGCGCGCTCGATCCCACAGGCTGGCTGTCGACCGGCGACGTCGCCGAGATAAACGAGGATGGCCGCATCTTCATGCGTGGCCGCATCACGGAAGTCATCGTTCTATCCATCGGCGAAAAAATCAATTCAAGCGTCGTAGAAGCGGAACTCACCCGCGATCCGCTGTTCGAACAAGCCGTGGTGGTTGGCAACCGCCGCCCATATCTCGCTGCCGTTATCGTATTGAACGCCGACGCCTGGAGACTCTTCGCTGCCGACAACGGCCTCGAACCGCAGCGGCCAAATCACGCGGCCAGCAAGATCGAATTGCTTGCAAGAATTACATCGCTTCTCGTCGCCCTACCGCGATATGCGCAAGTTCGCGCTGTGCATCTGACATTGGAGCCATGGACGATCGAAGCTGGGTTGCTGACGCCGACGCTTAAGGTCAAGCGTGACGTTGTCCTGCCGCTTTTCGCCAAGGAAATCGACGATTTGTACGCTAAGCAGTAAGACCTCTGCAGGCTGTTCGCAAATGCCGGTGCGCATCGGCGGCGGCAGCTCCTGTCTGAAGGCCGTTAAGTGCGCGGCGGGCGGAAACGATGGATATTCTTACCCTCGACGGCTCGCATGGCGAAGGCGGCGGCCAGATTCTCCGGACCGCCCTGAGCCTTTCGGCCATAACGGCGCGACCCTTCCGCCTCGTGAACATCCGCGCCGGCCGACGCAAACCCGGACTCTTGCCGCAGCACCTTTCGACAGTTAGGGCGGCGGCGGTAATCGCCGGAGCGGTTGTATCGGGCGACCGGCTCGGTTCGACCGAGCTTAGCTTTACTCCAAGCCGCTCTCCGAAGTCCGGCTCATACGTCTTCGACGTGGCGGAGACGGCGGAGCGCGGTAGCGCCGGCTCGGTGACCCTAATCCTACAGACACTGCTGGTTCCGCTGACATTGGCCGATGGTCCTTCTACGCTGGTCCTGCGCGGAGGAACCCATGTAGAGTGGTCGCCACCATTCGATGATCTTGCGAATTCCTATTTTCCGTTGTTGCGGCGGATGGGCTATCGCATTGACGCCGAACTAACGCGCTGGGGATGGTACCCGGTTGGCGGCGGCGAGGTTGTGTGCAAGATCGCGGCGGGCGCAGTCGACCGCAGCGTTTCGTCGCACAATCCGATCGATGTGGTGAGCCGAGGTCCCTTGCAACGGATCGCCGGCCGCGCGGTCACCGCAAACCTGCCCGCTCACATCCCGCAACGCATGGTGGACCGCGTGCGAGCGTCCCTTGGAGACCTCGGCGTCCCCGTGGACGTCCAAACTCATCGGGTCATCGCTGCGTGTCCCGGCGCCGGCATCTTTCTCGTGGCTGAGTACAAGGAATTGCCAGTGAGCTTCTCCGCCTATGGCCGATTGGGAAAGCCGTCCGAGTCGGTGGCCGATGAAGCGGTCGCTGCTTTCCGCACACATCATGCCTCGGAGGCTGCGGTTGAGCTTCATCTCGCCGATCAGCTGCTGTTGCCGATGGCGCTAGCTACCGGCGCTTCCCTCTTCACTGTGGCACGGCCGACCGGCCATCTCATGACCAATGCCTGGACTATTGACCAGTTTAAAATCGCCCACATTTCGATCGAGGAAGGAACACCCTGTCGCGTGCGCATTGAGCCGCATGGCTCGCGTTGAAGGCGGCGAACCTGAGACTAGTCGGGTCGCAACAAGTGATAGCGAGCTAGCTCCTCGCGAGTCCACATGGCAAGCCCAGCTCGATTATCAATGGTGTCGATCTCAATCACCACGTCCGGATCCGTGAATGATATCTTGCTTGGCGTCGCCGCCTGCTTCGTCGCGTCGACGATCGCATCATTGAACAACCGCTCGGCATCCTGCGTTCCCAGGTTGTGTTTTGTCCCGCGCCGGCGCAATCGCACGTGCAATGACCGTCCAGCCAAGCGCGGCAGCCATTCGCAAATGATGAATTTCGCTCTCTCCACGAATTCCTCTTCAGACAGGAAATCGATGTCGCGTGTGGCCGGCGCCACCCGTGAGATTGCGTCGTAGAGCGCCGGGTTCTCTTCGGTTCTCTTTTCGATAGCCTCGAGCAGCGCGATCGGATCTTCGACCTTCATCACGAGGACGTTGTGGTACGGGCTGCGTTCGGCCAGCCCAAGCTTCTGCAAGGCTCGGAGTGCCCGCCTAAAACCGTCCTGGTAAACGCTGACGACAACGTTCCAGCCCTTCACGAGCCTGCTCCCTCGGCGTTTCGGCCGGCAAAGGCCGTCATGACCTCGTCCAGCATGAGCGCCTCTTGCCCGCTGTAGCGGGGAGAAAAGTGAAACGGCTCAACCCGGCGCACCCGCGCCTCGCGCGCGAGGCTTCCGGCGACGGCCGTTGTCAAATGGGCGCGCTCTGCCGCCAAGGCGGTATCCGCTTGTGCAAAAGCGGCTTCGATGAACAGCAAATCAGCGTTCTGGGCGAGCCTGATGATGGCCGCGCGATTTGCCAGCGTGTCGGCAGCGTCCGTCACATAGCCTATCTTCTGGCCGCGCGTGACCGTCAGCACGCTGCGCAGTGTACCGAGTGGCAATTCGCGCACATCCGGTGATGTCGGCCGGGAGCCGATCCGGATCAAGTGGTCACTCGGCCTGTTCTCGATCACCGCGCGCTTGAGTTCGCGCAGCCAGGGCCCAAGCGGCAGCCCCAGTTCCGCAAGCCGGTTCTTCCAGATGTTGACATGCGCGGCTTCCTCAATCGCAAACCCCAAGCACGGCGTGCGGTGTTCCAGAACCGCCGTCGAGACCCAGAAGGTCGGCTCGCTGTAGAGTACGCCCTCAATGCTCAAGCCACTGCCGACAGCCTCGGCGGCAAACGCGTTCTTGAGACGGAACCGCGCAGTCTGGGTTTCCAGCGAGCAATCGATTTCGGTCACAACGAAGATCAGATCGCTCACGTAACGGTCGACGAGATTCCAACGATAGCCATGAAGCTTGTGCTGGACGTGGTCGATAAAGCCGGTTGGCCCATAAAGGTTTATCGTCTTCTCCCGCCCGACCAGCACCCTCAGCAAGCGGTCAAAGCCGATGAAATGATCGATATGCGCGTGCGAGACAAAGACATGCTCAAGCCGTTGGATCTTTCGCGGCGACAAATTCGAGATGTCGCCCAGGTCAAACAGAATTGCGCGCTTCTCGAACAGCGTTTCGACGTAAAGGGCCGGATCGCCAGATCGCCCGTTGACGAGGGTTGGGTGCAGAAGCGGCCGCATGCAAAATATCTAGCCCTTTTCGAGCCGAGAGACTTTGCGCCAAATCACGGCCCGGGCAGCGGCCGGAAATTTTGTCATTGGCGAAGTCGCGGCCGCAAGCAGCTTCACTCGGGCGCCTCTGGGGGCTTTGACCGGGATCAACCCTTTTGTCCCGAAGGAGAGGCAGTCTTTGTGCGTTCGGGGGGAAGGGAGAAAAGCCATGCAGTTGAGCTCAAACGCCTTTTCCGATGGATCGGCGATCCCGCGCCGCTATACCTGCGACGGCGAAGATCTCTCCCCTCCCCTGGAATGGAGCGACCCGCCGAGGGAGACCCGCAGCTTCGTCCTGCTCTGCGATGATCCGGATGCTCCGGGCGGTACATGGCATCATTGGGCAGCCTACGACATCCCGGCCCATCTGACGTCGCTCGCGCAGGGCGCCGCTCAGCACGCCGAAAGGCAGGGCTTCAAACAGGCGATCAATGACTTCCAGCGGGCCGGCTACGGCGGTCCGTGCCCGCCACGCCGCCATGGTCTGCACCATTATCATTTCCGGCTGCTTG
>OCZT010003389.1_pt1 | contig 16281 bp, 10 predicted proteins | sample 1539031 | NCBI WGS metagenome assembly OCZT01 (sample SAMEA3539308, study PRJEB22396) | soil metagenome | biome: tundra; feature: field; material: soil | place: USA | collected 2010-05 | depth 0.15 m | reverse complement strand
GCACCACCGGCAAGGTCAGTTCGTCCATTCTTCTCTTCAGCTTTCTGTGCATGCGCAACAGGAACAGGCCCACCTTTTCCCATTACTTCCAGCTCGCTCAAAATATATCCATCGGTTGCAGAAACCGGCTTTGTCATCAGTACGCGTACATACCTTCCTTTTACTTTCTTATTTAATTTGATATCAACGCTATTGCCGGTATTGGCCCGTAAAGAAGCGATGTCTTTCCATGTCATGGCATTGTTGGATACCTGCAGGGAACCGCTTGAAGCCTGTCGTATCCAATCCAACTTTACCTGGTCGAATGTACATTCCGCACCCAGATCTACATAAATCCATTCTTCTCCGGCCCCGGCACTTTTCCATGCACTTGTAAAATGATAAGGTCCTCCAACAGGCGCTGAATGCCCTGCATTAAACATTTCCAGGTCATTAATGGTCCAGTTTTTTGCAATAGAATTATTTACGTTCAAACGGAAATATTTGTAATGAACCGCCTGGTTCAATTTGAAAGAATATTGTATTATCCTTCTGTCTGGAGGAGCAAATCTTTTGATGAAAGCCATTTGCTGCTGCGGCATTTTTTTCAAGTCTATGGAAAATCTTTTTGCCATATTGGTAAGCGCATCTTCACCGGGTAATCCATCGCCACTTGCAATACTTAACTGTTCCCATTTCGTTCCGTCGTTAGACCCACTTACTGTTATATCCCAATGTTGCGGCTGAAGTAGCGTATCAATAATTACTGTTCCTGATAAACTCAAACTATCAACGGGCGGTACATCATAGTTCCCCGCCATTTCTATCTTTATCCAAGCATTGGAACCTTCAAGGGCTTGCTGCGATGAACCATGCCTGTCCAGAACATGTTCTCTTCCATCGCGTTTCAGTATACCATCGCTGCTTGTAGCAACAACGATCCACCCGGGAAGTTCTGTATCTACTATTCCATCAGTTATCAACTGGGAAGTAAGATTATAATCATAGCTGCTGGATTGGTAAACAGGCCTGTACAAGGCGAGATTACGGTAATGAACAGAATCTATCTTCATAGTTGGAGAAAAGTCTTCTTTAGGGTTTCCCGGGTAAATCCCGACACCGCGTGTATACTGCTGTGCATGGGTGGCAGAAACTCCATTAAAAATAAAGAACAAGAGAAGATAAAATGTCCTGGATTTTACCAAAAAAAATGTTCGATTCCTTTTTTGTAATAATCTGTAATCCATATTTATAAACTGTTTTAGAATGAATACTTATCAACTTTATCGTTTTACCAATTAGTTTTCAATAGGCTCATATAACCGATTTTATTCAATAAGGAGCTGTATGTGGATTAGGATAAAAATCCTCCATCAAAGCCCGTTTTATATCAAAATATTTTTATATAGCCCTGGGAAATCGTTTCTTAATATAACCAAGCAAAGAAAATCATTTCAACCTTTCTTTAATATCCAAACCAAACTTTCTTGAAAAATCTTTCGCAAGCCTCACCCTCATTCCCTCTCCTACAGAGAGGGACGCTACTTCATCAATCTATCAACTATATCTAAACCATTATCTTTTGAAACCTGCTGTGCAGTGGTATAGCCAGCGTCCGCATGTCTTATAACTCCCAGTCCAGGATCATTACGAAGCACTCTGCTGAGTCGGGCTTTCGCTTCATCAGTACCATCGGCAACTATAACCATACCGGCATGTATGCTGTAACCCATGCCCACACCGCCTCCGTGGTGCAGGCTAACCCAGCTTGCGCCGCCTGCAGTATTCACCAACGCATTTAATATGGGCCAGTCGGCAACAGCATCGGAGCCATCGAGCATAGCCTCTGTTTCCCGGTTAGGACTTGCCACAGAGCCGGTATCCAAATGATCTCTGCCAATAACGATGGGGGCTTTTACCTTTCCTGTTTTTACAAGTTCATTAAATGCAAGGCCGGCTTTTTCCCTGTCGCCCTGCCCTATCCAGCAAATGCGTGCAGGCAATCCCTGGAAAGCAATTTTTTGCTGCGCCATTTTTATCCAGCGTATCATGCCTTCGTTATGCGGAAATAATTTCATCATCACTTCGTCGGTTACGGCAATGTCGTTAGGGTCGCCGCTAAGCGCTGCCCATCTGAATGGTCCTTTGCCTTCGCAAAATAATGGACGGATATATTCCGGTACAAATCCTGGAAAGTCAAAGCAGCGGCCAAGTTGTGAGTTGTCAGTTGTCAGTTGTGAGTGAGGAGTTCGTTGTTCGTATTCCTGAGCTCTTGCACGGATGTTGTTTCCATAGTCGAAAGTGATGGCGCCTTTATCCATCAGTTGCAGCATGAGTTGTACATGGAGGTACATGCTTTCGTATGCAAGGTCAATGTATTGTTTTGGGTTTTGTTCTCTTAAAACATTTGCCTGCTCAACAGTGAGTGTATGCGGCACATAACCCACCAGTGGATCGTGTGCTGAGGTTTGATCGGTTAGTGTATCAGGAATAATATTTCTTTCGATGAGTCTTTGCAAAAGATGAACGGCATTACAATGGACACCGATGCTACGAGGAAAGCCCTGAGCTTTGAGCTCCAGGCTGCGAGTAATAGCATCATCAATGTTGGTGATCTTTTCATCAAGGTATTTTGTTTCGATGCGTTTATCAATGCGCCACTCTTCTACTTCTGCAATTAATGCAACGCCTTCGTTCATGGTTATTGCCAGCGGTTGTGCGCCACCCATTCCGCCAAGACCTGCGGAAACATTGAGTGTTCCTTTAAGAGAAGCCCCCCTGCCCCCCGGTGGTGGGTTCTTGGAAAAGTGTTTATTTGCGACGGCTGCGTACGTTTCATAAGTTCCCTGAACAATTCCCTGGCTGCCGATGTATATCCATGAGCCGGCAGTCATTTGTCCGTACATCATTAATCCTTTTTTTTCAAGCTCATCAAAGTGTTCCCATGTTGCCCATTTAGGCACGAGTTGTGAATTGGAAATGAGAACTCTTGGTGCGTCTTTATGGGTTTGTAAAATGCCAACGGGTTTACCGCTTTGTATCAACAATGTTTCATCGTTGTTGAGATCTTTTAATGCTTTAATGATGAGGTCGAGGCTTTCGAAATTTCTTGCGGCTTTGCCGCGGCCACCATAAACAATAAGCTCATCGGGCTTTTCTGCAACTTCTGGATTGAGATTATTTAATAACATTCTTAATGCTGCTTCCTGTATCCATCCTTTGCAGGAGAGAGTTGTGCCGGTTGGGGTTTTATATTTAACTGCATCATACCTCACCCCTGCCCTCTCCGCAAGCGGAGAGGGAGAGCCACTCACAGAGCCGTCCTTTAATGGTTGTGTCATTGTTTAATTTTTGGAAGCGAAATAATTTAATATTCTAAAGATTCTCTTTTTACATGACGGAAACGAAGAATAAATATTTCTTTCTCAGAAATTTTATAAGCTATCCGGTAACTATATTTTTCAAAAGCTCTGTAGTTCCCGGTATTATTGATTTTAAACTTATCAGGTTGATGAGAGTCAGGATGTAGAGCGATTTTTTTTACAGCATTTATAATTTCTCTTTTAACTTTCTTTGCGGCCCGTGACGACTCCTTTTTTATGTATTGATAAGCAGATTTGAAATCATTTACTGCTTCAACATCCCAAATTATTGAGAATTTTTTGCTCACCATTTTGAAGCCTGCTTTTCTATTTCATTTTGAGAAATAAATTTTCCTTTTTTTATCCTGCTCTCTGCAGCTTTGATTTCGATATTGTATTGTTCTTTTGAGAGAGGCTTCTGATTATCTGAAGTGAAGGATTTAATTAGAGTAAGAATAGATTCTTTTTGACCTCTGTTGAGTATTGAAATTTTAGCTGATAGTTCCTTATCTAAAAGTTCTGCTGTCATAAATAGCTTTTATCAAATTTACTGATAAAATAAATATCTTCATTAAAAGAAATAAACAATGAGTATTCATATCAGCGCTAAGCCGGGAGAAATTGCGAAGATCGTTTTAATGCCGGGTGATCCTTTGCGGGCAAAGCATATTGCTGAAAATTTTCTTGATGATATTAAATTAGTAAGCAGCACCCGCAATGTTTTTTATTATACAGGAACTTATAAGGGAACGCCTGTAACCATTGGTGCAAGCGGCATGGGAATTCCTTCGATCGGAATTTATTCTTACGAATTGTTCAATGAATATAATGTAGAGTGCATCATCAGAATCGGGACAGCCGGAGCTTATACAACACAGTTAAAAGTTTACGACGTTGTAAATGTTGACCGGGCATTTAGCGAATCAACCTATGCAAAATGTGCTTTTGATATTGATGAAGATAATATTCAACACCAGGGTGCCGCCTATGAAATAATTAATAAGACTGCTGAAACATTAAATATTCCGATCATTAAAGGCGCTATTCATTCCAGTGATGTATTTTATAGAAAAGATCCTGCAGTGCCAAAAATTGCCGTTGACAATAATTGTTCAGCTGTTGAAATGGAAGCCTTCGCTTTATTTTCCAATGCAAAATTTTTGAACAAAATGGCTGCTACTATTGTTACTATTTCTGATGTTATTCCAACACATGAAAGCATGAGCACAGATGAACGGGAACGTTCTTTAGAAACCATGTATAAACTTGCTTTGGAATCGGTGGTGAAAATATCTGAAGAGGAATTTGTCTGAACTGGGATTTGTGGGATGGATAGGATTTGTGGGATTTGATTTTTATCCCATTAATCTTCTAATCCCAAAAATCCCAGTTCAGACAAAAACTCCACCGCCTTCATCATATCATCACGCAACACTCTGTCTGCATTATTGAATGAAACTTTTTCTCTGAATGCAGAAACAATTTTTTCAATCGCAGGAGAAGAACGCAATGGTCTTCGATATTCCAATGCCTGTACAGCAGTTAATAATTCAATTGCTAAAACTCTTTCTACATTCTGCACAACACGCAAACATTTTGTTGCAGCATTAGCACCCATACTTACATGATCTTCCTGGTTATTGCTGGATGACATTGAATCAACTGATGCCGGTGTGCAAAGTTGTTTGTTCTCGCTAACAATGCCTGCAGCAGTGTATTGTGGAATCATTAATCCTGAATGCAAGCCCGGATTCTTTACAAGAAAAAGCGGAAGACCTTTTTGTCCACTTAATAATTGATAAGTTCTTCTTTCAGAAATGCTTCCCAATTCTGCCATTGCAATTGAAAGAAAGTCGAGTGTTAATGCTAATGGCTGTCCATGAAAATTTCCGCCGTTTAAAATAAGGTCATCATCAGGAAAAATATTTGGATTATCAGTTACAGAATTAGCTTCTTTTAAAAATACATTCAGCACATGATCAAACGAATCTTTAGTAGCGCCATGCACTTGTGGTATACATCTGAATGAATAAGGATCCTGTACCTGTGATTTTTTTTGCGAAGCGATCTCACTGCCATTCAATAATTCTCTTAATCTTGCTGCAGTATCAACCTGTCCTTTGTGAGAGCGGATCTTATGTATCTTTTCATTAAAGCAATCATCTACTCCATCAAATGCTTCAAAAGAAATTGCAGCAATTATATCTGCCCATGCAATTAATCTTTCTGCATTTACTAAACTATATAAACCATAAGCGCCCATGAATTGTGTTCCGTTGATCAATGCTAATCCTTCTTTGCTTTGTAATTCAATTGGCTTCCAGTCAAACTTCTTCAGCATTTCCTGTGCTTCGTATTTTATACCCTTATAATAAACCTCACCTAAGCCTATCAATGGTAAACTCAAATGACTTAAAGGTGCCAGGTCTCCTGATGCACCCAGCGAACCTTGTGTATAAATTACAGGAAGCACATCATTATTATACATGTCGGTCAATCGATTTACTATCTCAATGCCAACGCCGGAATAGCCATAGCTTAAACTTTTAATTTTAAGCATCATCATCAGCTTTACAACATCTTTTGGCACTTCTTCTCCTACTCCGCAGGCATGAGATTTTAATAAATTACTTTGTAATTCTTCTAATTGCGACTTACTGATCTTTACATCCTGGAAAAAACCAAACCCTGTATTAATGCCATAAAATAATTCATCAGAGTTGCTTAATTTTTTATTGAGATATTCCCTGCATCTCAATATTTTTTTTTCAGCATTTGCTGTTAAGGATAGTTGCCAATCTTTGTAAAGCAGATCTTTTACCTGTTGAAAATCCAGCCAGCTATCATCTATTTTCAAATAAGTATTGCTCATATCTTAGTATTATAACTCAATTATTTTTTTATTATTCTTGCAATAGGAATCAACCAAAAGTAATTAAAAAAACAGCGTAGATTATGGGTCTGCTAACTTTAGCCATTGCTCCCGGAATTGCCATTTGCATTTATATTTATTTTAAGGACAGGCATAATAAAGAGCCCGGGAAATTATTGATCTTAAGTTTTGTATTGGGAATGCTTAGCACTATTCCGGCAATTATTTTTCAGCTGCGGTAATGAAATATGTTGAGCCATACATGAAGGACAGTGCCTTGTGCTTGCAAGAAACAAATAAGAAAAGCAGTATAAAAAATAACAATCTAACTATACTATGGCTCATATAGCGATAACGGTTTTTATCTTTATAATTGAGCAAACCTGATGAGGTAAATATGTTTGCCTTCATTGCTCTATTTAAAGCTGAATACCCTGAATGAATGAGGTTTTAAGGTGATGCTGAAAACATTGGTGCCATCATTCTTCGGTTGAAACCAGCTTCTTTGCGGGTTACGGGCTGTGCCAGTCACTGATTCGTTTGTTTGCAAATCGGTTAGTTTTTTATATTCCCTTGAAGTTACAATTTTAATTTCAGTTGCCTGCGGCAAAAATGATTCAACAATACAGGTATTGTTATCATATACATACAAACTAATGTTAGCAGGGCCTTCTATCTGCACCTTCATTTGGCTGCCCAATGCTTTCCTGATTATGTTCAAAACTTCCGGAGGCAGATTATAAAGATCAGCAAAATTTTCTGGTATCGTCAACACATAAAATTTCCCTTTTGAATAATCTGCTTCATGCAAAATGGGCCAGCCATTGGGACCATCAATTCCTGAAATCATTTCCCATGAATCATTGGTGAGGTAAGCAATCTGCGGAATCATTATTGCTTTTTCACTATGAACAACTTCACGGCTGCCCGCCAGGAAATCTTTCACCAATGCTTTTCTATCTGTGTACCTTAATTCAACAATATCTTCAATACCCTTACCCTGCAAGGCTTTTAGTAAACCCGATGTAATAATAACAGATTTACCCTGGGTTAAGTTTCCTTTTATTTCCTTAACAATGTTATTATCAAATGCTGCTTCTTCGGTTAATAAGATAACACTGTCATCCATGGGAAATGTTGGTCTTTGATCCATCGGCAGCCCGATCATGCCCAGATAATTTTGCAAAAAATCTTCACCCACAGCATGATAAGGCCGGTAGCTTTTGATGCCTATGGGATTTCCAAGTTTGCCTAAAAATTTATCTACAGTTTCAAATGCATACCCTGCCGCCCGTGCAATAGTCGTGGGCTTTTCAGGTTTACCTCCATCCAGGTTTATGGGTTGCATCATTTCATCAAAATCAAAACTTGTTTTTTGCCCCTGCCAGGGTGCACGGTCGGTTGGAATAATAGAACGTGACAACTGACGGAAATCAAACAAGGTTGTCTCCGGCGCTTTGGCAAAGAGTGTTATCCATAACTGCTCTGCATAACGATCAAAATTGCCTATACCGCCGGGATCTACCCATCCGCCCCCATTGCCACCCGGTTTGATATTTGAAAAATACCGAACGATATTGTAACCAAGATAGGGTTGTAAATGCTGTGCACTGATCACTGCATCCCTGGTTTCGGTACCTGTATATATTCCATCAAAAATAGCAGGCTCCTTTTCAAGGTTAAATCCAAGTCCCTGAAAATGTTCATACCAATTCGGAAATTTAATAATCATTTTCACTTTAGGGTTCACTGTTTTTGCCGGGCCCACTACCAGGTTTTTTGCAGCATCCGTCATTAAATCAAGACGGTACTGTGTCCAGGTTCTTGTTCCTTTATCTTTTATCGCTCCGTCATCTTTACAATTAGTGAAGAAAAAATCATCAAGTATTACCTCATTAAAATTTTTAGCTGTGTATTCAGCAATCTCTTTAATTTTTTTTCGGTCGTTAGGATCATTATAGCAAAAAGTCTGGAAACGATTGGGCTCACTGATGGTATAGGTAATGCCCCCGGCCAATTCAATATTCCTGTCTTTAAAAAATTTTTTAGCAATATCCAGTGTCTTCTGATCAACAATTATAAGATCACGGTGTGTTTCCAGGTACACCTTATCTACTTTGAGTTGTCTTGTTATTTCATCCCAGATGGGTTTAAGATAACCGGTGGTATCACCCATCTTTTGGGTTTCGTAGGCACGGGAATAAACAGATACTTTAAAATTTTTATACTTCTGCGAAAATGCAGGAAAGCCAAAACATGTCAACAATACGAAACAAACAAATCGTGTAAGGTTTGGCATAGAAATTATTTATAAGATTAGTTAGTTATTGACCAGGCAAGTATTTGTAATCAATTATTATTTGCTCCGCCTATTTATTTAATATATGATCTGCAGCAAGGATTAAAAATAAATAATCGGTTGTTCCTCCACCTAATACATACTCTGTTTGCTGCCACAGGAATGGCCATTTTAATAGTTCGGGAAAATCAGGACGGATCAAAGCAGTGCCTGAGCTTATACCACCAGGAATATATGACCAATCTGCACGATTAAAACCATAACCAGGGATCACTGATCTTGCACCAACACCAGAAGCAAAAGAAGCTGTATTTGAACCTGGGTGGCAACCTAACACGAAGTCAATAGCATGCAGCATGTAATCCGCCGGAAAAATATCGGGGAAATAAGTGTGGAGAAAGTATTGTTTGTATCCAAAGTTTTGTATGCCCCATCCTGCACCCCAGATGTTAGGCTCATACGGAACACCATAGGGAGTTTTGTTTCCCTGCTCTTTTATTTTTATGTACAGCGTTTTTACTGCGTTGGTAATAGTAAGCTTGTAAGCTTCATCGTTGATTAAAGCAAAAGAGCGGCCTGCCAACCAACCGGTGCGATCAATATTCTTTGCGATCTCAGCTGCATTGTTCATCAGGAAGTCTGCATATTTTTTTTCTTTGGTAGCAGTTAATAATTCAACAGCCAGCGCTACACGCTGCATCGGATTTTTTTCTTTGGTATTATCCCATACTTCAACGGCTATTTGCAAACATTGCTGTGCCAGTGTATCATTGTATCCTTTCATTACTCTTGCTGCAGCTGCTAAACCTGAAGCCACCTGCAATGATCTTCCGGGATTATCTTCTGTAAATACCCAGCGGTCATCCGGTGAACCGGGCAAACCCACAGCAGGAATATTACTTCCGGCCTCTGATGCATTGAAGGGTTTGTTGTCACTTATATTGGTTGCATCACCCAGTAATACATATTGCCTGATGGTTGGCTCAATAATGCCACGGTAAAAACGCCCCATTGATCTATACCCGCCAACAATGGATAATAAACCATGTTCTATTTGCTGCAGCATATCAGGCTTACCATCGGGCTCCTGTATTTCCACTACATGATTTACCTGGTCAACTGTTGTATTATCATATTGAACATTGAATAATTCATAGGCCAATGACAATCCATATACTGTTTCGGCCTGCGACTCTACACGCAGATCAAAATCTCCTGCATCATGCCAGCCGCCTCTGTTTAATCCAGGCACATTTTCTCCGGATTTATACCTTGTTAATGTGGATGATCCTTGTATATAACCATCGAAATGATTTGAATCTAACGGAGCCATGCGTGCATCATCCATGTGGCACCAGCCATGCCACACACGATATTTATCATTTACTCTCATGTGGCACATTTGAACCGGCAGAAAATATTCCAGGGTAGGCTGCCATACATCCCGCTTAAAAACATCCGTGCTGATCTGAAAAGGTTCTGTTTGATATTTGTCGTAACGCACTACATACATACCGGGCTTTTTAATTTTCGAAAAATCAAACTGCAGGTAATGATATCGCAAAAACTTGCCCCAGTCTTTCGGGATCATTTTCAAAGCAGTTTCAAAACCACCGTTTTCTAAAACGCGCAATAATGAAGCAGGCAATCGCCTGTTATCTTTTGCATCCAGTTCTATCACCGCTATCTTTTGTTGTTTTGGATGATACCCTACCTGCGAAACCTGTACAACAGGATCGGCTTTCCATCCCTCAATAGCATGAGGTGTGACAAGCCATTCGATAGCATTTTTTGTTGCTCCTTTAGCTACCAGCGACCGCACTACAAACCAGCCATTATTGTGTTTGCCTCTTCCATCTATCAAGAAAAGATTATCTCCATTTTTATTTTCAATAGTCATGCGCTGGCTCTCCGATTCAGGGTCCACAGTTAATTTTTTTCCGCTTGCCATAGGAGTGACCTGCGTTTCACCGTTACTGTCTTTATACATAGGGCCATTAACCTGTTGCGGAAAAATGCCAAACTGCCGATCCATGTAATATGATTTTCCAAAAAGAACTCCGGGGAACAATTCAAAATTAAATCCCACTTTTCCTATCCATTCATCAGGTAATGGCTTATCAAGATCAACAATAATTTTAAATCCCTTGCCTGCAGGCTGCACCCGTATAAAATAACTGAAATGGAGATCGGGATAAATAACAGGGTTAAATCCTTTACGATTTATTGCTTCGTTCGGATATTCCATGCGAACACTTATCTCTTGTTTATTTTTATCTACTATTCGTTTTCCTACCTGTGGAATAGGCTGCCATTGACCGGGAGTTGGCTCCAGCCGTATATCTCCATTCGTAGCTACACGGATACCGTTTTGAATAATCCCTACTCCACCCTGGTGCCCTTCAGGATAAAAATCATGTGCCAGCATTACATTCACACCCTGGTACTCCAGGTATTCCTTTTCATTCAGCCGCATAGCAGCGGCCTTATTTTTTTCCTGGGCAAACCCCATGTTCTCAATAAGTAAGCTTATTAGAAAAAAGTATATAATCCGTTTCAGCATTTTAGTTCGTGTTGAGTATAATATTAATGCCTGTAACAATTAGTAATGTAAATTCTTTACCTGTTAATTCTGAATACACGCAGTGAATCATTATTGACGGCTGCAAGTATTAGTTTTTCTCTTTTTGATGAGCGAATATAGTGCTTCTTTCTTTTTTCTTCCCCCATCCTTTTAATTGTTTGTCTCTTAAAATCGCTTGCTTAATATCATTTGTAGTTTCATAATATTTTAAAATGACAGGTCTTTTTGTATATGTGTACCAACCATTATTAAATTCTGTATTATGCTCGCTAAGATCATAATAGCGTTCATATTTTTTTTGGAGAACATAATTTTTGATGTATGAAGTACGATGTACGATGGTACGATATTTAAAAGTCATTAGGTCAAAAGGTCATTAAGTCATTATGTTGTAACCTTATGACCCAATGACTGAATGACCAATGACTAATTAAGGCTTCTGAAATCCACCGGAACCAATTTACTTACGCCGGCTTCCTGCATAGTTACTCCATAAATTACATCAACAGCCGACATCGTCATTTTGTTGTGCGTAACAATTATGAATTGCGATTCTTTGCTGAACTGTCTTATCATTTGTGTGAACTTACCAATATTTGCATCATCCAGCGGCGCATCCACCTCATCTAAAATACAAAACGGCGCAGGCTTAATTAAATAGATGGCAAATAAAAGCGCTGTTGCGGTAAGCGTTTTCTCTCCGCCACTTAACTGTGTGATGGAAGTTGGGCGCTTACCTTTTGGCTTGGCAATAATATCAATTCCGGTTTCAGCAAGGTCTTCAGGGTTTTCAAGTATCATATCGGCAGTATCATCTTCTGTGAATAAAGCCTGGAATACTTTTTTAAAGTTCTCTCTTACTTTATTGAATGTATCAAGGAATTGCCGGTTGGCAGTAATCTCCACTTCCTGGATGGTTTGCAATAATGATTCTTTTGCTGTAACAAGATCATTCTTTTGTTCTAAAATAAATTCATAACGCTTTTTCATTTCAGTAAATGCTTCTATAGCGGTAGGATTTATTTCACCCATATTCTCCAGTCGCTTTTTCATCCTTTCATTTTTTTCCTGTAATTCTTCCAGCGGTGTTTCAGTTGTTCTTTCTTCATCAAGAATAGCATCCAGGTCAACTTTAAATTCTACACTTAACCTTTCTTTCATTCCGGCAAGCTGTAATTTTAATTCGTTCAGCCTGTCCTTAATTTCATTCAGCAAATGATCAATCTGTTCTTTCGACTTTTGCTTTAAGCGCAACTCACTTTCTTTTTCATTTAAAGCATTCCTGAAATTATAGTAAGCCTGGTCTGTCTCGTTTAATTTTCTTTCTTTTTCTTCTTTATTTTTCATCATAGATATTACCGCAGCTTCCAACTCACTTAGCAGGGCTGCTGTTTCTGTAATACTTCCTGATGATTCTGCCAATTGTTTATTACTGTTCTCTATCTGTACATTAAGATCATTCAGCTGATTCGTTTTAAACTCAAGCTCCTGCTGCAATGCAGTAAGCTTACTTTGCTGGCGTGTTAATACAAGATTGTTTTCGTTGTATAAATTATTCACCGAATTATATTCCTGCTCTGCAACAACATAATCCTGCTCTGCCACCTGCATTTTGTTTGTGAGTTCTTCAAGCTGTGTATTGAAGGTTTCAAGGTCTGTTCTTGTAGCCGCAATTGATTGATGATTGGATTCTAATTGCGATTGCAATTCGTACAATCTTTGAGAACCGCTTTCTTCTGCATAATGAATATTCTCCAATTTGTTCTGCAAAGCAAAAACTGTATTTGTAAGAGAGTTAATATCCTGCTGTGTTTGGTTGATCGCATTCTCTTTCAGCTCCTGGTTAAAAGCAATTACTTCATTGGAACGGGCGCTGATAATGGTTTTTAATTCATTCACAATTTTTTCCTGTGAAGTAATTTCTTCTATTAGCTTCTCAAGATTTTTTGCACGACCTATTTTTTTCCCTTCAAATAAACCTACACTTCCGCCTGCTAAAAAATATTTTCCTTTTACATACTTGCCATGTTTTTCCAACACTACGGCACCATTGCTGTTTTGCAAAGCATTTTCGTTTTCCGCAATAAATACATTTGCTAATAAATAATTTGCAAGGCTGCGGTATTTTTCATCAACCTCAATAACATTCAATGCTGGTATTGTATTGGCAGGTGAAGCTGTTTCCAACACTGTTGCCTCATTTAACTGATCGAGCAGGAAAAAATTTGCTTTACCTTTTTTGTTATCATCCAGCAGGTGCACAGCCTGCAAGCCTTCCTCAAGATTTTCAACTACATAATAATTAAGATATGGTTCTAATACATTTTCAACTGCAGCCCGGTATTCCTCATTAACATAAATAATATCAGAGAGAATAGGCGCTTTATAATTCCATCCTGAATTATTATGAAGAAACTTTACACTTTCCGGATAGCCTTCCATTGTATCAATAAGACTTTTTAAAAGGTCGTGTTCATTTTTTCTTGAATCAAGTTTCCGGGTTTCATCTGCCAGTTGATTTCTTAAATTTTCAAGCACAGCCTGCGTTTGCAATATCTGCTCTTTGGTAAATTCATTGTGCTGCTGCAACTGTTGGAGGTCAGTTTTCTTTTGCTCAAGCTCCTGTGTTTTTATTTCCCTTTCTATTTCTAATTCCTTCAGTTGATTTTGGCGGAATACTTTTTCTTCTTCAATCTGTGCAATTGCTCTTTGCAAATTGTGAATAGAAGTATCAGCAACGGCAACTTTTTTTTCTGCTTCAAACTGGTTACGCTGAATAGTTTGATGCCCTTTTCTTAATTCATCAACAGCAGATCTTTTCTCATCAAAAACTTTTCTTTTTTCTTCAACATCATTTTTTAAAGAATCAAATTCTGCTTTCAGCTCATTTAATTTTGTTTCTTCATCTTTTATCTGTTGTCGGGTAAACTGAATGCTTTCATCAATGCCTTTTAGTTGACCTTCTGCCGTTTTTAAAAAATCCTTCAAATTTGTTTCTCTTTCCTTTAAATATTGCAAACGCTGTGCACTCAGGCTTTTCTCATTCTCTTTATTGCGTACTGTATTGTGCAATTCATTAAAAGCATGCTGCATTTCCTGCAATGCTTTTTCCTTTTCTATAAAATGAACTTTCTCTTTTTCTATAGCAGCTTCTTCAGTTGCGATAGATGCTTCCAACTCAATACGCCTGTCAGTTTCGCTTTGCATCTGCACATTCAGATCTTTATAAGTGATATTGAAACCTTCCAGCGCAGCCTTTGCCAATTCAATACTTACCTCTTTGTATTCTTTTTTTATCTCGTAATATTTCTCTGCTTTTTTTGCCTGGCTTTCTAAAGTTTTTAATTGATTATTTATTTCGAACAGAAGATCTTCTATCCTTGCGAGGTCGAGCTCAGTGGCGTCTAATTTTAATTTGGCTTCTTTCTTTCTTGTTTTGTAGATGGAAATACCGGCTGCCTGTTCCAGCATTCTGCGACGGCTATTCTCTTTATCCCGGATGATATCATCAACCATTCCCAGTTCGATAATGGCATAACTATCTGTGCTGACGCCTGTATCCATAAATAAATTATGGATGTCTTTAAGCCGGCAGCTAACATCATTCAGGCGGTATTCGCTTTCACCGCTTTTATAAAATTTGCGGGTGATGGTAACCATATTAAATTCTGTGGGAAGAAGATTTTTTGTGTTCTCAAATGTTAAGCTTACTTCTGCCAGCCCGCTTGCACTGCGGTTTTTGGAGCCATTAAAAACCAGGCTCTCAAGATTTTCGCTTCTTAACTGACTTATTTTTTGCTCGCCTATCACCCAGCGGATGCTGTCAACAATATTACTTTTACCACAGCCATTGGGACCAATGACACCGGTTATTCCTTCATCAAAATTTATCGTTGTTTTGTCGGCAAAACTTTTAAAACCTTTGATCTCTAATGTCTTTAATCTCACTGTTCAGATTTATTTTAAAGGGGTGGCAAATATATTGTATAAGTTAGAAAGAAATATTTGGAAGTATGCGCTAAGTTTTCATAGTTATACACAGCTTTTTCACAGAAAATTTTCTGAACTGGGATTTATGGGACCAGAGGATTGTTGGGATTAAAAGATTATCTCGTAAAACACGTTACCTGCCGGTATTAGTATAATCAAAATGAATTTGATAAATTTGTTCTCCCTGAAATGCTTACCAGTTATTAACCTTGCTTTAGAATCGCCACATTGTGCAAGGGTAAAAACCTTTTATGAAGAATATAAAGCTTATCGAAGTTCCAAGTGAAATAGGTGCCGGTACCCGTGGAGCAAGCCTTGGTATTGATGCTATTAAGATCGCTGCCTTGGATTTTATGAGCAACTTCTTCGTACACTTTCCTTCAGAAAAAATTGAAACAGAGAATAAATTATTATTTGAACCAATAGTGTCACCTTATGCCAAAAGAATAAATGGTGTACTAACAATGTATGAAAGAGTAAGTAAGGCAGTTGCAGATTCTATAAAGAATAATTTTTTTCCTGTAGTTATCAGCGGAGATCACAGTAATTCAGGTGGTACTATTGCCGGCATAAAAGCTGCGAAACCAAAAAGCAAATTAGGGGTAATATGGATTGATGCACATGCTGATCTGCATACACCTTATACAACGCCATCAGGTAATATGCATGGCATGCCGCTTTCTGCTGCTATTGGGGAAGATAATGAAGAAAGTAAAGTGCATGAGCTGGATGAAAAAACAAAAAAACAATGGGACCAATTAAAGCAATTCGGGAAAATTTATCCAAAAGTTTTACCTGAAGATGTAGTATTTATTTCATTAAGAGATTATGAAAAAGAAGAGAGGTTTTTGATTGAGAAGTATGATATGAAGATTGTGACCACTAATGAGATTCGTCGTAAAGGCGCAGAAAATGTAGTGCGTTCAGTGCTGAGATATTTAAGCGATTGTACTGATATTTATGTAAGCTTTGATGTTGATTGTCTTGATGCTTTCATTACCAGGGGAACAGGCACACCGGTTAGCAATGGTCTAAAAGAAAGAGAAGCCGAAGACCTTGTGAGTAAATTTATGCAGAACAGAAAAATATGTTGTTTCGAGATAAGCGAAGTAAACCCTACCCTCGACAAAGAAAACCTGATGGCTGAAATTGCTTTTAATATTTTACAGCGAAGTGTGAATGTGCTGATGATGAA
>OCZT010003388.1_pt1 | contig 16287 bp, 17 predicted proteins | sample 1539031 | NCBI WGS metagenome assembly OCZT01 (sample SAMEA3539308, study PRJEB22396) | soil metagenome | biome: tundra; feature: field; material: soil | place: USA | collected 2010-05 | depth 0.15 m | reverse complement strand
ACCGCTATCATCCCGATACGGGTTCTCTTATTTTCACGGCACCTGAATCGGCATCATACCAGAAACAGATCGGTAAATGGGCCTCTTACTTCAACAATCCCACCATCAATCGGGGGCTTCTAATCGGGCTTATTCATGACCCGGAAGAGATCAGACAGCTGACATCCTTCTTTGCCTGGACGGCCTGGGCGTCCGTAGCCAATCGTCCGGGAAAAGATTACTCTTATACCTCAAATTTCCCCTATGATCCGTCCGTCGGCAACCGGCCGACATCCGGCGCTTTTCTCTGGAGCGCGCTGAGCCTCGTGATGCTGCTGGCCGGAACCGCGGCTATTCTCTTTGTTTTCGGCAAGTTCGATTTTCTCGGGTGGAAGGGAACGGGAAAGCACCTCCATCCGCAACTCCTGCCGGGAGCGACGACGGAAAGCCAGCGTGCAACTATAAAATTTTTCGTCGTGGCGGTCCTTCTTTTTCTAGCTCAAGTTCTCGTCGGAGGTGCAACGGCACATTACCGGGCCGATCCGGGAACCTTTTACGGCTTGGACATCTCCCTATTTTTTTCCAGTAATATCTTCCGCACCTGGCATCTGCAGACGGCGATTTTCTGGATTGCCACCAGCTATGTGGGAGGCGGCCTTTTTCTTGCGGCGGCTTTCCGCCAAGGCGAACCGAAAGGGCAGAGAATCGGAATCAACCTCCTTTTTGCCGCCCTCGCGGTTGTCATCTTCGGTAGTCTGTTCGGCGAAATGTTCGGGGTCTTCCAGATGATGGGAAAGTGGTGGTTCTGGTTTGGCCACCAGGGATGGGAGTATCTCGATCTGGGGCGGGCCTGGCAGCTTGCGCTGGTTGTAGGACTGCTTTTCTGGCTTTACCTGCTCATTCGGGCGGTAGGCGCAGTACGGAAAGACCCCGAACAGGGCGAGATTGCCAGGCTGTTTCTGCTCACCGCCGCGGCCATTCCCCTCTTTTATCTGCCGGCCCTCTTCTTCACTGGGCAGACCCATTTTTCCGTAGTGGACATGTGGAGGTTCTGGATCATCCATCTCTGGGTGGAAGGGTTCTTCGAGCTCTTCGTCACCGCCATGATCGCTGTCATTTTTTATAAACTCGGCATGGTCGCCCGCCTTACGGCCGCCCGGGTGATTTACCTTGATGCCATCCTCTTTCTGGCCGGCGGCATCGTTGGTACCGGCCACCACTGGTATTGGACGGGGCAGGCCAATATCACTCTGGCACTCTCTGCCATGTTTTCGGCCCTGGAGGTGGTACCGCTCATTCTTCTGACTCTGGATGCATGGGACTTTATCAAACTTTCGAGCGGGACCTGTGACGTCTGCGGCAAGAAGATCTCCGTCCCCCACAAGTGGACTTTTTATTTTCTCATGGCGGTTGGATTCTGGAACTTCGTAGGCGCCGGTATCTTTGGGTTCCTCATCAATATGCCCATTGTCAGCTATTTCGAAGTGGGAACCATCCTCACCCCGAACCACGGCCATGCGGCCTTCATGGGCGTATTCGGAATGTTCGCCGTCGCGTTCATGGTCTTTGCCATGCGACAGGTCCTGCCGGATCATCAATGGATACGAGTGGAAAAATACATTCGAGTATCCTTCTGGGGATTGAACATCGGCCTTGCCCTGATGGTGATTCTCAATCTCTTCCCCGGCGGGGTGCTGCAGTTCTGGGATGTATTAGAAAACGGCTACTGGCATGCCAGAGGGCCGGAATTTCTCAATCAGAGGATCTCGACCATAATTGAGTGGGCGCGCCTGCCGGCTGACGCCGTCTTTATTATCCTGGGAGTTATACCGCTTTTTATCGCAGTGGTCATGACCTATCGCTACATCAGGAGGCCGGGAGCAAAGCCCTCTGCATAAGGTGCACCGCATGAGATCGTCTGGAATCGATGCGAAAACGGTAGCGCCTGGTCAAAGATAAAGGGTAACTGCGGAAACGGATGAGGTTTGTTGTGGAACAGCGGAAACTGACTATCCCGTTTGTTAATCCGTTCAGGCTGAACTTTACCGTCTGGGCACTCCGGAGACGAAAAATAAATCTTGTTGACTGGTGGGACGAAGAAAAGTATTCTCATGTTCTTGTTTTTGATAATCAGCCGGTCCGAATGAGTATTGTTCAGGAAGGAACAAGCCGCGCTCCGAATCTAAAGTGGGAAGCGCTGCCCATCCTATGGAGGAGAAACACTATATCGAGTGGATCGGGATGATTGCCGACAGCAAAGTCTGCCGGCAGTTTCTCAAACCTGGTCAGGCGCCGGAAGCCGTCTTTCCCGTGAAAGCTGCTGCAATGACAGTGCGGGCATACTGCAACCTGCACGCACTGTGGAAGGCCTGATTTACTCTAAACGTATGCAGAGGTGTTGGGTATGAAAGAGGCTGTCAAAGCCGTCAGGACGCTCGACTGTCTGGGACTGTATTGCCCCGAGCCGTTGTTCCAGACACGGGAGAATATCGACCAGATCAAGCCAGGCGAGATTCTGGAGGTCATCACGGACGACCCGGCGGCGGAGGAGGATCTCAAGAGGTTCGCCAAGCGTGCGGGCCACGAGATTGTGTCCTTCGAAAAGAACGACACACAAATGAGATTTTTGATCAAAAGAACTGAGTGACCTCGCGCGAGAATCACGACAGATCAGAAAAGGAGATGATAGGCATGCCTGAGAAGAAGTTTATCCTGTATGTTCAGACGAGTGATGCGCCTGAGCGGCAGTACTCGCCCCTGGTCCTGGCTCAAACGGCTACGGCCATGACAATCAATGCCAGGATCTACTACCTGGGCATGGGGCTAAAAATCTTGCTGCCCGGCGCGGCTGAAGTGATCAAGATGGGGTCATTCCCGACCGTGAAGGAGATGATGGACAAGGCCATGAAGATGGGTGTTGAGTTCTACGCTTGTGAGGCATCCAAACAGATGCTGGGCTGGGACAAGGTTACGCTCATCCCCGGCATTAAGATCGTCGGCGCGGGAACCCTCAATGACTTCGCGCTGGACGCGGGAGCAACGATGTGGTTCTGAGAGGAACAGGAGGTTTGGAATGCCCACACAGGTCTATCTGGATTACCAGTCATCGAAGCCAGTCGATCCCCGGGTAGTCGAAGCAATGCGCCCTTGGTTCACTGAGCGCTTCGGCAACCCAAGTTCACTGCACCTTGACGGCGACGAGGCCACTGACGCCCTGGAGAGGTCCCGTGAGAAGGTTGCACAGTTCATCGGCGCGAATAAGGACGAGATCATCTTCACGTCAGGTGCAACCGAATCGAATAATCTTGCCATCATTGGCTATGTTACACGCAACCGCAAGCGAGGTGACCACATCATCATTGCGGAAAGTGAGCACATCTCAATACAGAACATCGCCAAAGCCATAGAGAAGCAGGGATTCAAGGTCAGTAAAGTGGGGGTTGACCAGTATGGCCGGGTAAGCGTCGAGAAGCTTCGTAAGAAGATAGTAGATACGACAATTCTTGTGAGTATCGGGTGGGCGAGCAGCGAGATCGGCACCGTCCAACCCATGCAGGAGATTGCTGATGTGCTGCATGGACTGGGCATCGCATTTCATAGCGACGCGATTGCAGCCGAGGGCCTCTTGCCTATCGACATGAGCAAAGTCGCCATTGACCTGCTGACACTTTCCTCTAACGACATCTATGGTCCTAAAGGCACAGGTGCACTTTATATCAGGAACAGCATAAACATCGCGCCCATCATGCCGGGTGGCGGCCAGGAGAGGGGATTGCGGTCCGGTTCCGAAAACATGCCCGCCATCGTGGGCATGGCTGCCGCAGCGGACATCATGGCCTCCGAGATGCCCACGGAGGTGTTCAGGCTTGCGCAATACCGCGACCGGCTTATCGAGGGCGTGCTCGGCCGGATTCCCCAATCGCATCTCAACGGCCACCCTAAAGAGAGACTCCCCAACAACGCACACTTTCGGTTCGATGCCATCGAGGGCGAGTCGTTGCTGCTGTCTCTGAAGGACAAAGGCATAGCGGTCTCAACAGGTTCCGCATGCTCGTCGAAGACGCTCGAACCTTCACACACGCTCATCTCCTGCGGACTGCTCCACGAAGAGGCGCATGGCTCGCTGGAGTTCACCTTTGGCAGATGGAGCAAGCCCACAGACGTAGATCGCGTGCTCGAGGTTTTGCCCGGCATCGTCGAGAGGTTGCGAAGGATGTCACCACTCTATCAGAAAGAGGTAAAGGTATGAAATCGACAAATTACAGCGAGAAGACACTGGACCATTTTCGCAACCCACGCAATGTGGGCACCCTTGAGGGTCCTGATGTGGCGGTGGGCAAGGTAGGCAACCCCGTCTGCGGCGACCTGATGTATATGTATATCCGTGTCAACGATGATCGAATCGCGGACATCAAATTCCAGACATTCGGTTGCGGTTCAGCCATTGCCACGTCGAGTATGACGACCGAACTCGTCAAAGGCATGACCCTCGATGAGGCTATGAAGGTCACCCGTAATGATGTCGCAGACGCGCTCCAGGGTCTGCCGCCGATCAAGATGCACTGCTCCAATCTGGCCGCGGATGCGCTTCACGACGCCATTAAGGCGTGGCGTGAGGGCCGCCGTGGGGAGGCGCCAGAGCCCCCCAAGGCCGGCGATGTCCGTTCCTCCTCTTGCGGGCTGCCCGTCAAACCACCCGCCATCGAGGGCGCAGAAGTGCTGCTCGGCAAAGGCGTCTACCATAGGGTCGATGACCCCAAGGCGTTTGTCGACAAGAGGGTCCTGATCGTTGACAGGGGCAAACCCTCCGTCGACGTCGCGCTCGATCTGACCAAGCACACGGGCAGGGTCATCTTCATGTCCTCGACCAAAGAGCCCTCTTCCAAGGACGACCCGCGCGCTCCGCTCAAGCGGTCGGACGTGAAGGTCATCTACGAGGCCGAGCCCATCGCCGTCTTGGGTGAGGGAGAAGTGGAGAAAATCCGCGTGCACGACCTCAACGAAAACGAGGAGTATGAGCTATTCATCGACGCGGTTGTGATACTTGAGTAGGCCGATACTCTCCTGTGACGACAGCCTCTTATTTTCATCCATCTTTCGCCCGAGCCGGGCATGGGGGTTAGTCCAATATAGCCTGAGTCAAGTGAATACCCCGGAAAAAATCGTTACCGGGAAACGACTGTTTACCCTGCAGAAAGAGAGAAGGAGAAACAATGGTAAAGTACCGATGCACGATTTGCGGCTATATCTATGATCCCGCAGAGGGAGATTCAACCCAGGGGATCAATCCCGGCACGGCTTTTGAGGATCTGCCCGATTCCTGGACCTGTCCCGTCTGCGGCGCCCAGAAGAGTGATTTCGTAAAGGAAGGGTGAGACCGAGCGGGGAAGAAAGACATTATTCATCCGGCATAGGAGGCAAGGGATGGAGGATTTTTCTGTTTTGATAGGCGGCAAGGCCGGTTTTGGCATCGATAAGGCTACGCTGATTATAGGTCACCTCCTGAATCAATGTGGTTATCGGATCTATATTTATCATGATTATCCCTCCCTGATCCGGGGAGGCCATACCTTTTCCATCATCCGGGCCTCCCAAACAAGGATCGGCGCCCATCGGGACAAGATAGATCTCCTCTTGGCCCTGAACAGGGAAACCATCGATCTGCATCAAACACGCCTGAATGACGGCGCATTGGTGATCTACGACTCCGATGCCGTCAAGAGGCTCGTTCTTTCGGGGCAGATCCGTACACTGGGCCTGCCCATCGGCAAAATCGTCAAAGAGGAAAACGCCCATGAAATCATGCGCAACATTTGCATGATCGGCGCTTTTGCGAAGGCGATCGGCATCCCGATGGAGATCTTGGCAAAGGTCATCACGGAAAACTTCCCGAAGGAAGTAGAGCTGAATGTGAAGATCGCCGAAAGAGGATTCGCAGCGGCGGAAACGGTAAAAAGTATTGCACCGCCGGCCGCGGAACCGTTGCCTTTAATCTCCGGCAGCCAAGCGATCGGCTTGGGCCTTATCAAAGGGGGGTTGCAGGACTACGTGGCCTATCCCATGACTCCCACAACGCCGCTGCTGCATTTTCTGGCCGAACAGGCGAACGATTTCTCCCTGAAGGTGATCCACCCGGAGAGCGAGATCGGCGTGATGTTGATGGCTCTCGGGTTTGCCTATGCGGGAGAAAGGGCGGCGGTTGGGACGTCGGGAGGGGGATTTTGTCTCATGACGGAGGGGTTGAGCCTCTCCGGCATGAGCGAGGTGCCGGTGGTGATCGTCCTAGGGCAGCGGCCGGGTCCCAGCACCGGCTTGCCGACCTACTCCGGCCAAACCGATTTGCACTTTGCTCTGAGTGCGGGGCAGGGAGAATTCGTCCGCTTCATCGCGGCGCCCGGGGACCTGGAGGAGGCCTATTACTGGTCCGCCCAGGCGTTGAACCTGGCGTGGAAATACCAGATCCCGGCGATCGTCCTGACGGACAAGAATCTCAACGAGGGGATCGGCAATTTTGACATCAGCTCCGTAGAGGAGATACCGGAGATCCCTCTGCCCGTCTGGGAAGGGAAAGCCCCGTATAAACGGTACGAAGACGGGGAAAGCGGGATATCACCTCTCGCCTTTGCCCCCCAGAAGGACGCCGTCATCAAGGTGAACAGCTACGAGCATGATGAGTTCGGCATTACGACCGAGGAGAGCACCGTCACCAAAAAGATGCAGGACAAACGATTGCGCAAGGAAAAATATTTACGGGAAGAGCTGAAGGGCTTCAGGACGGTCAACACCTACGGCGACGATGACCGCTCGACGGCCTTGCTCTGCTGGGGTTCCAACAAGGGCGTCTGCACGGAGCTGGCGCAAAAGCTGAGGTTGAAAGTGGTGCAGCCGGTCGTCCTGGCGCCTTTCCCGGAGGATGCATTCCGGGATGCGGTGCGAGGAGTCAAAAAACTGATCGCCCTGGAAAATAACGCAACCGGACAATTGGCTCGGTTGATCAGGAACTACGGGTTCTGCGTCGATGGGATGATCCTGAAGTATGACGGACGGCCGTTCGCCCTCGATGAACTGGAGACAAGCGTAAAGGAGGCGATCCGATGAGCCAGACCAATCTGGGTACCTATTCCCCGAACACATGGTGTCCGGGATGCGGCAATTTCGCAATCCTGAACGGCATAAAAACGGTCTTGAACGAATTGAAGGACACGGCCTTCCCGCTGGAGAATGGCGTAATCGTCACGGGGATCGGCTGTCATGCAAAGATCGTGGATTATCTCAACGTCAACAGTTTCTATAGCATCCACGGCAGAACCCTTCCCGTAGCCGAGGGAATAAAAATCGCGAAGCCAGCTTTGAAGGTCATCTGCTTCGCCGGCGACGGCGATGCGTACGGAGAAGGACTTGAGCACCTGGTCTTTGCCGCCAAGAGAAACATCGATATCACCGTCATCATCCATAACAACCGCTCCTACAGCCTGACCGCCTTTCAATACAGCCCGACGTCGTTTGTGGGATTCAAGGGCCGCTCCACACCCCGGGGCAGCATCGAAGCCCCCTTGAATCCGCTGGAACTCATGCTGGCGAGTAGGGCGACCTTTCTGGCCCGCGGCACTTCCCACGGCCTGCCGCTGTTGATGCGGCTGTTCAGGGAAGCCATCATGCATAAAGGCTTTGCACTGGTCGACGTACTACAGGTGTGCGTGACCTACAATAACCTCTATGAATATTACGCCAAGCGGGTTTATGAATTGCAGAACCACGACACGAACGACCCCATAGCGGCGTTAACCAGGATCAGGGAATGGGATTACAACTCCGACGCCTCAATCGCCCTCGGGGTTTTCTACCGGAAGGAAGCCGCAACCTTTGAAGAGAAGTTCGCACCGCCGCATATCACCGCGCAGGAAAGAGACGTCCGGATAAAACAATTGCTGCGGGAAAGCATCTAGGCAGGGCGCTAGCGCAGACGGTCAAACCGTCGGAAGGAGGGAAGCATGCTGAAAATCAAACGAGCCTACGAGGGAAAGGAAGCCGGTGACGGGAAAAGAATCTTGATTGACCGCCTATGGCCCCGCGGTGTCAGTAAGGACAAAGCCAGCCTCGATGCGTGGCAGAAAGAACTAGCGCCCAGCACGGCGTTGCGTCAGTGGTTCGGCCATGACCCGCAGAAGTGGGAAGAATTCAAGAAGCGATACCGCCAAGAGCTTGCCGCGCCGGAGAGTAAAAGGCTTTTGGAAGAAATCGCCCGCAGCGCCGAGCGGCACAATGTAACCCTCATCTACAGCGCGAAGGATACCGAACACAGCGACGTGTTGGTACTGAAAGAACTGATCGCTGGGCTCATGTCGTCGGTCCGCGCCTGAAAAGAAAAACCTGCTTACCGATGGGTATCCCTACGCGCGGAAATGACCTACATATGCCACATGTATCCTCGGCAGAGCCTGGGTTTACTTAGGTAGTGTATAATCGATTGTGTGAATTCATAAGGGCATAGAAAAGGTAGAAAAAAAGGCGCTTTCCCTTTAGAAGAGTTTTGCCGAAAACCTAATCAAAAGGAGAAAGCGCCATGAAGCTGGAAGTGACGGTATCTGAGATTGCGGATATTTTCAAGGAGATTCAGGAGCGACCGGGCCAATTGTTTGAGATGATCCGTCTGGATATCAAAGAGGTTGTCGGGAAATACCTGACAGCAATGATGAATGCGGAGCTGACCCATTATTTGGGAAGAGATCCTTACGTTCGAGTATCCGGCGCAGTGAATCATCGCAATGGTTCCTACGGTCGTGGGTTTGCCCTCAAAGGAGTCGGCGAAGTCCACGTGGATATTCCCAGGGATCGTAACGGGGACTTCAAGACCTCCGTCATTCCTCGGAGCAAACAGTATGAAGAGGAGGTGGCACGGGATTTCAGCATTCTGTTTTTAGCCGGTGTCAGTACCCGGACTCTGTCGATGATTTCCGAGAGGTTGATCGGCCGAAGGATTTCTCCGGCGGAGATCAGCAGTGTGAACGCAGAACTTAATGCCGCAGTTGAGGCGTGGCGGCGACGTGATTTATCGAAGGAAGTGGTCAAGTACCTGTTTATTGACGGCGTCCACTTCCATATGCGTGTGGGAAGAAGCATCGAGATCGTTCCGGTCTTGGTGGCAATTGGGGTAACGGAAACGGGACAGAAACTGGTGCTGAGCCTCCAGGCCGGAGACAAGGAATCGGCGACGTCCTGGCGGGAGTTTTTCAAGGATTTGAAGTCCCGTGGATTGGTCGGCGGAAAAGTCACCCTGGGGATGATGGATGGATTGCCGGGATTGGAGACTGATTTTCCGAGAAGAGTTTCTCAAGGCGAAGGTACAGCGTTGCCAGGTCCATGTGTCCCGGAATATTCTGGCCAAGGTGCCGAAGAAGTTCAAGCAGGATGTAGCAAATGATTTGCGTTCCATCTTCTATGCCCCGTCACAGGAAAATGCGTGGGAATGTTTTGAAGGCTTCCGGCTGAGATGGCAAAAGAGCGTGCCCTCTGCGGTGGAATGCCTGGAACGTAATATCGATGCCTGTTTGACCTTTTTCAACTTTCCCCCGGAGGAATGGATTTCGTTACGGACCACCAACATTATCGAGCGACTCAACAAGGAGTTCCGACGCCGGACTAAAGTTATGGAGATCGTGGCCGGGGAGATTGCCTGTTATCGGATCCTGGCCTACATATCTTTGAAAATGGAGATGCATTGGAGGTCAAACCCTGTAGGAAAAGTGCGTAAGAACCTGCCTTTCTTCAAAGAATTGGCCTATGAACATTTTACACAAAAAATTTGACACTGCCGTTTACTTATGATTAATCATAACTCGATCGCATACTGAAGGAGGTGTTAATGTTTAAAAGGATTGACCACGTGGAGATAATCCCGGAAAATGCAGACATCACTGTTAATTTTTATACCCGTATTTTGAATTTCAAGATCAAAGAACAAATAAAGATTGATCGGCCTCCGATGAAAGAGGTAATTTTCTTGGAACTTAATGACACAACTATAGAATTAATATCAGTTCAAAACCCTTCTCCCAAGCCTGCCGACCCATGGCAAATTGGTTATCGGATGTTTGCCCTTGAGGTTGAAGATATGGATGAGGCCATAACTTATCTTAAAAGCAAGGGGGTAGTAATCTCTATGGAGCCGGTAAACTTAGGAAATTCAAAGCGGGCTGAGATAAAAGACCCCGATGGTCTTCCGATTGAACTGAGACAGTGGTAAAGAACCTGATCGCATGTATGCTTGGCCGACTTGTCGGAACAATAGACAAACGATAAAATCGTAAAAAGTGAAGATGCAATCCTGTTTATGATACACGGTCTTCACCCATCCTAACGGTTTAATTCGGAAAAGAACTTGAAGGAGGAAACCATGGAGATTCCAGAGAAAGCTAAAGAAATTCTCAAACATGAAGGCGTGGTTGCTATCGCCACTCAAGGGAAAGATGGTCCGCATCTGATCAATACTTGGCATAGCTACATTCAACTCACCGCTACCGGAAACCTGCTGATCCCAGCCGGTGGGATGAAGAGAACTGAAGAGAACTTGCTGAAAGATAACCGGATAGTGGCTACCATTGGTAACCGGGAAGTTACCGGAATGAGAGGGCTTGGAGCGGGTTTTCTCATAAATGGTACCGCTAAGTTTTTGATATCCGGGAATCAATATGACTTGGTAAAGAAAAAGTTCCCATGGGCTCGCGCCGCTTTGGAAATTACCATTAATTCAGTAGAGCAGACAATTTGACATGCGGATCAGCAGCAGCATCGAAGACTCAGCGGTCATCCGGGCCATTCTCGATCACCTGGACATCTGGCTCGTCAGGTACAGGCTGACGACGCAAATTTATGACCCTCGAATTCGAGAATGTCTTAAATATCCAATAGAAATAACGCCTGCTGGATAAAGAAACAAAGAGGAGGGCGAATTACCGGTGACAAGGAAAATTTTATAAAAAATAAAGGCTGCTCTTCCAGAACGAAACGGAGAGCAGCCTGAAATTTAAGGACTGCAAAATATTGATCCAAGGAGAACGCTTATGCGACAAAAACAAAGTCAAGAAGTTATTTTGTTTTATAACACCCTGCTCCCGGCAGAAAGGGCAGGGGTAGAAGTTTTAAGCAGCTTGGTTCACGAGATTGAAGATAATAATTTGAAGATTATTCTGGGAAGATTCATGCGAGACGAAGGGATGAACTGTCAGATTTTTTCTACGCTCATCAAAAATTCAGGGGAAGAACCGGGGAAAAAAACGGGTGACTTTGTTCAGAAAGTTAAGTCACTGGCAAAAATTGAAGATAAAATTAATTTGCTTCTAAAAGGCCAGGAATGGGTTACAAATCAAATCAGGAAAAACCGTGCGTTATTTATTTATGGTTCCGAAGCCATGTTTATGGAATCCATCAAGATTCAGCATGAGGAAAACGTGGATTATTTAAAGCGATCGCTCAGTTCATCGTGATTTACCCGTGAAATCAATAAAGAATATTCTGACAGGATGAAGCGTGATCTTGAAACTTAATGCATCTCAAAAGAAAATACAGGACAAGTTATCCATTGCAACAACTTATAGAGATGATCTGAAAGGTTGCTATGAAGCAGCGGAAATTAAATATCCCGGTTGGTGATCCATTCAGGCTGGACTTTACCATCTGGGCCCTCCGGAGACGAAAAACAAATATTGTTGACTGGTGGGACAAAGAAACGTATTCTCGTATTCTTGTTTTTGATAATCAGCCGGTCCAAATGAGCATTGTTCAGGAAGGAACAAACCGCGCTCCGAATCTTGGCCTTACCTTAAACAGTCAAAAAGGAATCAGTCTTTCGACGCAAAAAGAGGCACTCCTGATCGTTCGAAAGATGCTGGGATTAACCGTCGATTTACAACCCTTCTACAAACTTGCCGCCGGAAATGAGTTTCTCCGGGAACTTGTGGAAGTGTTTTTCGGTGTCAAGCCACCTTGCTTTCCAAGTCTTTTTGAAGCGCTGGTCAATTCTATTTCTTGTCAGCAAGTGACACTCGACGTGGGAATTTTAATGATGAACCGGCTAGCCAAAAGATTTGGCATCGAATTTGAGGGAGTGATTCAATATGCTTTCCCCAGACCGGAAGATTTGGAAAATGCCACTGAAGCGGATATAAAAGATCTGGGTTATAGTGCACAGAAAGCCCGGGCAATAAAGGAACTGGCACAAACTTTTCTTCAGCATAATACCGATTTTACCCATCTTGAGACAATGACCAACGAGCAAATTGTCCAATATCTGACAACCCTTCGTGGTATCGGCCGCTGGTCAGCCCAATATGCGCTCCTGCGGAGTTTGGAACGATTGGACATTTTCCCGGGTGACGATGTCGGGGCAAGGAACAATCTTCAGAGATTATTTCATCTTGATAAAAAACCTGACTATGAAGAGATTAATAAATTGACCTCACAGTGGCATCCATACGAGGGGCTGGTATATTTTCATCTGCTTCTGGAGAAATTATACCGGAAGGGAGTAATATGAACACCGTCTATACCATTGGCCACTCAACACGGACCATTGAAGAATTTATCCAGATCCTTCAATCCTATAAAATTGAAACAATTGTCGACGTACGAACCATTGCGGCGTCAAGACACAACCCACAGTATAATGAAGAGGATCTTCGCAAAAGTTTAAACCAGGAAGATATCGGATATATCCACTTGAAAGGACTCGGAGGACTGCGGCATACGACAAAAGCCTCAATCAATACCGCCTGGGAAAATGCATCCTTTCGTGGCTATGCCGATTACATGCAGACAACACAATTTCAGGAGAACCTGGAACGGCTAATCAATATGATCAAGGATAAACCGACAGTAATCATGTGCGCTGAAGCTCTACCCTGGCGTTGTCACCGGTCCCTGATCGGCGATGCCCTGTTGATCCTGAATATTATGGTAATAGACATCATAAATGAAAAAACCAGCAAATCTCATCTGTTAACGTCATTTGCAAAAATTGAGGGTAATAGGATTGTTTACCCAAAAGACAGCTTACGAGGTAAATCAAAATGAATCAAACAATCAGCATCAAGATCCCCTTTAGCACTACCAATGTCGGCAAATGCATGTGTCCCAAGTGCCATTGCAGTCGAAGAGCAAATGCGTCGGCGGCAAGCCGGCCAAAATCAAGGAGGCTTTGTCCAAGTCGTCTATGAATCGTGAAGAAATCCCCGGGATCTATTGTTCTACAGGTATAGCAACGTGTTCAGATATTGGCGCCAAGCAGCCCTGTATATGCGGCAGCTGCGCCGTTTTCAGCGAATACAACCTGTGTGCGGCAAAGCCTGTCGGTTATTAGTGCCGGGACGGTATGGTCAAGTGATTAGATAATTTTAATTCGAAACATGTTTAATGAACACTACGAGAAAAATGTGTAGTAGTTGCATTCTAAGCGGGGATTCGGCATTAGGAAAAATGACGCAGTAAAAGCGCGCCCTTCGAGCCGTCTCGCAGATGTCGCCTGCTGCCATTTGTAGTGAATGCCATGGTGGGAATCGAAACTTTTAGTATTACAGATATTAGTGAGGTCGCCTGCAATGCCGGTAAAAATGAAAGTAGTAAAGAAAAACGAAGAAAATCTCTCCATCATGAGGATATGGATTCGAGCCTTTCGTCTCCAGTACGTGCCCACCAGCATTCTTCCCGCCATGCTGGGCAGTGTGGTTGCCTGGGCCGGATTCCATGATTTTAACTTCTGGTATTTTGCCCTGGTTATAAGCGCCGTGACACTGCATCACATAGGTTTGAACATGATCGACGATGTTTTTGATTATCTGCATGCCGTAGATCGTTCCCGCGGCGCACAGAAGAATCCCTATACGGGAGGCAGCGGAGTTCTCACAACCGAACTGATTCCCGTAAGTCACGTAATGACGGCGGCGGTTATCTGTTATCTCCTGGCGCTCGCCATCGCCATTTACCTGACCATAGCGGTCGGCTGGCCCATTTTGATCTTTGTCGCCGTAGGCGTTTTTTCATCCATTTTTTATACCATGCCCCCCGTCAAATACGGTTACCGGGGGTTCGGTGAATTGAGTCTGCTCATTAATTTCGGTCCTGTTGTCTGTCTGGGCGCCTTCTATGTGCAGACAAGATCGCTGGCCTGGGAACCATTTGTTATTTCGCTGGTCCCCGGATTCCTCATGTGGTCGATGATCGTCATTAATGAGATACCCGATTACGAAGATGATCGCCGGGCAGGTAAGATGAACCTCGTCGCTCATCTAGGAAGGAAGAAGGGGGTTATTCTGTATGTTGCCGGATTAATGTGTGCTTACGCCACCATGGTTCTCGCCGCGGTATTCCGCGTAACATCATGGAGTGTTCTTTTAGGCCTCCTCACAGTGCCAGTTGCTATCGGCTCCTTTCGAATACTTAAAGACAATTACATGGACAGGATAAAAATGGCTCCTGCTAATTTTGCGATGATAAAAGTCCACGCGCTGACGATGATTTATCTCATTATTGGGTATTTTGTAGGGAGGGTCATGCTATAGTGGTTTTACAGACGTATAACGATACGGATGAATTCCTGCGTAACAAATGCCTTATAAAGTTTAAAAACTACCCCACAAGTTTTACCATGGGGAAATCCAGCACTGGAGCGTCTCCACTGTCATTGGAAGGGTCATCGAGGGCCTTTTCACTCCATGGGCCAGAGAACGAAAATACCCGATAATATCAATCGAGATTGACGGCAATCTTTTGCCCCCCAATGTTCTCAGCAAATTGGAAATATTCATGCTCAATGTGCTGAGGTTCAAAGGAAATGTTAATATTAATACAATGGTAGAAAAAGAAGGTGTCCAACTTGTGGCTATAGACAGAAAAACAATCAGATAATGTCTTATGTCTTATCCGGGGACTAAGTTTCTTATATTCTATACTGAGTATATATTTTCAACTGGTTGTAAATAATTTTATTGAACGACAATCGAATCTATGAAAAAAGCAAACATCAATATGAAAAAAAACATGACCGGAATCATTTTGGCTGGCGAAAAAAATTCACGTATGGGCACTAAAAAAGCTTTTATGACAATTGATGGAGTTCGCTTAATTGATAAAATTCTCGACGTATATCAAGATATATTTGCCGAAATAATTATCGTAGCTAACGACCCTTTAGCTTACACAGAATTTTTCGCCACAGCCGTAGTCACCGACATATACAAAGAAAAGGGGCTTTGGGCGGTATTTATACAGGCCTCTTTTTTGCCTCTCACGATTACTCTTTTGTTACTGCCTGCGACATGCCTTTCTTAAGTAAAGATTTTATTGTTTATTTAACTGAGCAAGTGGACAAATATGACATTGTGGTTCCCCAATTATCTGATGGTTTTCAGCCGCTGCACGCTGTCTATTCTCAAAATTGTCTTTCCCCCATAAAAAGACTGCTGATTGCGGGTAAACTTAAAATCACCGGATTCTATAAAGAAATCCGTCTGTTGAGTATTCCTGAAGAAAATATTAAGCCATTCAACAAAGATGGACGCCTTTTCCTCAACATTAACAGGCCGGAAGATTTAAAATACATTGTTAAAAATTAATATTTTATAAATTTTAATCTGGTATTGGTATTGGTTGCACCCATTTTCTTTTACCGATCATTCTCTCCCCACTTTTTATCTAACATATAGTTTTGCTCGACAGGATTATTCTTCAAGAGTATTTACCATAAAAGCCTTGATTGGTTCCTCGCACTGAGAGCAATGGTAGTGTCCTGAACAATTTACGTCTTCAAATGGTTTTGGACAAATCAGGTCTGGAACTAAGAGATGGCATCTCTTTTTACTTGTTCTATCTAGGCTAGGGAGATATAATTTCGTAAAATCAGGCGAGACAGTTGAAGAAAAAGTAGCAGATATAGAATAGAAAGATCAATGTCCAGCATAAAAAAGATTTTGTAGTTGGACATCTAACCATGCATAGTGAATATAGTGGTGTCTTTTAGAAGCTTATTGGTTGTGTGTTCAGATGCCACTCAACTGCAGCTTTGCTTTGTTCCAATTCGTAATACTCAGTTTAAATGAATTTCAACAACTAACCCAAGGTGAACTCGTTAAAAGTAATGAGACTTAATTTGACAGTGTTTGTATAGTCAAACATTGATCAGGATAGATTAAAAATAAGGCTGGAGTTCCTTACACAACTGTTCCGGTACTACCGGGCAAATAATTTCATTGTGCAGCTTTTCGAAATAATTCAAATCGCTTGTTCCCAGGGGATTAATCTCAAAGCGCGGCACAAGCT
>OCZT010003387.1_pt1 | contig 16290 bp, 16 predicted proteins | sample 1539031 | NCBI WGS metagenome assembly OCZT01 (sample SAMEA3539308, study PRJEB22396) | soil metagenome | biome: tundra; feature: field; material: soil | place: USA | collected 2010-05 | depth 0.15 m | reverse complement strand
GCTTCAGCCGGGCCTCCTGGCACCGGTTCTCCCCAATCTCGGTGACCCCCGCCGCAACCGCCTCCGCGATGCGCGGGGGGGGCACCGTCTTGGTGACGGCGATCAACCGCACGGAGGCGGGGTCGCGACCGGCGCGCTCGGCGGCCTCGGTGATCCGGCGGCGGACGGAGGCGAGACGCTCCGCGATCCCACCCGCGTAGGGGGTGCCCGCGCCGTCACTCATGCCGGCCATCGTAGGCCCCTTCGCCGGCCGCCCTCATTGGGCCGAGCGACGCCGCCGGCGTTTCGGAGGGATGGCCGCCCCTACCGCCCATCCACGCGCAACTCCGCCAGGGCCTCGGAGGGGCGGGTCGAACCGCGAGACGCCGCAGGCAGGCCGAGCGTGTCGAGAAGGTCGAGGAGATCGCCGGTCTGCTCGGTGGCTCGGCCCTCGAGGACGAGCTGCTCGAGAGCGCCGGGGAGGAGAGGGACGATCCGAGCGATCGGGTGACCGTGCGCGGTGACGTCGATCACCTCTCCCCCCTCCACCCGCCGCAGCACTGCGCCCGCCCGCCGGCGGAGTTCGGTTATGCCCACTGCGTTACTCATGAGGGGATTCTCCCTCCGAGCGGTCGGCCGGCTCACCCTCGACCCGGAAGAGGAGATGGGTGCCCGTCGCGAGCAGCTCGCGCAGCGCCTCCGGCGTGGCCGCGCCCGCATCGGGGAAGCGGGCGAGGACGGCCGCCTCCGCGGCGGGGTCGAGGTCGTCCGCCGTCACCCGCTGGACCGCCGCCTCGGCGACGACGCGGGAGCCCGGCACCGTGAGGCGCACCCACGGGTCCCGGTCCCAGCGCAACGCCTTGCGGGAGAAGGCGCTGGTCAAGAGGTAGACAACCCCGGGCGGCGCGGTCGCGAAGCTCATGCGCACCGTGCCCATCCCGGCCCCGGCGCGGGAAGTGACCAGCACCTCGTCGCGATCCGCAAGAGCGGCGAGCAGCGGCGCGGGCAGGGAGACCCCCGACCCGGGATCGTAGGCGGCGCCCGCTCCGACGGGTGGCCGGCGGGCGGTCACTTGCCCAGGTCGAGAGCCAGCTCCGCTCCCGCATCTCCCGCCGGGCGCGGCCTGCGGGCCGGCAGCCGCCGGGTCGGGGGCGGGTGGGCGAGGAAGTCCTCGATCTCGGTCCTCATCTCGGCCACGTCCTTGAAGGAGCGGTAGACGGACGCGAAGCGGACGTAGGCGATCTCGTCGATCTCGCGCAGCCGCTCCATCACCATCTCGCCCACCACCCGGGAGGGGACCTCGGCGAGATGCTCGCCGCGCAGCTGGTTCTCGACCTCCTCCACCAGGGCTCCCAATCGCTCGGGGGCGATGTCGCGCTTCTTGCTCGCGATCAGCAGCCCACCGAGGAGTTTCTGGTGGCTGAACTCCTCACGCCGGCCGTCCTTCTTGAGCACCCAGAGAGGGGTCGCCTCGAAGCGCTCGTAGGTCGTGAAACGCTTACCACAGGAGAGGCACTCACGGCGGCGCCGGATCCCGGTCTCGGTGTCGCGAGAGTCGACGACCTTGGAGTCGACCGATGAGCAGAAGGGGCACCTCATCGCCCAAAGTCGCGCGCGGGCCGGCCCGCAGGCATCCTCCAGTATTTGCCGAAAGTGACGATTACCGACGATCCCTCAGAAAAGCAGGAATGTCCAGGTCATCGGCGTTGCCCGGGAGGGCGTACCGCTGCGGGATGGCGAAGTTTGGCCGCTCCTGCGCGACCGGTCGAGCCTGGGGCTCGTAGGCCAGCGTGCCCAGCACGTCGATGTGCCCCGTGAAACCGGTGGCGATGACGGTGATCTTGACCTCGTCCTTCATGGTCTCGTCGATGACGCAGCCGAAGATGACCTGCGCGTCCTTGTCCGCGGACTCGCTGACCAGCTGGGCCGCCTCGGTGACCTCGTAGAGGGTGAGGTCCTTGCCACCGGTGACGTTGAGCAGGATGCCCTTGGCGCCGGCGATGGTCGTCTCCAGCAGCGGGCTCGCCACCGCATCCCGGGCGGCGTCGGCGGCCCGGGTGTCCCCGGTGCCGAAACCGATACCCATCAGGGCGGCGCCCTGTCCCGCCATGACCGCCTTGACGTCGGCGAAGTCGAGGTTGATGAGCCCCGGGTAGACGATCAGGTCGCTGATGCCCTGCACGCCCTGGCGGAGCACGTCATCGGCGACCTTGAAGGCCTCGGTGATGGGCGTCTTCTTGTCGACGACCTGCATGAGCCGCTCGTTGGGGATGGTGATGAGGGTGTCGACGCGCTCCTGCAGGATGGTGATCCCCTCCTCGGCGATGCGCTGGCGGCGCAGCCCCTCGAAGCGGAAGGGCTTGGTCACCACGCCGATGGTGAGCGCACCGCCCTCGCGGGCGATCTCGGCGACGATCGGGGCGGCCCCGGTGCCGGTGCCACCACCCATCCCGGCGGTGACGAACACCATGTCGGAGTCGGCGAGCGCCTTGGTCAGCTCGTCGCGCGACTCCTCGGCCGCGTCGCGACCCTTCTCGGGGTCGCCGCCCGCACCCAGGCCGCGGGTCACCTTGGCTCCGATGCGGATCTTGTGCTGGGCGGTCGACTGCACGAGCGCCTGATGGTCGGTGTTGAGGGCGATGAACTCGACGCCCTTCAGGTTGCCGCGCATCATCCGGTTGACCGCGTTGGTGCCGCCGCCTCCGACTCCCACGACCCGGATGCGCGCGTTGCCCTCGGTGGTCCTGTCAAGGTCTGCCATCGCACTCTCCTCGCGCTTCCGCGCGTCGCCGCCGCCCGATCGTGCCAGGAACTCCTGGGTCATCCGGCGAAGCTCGCGCTCTCTCTCATTCATCGTTGTGATCCCGCCGTAGTCGTCCTGCCGTTCAGAAGAGCTCTCGAAACCAGCGCCCGAGACGTGCGCCCGCCGGGTCTCCGCGCTGGGCCTGGGATGGTGCCTGGACACGGCCGCGGAGATTGACGTGGCCGTTGCCGCCGCTCAAGCGCCGTGCCGCCGGCCGGCCCCCCGAGCGGGCCGCCCAGCGGAGCAGTCCGACCACGGTCGCGTGGTCGGGCCCCTGGATCTCGTCGTTCATCCCGCTCACCCCGGAGGGCGCGGCCACCCGGGCCGGGAGGTCGGTGACGCTCTGCACCATCTCGCCGAAGCCGCGCAGCAGCGCCCCACCGCCCGTGAGCACGATCCCGCCGGAGAAGAGCGACGGGGGGCCCGCCATCTCGATCTGGGCGGCGATCAATTGAGCCATCTCCCTGGCCCGGGGGCCGATGATCTCGGCCAGGTAGCGCTGGGGGACGTTGACCGGCTCGTCGTACCCCATCGGGGTGAGGGTCACCTGGGCCTCGGCGGGCAGGGTGAGCTGGAGGCAGTGGCCAAAGCTCCGCTTCACGACCTCAGCGGTGTCGAGATCGCAGCGCAGCCCCACGGCGAGGTCGCCGGTGACGTGGTTGCCCCCGATGGGGAGGACCGCCGTGTGGATGATGCTGCCCCGGGCAAAGACGGCGACGTCGGTCGTCCCGCCGCCAATATCCACCACCACGACACCGCGCTCCAGCTCGTCCTCGGTGACCACCGCCTCCGCGGAGGCGAGCACCTGGAGCACCAGGTCGTCGACGTCCAAGCCCGCCTTGTGCACCACCTTGACCACGTTCTGGATCGCCGTGGTGGCGCCGGTGACGATGTGGGCGTCGACCTCCAGGCGGCTCCCCGACATCCCGATGGCGTCGCGGACGCCGTCCTGGCCATCGATGGTGAACTGCTGGGGCAGGACGTGGAGGATGCGCCGATCGCTCGGGACCGAGACCGCCCGGGCGGCGTCGATCGCGCGGCCGACGTCCTGGACGCCGACCTCGCGGCGGCCCGCGGCCACCGCCACCACCCCGCGGCTGTTCTGCGAGGTGATGTGGCCACCGGCCAGCCCGACCACCGCGGAGTCGATGGCGAGCCCGGCCATCTGCTCGGCGAGGTCGACCGCCTCGGCCACCGCCTCGGCGGCGCGGTCGATCTCGATGACGGCGCCCTTCCGGATGCCCCGGGAGATGGCCTCGCCGACACCGAGGACTCGCAGCCCCGCCGACTCGAGGTCGGCGACGGCACAGCAGACCTTGGTCGTTCCTAGATCAAGTGCAAAGACGTGGCGGGGACGGCTCACATTGACATTGCAGTATAGCCGCGGCAATACGGCAGCGGAAGGCTTTTCCACCGCAAAACCGCAAGATGTCGGGTTTGCGAGGACGGCCCAGCACAAGATGTTGACCGTCGAACGTGGTACCGCGCCGCCTCGAATCCTACCATCCGCAGGCGCGACGCAACCACGTGCGAGGGGTGCTGGGAGGCCTCGGATGGCGCCCTCTGGCGCGCCGGCCAGCGACGCCGGACCAGCGAGGGCCACCTGCGTCAGAGCCCGGACAAGAACAAGGCCTCGCCTCTGCACCTTGCCGGCGAGGCCTCGCCGCTCGCGGTCCCCTTTCGGGCCGCTGTAGCCAATTGACCCTAGCACCGGCCGCGGACCCGCGCAAGCGACGAACCTGCGCGAACCTGCGCTTCCGTGGGTCGAGCCACCGCCACCTGTGCGGAAGAGTGCGGGCGGCGCGACGGTCAGTGAGCCACCCGCACGACCAGCTTGCCCCGCTGCTCGCCTGCGGCGAGTGCCACGAAAGCCGAGCGGGCGTCCTCCAGCGGCACCACCCTGTCGATCAGCGGGCGGAGAGCACCGGAGGCGCAGAGGGCGACCAGCCGCTCCAGCTCCGCCCGTGTCCCCATGCTGGTCCCGACGACGGTGAGCTGGCGCCAGAAGATGCGGTTGAGCTGAGCCCGCGGGTTGGCTCCGCTGGTGGCGCCGGCGACGACCACAGTTCCTCCTGGCCGGACCGAACGGAGGCTGAGGCCCCAGGTCGCCTCCCCCACCGTCTCGAGGACGGCGTCGACGCCCCCGCCCGTGCGATCGAGCAGCTCCCGTGCGGCGGCGAGGTCACCGGGATCGAAGGTGCTGGCCGCCCCCAGCTCCTCGGCCGCCCTCCGCTTGGCGGCGTCGCGGGAGGTGGCGTGGACCTCGATCCCCGCCTGGACGCAGAGGAGGATGGCGGCCGTCGCCACGCCTCCGCCCGCCCCCTGGACCAGCACGGAGGCCCCGGGCCCGAGCCCGGCCCGGGTGAAGAGCATCCGGTAGGCGGTCAGGTATGCGGTGGGAAGGCAGGCGGCGGCCTCGTCGTCGACCCCGTCGGGCAGGGGGACGAGGTTGGCGGCGGGCACGGCGACCAGCTGGGCGAGGGCGCCGCCGTGGGGTGGTTCGCCCAGGAGGCTGAGGCGGTGGCAGACGCCGGCCTCGGGGGCCAGGCAGGCCGGACAGGCCCCGCATGCGATGACGCTGTGGACCACCACCCGGGTCCCGGGGGGCGGAGCTCCGCCGGTGCCCTCCCCCAGCTCCTCCACCCGTCCGGCGGCGTCGCAGCCGAGGATCTGGGGCGCGTTCAGGGGCTGCGACGACACGCCGCGGAGGGTCCAGAGGTCGTGATGGTTGAGCGAGGCGGCGGTCACCCGCACCAGCGCCCAGCCGGCCGGCGGGCGGGGGTCCGGCCGGCCGCCGATCGCCAGGTTGGAGAGGGGGTCGTCCCCTCCGAAGCGAGCGGCGTAGACGGCGCGCACGACCCGACGGTAGCAGAGGGGACGCGGCACCCCCCGGTATGCGATGGCAGGGGGCCCATTTTAAGTAGTCTCCTGTGGTCCCGTATGGTGATATCTTGTGGTCCCTATGGCGGAGATGGGCACCCACGACGAGGTCGGCATCCGGGAGCTGAAGGCGCAGGCGAGCGCCGTGGTCCGCCGGGCGGCCGCCGGTGAGGTGATCACCATCACCGATCGTGGCCGGCCGGTCGCTCGGATCGTGCCCCTCCGGGACGACGAGGGGTGGTGGGACCGGATGGTCGAGGAGGGGCGGCTCATCCCGGCGCGGCGCGACCTCATCCAGGTGCTCTACGAGAGCCCTCCAGCGCGGCTCGCCCCTGGCGAGCGATCACCCTTCGATGCGCTGATGGAGCTCCGTGCCGGCGAAGTCTGATCTCGTCTATCTCGACAGCTCGGCGTTTGTCCGGCTGTTCGTCCCCGACCCCGGGGCCCTCGCGCTCCAGCGCTTCCTGGCCCCTCGCCCCCGGCGGGTGTCGGCGCTGCTGCTGCGCACCCAGGCACTGCGGGCGGCGACGCGCGCCGGCTTCTCCCCACCCCGCATGGCGCTGGTCCGTGCCCTGCTGGACGGGATCAGCCTCATCCCCGCCGATACCGCGCTGGGTGACGAGGCGGGGGTCCTCCGCCCCCCCGAGCTGCGCTCGCTGGACTCCCTCCACCTCGCCACCGCCCTCTCCCTCGGGCCTCGCCTCGCGGCGTTCGTGACCTACGACGAACGGCTGGCCGACGCGGCCCGGTGGTACGGCTTGCCGGTCACCAGTCCGTCCTGATCGCCCACGACCCCACAGCCTGACGCCCCTCTGGCACCATGGCGACACCATGCGCGTTGCCGACCTCCTCGAAGCGCACCGGCCCGACTTCAGCTTCGAGTTCTTCCCGCCCAAGGACGACGACGGCGTGGCCGCACTCTTCGCCACCATCGCGGCACTCCGCGAGCTGGAGCCGGGCTTCGTCTCGGTCACCTGCGGGGCGGGCGGCAGCACCAGGTCGCGGACGCTGGAGCTGGTGGAGCGCATCCACCGCGAGCTGGAGATCACGCCGGTCGCCCACGTGACCTGCGCCGGCAGCAGCCGCGCCGAGCTGCACGCCGTCCTCCAGCGGTTGGTGGACGGCGGGATCGAGAACGTGCTCGCGCTCCGCGGCGACCCTCCGCGGGGGCAGAGCGCGTTCGTCCCCGAGCCGGGCGGCTTGGCCCACGGCTCGGACCTGGCCGCGCTCATCAGGGGGTCCTACGACCTCTGCATCGGTGCCGCCTGCTATCCCGAAACCCACTTGGAGTCCGTCTCACTCGCCGACGAGCTCCGCTGGACCCGGGAGAAGGTGGACCGGGGAGCCTCCTACCTGATCACCCAGCTCTTCTTCGACAACCAGGCGTACTTCCAGTTCGTCGCCGCCGCCCGGGCCGCCGGGGTGACGGTGCCGATCATCCCCGGGATCATGCCGATAACGAGCGTCGGCCAGCTCCACGGCTTCATCGCCAACCTCCGGGTCAAGATCCCGGAGGAGCTGCTCACCGCTTTCGAGAGCCGGCACGACGACCCGCAGGCGGTGCTGGAATTGGGCGTCGCCTGGTCGACCCTGCAGTGCAGCGAGCTGCTCAGCGCGGGCGCGCCGGGCATCCACTTCTACACGATGAACCGCTCACCGGCGACACGGGCGATCCTGTCCGCGCTGCTTGCGGCTCGCCCCTGGGAGCGCGTCGCCCGATAGTCTCTCGTGGCCCTCCGGGAGGTCGGATCCGAACGCGGAAGATCAGTGGGCCAACGTGGCGAGCAGCGCGCTGCTCACCGGGGACGGCAACCCCGGGGTGCCACCCACCGCCGGTGCGGCGGTGTCCTCCAGGTCGACGTAGCCGAAGGTGGGGTGGGCGAAGTCGAGCGCGCTGCGCAGCACGCTGAGAGCCGAGAGCTGACCGGGGATGGCGGCGATCGCGCCCGGAGTGTTGATGTCCCCGAGGACCGCCTCCCATCCGGCGCTGGTCCACAGTGAGAAGGTCCCCGTCTGGTCCCACTCGTACGCCACCACGTGCACCCCGAAGACGGTCGGGAAGCGTGCCGCGGCGGAGGCGAGGACGCTCATCAGCTGCGGCGACACCGTGGTCTGCAGTGAGTTGGGACGGAGGTCGTTGGGACGGAGGTCGAGGAGGAGGGGGATGTCGCCGAGACCGGCCGCCTGGGCAGGGGTCAGCCGCAGGCTCGCGCCCTGCGCAGCCAGCGCGTACTCGGTTCCACCAAGGATCACGCGCGCCATTGGTGTCCACTCCGTGACGGCGATCCGGACGGTGGCCGGGAGTGCCGTGGTCACCTTCACCGACTCGACCCACGGCAGGGATCGGACGCGGGCGGCGACTGCGTCCCCGTTCAGGATGAAGATGCTCTGGGACACCTCCGCGGCCTTCACGACCTGGGCGGAGTCGAGCAGCCGGGTGCCGGTGACCTTGACCGAGGTCACCTTGAAGATCGGAGCCCAGAGCGCCCCGGCCAGCACCGCCAGCTCGACGACCAGCACCAGGGCCGCGAGCAGCGGGCGGCGGTCCTTGCGCTCCGGAGCCGGCTTGGGGAGCTGTGGCGAGGCCTTGCGGCGCCGGACCGTGCCGCGCAGCTCCACCTCCTCGGACACCTCGAAACGGCGAGCCGTGGACTGCTGGTCCGCGATCGCGGTGGCCACGGCGCGGACGCGGACACGATGCCCCGTCTCCAGCTCCGGGCTGCCGGCGTCGCGCTGCGGAGCCTCGATCACCCCGGGAGCCTCCCGGAACGGGAGACGGCGGCGGCGACCAGACCCTGGCAGACCTCGGGGAAGGAGAGGCCGGCGGCACGGGCGGCGTCGGGGAGGAGGGAGAGCTCAGTGAGGCCGGGGATGGCGTTCACCTCGAGCACCCAGGGCACGCCGCCGCCGTCGACGATGACGTCCACCCGCGAGAGGTCGCGGCAACCCAGGGCGACGTGGGCCCGGAGCGCCACGTACGAGCAGGCGCGACGCCCCTCCTCGGGGAGGCGGGCGGGGATGACATGGTGGCTCTGACCCACGGTGTACTTCGCTGCATAGTCGTAGAGGGGACGTTCGGAGACGATCTCGAGGGTCGGAAGGGCCCGGGGAGGATTATCCCCCAGGATCCCCACCGTGACCTCGATCCCGGCGACGAATTTCTCGCAGAGCACCTCGCCGTGGGCCGCGGCGCTCTCCCAGGCGGGCACCAATCCCTCCGCGCCGCGCACCAGAGACAGCCCGATCGTCGATCCCCCGTGCCGGGGCTTGACCACCAGCGGATAGCCCAGCAGAGCGGCGGCGCTTGCCATGGCAGGCTGGATCTCTTCGGGATTGGCGAAGACAGAGGGCAAGGTCCGCCAGGGAGGCGTGGCGATCCCCTCGGCGGCGAAGAGGCGCTTGGCGGCGACCTTGTCGAAGCAGAGAGCGGTCGCAAGCAGGCCGCTGCCGGTGTACGGGAGTCCGAGCAGCTCGCACACCCCCTGCACCGTGCCGTCCTCGCCAAAGCGGCCGTGGACGGCGATGAAGACGCAGTCGAAGTCGCCCGCCAGGAGCGCGGGCCAGAGCTCCGCGTCGACCTCGAGCGTCGTGCACTGGTGTCCCCGGGATCGCAGGGCGGCGGCGACCTGGGACGCGGAGTTGCGTGAGACCTCGACCTCGGGGCTCGGTCCGCCGCAGACCACGGCGATGCGCAGGCTCATCCGTCCTTCCTCCGATCCGGCTCCCCGAGCACGGCGATCTCCGGCACAAGGTGAACGCCGAATCGCTCCGCGACGGTTCGCTGGATCAGGTCGCAGAGCTCCAGCACGTCGGCGGCGGTCGCGTCCCCCGCGTTGATCACGAAGTTGGCGTGCTTCAGGGAGACCTCGGCGCCGCCGACGCGCGCCCCCTTCAGCCCGGCGGCGTCGATGAGGCGTCCGGCGTGGTCTCCGGTCGGGTTGGTGAACATGCTGCCCAGGCTCCGCTCGTTGTACGGCTGGGTCGCCCGGCGCTCGGTCTGGATGGCGTCGGTGAGCGCCCGCACCGCGACCGGCACGTCCGCATGCGCCCGGAGGCGGGCGGTGACCACGACGTGGCCGGCGAGGTCGTGCTTGAAGCGCGAGTCGCGGTACGCGAAGCCGAGGTCGGATGCCGCGTAGGTGTGCTGCGCACCGTCGGGCGCGAGCGCGTCGCAATTGACCAGCACGTCCTTCATTTCGGCGCCGAAGGCACCCGCATTGCCCCGCACCGAGGCGCCGCAGGTTCCGGGGACACCGATGGCGAACTCCAGGCCACCCAGCCCGCGCGCCGCGCAGTCGAGCGCCGCCCGGGGCATCATCGCCCCGCCGGGCAGTTCGACGATGCCGTCGGAGAGTTCACGCAGCCGGTCGCGGGGCAGCTCGACCACCAGGCCGCGGATGCCGCCGTCCAGGACCAGACTGTTGCTCCCGGCGCCGATGACGGTGAGCGGCACCCCGGTCTCGTGGCAGCGGCGCATGACCTCAGCGAGTTGCGCGGTGTCACCGACCTTGAGGTACCAGTCGGCCGGGCCCCCGATCCCGTACTGGCTGTGGCGGTCGAGAGGCTCGCCGCGCCGGACCCCCGGCAGGGTGGCGAGCCACCCCTCATCCACGCTCCGCCCCCAGCCCGGGATCCGCCCCCGCGGCCCGCTCCGCCAGCGCGGAGTGGATGCGGCGGGCGATCTTGTCGAAGCCGCCCAGCGACAGGACGAGGACGACGTCGCCCGGGCGGGCCATCTCAAGCACCAGCTCCACCCCCTCGTCGCTGCCCCCGACCAGGTGCACCTCCCGCCCCGCGATCCGGGCGGCGACGTCGGCGGACGAGACGGTCGCCGCCTGGCCGCGCTCCCGGGCCGCCTCGATGGGGCCCAAGACCACGACGTCCGCCTCCTCGAAGCTCCGCCGGTAGTCCTCGAGCAGGGTGAGGGTGCGCGAGTAGGTGTGCGGGGTGTGGACGGCGATGATCCGTGCCTGGCCGTAGCGGGCCCGGGCGGCATTGATGGCGGCCCAGACCTCGGTCGGGTGATGGGCGTAGTCGTCGACCAGGGTGACCCCGCCGGCCGTCCCCAGGATCTCGAAGCGGCGGGCGGGCCCGCGGAAGTCGGCGCAGGCGGCGACGCACTCCTCGATCGGAGCACCGGCGAACCTGGCGAGAGCCAGCGCGGCGGTGGCGTTGAGCGCATTGTGCCTGCCGGGAAAGGTGAGGGCCACCGCCGGCCGGATCGCCAGCTCACGGCAGTCGACGCGGAACCGCTGCACCGAGCCGTCGTCGTCCTGCCGGGTCACCCGCCAGCCGGCGTCCTCGCCCTCTCCGTAGACGGCGACCGGGCAGGAGGCGTGGGCGCGCAGTGCCAGCGCATCGGGGTCGTCGCCGCAGAGCACCAGCAGCCCGTCGGCGGGCATCGTCTCCGCCAGCTGGACGAATGGCTTCCGGTACGCCTCGGGGGACGGGTAGACGTCGGGGTGGTCCCACTCCAGCCGGGTCACGCAGGCCGCCTTCGGTCGCATGTGGAGAAACTTGGGGCGCGGGTCCCAGGGGGCGGTGGTGTACTCGTCGCCCTCGAAGACAAAGGGACCGGTGCCGAGCCGGGCGCTCCCGCCGACGTCGAGGGAGGTCGAGCCGAGCCGGAAACCCGGGTCCATCCCGCAGCGCGCGAGCATGTGGATGAGGAGCGCCGAGGTGGTCGTCTTGCCGTGGGTGCCGCAGACCGAGAGACGGAGCCGTGACCCGGTCAGAGAGACGAAGAACTCGACCTCGCTGCTGAGTGGCAGACCGCGCCGCCTGGCCTCCAGCCACTCCTCATTGAGGGGCCGGACCTGATTGCCCACGACCACCAGGTCGGGGACGCCCCAGCGGTCGAGGTTGCGCGGGTCGTGCCCGTTCTCCCACTGGATGCCCGCCGCGGTGACGATGTCGGAGACCGGCGGGTAGGCGTGCTCGTCGCTGCCGGTGACCAGGTCGCCCATCTGCTGGGCGAGGATGGCGGCGCCGCTCACCGCGTAGCCGCAGATCCCCAGGAAGTGGACGTGGCGGGGGCGCGGCTCAGGCGGCACGGGGTGTCCCCCGGGCCCGGCCGGTCCTCGCCAGGCGCCGAACGATCGCCGCCACGTTGGCGGTCGCCTCCGGTCTGCCCATGGACCGGCTCCTCTCGGCCATCTCCCGCCAGCGCCCGGGATCGCCGAGGACCTCCTCGAGGACGCCGCGCAGGCGCTCCCCGTCGCACTCGGCGTCGGTGACCAGCAGGGCGGCACCGGCCTCAACGTAGGGGGCCGCATTGTGCCGCTGATGGTCGCCGGCGTGGGGGTAGGGGACCAGGATCATGGGGCGGCCGAGGGCGCTCACCTCGGCGAGCGACGAGCCGCCCGCGCGCATCAGCACCAGGTCGGCGGCGGCCACCCGGGCGGCGGCGTCGCCGTAGAAGGCGGCCACCTCCCAGCGGCGCTGCAATTCGGGGTCGAGGGTGGCGCGGGCGGCGAGCACCTCGGCCTCGTCGAGCTGGCCGCATTGGTGGGTGATCTCCAGCTCGGGATGGTCACGGAGCAGGCGGGGAGCGCAGTCGCAGAGCGCCCGATTGATCCGCCGCGCCCCCTGCGAGCCGCCCCACGCCAATAGACGCTGGGGGCGGTCGCGCAGCGGCGGTGCCCCATCGCGGAACTCCCGTCGGATCGGGTTGCCGGTCACCTCCACCCCCCGTCCGCGCAGGAGCCGGGCGGTCCCGGGAAAGGAGACGGCGACGGCGTCGGCCCGGCGGGCGAGGAAGCGGGTGGCCCGGCCGGGGAGCGCATTCTGCTCGAGGAGGAGGACGGGCACCCGCTCGCGCCGGGCGGCCAGCACCACCGGCACCGAGACGTACCCTGCAGCCCCCACCACCACATCCGGCCTGAATCGTCGGATGAGGCGGCGCGCCTCCCTCACCGACCGGCTCAGGCGAAGCCCAAAGCCGGCGACCGTCGCCGGGTGGGCGAAATCGAGGCCGCGGATCTCCAGGGTCTCCAGGGGGATGCCGGTGCGCTCGACGAGCGCCTCGGCGACCCCGCCCCGCCTGCCGACCAGGAGCACGGCGCCCTCCGGGTCAGCGGCGCGCAACTCGTCTGCGACCGCCAGCGCCGGGATCAGGTGCCCTCCCGTCCCGCCCCCGGCGATCAACGTTCGCACGACTGAGAGCCCCCTGACGTACCACCCCAGAGAAGCTGCGCTTCTCCAGGGACCCCGGGCGCCGGCCCTGCGCCGACACGTTGCAGAGTATCCCCACCGCGGCCAGGTTCATCACCAGGGCGGTGCCCCCGTAGCTGATGAAGGGGAGCGGGATGCCGGTGGTCGGGATCAGCACGGTCACCGCGGCGACGTTGACGAAGGCCTGTATGCAGATCCAGGCGGTGATCCCGCCGGAGAGCAGCGTCCCGAAGCGGTCGGGAGCGCGCAGCGACGCCCGGATCCCCCGCCAGGCGAGGAAGGTGAAGGCGAGCACCACCGCCCCCGTCCCGATCAGGCCCAGCTCCTCGCCGATGATCGCGAAGATGAAGTCGGTGTGGGCCTCGGGGAGCCAGGCGTACTTCAGGATGGAGTTGCCCAGCCCGACCCCGGTCAGACCGCCCCGCCCCAGCCCGAAGAGGGCCTGGGTGCCCTGCCAGCAGGTGCCCAGCGAGGTGTCGCTCACCGACTGGCCGAAGCAGGTGATCCGGCTGAGCCGGTAGGGCTCGGCGAGGACGGTGAGCCAGCCGACACCCCCCCCGATGGCCAGCAGGGTGATCAGGTGCCGGTAGCGGGCGCCGGCCAGGAAGAGCAGGATGCCGCCCACGGCGGCGATGACCACGGTGCTCCCCAGGTCCTTCTCGGCGAGGATCAGCGCGACCGGGATGCTGAGCAGGATGACGTAGTCGCGGATCCCCCGCCAGCTCCGGACCAGCGTGCCCCGATCGCTCAGCCACCGGCCCAGGACGACGATCGCCGCGAGCGCCGCCACCGCCGACGGCTGCAGCTCGATGATCCCGAGGTTGAACCAGCGCCGGGCTCCATTGATCTGGATGCCGATGTGGGGCACCAGCACGGCGAGCAGCATCAGCACCGTGATCAGCCCGATGGCGCGGGAGAAGCGAAGGAGGTGGTGATAGTCGAGCCGGGCGAGCACCAGCATCCCGGCCAGGCCCACCACCATGTAGGCGACCTGGCGCTCGAAGTAGTAGCTGGGATTGCCGGTCTGCTGATAGGCGAGCACTTCGGAGGCGCTGTAGACCATCACCAGGCCAAAGGCGCAGATGGCGGCGATGACGACGTACAGCCATCCATCGACGGCTGCGAGCCCCCGCGTCGCCGGCGTGAGTTCGACCCTGGCCCTGCGAATGGGCAGGTCGAGACTGCGCGTCGGGGACGTCTGGACGGCCATGCGGCTCCTGCGGTGCGGTGACGTGGGGGGGACGGTTGCGGGAATCAGGCCAGGCGGACATTGTTACGCACGCGGCGGCTTTGTGGCGAAGCATTGCGACGTCAGTGCTGCGCGCGCTCGACGAGCAGCCCAGGTCACGCGACGACGTGCACCGTCAGCAGGGTGAGGGTCAATGCGACCGCGGCTCCGGCCGCGAAGAGCAGCACCAGGCGCTCCTCGCGGATACCCATCTTCTCGAAGTGATGGTGGAGCGGGCTGGACCGGAACACCCGGCGGTGGAAGCGGGTGATGGCGGTGACGTTGACGATGACGCTGGCCGTCTCCACCGCGAAGACGATGCCGAGCAGGGGCAGCAGCCAGAGCAGGTGGGCCTCGACGCAGATCGCGGTCAGGGCGGCTCCGAGACCGAGGGCCCCGGTGTCGCCCATGAAGATCCGGGCGGGGTGCCAGTTGTAGAGGAGGAAGGCGGCGATGGTCCCGAGGAGGGCGGCGGCGAGGGCGGCGGCGCTCCCCGCACCGAGCCAGAGGGAGGCGACGATGGCGCCGACCAGGGCGATGGCGACACAGGTGCCGGCCAGGCCGTCCACCCCGTCGGTCAGGTTGACCGCGTTGGTGGTGGCCACCACCGCGATGGCGGAGAGCGGGACGATCGCCCAGCCGAGACTGACCATCCCGGCCAGGGGGAGGGCCTGAGCGGTGGCGCCGACGGCGTGCAGGCCGAATCCGACCGCGACCCCGACCACGATCTGAAGGACCAGCTTCTGCCGGACCCGCAGGCCCAATGAGCCGAGCCCGCGGACGTTGGCGAGGTCGTCGAGGAATCCCACCGCCGCCCCGCCGACGAGCGCGAAGGCGATCACGAAGCCGGCCTGGGTGCGGTCGGTGGCCAGCCACACCGCGACGGCGATGAGGCAGAAGAGGATGCCGCCCATGGTCGGTGTCCCCGCCTTTGCCCGATGGGTCGAGGGGTTGTACGCCTGCACCATCTGTCCCGCCCCGGCACGGGCCAGGATGGTGATCAGCACCGGGTAGAGGGCGACGCCGGCGACGAAGCAGACGGCGGCGACGATGATGGCGTGGCTCATGCCAAAAGGCGCTTCACGACCCGTTCGAGCCCGATCCCGCGGCTTCCCTTGACCAGGACCACCGAGCCGGGGCGGAGGAGCGGGAGGGCGAGTTCGGCCGCACCATCCGCGTCCGCCGCCTGGGCGACCGCGGCCGCGGGCATTCCGGCGGCGACCGCGGCGGCGGCGACCACCTCGGCCTGCTCTCCGACGGCGATCAGCCGGGTGGCGGCCCCGGCGGCGTGACGCCCGGCCTCGCGGTGGGCGGACAGGGTGCGGTCGCCCAACTCCAACATGTCGCCAATGATGGCGAGCCGCTCGGGGGCCCCGCTGACCCGGAGCCCCTCGAGGGCGGACGCGAGGGAGGTGGGGCTGCTGTTGTAGCTGTCGTCGACGAGGGTGGAGCCCCGGAGGCCGGCCATCACCTCGCCACGGTGCTCGGCCGGAGCGAACTCGCCGATCCTCCTGGCGGCCTCGGCGATGCCGACCCCGAAGCAGGATGCGACGGCAGCCGCGGCGGCGGCGTCCAAGAGGAGGTGGCGCCCCGGAGCCCGCAGGCGGATCGGGGCCCGCCCGTCGGGACCGACCAGGACGGCCCGGCTGCCCAGCGCGCCATCGGGGGCGATGTCCTCCACCCGCCAGGTGGCCTCGGAGCTCTCCTCCCCGAACCAGCGGATGGGGGCCGGGCTCTGCGCCGCGACGCCGACCACCCGCGGATCGTCGGCGTTGAGGATGGCGGCGCCCTGCAAGGGGAGCGCCGCGAGCAGCTCCGCCTTGGCCTGGGCGATCGCCTCCTCGGAGCCGAGCTGGCCGATGTGGGCCTGGCCGACGTTGAGCAGCACCCCGTAGGTGGGATGGGTGAAGCCGGCCAGATCGGCGATCTCGCCGGGAGCGGTCATCGCCATCTCGACCACCAGCCGCTCCACCGGCGGCTCCAGCCGGAGCACGTGGAGCGGGATCTGGGTCCAGGTGTTGAGATTCCCCGGGGTCCTGGCCGTCGGCCGCCCGGAGAGGGCCAGCGCGCACATCTCCTTGGCGGTGGTCTTGCCCACCGAACCGGTCACCCCCACCACCGCGGCCCCGAGCTGGGAGATGCGGCGGGAGCAGGCGGCGCGGAGCGCGGCGGCGGTGTCGGCGACCCGGATGAGGAGGGGCGGCGCCTCCGGCCCCGGCCGGAAGGT
>OCZT010003386.1_pt1 | contig 16292 bp, 15 predicted proteins | sample 1539031 | NCBI WGS metagenome assembly OCZT01 (sample SAMEA3539308, study PRJEB22396) | soil metagenome | biome: tundra; feature: field; material: soil | place: USA | collected 2010-05 | depth 0.15 m | reverse complement strand
CAGTTCACGACGGACAACTATTCGAAGACGGAATGCCAGTGCAGGAAACTAACCCGAAGCGCCGCGCCGCCTGATCTCGTTTACACACCTATTGCGGTGACCTCGAAAATGGGCGATGGTCACCAGCTTGGCAAACGGGTTTCTTTATCGGTTCGCCGCGCGGCGCTTTCCCCCGTTGCTGGAGTCTCCGGGAGGGGCAAGACGCTGAGGAGTTCGCAAGCATCCCTCGCCAACCAGGAACTGCCGAAGCGCGGCCTGAACAACGGCGGCAAGTGAGGGCTTGGCTTTCTGGGCGGAGACGAAATCTTCCACGGCCACCTCGAGGTCATTACTGAGAGTAATGCTGACGCGTTTCATGCGTGTCCACCATTTGGTGCTTCGTGCACATTATGATATATAGCGCGTTAGTGCTTCGTGCACATTATGATAAGCAGCGCGGTTGTGCAAAGGTCGTGGAGAGGTCAGCGAGTGTGGGAACGAATTGGTACTTGCTGCGAACCCGGGCTGGAGCGGAGCAGACCGCGAGGAGCCAGGTGAGCCGTCTGACGGCCGATGTGTTGCTGCCTCTGTTGAAGGTGCGGGTCCGCCGGCGGAATCGGATGGTTGCATCAGTCGCTCCGCTTTTTCCCGGTTACATGTTTGCGCTACTCGATTTCGAGCGCTCGTACGCGCGGCTACGCTATACGCGCGGGCTGCGGGGGATGGTTTGCTTCGGAGGTCAACCGGCGGTCGTGCCGGAGTGGCTGATCGGCGAACTGAAACAGCACTGCGAGCACGGGCCGGTGGAACTGCCCGAACGCATGTTTGTGCCACACGAACGGGTGATGGTGATCGACGGACCGTTTCGGGAATTTGATGGGATCTTCGAGCGATATCTTTCGGGCTCGGAAAGGGTTGCCATTTTGTTCTCCACGATGGGTGCGGGAGTCCGGGCCTTGTTGCCTGCGAGTATGGTCGTCCCTGTGGCTTGAAAGGGTCATTGGAAATAAATAAAAGCGGCTTGACAATCGTCTCTGTTTGTACGGTTGCCCGTAACGATCGCGAAATGTTTTTACGACCTGCCTTTCGTCTCCGGGCGGGACCGGCGGTAGCTTGCCTGATTGATTGCCCTGGTCCCCCAGGCCTCACCAACTGCGGCTTTGAGACTCTTAGCGCTCGCCCGGTCACGGCCCTTTCGGGGGCACGGCCCTTAGCGCCAACCAGCACCGAGACAAACCGATGAGTGTGCTGCGAGTGAACTCCGGTTCCTGCTGCTGCTTCTTCGGATCGGAGAGTTTGGAAGTCTGCTGGAGCCGGTCCATGGAGTTGGGAGACGTATGCTGCCCTCTAGCTGAGCGCCCGACCGAGCATGTCCAGCGGAGAACATGAACTGCGTTGGTACCTGATGTCGACCAAGCGAGGGGAGGAAGCGTTGGTGAGCAAGGCGCTTGAGAGCGTTTGCGCCGAAGTGTTTCTGCCGCTCATCCACCAGAGACCCGGAAGGGAGCCGGAACCGGTTTTCCTGCGCCACATCTTCGCGCGCGCCGATTGGAAAAAACGCCGCCTGGCGGTGGCGTACTCCGCCGACATGCGTGACGATTTGACATCTCTTGCCGGATGCACTCGTTATGGAGCTTAAGGCGGCAGCGGCGGCCCGACATCAAGTGCGCGCTGCGGCGGCGGCGCTGATCTCGAGAAATTATGCACATGACGCTCGAAGCAAGGCGGCCTGGCACCCCCTCGAGCGCTTGCAGTGCCAAAAACCGCCTGTTTCGCGAATTCAAACCCGGTCCCCGGTTTCGAGGCGCCCGATAAATGTTGGAGCGCGGGAGCTGGTTAAAATCGTTTCCAAGGGGTGGGAAAGGCAAGTTTCGATCGCGAACAGCAATCTTTCTTTACTGCGGAAAGATTCCTGAAATCCGAAAAGGCAATAGATGTTCGCTCCAACTCCGAAATCAAAGCGGCATCCTATTGCGTTCGAACGGGTGGCCTTTTTTGGGTGGGGTGCGCAATCCGCAGGAGCGGGTATGCTCGATGAGTTCCTATTCAAACCTCGCTAGTGTATGAAAATGGTGATGGCGTTGATTCATCAGATAAAAGCGGTCGAAGACGCACGAATTGTCCTCTCAAGCTTTCGACAACGATTCGCTTTGGACAGTCAAGGGCGAATGGCGCCTAAAATGGAACGTCAAACCGAACATCGCGGCGCTGCGCGACCAATAGCGTGGCAAGGCGTTCACGGACGCGAGGTTAACCGAGATGCCGCAGCCGCTTGCGCGGATTATTTTTGCTCCCGCCATGCGGCGGGCCGCGCGCGGGCCCGCGCGCACTGCTCGTGGGCGGCGATTCGGCTGGGATCGTTTTTGCTCTCGGCGGCGCTGGCGTTGTGCGTGTGGAGCTTTCCGCAACGGGCGCACGGCGAAGTGGTGTGCGCTGACGATCTCGTGCCCGAGGGCATGGCAGTGACGGCAACCGGCACCGCGGCGAACTGTGCGGGTGCCTGTCGCGCCCGGGAAGTTGCGCCGGTCTGCGGCCCAGTCTTGAAAATCTGCGCCGGCCAGCCGATTCCCAAAGGCTATGCGCTCGATGGCGTCACGACCATGCCCAACTGTGCGTGTTTGGGCTCCGGCGACAATGGGTTGGTGATCCGGTACATTGGCTACGAACATGACCCGGTGCTCGATCGTCCGATGGAGTCGGACGAACATGACCCTGTGCCCGATCGTCCGACGGAGCCGTCGCGGCAGCAGCTCGAATACCCGTACGGCGACCCTCCGTTCGGCAATCTGCTTTGCGCGTCCAATCCGCTGTACGGCGGCCCTCCGGCGGAACCTCAACCCTATCTGGGCGCCCCCGCAAGCGAGCCGTTTCGGGTTGGACAGTAGGCGCGCGGCCGAATCCGCGGTTGATGTTTATGGGCAAGATCAGCGCGTGAGGCGAGGTTAGGGCGGCGACTCAACCGGCAGCCGACGGTGGGCGGCCCCGAGGGCAAATTTATGTTTCAGCTACTGCGAAGTGCCAAGGTCTGGTTGGGATTGTTGATTGTGCTCTCCGGCGTTTTCCTTTCGTTGAGCTCGCTGAGGGCGCAGGAAGCGCCGCTGGACGGCGGAAATCTGGCGGGCGGCAGCGAAGCGCTGACCGGCGGAAATCTGGCGGGTGGCAGCGAAGCGCTGACCGGCGAAATATCGACGCAGCTGGTCCAGCAGCTTGGAATCCCGGCGCAGGAAATCCAACAGCTTCGCGAACAGTCAACTGCCGGCGGCGTCGGCGGTTTCGAATCGCAGCGCCTATGTGCCAGCATCGCCGCCAAGCACATATCCCCGAACGAGGCCCAGTCGATCGGACACGCGCTGGGCTTATCCGACGATGACGTAAGGCGGCTGGTGAATTGCGCACGGCTCTCCTATGGACCGTCCAACCGGCTGGGGCAGGGCGCCGGGCAGAATCCGGTCGTCCCGGCCGGCCCTTCTCTCGTCGTCCCGGCCGGCCCTTCTCTCATAGAAAGGCAGTTTCACGCCGCGGACACGCCGTACAAACTGCTTGCCGCGCCCGACCTGAACCAGCTCGAGCAGTTTGGGTACGATCTGTTCTCGTCCGGCACCCAAGACCTCTCGAGCTTCGACAACGTTCCAGTAAGCGCCGATTACGTCGTGGGGCCGGGCGACGATCTCAACGTCCTGCTGTGGGGCCGGATCAACCGGACGCTGCATTTAACCGTCCAACGCGACGGCAGCGTTCTGATGCCGCAAGTCGGTCCTTTGTCAGTGGCAGGCCTCAACTTCGACCAGGCCCGGAAGCTGATCGCCAGCCAGGTTGGGCAGATTGAGGGAGTGCAGACCGATGTGACGATGGGCCGGCTCAGAACCATGGAAGTGCTCGTGATCGGCCAGGTCGCGGCGCCGGGCCTCCACACGGTGAGCGCTCTCGTCACGGTCTCGGACGCGCTCACTGCCGCCGGTGGGGTACGCAAGCAGGGAAGCCTTCGACGCATCGAGCTGCGCCGGGGCGAGCGCCCGCTCGCAGACATCGATCTTTATGCGATGCTGCTGCGCGGCGATACCTCCTCCGATCTGCGCCTGCAGCCGCGCGACGTGATTTTCGTGCCGGCAATTGGGCCGGTGGTGGGCGTGGCGGGCGACGTGAAAAACCCGGCGATCTACGAACTAAGAGGGCCGGAAAACCTCGCCAGCGTAATCCAAATGGCGAGCGGGGTCGGCGCGTTCGGCTTCGCCCAGCGGGTTCAGGTCGAGCGGGTGCAAAACCATCAGGCGCGCATAGGGCTGGACGTTAATTTGGGCAGTCCCCGGGCGCGCGCGTTCGCAATCGATGACGGCGATCTGGTGAAGGTCTTCACCGTGTTGCCCGAGCGGCGTAACGTGGTGAAGCTCAACGGAAACGTTAATCGCCCCGGCGCGTATCAATGGCGGGCGGGAATGCGCGTCGCCGATTTGATTCGCGAAGGCCAGGGGGTGCGCGACGACACCTTCTTCGACTATGCGCTGGTCCAGCGCCGCGCGGATCAAGCGCGAAAGTCCCAGTTCCTGCGTATTAATCTGAGCGAGGCGCTTTCCTCGGAGGACCCGGCTTTGGATTCCCCGCTCGAGCCGGGGGACGCTCTGACAATCTACAGCGCCGGCGAGATCAACGAAATTCCAACGGTCAGCGTGGCGGGCAAGGTGCGAAAACCCGGCGCCTATCCTCTCACCGACGGCATGCGCGTGCGCGATCTGATATACGAGGCGGGCGGGCTTAAGCGGGAAGCATATCTGGCTCGCGCGCAGCTCGCGCGCACGATCAGCAACGGTTCACGCGCACGCTACATTGATCAAGACCTCAGCCTGGGCGAGGTTCTGGCCGGCGCGCCGGGCGGCAATATCGCGTTGGAGCCCGGCGACGCGCTGTTCATCGCCGAGGTCGCAGACTGGCATTCGCCATGGACGGTGCAGGTGAAGGGCGAAGTGCTGCGCCCAGGTCCTTACGTGATTCACGAAGAGGAGCGCCTCTCGACGGTTCTCGAGGAATGCGGCGGGCTGCGTTCAGGCGGCTATATTCCGGCGCTGATTCTGCTGCGCGAATCTACCAGAAAGATGCAGCAAGAGAACCTGAAGCACATCGAGACCCAGGTTGATGCCGAGCTTACCCGCGCCGCCCTGATGCCGTCGGAGAGCAGCCAGCAACAGCAGGCTGATTTGCGTCAGAAAGCGGAAGCGCTGACCATGCTCAAAGGCATGCTCACGCAAAGCGCGCAGAATCAGGCGATCGGACGAATCGTCTTGGGCATTCCCTCGTTCGCCGGACTGGCCGGCTCGCGATCCGATCTCGCGCTCGAGAACGGAGACCAGATCATAATCCCGCGGGTGCCGACTTGGGTCAACGTGATGGGGCAGGTCTACGGGGCGACAGCGATCGCCTATGATCCGGCGCTGACGGTACGCGAGTACATAGATCGAGCGGGCGGTCTCACCGCGGATGCCGACAAGGATCAGATCTTCGTGGTCAAGGCCAACGGCGCAGTCCTCTCGGCGGCGAGCTTCAGCGACATGGGGAGCAACCATATTTTCCCGCTTCTGCCGCTCATCTCCGGGGGCTTCATGACGGCGCGCCTGGAGCCGGGAGACACGGTCTATGTCCCTGCCTCGTTCCTGTTCGTCAATCCGCTTAGGCGCACGCTTGACATCACCCAGATCATCGCGAACACGGCCCAAGGGATCGCCTATGCGGCGTTGCTGGGTTCAATGTTGTGAGGCGGAAATGCCGATGCTGAACCCAGCCGCGCTCACGCTCGCGTTTATTTTCGTGGCGCTTTGCGGGCCGATCGACGTTGTAGCCGGCGAGCATGGGAACGCCGGCGGCAGGCCGATTGACGTCCGCGCGGCGTTCGTCGCGGTGGGCGCGATGTACGGCATCGCTCCGGGCCTGCTCGAGGCGATTGCGGAGGTCGAATCGCGCGGCGCGGCCCAGGCGGTATCGCCGGCAGGCGCCATGGGGCTTATGCAACTGATGCCCGCAACCGCCGCGCGTTTTGGCGTCGAGGATCCTTTCGATCCGGTGGAGAGCGTGCTGGGCGCGGCGCGGTTCATTGACGCATTGCGCTGCGATTCGGCTACAGGCGGTCTTTCAGAGATTTTGGCCGCCTACAACGCGGGCGAAGAGGCGGTCGCGCGGTTCGGCGGAATTCCTCCCTATCCGGAAACGCGGGACTATGTGCGGCGGGTGTTGTGGTTGTATCTGCTTGGCGCGCCGCCATGGATTAGCGCCGGCCGGCCGACGCGGCGGACAGAAGCTTCGCCGCCACTCCGCGAATTCGAGCGGAGCGGATCGCATCATGGCGACGGCGCCGTCCTCGCGCAACTCGCCGAGCTAAAGCGTCTGCGCGCCGCCGCGGCGGCCGGGGCGCCGGCGGCGGGGCAGCGATGAGTCGTGCCGAAGCCTGTGTCGGCGCGCGCTGGCCGCTATGGTGGCTGATGCCGGGTATCGGGGTGGTTCTTCTACAGATATTGGGCGGCTCGCGGGCGTATGGCTCAACCTACGTGGTCTATATACCGATCGACAGTCCGATCTATGAAGAATTGGAGACGCTCAACGGGCTTGGCTATCTCGACACTTATCTCGATGAAATCAAGCCGATCAGCCGGTTCGAAGCGGCGCACCTCGCACTTGAAGCTGAGAAGAATCTATCCGAAGCCAAGCGCAGCGAACCACTGGCGCGTTCGATTTTGGTGAGTCTGGATGAGCAGTTACGCGACGAGATCCGGTGGCTTGAAAGCAACCGCGAAGACGACCTACCGACCATGGCGCATCCAATCCAGCGCGCCGAGGTCCAATGCCTGTATTCGGCAGGTCCAAGCCGCAATTGGCGCACCGGTCCCAACGGACCGATTAACGCCGAGGAGGCCACTCCGCTATTGCCCAATAATGACGGGTTGCCTACCAGCACCGGCACTAATGAAGTAGCGCGGCTAGAGGGATGGGCCGGGCTCGGTGGCTTTCTGACGGGTTATGGCGAGGGCGCGGTTGCTGGGCCTCTGACTCATGACGTCTCCGGCAAGAGCCGCGCGCAGCTCTTGGGCGCTGAAACGGTTCTGAGTCTGGGAAACGTCGCGATCTCCTTTGGGCAACAGGAGCGCTCGTGGGGGACTGGGCACTTTGCCGCGCTGTCGCTGGGCGACAACGCGCCGCCTTTTCCGGCGCTAACCATCGAGAATGTCAAGCCGGTTTATCTTCCCTGGATCCTTCGTTATTTAGGCCCGGGAAGGCGCGCGCTGTTCATGGGCCAGCTCGACGCCGATCGAGCCCGTTCGCAGCATCCCTGGATTGTTGGCCATGCACTGGTCTTCAAGCCGCTCCCTACGTTCGAGTTCGGCCTCACTCGCACGATCATCTTCGGCGGACGGGGCAACGACCATTACGACTTCACCGGGTTTCTTGGCCGTTTTACGGGAATCGCGACGGGACGTCCGGCGAACGGCAACACCAAATCGCGCGGAGGGCTTTTCTTGAAGTTCCGCATTCCGTGGTTGAGGAATACTCAGTTCTATCAGGAACTTCTCGGATCCGACAATCTTACCTTTGAAGTGCCGACCATTGGCCATTACCTGCCTTTTTTGAGTGTCGCCTATCAGGGCGGCTTCTATGTGCCGCGCCTGACCGCCGATGGACTGACGGATCTGCGTTTTGAGTACACGTTGACTCCCGGCTCCTATTCGGTCCAGAACGGAAATTCCCTCTATTTCAATTACGAAAACGAATTCCTGGGTGATCCGATCGGTCCCAACGCGTCGCAAGTCGACCTTCAATTCGGGCGCTGGTTTGAACTGCGATACAAAGTGGATATCGATTTTTTCTATACCGAGGAGGCGCCGAATCTTTCCGAAGGCAGCATCCGATTTCACTATCCCGCCAACTCGTCGTTTTACCCTTATTCGCCGCTGACCAAGGAGCATAGTTTCGGCGCTGCCTTGAGCTTTCTTAGCCTCCCGGAGCCGGCCGCCAAAATGGGCCCCGCGCTCGCCAGGCTTCAGGCGCTGATCAGCGGGCACGCCAAGGTCGCGATCGAGTACGTGGACAGCCTCAACTACCAGCCGCGGGCCCATTCGATTCGTGCAATGGTGATGTTTTCCGGTACGCTGGACAACGCATTGCCTGGCTGGGAGTGGCGTTAGGCGCGCGCCGGAGGCTGCTGGTGGCCGAATCCGATTTGAAACTGCGGCGGGAACCGCATCTTGAAGCCGCGGCTCCGGAGCCGGCGCGCATACGCGAACACTACGATGACGACGAGGTGGTGGACCTCGCGCCGTATCTTTTGGCGATACGCGAGCGCTGGCGGAGGATCGCGGTCGCGGCTCTCGCGGCCGCGGCGGGGACGTTTCTGATCACGGCTTTGGTGTTGCCAAAATGGTATCGGTCGGCTGCAGTCATCCGGCCGATCGCGACGCCGGCGATCGAGAGCAGAATTGCCGGGGTGCTGGGCGGATTGGGCGGCGGCCTGGGGGGGCTTGGCGGGATCGCAGCGTCGTTGGGCGCGGGCGGGAACAACGACGCCGAGGAGTACATCGCGATTCTGCGCGGATTTCACTTCAACGTGAATCTGGCGCAGCACCACAAGCTCTCGGACGAATTGCTTAAACCCGGCCTGATAAGCGTCATTTTCGGCCTAAAGCCGAAGGATCCGAATTGGGCCATTTATCGCGCACTGGAGAAACGCTTCGACTGCAACTATTCGACCACCACTGCGGATATCACGCTCTATTTCGAGGCGCGCGGACGCCAGAACGCGAACCGGATTCTTGGCTACTACATTGACGATTTGCGCGATTTGCTGCGCCAGCGCGAGATTGACGGTGCCGCGGCGGCGATCGAGTCGTTGAAGGCGGAGGCGGGAAGCACCGCCGACGCGGTCTTGCGCACCGAGCTCTACCAGCTGGAGGCGAAGCAGGTGCAACGCAAAAAGATGGCACAGGTCGAGGCCGACTTCGCCTTCCGGCTGCTTGATCCCCCCGCCGCCTCCGATGAGCCGTACAGCCCCCGTCCGGCGCTCGACTCGGTCGCCGTGGCGCTGCTGACCGTTATCTTGACGAGCTTGGTCGTCGCCGTGCGTAACGCCGCCTGAGCGAATCGCGGGAGGGTATGTCGTCCAAGCAAGGGCGCGGGAGTCATAATCCATGAAAGTCGCTATTCTGGCCGGCGGGCTCGGGACCCGATTGCGCGAGGAAACCGAATACCGCCCAAAGCCGATGGTCGAGATCGGCGGCCGGCCAATCCTCTGGCATATCATGAAACTCTACGCTCATTACGGATTTTCTGAGTTTGTGATTTGTCTCGGCTACAAGGGCGATCTGATCCGCGATTATTTCCTCAACTACGAGATTCGCAACCGTGATTTCACGGTTACGCTCGGCTCGCGCGCGGTTGAGATTCACAGCAGTCATTCGGAAGAGGGCTGGAAAGTCACTCTTGCCGAAACCGGCGATGACACCATGACGGCGGGCAGGATCAAGCGCATCGCCAACTATCTCGGCGACGGCGCCTTTATGGCCACTTATGGCGACGGCGTCGCCGATGTGGATATTTCGCGCCTGCTGTCGTACCATCGCTCCCGCGGGAAACTCGCAACGATCACTGGAGTGCGTCCTTCATCGCGTTACGGCGAGTTACAGGTCCAAGACGGCGTAGTCAGGACGTTTCGTGAGAAGCCGCAGGTCCATGAAGGCTGTATCAACGGCGGATTTTTTGTTTTCGAACGACGGGTGTTGGAGCTGATCGGAGGCGGCGACGATACTCTCGAGGCCGGCCTGCTGCCCAGCCTTGCCGAGGCCGGCGAGCTTGCCGTGTATCAACACGAGGGCTTCTGGCAGTGCATGGACACCTATCGGGAAATGCAGCTTTTGAACGAGCTTTGGCGAACCCAACAGGCCCCTTGGCGCCTATGGTAGAGCTGAACGAATCGTTCTGGCGGGATAGGTCGGTGTTTGTCACCGGCCATACCGGCTTCAAGGGCGGATGGCTGACGGCGTGGCTGCTGGAGATGGGCGCCCGCGTCGCCGGATATGCGCTGGCTCCCGACACGCGTCCGTCGTACTTCGAGTTGTGCGGATTGGGGCGAAGAATGGCTTCGATTATCGGCGACGTCCTCGATCGGTCGGCGCTGGAGCGGGCGATTATCTCCTCCGCGCCCGAAGTGATTTTTCATCTCGCCGCCCAACCTTTAGTCAGACGGTCATATCAACAGCCCGCAGCGACGTTCGCAACGAATATAATGGGCACCGTGAACGTGCTGGAAGCAGCGCGCAAGCTCGAATCGGTCCGCGCAATAATCGTCGTGACCAGCGACAAGTGTTACTATCCGGTGCCGGCCACGAATGGATATACGGAACAAGATAGACTCGGCGGGTTTGACCCCTATAGCGCCAGCAAAGCATGCGCTGAGATAGTGACGTTCGCGTATACGCAATCCTTCTTCGATCAGTCTCCAGCCCGCGTCGGGGCCGCGACCGTGCGCGCGGGAAATGTGATTGGCGGCGGCGACTGGGCCGAAGACCGGATCGTCCCGGACGCGATCCGCGCGCTCGAGCGTGGCGAGATTCTGACGGTTCGTAATCCCGATGCGATTCGCCCCTGGCAACACGTTTTGGAGCCGCTCACCGGTTATTTGATGCTGGCGGAGCGTCTTTACGAAGATGGCGCCAAATGGTCTGGTGCCTGGAATTTTGGCCCCAGCCCCGACAGCGAGATCACCGTCGGGAACCTGGCCGATCTGCTGGTCGCGCATTGGGGCGCCGGCTCATGGCGCCATGACACAGAGTCCGCCGCTTCGCCTGAGACGGTCGTTCTGCGTCTGGATAGTGCGAAGGCACTCAGGCAGCTCGGCTGGCGACGTCGGCTCTCAATCAGTGACGCCGTGCGGCTAAGCGTAAATTGGTATCGAGCCGCGCGGCCTGAGGATGCGGGCACTTGCTATCGCATGTCAATAGGGCAAATCCAGTCATATGAACGTTTGCCTTCCACATTTTACCAAAAACCACAAACTGCATCAGCGGCCATTCGAAGTTGAGCGTTGATTCGGCGCTGGTCTCTTGAACCCGATGGAATTTGCCGAAACTAAACTCAAAGGCGCGTTCGTGATCGCCCTGGAGCGGCGCGAGGATTCACGCGGTTTCTTTGCGCGCGCTTTCTGCCGCACAGAGTTCGAGCAACATGGGCTGAACGCCACGGTCGTCCAGTGCAACCTATCGTTCAGCGAGCGCCGCGGAACAGTGAGAGGACTGCATTACCAGGTTGCGCCGCGCGCCGAGTGCAAGCTGGTGCGATGCGTCCGCGGCTCGATCTTCGATGTGATCGTTGACCTGCGCCCTTCCTCGCCCACCCGGCTCCAGTGGGTAGCGGTCAATCTGAGCGCCGATAACCGGAGCGCCCTTTTTGTTCAGGAGGGATTTGCGCATGGCTTCCAGACGCTCGAGGATCGCTCCGAGGTTCTATACCAGGTATCTGAGTTTTACTCGCCGGAACATGAACGCGGACTGCGATGGAACGACCCTGCGTTCGCAATCAACTGGCCGATCGCGGCGACTATCATTTCTGAGCGCGACCAAAACCATCCGGATTTCTTGAAATGAAGAGGATTCTCGTCACCGGCGCGACCGGCTTTATCGGACGGCATACCCTCCCGATACTGCTCGCCAGTGGCTACGAGGTTCACGCCATCTCGTTTAACGGTGAGCAGCCGCAAATGGGCCCCCTCCGATGGCATCGCGCGGACCTGCTCGACCCGGTCGCCGCCGCAAACCTGATCGCCGCCGTGGCGCCGAGCCATCTGCTCCATTTTGCGTGGTACGCGGTCCCGGGAAAGTATCAGTCCTCCGAGGAAAACTTCCGATGGTGCCAGGCGGGCATCGAACTCTTGCTGGCATTCGCTCGATCGGGCGGCGAACGCGCGGTCTTTGCCGGCACCTGTTTCGAGTACGATCTTCGCCAGGGCTATTGCTCCGAAGAACTGACGCCATGCGCCCCAGCCACTCGCTACGGCCAATGCAAGTTGGCCCTGGCCCAACTCGTGACGAGATGTCCGCCCGGCGGTCTCAGCACCGCCTGGGGCAGAGTCTTCTACCTGTACGGTCCGCACGAGCCACCATCGCGCCTGGTTCCCTCCGTCATTCTCTCGCTACTGCGCGGCGAGCGTGTGCGATGCACCCACGGCCGCCAGGTGCGCGACTTTCTGCACGTCGAAGACGTCGCCAGCGCGTTCGTCGCACTGCTCGAGAGCGGCGCGCGCGGAGTCGTAAACATTGCTTCTGGAGAACCCATCACGGTCCGTTCGATCGTCGAACGCGCTGCAGCGTTGCTGGATGCCACCGGACGCATCGATTTCGGCGCAATTGAGGCCGCCCCGAACGACCCCCTCGCCGTGCTGGCCACCACCGGCAGAATTCGCGGCGAAACCGGATGGTCGCCGTGTTGGTCGCTCGACGACGGCCTCGCCGCAACAATCGATTGGTGGCGAGCGCAATCCCCACGCAGGTGACTGAGTACATGGAACGGACTTTTGAATAACCCGGCAAATCTCACCAGCGGGCGGGTGCTTACCCGCAGCGCGATCTGGAACCTGATTGGCGAGACCGCCCCGTTCGCGCTCGCCCTGGTCGTCGTTCCAATCCTCGTTAATCGCCTTGGCGCGTCGCGCTACGGGGTGCTTACGCTCGCATGGCTGACCGTAGGCTATTTTGGCCTGTTCGATCTCGGCCTCGGCCGGGCCACCACCAAGTTCATCGCCGACGCGGTAGGATCCGGAGCGCGTGACCGGGTCGGCGCGATCGCCTGGGCCTCAGTTCTGCTGATGGCCGTGTTCGGCACAATCGGTGCGATTGTCATGGGCCTCGTGAGCCGATGGCTCGTGTACCGGGTGCTGGATATTCCGCCGGCGCTCAGGCTCGAAACGCTGCATTCTTTTTATCTACTCGCTATCGCTCTACCGATCATCATCAGCACCAGCCCCTTCAACGGCGTTCTGGCGGGCTTCCAGAGATTCGATTTAATCAACGCGGTCCGGATTGGGTTCGGCTTCTTCTCATATCTGGGACCGCTGATGGTCCTGCCCTTTTCGCACAGTATCTTCTGGATCGTAGCGGTGCTCCTCGCCGGGAGATGCGCTGCATGGCTGGCTTCTCTGGTGCTATGCCTGAACACGGTACCCGAGCTACGGCGCCGGCCCCGGCTGACCCTCGATCTGACGCGGCGGATGCTCCGCTTCGGCGGTTGGCTCACGGTTTCGGGCGTCACCAGCCCGCTGATGGTTTACTTCGACCGATTCCTCATTGGGTCGATGATCTCGGTCGCGGCGGTCACCTACTATTCGGTGCCCTATAACGTTGTCACCAAACTCTGGATTGTTCCGAGCGCGATGGTCGGCGTTCTATTCCCCGCCTTCGCCAGCGCCCTGACCCTCGATCGCGCTCGCGCCGCCGCTCTGTTCGATCGCGGCGTCAAGTACATCCTGCTCGCAGTGTTTCCCGCTACCTTGCTCATGGCCGCGTTCGCGCCCGAGGCGCTGGCCTTGTGGCTCGGTGCGGATTTCGCCAGTCAGAGCGCCGGCGTCACGCGATTGCTCGCCGTGGGGGTATTCGTTAACTGCCAAGGGCACCTTCCATACGCCCTGGTACAGGCAATGGATCGCCCCGACCTGACCGCGAAATTTCATCTAGCCCAAGTCCCCATTTACTTTCTGATGCTGTGGGTGATGGTGCCGCGGCTCGGCATCGCCGGAGTCGCGATGGCATGGACGGCACGGGTCGTGACCGACACGATAGTGCTGTTCATCGCCGCGGGATGGCTGCTTCCCGAAATCCAGCCGCAAATCGGCCGCGCCGCTCTGATCGCCGCCGGAGCACTGGTGGCCATCGGGTTGGCCGTTATGCCGCCAGCACTGATCGTAAGAGCCGCGACCGTCGCGGTGATCCTGTGCGCATTCGCGTTGCTCGCGATGCGGATGGTCGGGCGCGGCGAGCGGGCAACCCTGCTCGCTAACCTCCGTTTGAGTTTCGTTTTCGCACCGAAATGACACGACCAATGCAATCCGCTCCCGCGAAGAGTTCAGTTGATGCGCCGTCGGATGTCATCGCAACGCGTCCGTGCCCGAATTGTTATCTCTGCGGCACACCGGGCGTGCCCCTCTATCATGGATTACCCGACCGGCTATTCGGCGCATCCGGTGAATGGAACTTGAGCCGCTGCCCGGCCGCCGGATGCGGTCTTATCTGGCTCGATCCGATGCCGACCGAGGCAGACATCGGAAAAGCCTACGCGGCCTACTTCACGCATGACGACCCACAGGCCGCGCCATCCGGAGCGCTGCGCAAGCTGTGGCGTATGTCGAAGTCCGCGTACATGGCGCAGCGGTTCGGTTGCAGCAGCGATATTCCGAAATCCATCCGGATGCTGGCCGCATTGCCGGTCTATCTCATCCGGCCGCTTCGCGACGGGATCGATTTGCCGCTGAAATATTTCGCGGAGCGCAAAGGCAGACTGCTCGAAGTTGGATGCGGCGCCGGCGACACGATGAAGATAGCGGCCAATATGGGATGGGATGCCGAGGGTCTCGATGTCGATCCGAAAGCCGTCGCCAACGCCCGCGGCAAGGGACTCACTGTCCATCTGGGACAACTCGCCGATCAGCGATTCGCTGATGAATCCTTTGACCTGGTTTTGATGAGCCATGTAATCGAACACGTCCATGATCCGTTGGCGCTGCTACGCGAATGCCGGCGTGTTTTGCGGAAAGACGGCCTGCTGGTGGTCTTCACGCCGAACACCGAGAGCTGGGGCTATCGTCGCTTGGGAGCTAATTGGATGGGTCTGGACCCGCCGCGGCATTTGATCGTGTTCAACCCGCAAACTCTCGAATGTCTGGCGCGCAGGGCGGGCTTTAGCGACCGAACGATTTCCAGTACGATACGACTCACAAATGGTTTTTTTACACTTAGCCGCCTGCTCGGAAGCACTCGCGGCTGCGCGGCTTTCCGAAAGGCTTCGCTGTCTCAGCGCCTTTATGGTCACACGGCCGCGTATGCCGAATCGATTATTTCCGGGTTCAGGCCGCTGATTGGCAGCGAGCTGCTGTTCGAGGCGCGTAAGTGAAGAATACCTCGCGGATTTCGATTGCGCTGGCAGTCCACAACGGCGAGCGCTTTCTCGGTGAGCAACTCGAAAGCTTTCTGCGCCAGGAACGCCTTCCCGACGAGTTGATTATCAGCGACAATGCCTCGACCGACCGCACTCGCGAAATCGTCCGCGAGTTCGCCGCGGCCGCGCCATTCACTGTTCACCTTCTAGTTAACCAAAGCAACGGCGGGATAATGAGAAACTTTCACCGGGCGCTCAAGGAATGTACCGGCGACATCATCTGTCTCTCCGATTGCGACGACGTATGGTTGCCGGCCAAGCTCCGCCGAGTAGAAGAGGTGTTCGCTGTAGAACCGTCGGTGGGCATTATTCTCAGCAATTCCGAATTCGTGGACAGCACGCTGAGGCCGCTCGGTCTCACTACGCACCGAAGGCGGTTCGCTGCGTGTGGATCACACGAGGTGATGCACAGCGGCAGGGAAGCTCTCGCGGGCGTTTTGGCGGAAAGGCCTGCACCCTATGGCCACGCGATGGCGTTCCGTTCGGTTGTGCTGACGTATCCTGTCGTTCCCCTGCCGGACGTATCATTTGGCCGAGAAGGGGGTCATGACCGCTGGTTAGCGTACACGTTGGCGCTGTTTGTCGATCTCGCGGTCATCGGCGAACCTCTTGTTCTGTATCGTAGGCATTCCGAGCAGAGCGCCAACGTTGGTCGTAAGACCTTGGCGCCCCTGACCTTAGGCGAGCGCATCCGAAGGCTCTCAGATTCGTGCGACCCGGGCAGCCTAGCGACTCTGTGTAACCTAGTTGACCTCGTCCGGGAGCGGCTAAGCCAGTTTGGTTACAACGATCGCGATGTGCTTTCGGTCTTCGATGACTATTCCCGGTTTTACCGCTCTAGGGCGCAGTTCCCACCCCTAGCCAAACACTTGAGGATCCGTCCCATTCTCGCGGAGCTCGGGCGCGGCTCGTACCGGCGGTTCGCAAATGGTGTCGTAAGTGCTGCGAAGGATCTGCTCGCAAGCCGAGTTCCTCCAATGCCATCGGCAGCTTCGTTTGGTGTTGACGGCGGCGAAGCCTGACGCCACGGGCGGCCGCCACGGTTGTGCCAGTGAACGAAGAACCTGTAATTACTGCCGTCATACCGACCTATCGGCGGCCGAAGCTGCTGCGGCGCGCGATTCAGAGCGTGCTGAATCAGA
>OCZT010003385.1_pt1 | contig 16292 bp, 13 predicted proteins | sample 1539031 | NCBI WGS metagenome assembly OCZT01 (sample SAMEA3539308, study PRJEB22396) | soil metagenome | biome: tundra; feature: field; material: soil | place: USA | collected 2010-05 | depth 0.15 m | reverse complement strand
GATTTTGTTTTGTGCCTTCTGCGCTTTTTTGCGGCTAGGTTTCCGCTTTCCGCTTTTCACCTTTGTTACTTTGTTGTTCGCCCTTTTTCGCCCAAAAAAGATGCTGACATCACGGGCCGGTTTGTGAAAGGGTTTGCCCGCCGCACCCGGAAACATTTTCACCCGCATGAACCAAACTTTGCGCGTGACGCCTGCGATGGAAGCGGGAATTGCAAGCCCCGTCTGGACTTTGGAGGAAATTGTTTCCTTGATTGGCCAATAAATCCGCAGCAAATTTTGAGTGACCACGCCACCGGCGCGGTCTATGCTATGGATGATGGATATGAAAAACTCGCAAACAAGCCTATTGGAACTGACGGCAAAATTGAGTCAAATTCGCTCGAATCAGCCGAGGGTCACGTTGCAACAAGCGCAGGCACAGGCAGTCCGGGTGATGCAAGCCGCAAAGCATTCACAGTTGCGTTTAGTGCGCTCGTGGAATGGGCAGAAGCACGGAAACTGATTCGATTCGAGCACGATTTTCCGTTTTTTCGGCGTCCAACGGATGGCCGTGGGGACGAACATGAGGCGTGGTTTGATGAAAAATCGAACCGCTGGTTTAAGGCTACATACCCAGACCGGTTTGGACTTGCATGGGGAAGAGAAGGAACAGCTACCGCCCGCGAATATCTTTCCAGGCTTGTTTTGCAAAACAAATTCTTCCGTGACGATATTAGGTTTGTGGCTTTAATTAACAGCAGTCAGCATCTTCGGGTTTTAACATCCCAGCCACACATAGCCGGCGAACGCGCACCCGCTAATGAAATTAAACAATGGTTTTTAGGTTTGGGATTTGTCCGGCTTGAAACTGGAGATCGAATAGCGTGGTATAGAGAAAGGGAAAACCTTCTGGTTGCCGATGCCCATGAAGGCAATGTGATTAAATCTACAATTGGCGATTTGGTTCCCATTGACCTTAATGTAATTCAGCCAGGCGTTGAAATGCGCGAATGGGTGATTGCAAATCTGAAACCTGCAAAAAAATCCTAACGATTCAAATTATACCACTACCAAAAAAGAAGCTGACAGCTTGGCCGGTTTGTGAAAGGGTTTGCCCGCCGCACCCGGAAACATTTTCGCCCGCATGAACCTCTACCAGCATCTGTCGCGCGTGATGACGAAGGGCCGCGACTTTGTGCCGCAGATTGACGGCCTGCGGTTTGTGGCCATCATCGCCGTTTGCAGCGTGCTGTTTGCGCTGTTTGAACGGCCCTTCATGCAGCGCAACTGGCCGCAAAAATTCTGGGCATTGGTGCATGGGAAAAAATGACCACCTCGGTTTGAACTGTTTTTCTCGCGGCCGCCGGAATTTTTTACCGGTTCAGCCGTTTCGCATATTCCGCCAGTAACCGGTCGCCATAATCCTGCCAGGTATTTTTGATGGCCCCTTTTTTGTGGGCGGCTTCACCCATGCGCTGACACAATTCATGGTCCTGTGCCACACGAATCATTGCCTCCGCGATGTGTTGCGGGTCGCGTCCGCGCACGATGAAACCCTCGATGCCATCTTTAACCAAAGTGGTCGCGCCGCTTTCGTAGCTGGCTAGAATCGGCAGTCCTGCACCCATGGCTTCGGAAATCACTCGCGCAAAACCCTCTTCCATCGAGGTGAAAACAAATGCCGTGCAGGTTTGCAGCAGCTTGGCGAGTTCCGGGTGGGATAGACTGGGAAAGTGGGTGAAAGTGCCTTCCCACTTGGGGCGCTCGCGGCGGAAATCAATTTTGTAACCACCCACCACGACCAGCTCCGCTTCCGGTATTTGTCGTTTGACGATTTCAAAGGCGCGGAAAAGGTATTGAAAACCTTTGCGCACACAAATGGTTCCAATCGCCACAAATTTTGGCCGGGCAGGAACGGAATTTCTTGGCTTGAAGACGTCGGTGTTGACGCCGAAGGGATTCACCAGACATTTTTCTGCCGGAATCCCATTCTGGATCATCGTATCGCGCACAAACAGGGACGGGCAAAGCACCAGATCCGCTCTTTGCAGTTCCCGGTTCATCCGTGCAAACATCCAGTGCGGGATGGGAACCTTCTCACCCGGACACCATAGATCGCACTCGCGTTGCCAGTAGCCGAAATAAGTGGTCGGATGGCTGTTGGGACAGTCCACCACTTTCAACGCGCCGGACTTTTCCGCCAAGTCAAAAGGTTCGGTGGCAAAACCCATGATTGCCTGCACGACATCGCACTTTGGAAAATGCTGTGACAAAAGCCATCGTTTCCAGATGGGGAAAAGCGCGTAGAAAGCCTTTTCTTCCCAAATCTGCGGCGCGCAATGGAGAAATGGTTTCAGGGCCAGATGAAACGGCCAGCAGCGATGAAATTTCTCCGCCGGCAGCCGCGTGCTGTTCTTGTTGGAAATCCAAAGACCCGCTAGGGCGTCGCGGTCGGCGAAAGTCCTGGCCGTGTTGGGCAGATGCGCGCCGCCGCAGGACACCAGCCGGACCCGGCAAGAATCTTTTGGTAGCATAATGATTTATTTCCAAGGCGTATTGTCTTCGCGCCGGTAGGAGGCGAAGAACTGGCCAAAGGTGTGGGCGCTATACCTCAACCAGTTGCTGGTATCAGTTTCCCCCCGGACTCGTTTTTTGGCGAGATTTTTCAACGCACCGCCCAGTTGATAAAAGTTCATGGGTTTGTGGTCCGGCTTCCGCAGGGTCAGGGCATCGCTGTAACCCTTGCGGAACATGTAGCGGAGCGAGGCCTGGTTTCGGTTGAGGGTTCGCGCCTGCGGGACATAGGCGAAGCGGTGGGCGCGCTTGGTGATTTCAATGAGCCAGATTTTGTCCTCCGCCGTGCGGATGGTTTCATCAAAGGGCAATTCCTCCCACGCGCTGCGCCGATAAATGGTGTTGCCGTTGCCACAGACGGTGGAAACCCTCTCGTAATCGTCACGGCTGAAATAGCGGGTCTGTTCGTTCTGCTCCTCAAAGGTGCTTTTCCCGGTGATCGTGGCCGGGGCGTAACCCACCACCACATCTGACGGAAATTGGGCCATGTTGCGCCGGTAAATTTCCATGAAATCCGCCGCCACGGGAATGCTGTGGGAGCTGATCACCAGCACATCAAAATTACACCTGCCACCCGTCACTTGATAAAATAGCATCCGTATAAAAGCAGCGGTATCGTTCAGTTTTAAAATACCGAACAACTCGCCGCAACTGTCGTAAACCAGCGCATACCGGTATCCGGTCGCCGCAAAAAACTGGATCGCCTCAAGCACGTCCCCGATGTAATCCGGGTTGTTGCGCATTTCACCTTCAAAGAGGATGGCCGGCTTCGCCCCGGCGATCAGCCTCTTGGCGCCGCGCAAAACATCAAAGTCGTGTCCGTCCGTGTCTATTTTAAGAAAGTTGCAGCGGTTAAATTCCGGAAATTGTGTGACGATGGTGTCGAGCCGGTTGGTTTGAACCGGCAGGCCTTCAGAGCCAGACTCTTCGAAGCTGGCGGTTCCTCGTGCAGTTCTAATTCGATAGGTGGCGGAACCATCAGCCGTTGAACAGACAGCGTTCAACAATTGCACATTCGGAAATCCCGCCATGTTCTTGGTCAGGCATTGGAAAAAAATTGGATTCGGCTCGATGCCCAGAAATCTATCTTCCCCGTCCTTGATTGAAGCGGCGATGGTATCTCCAATATTGGCCCCGACATCTATGCCGCAAACCGCCCCTTGTGACGCACGGATAAAATCGGCAACCCGTTTAAGTATTCGATCGTAATGCCTGTCCCTGACCAGGCAACCAGGCAGTTCATGTGAAAAAGGCATCCACATTGGACGCCCCCAGATTTCCATTTTGCAGCAAGGATCAGCCATGCGAAGGAGCAATTTCCGAAGGAAGCGGAAACCCTTGGCCCGGAGTTTCGTCAAGCCACCGGTATTTTCAAAGGCAAGGCCTTGTTTGTAAATGAAAGACAGGGCGCTGCTCATTTTTATTTTGAGAATATATTGGTATGGGAAACCTGAAAAGCAACCATTTAACTTCTCTGAATGGAATTTGAAAACACGTCGGACAAGAATATCCTGCTGGGGGGTGGAATCGGCGTCGAACCCCGCAGGGAGAATCGGCTGGAAGGTTCGGGAAGCCGGCTTGGATTTCCTCCAAAACAAAAGAGTCATTTCATTTTTGAAGGCGGCTGTTAAATTGCGCCCACAAAAAATGGAACCCAACGCCAGCCAGTCACTTCATCGCATTGCCTTGGTCTCGGGCGGGCTGGGCTTGGGCGGTGCCACCACGTTTTTGATCAACTTTGCGGGCGAACTCGTCCGGCGCGGCATCCCGGTGGCGGTGATGAGCTTTGAACGGGAAAATCCCCTGGCCGCCGATTTCCAAAAGCAGAACATTCCCGTGCTGTGCTTGGATCAGCGGCGGATGATCTTTGAAGACCGGGTGAAAATGATTCTTGAAAATCTCGCCCGTTTTCAGCCGACGGTGACGGTGTCCACCTTGGGCGCGGTTTCGTTTGAAGTGCTGCGCTATCTGCCGCCGGGCATTTTTCGCATCGGCATGGGGCAGTCGGATGACCCGATTGTCTATGAGATGATGCGGCATTACGCGCTGTGGATGGATCTGGTGGCGATGGTTTCGCAGACCATGAAACAAAAGGCGGAAGCCATGCCGGAATTTGCCCGCGTGCGGGTGGCGTATCTGCCTTACGGCGTGCCGATGTGCCCGGCGGCGGAACTGCCCGCGCAAAAGGCAACCGTCCCACTGCGCATCCTGTATCTCGGGCGGCTGGGGCGCGAACAAAAGCGCGTGCATCTCTTCCCGGAAATCCTGTCACAACTCTGCGCCAGTGGAATGCCGTTTCATTGGACCATTGCGGGCGTGGGCGAAGAGCGCGGTTTTCTGGAGGCAAATTTGAAACCGGTTTCGCCCCACCAGACTGTTTCCTTTGCCGGGCCGGTGCGGTATGCCGATGTGCCGGCGTTATTGAAACAGCACGACATCTTTCTGCTGGCTTCCGATTACGAGGGACTGCCTTTGAGTTTGCTGGAAGCGATGGGCCACGGCTTGGTGCCCGTGGTGAGCGATTTGAAAAGCGGCATCCCGGAAGTGGTGGATGCGAGCAACGGCATGTTGGTGTCCGTGGACGACGTGGCCGGATATGCCCGCGCCATTATTCACCTGCATGAACACCGGGACGAGCTGGCCGCCAAGGCCGCCGCCGCCCATGCGCGGGTGCAAAAAGAATTTTCCGTGGCCGCCATGACCAACCGCTGGCTGGCGGCTTTCGCTGTCTTAACTTCTCCGTCTGGGGCATGGCCCAAACGCTGGCGGATCACCGCGCCACTGACTGCCGGGAACCCGGTCTATTTTTCACCACCATTGCGAGTCTTGCGGAGAGTCGCGGCGCGAATGAGAAAATAGAGCATGAACCACCCAGCCAAATCTAGCCACTTGGGGCGAATTGATGTGTTGCGTGCTTTCGCCATTTTGATGGTAGTTTGTTTTCATTACCTGCCCTCTGTCACCGAGCAATATGAATTGGAATGGGGGGGGCATGGCAGGATGTTCAAAGCGTGCATACTTCTTTGATGTGGTGTTTGTATCCGTTGACGCTGGGCTGGAGCGGGGTTTCGCTTTTTTTTGTCATCAGCGGATTCTGTATTCACTATTCGTTTTTGAAGCATGAGGTCGGCTCTCCAGCAAAGCCATTTCGAAACAATTTTTCTGGAAAAGATTCTGGCGGATATATCCGCCATATTTCGCAGCTTTGGTGGTCTTTTATTATCTGACGCTGCGGCATCTCGAAACCGGGACGTCTGCCGGCCATTTTTGGCTGCATCTGCTGCTGGTTCACAATTTTGACGCTGGCGCATTCTCTGGCATCAACCCGGCGTTTTGGAGTCTGGCGGTTGAAATGCAGTTTTATCTGCTTTTCCCGCTGGTGTTGTGGTTGCGCCAAAAAGTCGGGATGAAAAGTGCGTTTTGGTTTTTTGCGGCAATCAGCCTGGTCTGCCGGATCACGGCCTTGTTTTTACAGGATTGGAGCCAGCCGGTAGAGTCGCATTTATGGGCCTTTACCTTGACACTTTTTGTGGACTGGCTGCTGGGTGCCTGGCCGGCGGAAAAATGGCTGGCCGGGCAGCGCCTGCTGGGAGCCTCCCCTAACAAGGTGCTGGCGCTGGGAATTCTGGCCGTGGCGCTGACTTGGAATAAAATCACGGTGGCCTTTTTGGGGTTCACGGCTTTCTCCCTCTGGTATGCCACGCTGATGGAATTATATTTGTTTTCCAAGAAACCATTTGGCCGCTGGGAAAAAATGATCGTCCCGGTTGGTCTATGCAGCTATTCAATCTACTTGTGGCATCAACCATTGCTTGGCCGCGTGCTGCACTGGCTGCATAAATTTGGCCTGCCACTAACACCCACCGCCACCCTGATCGCCCTGCCAGTCGTCGCGCTGACGATGATTCTCCTGGGTTTTCTCTCCTATAAACTGGTTGAATTGCCGGGCATTAACCTGGGCAAAAGGCTTTACAAAAAAATGAAGGGCTGAATGGCTGCGGAAAAATTTGCCGGCCAAACGTCTTTGCCCGCCCGTGCGCTCTCTGCGGAGGCTGGCTGTGCAGATGCGCGGCTGACCGCCCGGTTAAAAACTTCTCAGGTAGCAGCCGAGGTGATGAGGCTCACTTCAAAATCGGGAATCGGAAATAAATCAGAGCCTCCTCACGTCGGCTGCTGCTTTTTATCGGGCCTCTGTTGCCGCGTCTGTTTTTCGCCGGGCCAGCCGGCGGATCAGGTTGCGCCACAACTCGGCCACTTCCCGCCGCAAGAGGATGCCAAAGGCCAGCGTGGCCGTCGTGGCCAGCGCCAGTTCAATCCCCGGCAGGTTTCTTCCGGTCGTTGCCTGAAAAACGCCCAGGCCCACCAGTAAAAAGCCGCCGGTCAGCAGCAGGATCCCCGCATTTTCCCGCACGATGTCGCCGGTCCGCAATTGCAGCAGTGGCAGGCCCCGGAAATTGATATACCAGAAGCCAACGGACACCAATCCGTAGAGCGCCAGGGCGCCCACATATCCGTCCAGGCCGAACCAGTGTGTGCCGCCGACCACCGCCGCCAGTCCCAGCGCGGTATCCACCAGCACCACGGTTGTGAATACCTTCAGGCGTTTCCTCAGCACGAAGGGCCAGGAGACACAGTGGTTCCAGACTTGCACCAGCACAAAGACGGACAGAAAGAAATCGAACGGCTTGCCGGCATACAATTGCTCCTTGCCAAAGATGAAGACGAACCAGCGGTTCAACGCCAGCGAGCCGATGACCACCAAGCCCGCCAGCCCCAGCGTGAGCCGGAGAATGTGCCGGAATTCTTTTTGCAGCGGCGGCAGTTCATCCTTGGTCCAGAATATCTGCCAGCGCGGATTGAAGGCGTCGAACGGGCGCCAGAGCAGTTGCAGCAGGAGCATTGGCACCCGGCTGCAGACCGAATAACTGGCCACCGCCCCCAGCCCCAGCAGCTTGGTGATGATCAAGGACTGGCTGGCGAACTGGATCTGGATTGCAATGCCGATGATGAACACCGCCGAACTGAAGCCAAACAGCTCGCGCGCGTGCCGCCAGGGAATGCCCCGCCACATCAACCGGAAACGGTTTGGCCCGCACCACAAACCCGCCATCATGATGACAAAACTGATGGCGATCTGCACCGCCGCCCCGAAGCCATACGCCAGGCTGCCCCAGCCCAGTTTCAGGAACAGGTAGAAGGCCGGCAACCCGCACCACATGCTCACCGTGGAGGCCACGAATGACCAGTAGCCACGGTTTTGCGCGCCCAAAACGCCCGTCAACAAGCGTGTCGGCAGCATTACTCCGTTCAAAAGCAGCATCATCAACCAGAGCTGCCGGGCCTCGGCCATCAAATGGGTGGGGATTTTGAACCAATGCAGCAGGGGATCCGTCAGCGCCACCCCGATGGTCACGATCAACACGGCCTGTGCCAGCAGGATCAACAGCACCATGTTGAACCAGCCGTTGGATTCCTTTTCGTCACCCCCGTGCAACGGCTCGGCCAGCAAACGACCCAGCGAAGAACTGACCCCAAAATCAAGCAGAAACACATATCCCAGAGACTGCGATACGAACGACCACAGCCCGAACCGCTCATTATCCAGAAAATGCAGCGCCAGCGGAATGGCCATCAACTGGGTGAGCATGATGCTCCCCATCTGGATGTAGGAGGACGCGCCCGTCAGGATGGTGTTGCGTAGTCTCATTGAGCAGGCATGGGCCTTGTTCTAAAGTTGATTATCCTCAAACGCGTGCTCCGATCTGTCGCGCTGGAATTCCGCCATAAACCACATAACTGGGCACTTCTCCTCGCACAACTGCACCGGCAGCGATCACTGCGCCTCGCCTGATAATTGCACCCGGTAAAATCACCACACCGGCTCCAATCCACACGTCATCTTCAATTATTACGTCCCCGCGTTGAAAGTCCTGTTCAATGATTGGTTTCCCCAGTTTGGTTCCATGGTTGGAGGCGACAATGGTCACTTGATTTGCGATCAACACATCACGTCCGATACGGATGATGCCGCCCGCTGCGCGCAGGTTGACCTGATCACCTATGTAAGTCTTGTCACCAATAATCAACAGCGGAGACACGTTTGCTTCTTTTGAAACGCCAACCATAATTATGGAATAATTTCCCACTGAACAGCTACCTTGCACCTGAATCTGATCTCGGTGTTCGTAATGAAGCCGTGCTGTAGAGGACATGGCCAGACCCTGTTTTTCCCATGAAGATCTTACATAAAGACGTGTCACATAATCACGGGTGTCTAACCAAATTAACTTCACCATGCCGGGCATGGCTCGTAATAACTTTTGCCATTTCATAGACGATTTATTGCATGATCTGTTTATTGATCTTACTGGGACTTAAGCCGGCGGTTGCGCCATCCGCCGGCAAAATAGTTTGGCAAATCCAGAAGCGCATCTGCCGGCGAATGAAATTCACGGAAGAACTTCCAGGCTTGTTGCGCGTTGGCAAAGTTCCCCCGCCGGACTTGCTGAAAGGCTAATGCCCAGAATGCCCGGGTCAACCGAAGTGCCTCCGCTTCAGGGTTGACGCCAATCTGTTTCCACGCCGCCGGATGTTCCATCAAGGAATCCACTCTGAAACGCGCGCTTTCATAAGTCCACAGAAAGCTCTTGATGTTTTGCCTTGCATCACTGGCTGGGTGGATTCGGTAAACGGCTGTGGCCTTCGGGTCACAGACAATAAACGGATGGTGCAGCATTAATTCCATATACAACAGCCAATCAACGAACAACCGCAGCCGTGTGTCAAATTTGAGGTTAAAATCAGCCAGCGCTTTTCTTCTAAAAACCACCGTAGTTATGTTAATGTAGTCGGACTGTAATAACCTCTTCAAGCCTTCATTGCTGTTTTCGGTTAGAGAAGGTTGTTCAGTGGTATGTTCAGAACGAATTGATTCTCCGACTTCATTGACGAAATCCGCTGCCCCATGGACAAAAGGCGCTTCTGGAAATTGCTCCAGCAACCGCACCTTATTGCCCAGATGATTGGGATAAAAATAATCATCCGAACCTAAAAAACAGACGTAATCTGTTTCTGACTTTTCCAGCAGAAAATTCCAATTGGCTATTGGTCCTAGATTTTGAGTATGGCGAAAGAGCCGGATTTGCGGATGCTTGAATTCTTGTAACAGTTCCCAAGTCCCATCGGTTGAGCAATTATCCGAAACCAGAAGAACCCAGTCCTTGAATTCCTGCGCGAACACGCTTTCGATGCACTGCTTGATATACTTGGCGGTGTTGTAAACGGGAATACAGACGGTAATGGTGGCTTGACTCATGAGTTGTTTACACAGCTTTTCAAGTCCCCTCCATTTCCTTGGGTTTGAAAAAAGGTTCCATTTCAGTGATGGGCCGGCCAAAGGCCATCTTGGGATACACGTTGACTGTGCTGGCAATGTCCACTTCCAGCAGCACGGGCGCGAGCGGATCCGCCCACAACCAGCGCAAGGCTTCCGCCACTTCGGCGGGGTGGGCAATCCGCCGCCCTGGGATGCCGTAGGCTTCTGCCACCTTCACAAAATCCGGTGCCGAGTAACCCCATATGGTGGATTGGAAGCGGGAATCAAAGTAACTCTCCTGAAACTGCCGAACCATGCCAAGGCAATGGTTGTTGATGACCACAATCTTCATGGGCAACTGGTTTCGCTTCACCGTCTGCAATTCCTGAATGTTGCATTGGAAAGCGCCATCGCCCGCAATGACCACCACTGGTTCCTGGGGGCAGGCAAAAGCCGCACCGATGGAGGCCGGCAGTGCGAAGCCCATTGACCCCATGCCGCCCGAGGTAAGAAAGCGTTGCCGCCCGTTGAGTTCCAGCGATTGCGCCGCCCACATTTGATGCTGGCCAACATCCACCACATACGCACACGCCCGCGAGGAGGTCTGGGAAAGTGAGTGCATGAATTCATTCGGATTCAAACCGGCGGCCTGGCCGGTTTCGCGCACATCCGGCCATTCGCGTCGCTGGATCTCAATCTGGGCCCGCCAATCCGTCCGCTCAACCAGTTTGAATCCGGGCAGTTTTTTAATGCCGGTGGCCAGAAAATCTTTCAACTGGCAGACAGCGGATTCGCATCCGACGATCCGGTTGTTGATTTCCCCCGGGTCGCAATCAATGTGAAAAATGATCCGGTCACCTTTGAAGGATTGCGTTTCCGAACCTGTTTGCCGCACGTCCAGCCGACTGCCCAGCACCAGCAGAAAATCCGCCGTGCCGATGGCCCAGTTGGCCCAGCGGTTTCCGTAGCTGCCGATCATGCCCACGCGCAAAGGATGAGCGTAAGGCAACACATCCACGCCCATGAGGGAATGGACAACCGGAACGCCGGATTGGGTGGCAAATTCTCGCAACAGCTCGGTGGCCAGACCGGAGCGAACCCCGCCGCCAACTAAAATCAGCGGTCGTTGGGCCAGACGCATCTGCTCGCCGAGCCGGTTCCAGAAGGATTCATCGGGCGCGGCGGAAACCGGCAGCGGGCCGGTCTTGGAAGCCGGTTCATTGGAGATTTCAGACCTTTGAACATCCATCGGCACGTCCAGCAGCACCGGACCGGGCCGGCCAGTGGTGGCCAAATCAAAGGCGGCTTCAAACCTCCGGGGGATTTCTTCCGGTGTTTGAATTTTCCACGCTGCCTTGGTAATCGGCCCGGCCATGCTGACGATATCAGTTTCTTGAAAGCCCAACTGGCGGACGGGCCGGTCGCCTTTTTGTTCATGCCGGTTGACCTGTCCGGTAATGAAGACCGCCGGCGAGGAGTCGAAATAGCAACTGCCGACGCCGGTCAGGAGGTTGGTGGCACCCGGGCCGCTGGTGGCAAGCGCCACGCCGGGCACGCCGGTCATCCGGCCATACGCCTCGGCGGCAAAGGCGGCGCCCTGTTCGTGGTGCATGCTGACCACTTGAATTTGCTTAAACTGCCCAAAAGAATCCAGCAGGTGCGCAATCATGCCGCCGGACAACTCAAAGACACAGGTGACGCCTTTGCGTTCCAAAAAAGTCGCGATGTAATCTGAAACTTTCATCCGATATTAATTCATTAAACACCAAGATTCATTTTGTCGCCACGGTTGCTTCGACCAGTTGGCACAGACCATCCATGATGTTGATTTGCGGGTGGAAAGCAAAGGCCCGATTGAACCGGGTGCTGTCGCCTTCCATGTGCATGGACTGGCCCGTTCGATACGGCAGCGCACCGAACGCCGGTTCCGCCCGGCAGCCGGTGTATTCCTTGATCAATTGAACCACTTGTTTCAAGGGCAGCGAAGTGTTGGAACTCAAGTTGAAAACGCCGCTCTTGTCAGGTTGTCGCAACACCGCCAGAACCGCTGCCGCCAGATCGTGGACGTGCAGGTAATCATAACGCTGTTCGCAGCCGGATAATGGCGGCGACTGGCCGAGTTTCATCTGCCGGATCAAACTGGAAATAAACCATTGTTCGTCCTCCCCCGGCCCGTAGATGGAAAACAGGCGCAGCCAGACGTAAGCCACCCGCTTTTGCCGCGCGAAACTTTCCAGCAAAGCAAGGCAGGCCAGCTTCGTTGCCCCGTAGGCGGTGTCAGGCCGGCAAGGATGATTCTCATCAACCCGGTCATTGATGGGGCCATATTCAGCTTGTGACCCAAGGGCAATGAAGTGTTTGAGATTCACGCTGCCGGCGATGTGCAGCAAGTCGGCAAACAAGGCCAGGTTGGTGGCTTGCAGTTTCCAGTCCGCCCGCTCGGCGGCGGTGACGCCCGCCCACGCCGCGTGAAGGATGACGGCGGGTTTGGCCGCGATGACTGATTGCATCCAATCCGGGGCATCTTGATTCACCCAGATGACTCGCTTCTCAAAATCTGCGCATCGCGCGAGACTGGATTTTTCCCGCCGGAGCGCCAGCACCTCATATCCATCTGCCACCAATGCCCGGACCAGATGACTGCCGATGAAGCCGGTTCCGCCGGTGACAAAGATTTTCATTTTGACCGGATAAATTTGGTGATGGTTTCCGCCATGTAATCCAGCATGGCCGGTGTCAGGCCGGGATAGGTGCCGATGAACACGGCCTCGTTCATGATGCGGTCGGCCCCGGCCAAATCACCGATGACGCGGAACGCATTGGGGTGCTGTTTTTTCAGCGTCACAAACGCCGGCTGGCGGACGAGGTTGCCGCCGAACAGCATCCGGTTGCCGATCTTCGCGGCGTCGAGGTGCTGCGCGAAATCGCGGCGCGTGAACGGCGCGGATTTTTTCACCAGCATCATGAAGCCGAACCAGGAGCATTCGGTCTGGTGGCCGCTGTTGTCCCAGTTAAACCATGAAGTGCATGGAGAGCATGAAGCCGTTTCTGATTTTCCGGCCCAGCCGGTGGCGTGCGTGGGGAGTTGGAATTGGATGAATTCCTCCAGGTCGGCCAGCGCGGTGCGCAGATAATTCCAGTTGTCCATGCGCGCCTGAATGAAGGCGGGCAGTTTCTTCAACTGCTGCCGGCCGATCGCGGCCTGCGGGTCCAGCGGCTTCAGGTTGTAGCCGAGGTGCGAGTAAATATATTTGTGGTCGTAGCCTTCCGGCAGTTCACCGAGTTTCCAGCCAAAACGTTTGTTGCAAGTGTTGTCCTTGCCGCTGGCACACCAGCAGTCGCGTCCCCAGTCGCGAAAACTTTCGACGAGCACTTTCAATTTCATGTCGCGCACCACGTTCACTGCGCCGCCTTCGCCCATCGTGAGGTGATGCGGCGGATAAAAACTTTGCGTGGACAGGTCGCCGAACGTGCCGGTGAATTTTCCGTCATAACGACAGCCGAGCGCGTCGCAGTTGTCCTCGATCAACCAAAGATTGTGCCGCTGGCAAAATTCCGTGACGGCCGCGAGATCAAAGGGATTGCCGAGCGTGTGCGCCATCATCACGGCCTTGGTTTTGCCCGGTGTGAACGCGGCTTCGAGCTGGCCGGGCCTTCCGTTCAACGTGGCGGGATCATTATCAATGAACACCGGCACACAGCCGTTCTGTAAAATCGGCGCGACGGTCGTGGGAAAACCGGCGGCGACGGTGATGACTTCGTCGCCGGGACGCAACTGGCGTTCGCCAAGCTTGGGGCTGGTCAGCGCGGACAGCACAACGAGATTCGCGGAGGAACCAGAGTTGACGAGGATGGATTTTTTGACGCCGAGAAACGCACCGAGTTCGTTTTCAAATGCATCGCCTTCCGGGCCGAGCGTGAGCCAGAAATCCAGCGTCGCGGAAACGGCGGCCTCCACTTCGTCCTCGGTGAACACGCGGCCCGCGTAAGGCACGGTGGTCTGGCCGGGAATGAACGCGGGACGTTTCGGGTCTTCGCCGGGGCGGTTTGCGGCGTGCGTGGCGGCAGAAAATTCGCGCGTGAGGCGGAGGATTTCAGCTTTGATTTCAGCGGGTGACTTCGGCATGGGAAAATTATTTTTTGGCCCACGCGGTTTGCGCGGCGCGGGCGGTGACTTCGTATTCCGTGATTTGCCGGAGCGTCAGGCTTTCAACGGCGGTAGAGTTTTCATGCACGCCGCGATACCATTCCACCGTGCGCGCGATGGTGGTTTCAAATTTCCAAGTCGGCTGCCAGCGCAAAACGCGTTTGGCCTTGGCGGTCGAAAGCATGAGCAGTTTCGCCTCGTGAACGGCGTTCGGGTCGCTCTTATCATCCCAGCGTCCCGGCCAGCTTTTCAAAATTTCGCCGACCAGATCGCCGACATTGCGGTTGGCTTCCTTTTCCGGGCCAAAATTAAATGCGGTCAAAATATCCTTCGCTTCCGCGCCCGCGAGTTTCGGTTGTGCGAGCGTGGCGGCGAGCCAGAGATAACCGCTCAAAGGTTCGAGGACGTGCTGCCACGGACGCGTCGCGGGTTTGTTGCGGACGGGAATCGCCTCGCCACGTTGCAGCGCGCGGATGCAGTCGGGGACGATGCGGTCAAGCGCCCAATCGCCGCCGCCAACGACGTTGCCGGCGCGGGCACTGGCGATACGGACACTTGATTTGCCAAAGAACGAGCGGCGATACGCACTGGTCACGATTTCCGCCGCGCCTTTGCTGGAGCTGTAAGGATCGTGTCCGCCGAGATGATCTTCCTCGGCGTAGGCGTAATCCATTTCGCGGTTTTCGTAGCACTTGTCCGTCGTCACGATGACAGCGGCGCAGGGTTTTTCCAGCGAGCGCAATGCCTCCAAAACGTGCGCGGTTCCCATGACGTTGGTGGTGTAAGTTTCCAGCGGATGTTCGTAGGAGTAACGGACGAGCGCTTGCGCCGCGAGATGGAAAACAAAATCCGGTTGCACGCGGAGAATGGATTTTTTTACAGCGGCGGCATCGCGCACGTCGCCAATTTCATGTTCGATTTTTTTGGCGAGGCCGAACTGTTCAAAAACGGACGGCGTGGTTGCCGGCGGCAACGCGAAACCGTGGACGCGCGCGCCCAGTTGTGTGAGCCAGCGCGCGAGCCATGCGCCCTTGAATCCGGTGTGGCCGGAGAGCCAGATGGTTTTGTCCTGAAATGCCTCGGCGAACATGGCGGATTTTATTTCAGCCACGGCGGGCTGCCGGTCTCGACCAGTTGGTTGAGAAAATCACGGTCGCGCTGGGTGTCCATGCAGGCCCAAAAACCGTGGTGTTTGAAAATGTTCAACTGGCCGTCGCGCGCAAGTTTTACCAGCGGCTCTCGCTCCAGGACACAATCCTCATCCTCGGAAAGGCGGGGCAGGAAATTGCGATGGAAGAAGAAAAAACCGCCGTTGATCCAGTGGTCTTCGAGGTCGGGCTTCTCGGCAAATTCGACGACTTGATTGTTCCCGACCTTGATTTCGCCAAAACGCGACGGCGGGTTGACGCCCAGAACCGTGCCGAGTTTTTCCCCGGCGAGATGGTTGCCAAATTCCTCCTTCAGATCGGCGTCCGTCAGGCCATCGCCGTAAGTCACGGCAAAATGTTCCGCCGCGCCAAGGTATTTGCGGGCCGCCTGAGCAATGCGGCTGCCCGTCAGGTTTTTTTCGCCAGTGTAAGCCAGCGTGACTTCCCAATCGAGATCCATGCGGGATTCATGGACGGCGACCTTGTTGGATTTGAGGGCGATGGTGCAGTCGTTGTTGTGCAGGTGAAAGTTGCTGAAATAATCTTTCACCACGTCGGCCTTGAAGCCAAGGCACAGCACGAAACGGCGGAACCCATGCCGGGCATAGACCTGCATGACGTGCCAGAGAATCGGATGTTCGCCGATGGGCACCATCGGCTTGGGGCGAAATTCAGCCTCTTCCTTGATGCGCGTGCCCAGGCCGCCGCACAAAATGAAAACGGGAATGTGCGCAATGTTCATGCGTCCATGCTGGCCAAACCTGCCACTTAATGAAAGGGTAATTTTGCTTTTGCGGAGTTTTTTGAGGGAAAGGCGAAACTTTTGCCACAAAGGCGCTGGGACGCAGAGAACAAAAAGCGAAGGAGAAAAGCTGAAACCGGAAGGAGAAACGAGGAATCTTGTTTCAGGTTTCAAGTTTCAAATTCAGGTCTCCAGTTCAGCCTCATTCCAAAATTTCCACCAAGCCCAAGCCCGCGACATTGTAAAAGGAAACGGGAAGTCCGCCAAACAGCGGCGCGGGTGTGGCCGGTGAGCTGCAGAGCAGTCGCCGCCCTGGCCAGGCTGCGTCAAAGGCGGTTCCACCAGACGGGCGTGGGATGCGGCACGGCAATGGTCACGCGCCGCTCC
>OCZT010003384.1_pt1 | contig 16298 bp, 14 predicted proteins | sample 1539031 | NCBI WGS metagenome assembly OCZT01 (sample SAMEA3539308, study PRJEB22396) | soil metagenome | biome: tundra; feature: field; material: soil | place: USA | collected 2010-05 | depth 0.15 m | reverse complement strand
GCCGTCGGCGAGCGCCGTCGCGCGGTCGTGCGCAGCGTCGAGCTCCTTCGCCTGCTCGCCCGACGACAGCGTCGCATCGCGGACGGCGGTCAGGATCTGCCGCACCGCGGTCGCGGACTCCGCCGTCGTCGACGAGACGGTCACGCTCTCGGCGACCAAGTCGTCGGAGACCCCGGCGATGCGGCCGACCGTTGCGCGCAAGCTCTCGCCCATCGCGTCGAAGGCGATCGCGATCTCGTGGAGGCCGCCGACCAGCTCGTCGTACGTCGCCGAGAGAACCCCGATCTCGTCGGGAGATGCCGCGCCGAGCGCGACGCGCGCGGTCTCGAACCGCGTGTCGAGGTCGCCGTCGGCGAGCGCGCGGAACGAACGCACGAGCCGTTCGACGTCGTGCTGCGCCACCTCGCGCAGCGCGGTCGTGACGCGGCCCAGCCGACCCGCGACGGAGCGTCCGACGACCAGCGCGACCAGGCCGAAGATGAGGATCGCCAACCCCGTGCTCAGCATCAGCGTGACGACGACCGACCGCGCCGCGGCGTCGAGCTCGGCGTTCGCGACCCGGGCGCCGTCCGCGACGAACGCGTACAGCTTCTCCGCCTGCGTGCTGATCGCCGTGAACCGCGCGTCGTCCTCGCGCAGAGCGCGCACGGCATCGGTACGGCGGCCGGCGCGCACGGTCGCGACGCGCTGGGCGTAGTCGCGGTCGAGCAGCGCGACGCCGTCTTCGATCTGCTGTTCGTAGACGTCGATCGCCTCCAGCCGGTTGACGGGGATCAGCGTCGTCTGGTCGCTGGCGCGCAGCCGCGCGAGGCGCGTGCGCAGCGTCTGCCTCGCGCGGTCGAGCTGCGCCAGATACGCCGGGTCGCCGCTGGCCACGACACCGCGCACCGCGCTCTGCTCGGCGAGCGCCGACGAGACGACTTCACGGATCTCCGTCGCGACGCGCTGCAGCGCTTGGCCGTGCGCGGCCGCAAGCGTCATCGAGACGATGCCGCGCTGCGTCACGACGGCGACGCCGATCATCAACAGGATCGCGAGGCAGGATCCGATCGCGATCTGCGCGCCGACCGGAAACCGCACCTGCATCGGCGCTCTACCTCGGCTTCGCGATCGCGCAGCTGTTGACCGTCGCGATGTCGTCGAGGGACTTGTGAACGTTGATCACGAGGTCGCCGGCGATGAGTTTCTCGATCGGCACGTCAAGCGTCGTCGTCGACGTGCCTTTGACGACCGAACGCAACGGGTAGAGCGGGCGCGGCGTGTACTTGTCGCAGGTCCCGTTGTGGAAGTGCGCCGGCTGCGGATCGCCCGAGCCGCCCTTCATCTGCAACTCGACCATCGTCTTGGCGCCTTGCGCAGTCAAGATCGCGACGCCGGTCTCGCCCGAGCCGCCCATCGCGTCCAGCGGGATCCGGACCGGGGCGTCGGCGGCGCGCGCGGTCGCGGCGCTCATTCCAACGCAGGCCAACACGAGCGCGGCGATACGCGCACGACGAAGCAGAAGCTGCACAAACCCTCCTTGGTGCGAATCCTTCGCCTTCGAAGTTACCGGCCAATCGTGAGGGAAGTCTGAAGTTCTTCCCTTGCTACGTAATGCCCGAGTAAAAACATCCGCCGCAGAGCTGCACGTAGTGGGTGACGCCCTCGATGGCGATCTGCTCGCCGGTGGTGATGCGGTTCCCCTGGTCGTCGATGCGCACGTTCATCGTCGCCTTCTTGCCGCAGGGGCAGATCGTCTTGATCTCTTCGATGCTGTCGGCGAGGGTCAGCAGATAGGCGGAGCCGGGGAACGGCTCGCCTTGAAAGTCGCTGCGGATCCCGTAACAGATCACCGGCACGCCGGTCACGTGCGCGATCCGGTGGAGTTGCCGCACCTGGTCGGCGGTGAGGAATTGGGCCTCGTCGACCAGGACGCACGAGATGTTGTCGGCATCAGAGAGGTGCCGCATGAAATCGACACTGGTGTCGTAGGTGAGCGCCTTCCGCTTCGGGCCGAGACGCGAGGTGACGAAGCCGACCCCGTAGCGGTCGTCCAGCTCGGCGGTGAAGATCACCACCTTGCGGCCGTGCTCCTCGTAGTTGTGCGCGACTTGGAGGAGCGCGGTCGACTTGCCGGCGTTCATCGCCGAGTAGCGGAAATGCAGCTTTGCCATCGTCTGCCGCCTCGGCTTCGCGGCAGCATCGCCGGTTCCGCTGCTCGGGGGCGGGATCAAGGGGCTTTCGTGTACAGACCGACGCTCGGCGCATAGTTGATGCTCGGGGTGAAGGCACCGCCGAGTCCGGCGGCGTCGATGTCCGCGGTCCGCACCTCCGGAACGTCCAGGCACGAGATCAATGCGCTTCCGACGGCCCGGCTCTCCGGACGGATCTCGAGCCACGTCTCGCGTTTCGCGGGATGCGCGGCAATGTGGAAGCCATCCGGCTCAGCCGGCTTTCGTCCGGCATAGTAACCGTCCGCGTATGTTTTCAGTGCCCGGCCGGCCTCTGCGACGGCGCCCCCGAGCGCAGCCGGACAGGAACCCCCGATCTCGAACGGCCGGCGCGGTGTCGCCGACGGAAAACCCGTGCGGGCGGAACGATCGGCGTCCGTCTGTTGTACCGGGAACGGGGCGAAGTACAAGCCGACGACGTGGGAGTAGTAGAGGACGAACGAGCCGCCGGTCTGCCGCTCCTGCAGATCGGGAACGTAGAGGCCCAACCGACTCGCCTCATCGTAGTCGCCGGTGTGCAAAAGGCTGCACTGAAGGAACGGCTTGAGGGCGCGAAGATTTCCACGATCGAGGACGATCTTCGTCATGAAGCCGTCTCCGGTACGAACCGCGCTCATCGTCATGGCGCCGAAGCGGACGTCCTTCGGGGGACCCGGCGCGCCGGTCACGCTCTCGTCGAAGTGTTGGATCGCCTGCTCGTACGGCCTGACGACCGCAAGATCCTCAGGGCCACAGTATGGTACGTCCGTTGCCGGAGCCAGCCAGTTCTTGCGCGTATCGGCTTCGAAGTTGTTGGGCACGTAGAACACGCTGTTGCTCGCTAAGACCGTCGCCGTCAGCAGTGGGACCTTGTCGATGTTCTCACGCCCCAGCGCCAGTCTCACGCGCAGGCTGATCGTTCTCGGCGTGTACGGCGACCGAACGACCGGAAACGGGTCGAATCGCGCGAAGTCGTCACGATTCGCGTCGGTAACGTTCTGAATACCAAGGAACACGTCGCTCGACGGAAGGCGCAAGCGCGCGCCCACGTCCACCGACGAAAAGGCTCTCCTGCTCCAAGCGTTGTCGGCCGAATAGTAGTTTCCGCTCACCAAGAGCGTCGTCGAGCGGCTGAGCGCAGCCCGCCCGGACACGTTGAGATGAATGAGCGGCGCGCTGGGCAGCTGCCGGCCCGCAATCACATCCGATGCCGGCGCGAACAGTAGGCTGGTGCCGAACGGTCGGCTGCGAGCCAGGCTCGCCGCGACCGAAAGCTCGGCCGTCGGCATGAGGAGCGAGCGCAGACCCACGTCGACGCCGTCGGTAATCAGCCTACTCACCGGCGCGCTGGTGAGAAACGCGGTCGTTTGCGGCGCGAGACCGATCGGCGCTCCGCACTCTTCAGAAGCGATGAATGACGCGCGAGTAAAGTAGTCCGGTGCGAACAGCATCCCGGAGAGTACGGAGCCGGCCAGATGGCCGGTGACGAGCGCGTTGCGGTCGTCGTCGCGGAAGGCGTCGATGGTGAAGTCGTGCCCTGCCGTGGCGTGATGCAGCCCGGCGCGGATGTTCCGGCTGTCGCCGTTGGTACCGGTTTGCGTCGGTCCCTGTCCGAGCGCTCGGCCCGACGCGCACTCGACTTGGAGCAGTTCCGGAGCGTCGACGGCGTCGAACGTACCCGATGATGTCGGGATCGCGCCGGTGCGATACGAGAACACCGCTCGGTCGCGGTTGTTCAATTGGTAGTTTCCGCTGACCGATGCGATCGGGTGCGTGCTGCCGAAACCGGTATTCGAACCGACCCCGGTGCTGATCGTCAGCCGGCGCAACTGTACGAGCGGGTAGTCGAGCATGATGCTCGCCAGACTCGATGAGTGCGGCGGAACAGCGCCGCGCAACGCCGCCGAGCCTCCGATCGACGACACATCGCGAAACGCCGACACCGACAGCGTCGCCATTCGATCGTTGGGTCCCACACCGGCGCGAATCGAACCGCCGACGCGCCTGCTCGCGACCGCGCCCGAGCTTCCGACCGAAATCCCCTCGACCAATTGCCGATCGAAGTCGAAATTGGAGGCCAGCGTCGAAGCGAAGAGCGTCGTTTCGACGACGGCGTGGTCGAGCGTCAGGCTGTCACGCAATTGAACGTATCGCAGATCCTGTTGCGATCGGTTTCCCGGGCCGAAGCCGCACGGGACGGGCCCGGCGAAAAGGCCGCATTCCAGCGGCGTCGACGCGGTGAGCAGTCCGGCGTTTGCGAACAGGACGTGCCCTGACCTCACGCCATACCGAAGCCCGAGCGCCGTGCCGCTGCTGACCTGCGAGGCGTCGTGATCGTAGTACCTGCCGCTCGTGTCGGCGAACGCGCGCCCGTCCAAGGCGCCGACTTGGTCGTTGGACGAGTGCACGACGGACAGACCGAGGCGACCGGCAGTCCCGCGTTCCTGAAACGATACCGCGTTGGAGCCAAACGTCGCCCCGCGTTCCTGGATCAGGCCCGTCCAGTCGATCGTCGGATCGGGGGTCTGCACGTTGAGCGCGCCGTTCGGAGCGCCGATCGTCCCTGTTGCGTTGAGCCCGCCCGAAGAGAAGATATCGCTGTTGATCAAACCCAATTGGGAGCGCGAGCCGGTTGGGAAGATCGGTGATCCGTTAAGCGTGACGGTCGTCGAGTCGGCGCCGTGATTGTGAATGCCGATCGCCCCCGTACCGCCGATCGTCACGGCCGTATTCGCTGCGAGCCCACCGGCGGTCGTCCCGGCGATCTCCGAACCGGCCGAAGTCCGGTCGGTGCTCTGCGCGACGTTCGGTCGAGTCGGCGCCCGCGCCTCAGTTCTTCCGATGCGCCGCGGGGTCGTGCGCACGCCGAGGAACGTGAGAACTTGTCCCGAGCCCGCAGTAACGGCCACCGTGTATCTACCGTCGAAGGTATAGTTCGGGTCGGTCGCTTCGACGACGTAACTTCCGGGTTTTACGTGCTCGAAGCGGACGTTGCCGGCAGCGTCGGTAATGCCGTCGTATTCGATTGCCGTCGAGAATATCCTGACGAACACGCGCGGGGCCGGGGCTTTCGTGTCTTGCTCGACGACGGTTACGTTCACGGTGCCGTCGACGAAGGGCTGCGCCGCAGCGCCCATGCACGACGTCGCAACAAACGCGATCGTGAGGATCAAGGACAAGACGCGGCGTGACGTCATCGAGTTGAAAACGATTCCCTAATACGGCGGACAGAGCAGTCGCACAGACGTCGCAACGGTATCGCCCGCACCCAGCGCGCTCTCGAGTTGCAGCGCGATCGCGGTGAGGTCTTGCGCGAGCGTGTCGTGGATCTCGCGCGCGAGCCGCGTGCGTTCGCCCGAGCGCGCCGCGCTCGCCTCTTCTTCCGCCAGCCGGCCGCGCTCGACCGCCAGCCCAATCTGCGCGCCGGCGACCGAGAGCAGTCGCAGGTCGCGTTCCGAGAGTCGCCGCGGGACCGGTGGGCACACGTTCATGATCCCGAGCCTGCGCGCGCCGAATCGCAGCACGACCGAGGCGTGCGACTGGAGACCGAGCGTCAGCTCCTCGCGCCCTTCTTCGGCGCCGCGGCGCAGCCGCGAGCACGCGATGATGTCGACGTTCTTCGAGTCGAAGTCGCCGTCGATGAACGACTCCATGCACCAGCACGGGTCGCCCGTCATCTGCTCCGGCTCGCGCAGATACGGCGGCAGTTCATGCGCGGCCGCTAGGTAGAAACGCTCGGTCTCGGGATCGGTGAGCCAGATCCATCCCGCCGCGAGCTGGAGCGCTCGAACGATCTCGCCGAGCGCCGCCTCGAGCGCCGGCTCGACATCGGTCGCGGTCAGCGCACCTGCGATCGCGTCGAACAGCGCGACGTCACGTTCGTGCACGGCGGTCGTCGTTCGATGGCCGCGGCCGGTCGCCCGGTCTTTTTCGACCTTTCGGGGCCGGCGGCGGGAGGTTTTCAGCAAGCGGGCCTCCGGATATAGGCGTTCTATGGAGACCCATGCGCTTGAGTACGCCTTCGTCCGCTCGACGGAGGCGGCCGCCATCGCCGCGGGGCGCCTCGTCGGCCTGGGCGACAAGAATGCGATCGACGGCGCTGCGGTCGAAGCGATGCGCACGGCGCTCGCCGGAGCGAAGCTAGCGGGGATCGTCGTCATCGGCGAAGGCGAAAAGGACGAGGCCCCGATGCTCTACCACGGCGAGGAGATCGGGGACGGCGACGGGCCATCGCTGGACGTCGCGGTCGATCCGATCGACGGGACGACCCTGGCCTCCCGCGGCGGCCCCGGCGCGATCTCGGTAATCGCGGCGGCGCCGCGCGGCGCCCTGTTCCGGACCCGCGTCCCGTACATGGAAAAGCTGGTGACCGGCCCGGCCGGCCGCGGGGTGGTCTCGATCGACGTGCCGCTCGAAGGGAACCTGCGGGCACTGGCGCGCGCCAAGGGCCGCGAAGTCTCCGACCTCACCGTCGCGCTGCTCGACCGGCCGCGCAACGAGCCGCTGATGAGGCAGGTCCGGGCGGCCGGTGCGCGCGTGCGCGTCTTCGGCGACGGCGATGTCGCCAACGCGTGTTACGCGATCCTCGAAGAGCGCGCGAACGTCGACGTGCTGGCGGGGATCGGCGGCTCGCCGGAGGGCGTCATCGCGGCGTGCGCCGCGCGCGCGCTCGGCGGCGAAATGCAGGGGCGGCTCTGGCCGCGCGACGAGGGCGACGAGGCGATCGCGCTCGAGGAGGGTCACGACATCCACAAGACGCTCACGCTCGACGACCTCTGCGCGAGCGACGACGCGCTGTTCGCCGCGAGCGGCGTGACCGACGGCGAGTTCCTCGCCGGCGTGCGCTATCGGCGCGGTTCGGCGTTCACGCAGTCGATCGTCATCTCGACGTACACGCGCTCCGTCCGCACGATCGACGCCCGGCATGAGCTGCGCCCGCGCGAGCTGCGGTTCGGCGCGATGCCGGCGCGGCCCGCGACCGCGACCTGAAAAAGCGAGAATCGGCGCCACCCCGCGGGCTGAGGAGCACACCCTCAGCCCCGTGGCGCGCCGGCCGGGAGGACGTCTACCAGACGACGTGCCAGTCCACGATCGGAACCTGCGTCCCGTTCGCGAGGGTCAGGATTCCGTTGCCGCTGGCGTCGGTCGTGAAGGTCGCGACCGGCGCGTTCGTGGGCGACGTGATCGTGCCGTTCACCGTCACGATGCCGTTCGCGTCGGTCGAGCTGGTGACGACGAGCGTGTTGCCGCCCAGGAGCGTGCCGTTCAGCGCGACCGCGCTGAGCTCGCCGTCGGAGTCGAAGGTGACGCTTCCGGTGAGCGAGGTCGTGCCGAGCTGCGTCCCGCCCGAGACGATGAACGGCGGAACGCTCGAGAGCGTCAGCCCGCCGAGCGCGGCCTTGAACGCGATTCCGTTGCGGGTTCCGGCGAACGTCGTGTCGTTCGAGGAGTCGGTGGAGACCGACGCGTTGGCGGTGGACTGCCGGCCGTAGGAGGCGTTGATCGAGGGCTTCGCGTCGTTCGCGATGCGGCCGGTGTTGGCCGAGTACGCGCTTGCGCTGAGCGAAGCAGCGTGGCCGTACTGTGTGATCGGCGTCGTGGACGTGCCCACGTAGAACGCCGAGGTGAGGACCCACGAGCCGTTGTTGGACGCGCCGGTCAGCGCGTAATTGTTCTTGCGCACGCCGAGCTGCAGGTGGGCCTGGTTGAAGGTGGTGATCGTGCGCGCGACGGTCGCGGTGCCGCCGCTCGACTTGAAGATCGCGACGCCGTCGCGCTCGACCTGCGTGCATGCGTCGTCGTAGTAGTGGATCGTCTCGACCGTGATCGAGCCGTCGGCATTCACGGTAACGGTGCGCGTGGTGCGGTTTTTGCACCCGTGGGGAAGTGCTTGTGCGCTGCGGCTACTCGACGATGCGCCGAGGATGCCGTTGCCGACGCCGGCGTCGGCTTCGCCGGTGTCCATCGGCTCGAATGCGGCGTCGGTCGAGGTTTGCGCGACGTCCGTCGAGCTGAGCGAGGATTGCGTTGTGGTTCCGGACGAACCGCCGCCGCCGGGGACCGGGGATGAACCGCCGCCTCCGCCGCACCCGGCGAGGAGCGTTGCGGCGACGACCGCCGCGAGCAAAGATGAACGCATAAAGGGGATGACCTCCTGTCAACGAGAGCGATGCGTCGAGCGTACGTCGGGCAGGGAGCGGCTGCATTGGACCAGCCTGAGGAGCGGATGAAAAGTGCATTATCGCCGCCGCGGAGCTTCGCGAGGAATCGGCCCGCGCGGAGTGAAGCACGTCACACTCGGGTGCTCAGGAGGCGTCAGTATGGACCTCGGTCGTGGCCGTTTCCTCGCCGCTACCGGAGCGGCAATCGCCGCCGGAGCGATCCCTGGCGGTGCAGTCGCCCAAAGCGTGAAGCTCCCGTTCGCGAACGGTGATCGCCCGCTGGTCGCGTTTCCGCAGAAGCGACCGCTGATCGTGCTGACGCCGCGGCCGCCGCAATTGGAGACGCCGTTCGCGGTCTTCGATCAAGGCGTGTACACGCCGAACGACGCGTTCTACGTGCGCTGGCACCTGGCGAACATCCCGCAGTCGGTCAACGCCGACACGCATCGGATTGCCGTGACGGGATTGGTCAACAGCGCGCTTTCGCTCTCGCTGGCCGATCTCGGTGCGATGCCGGCGGTGGAGCTCGCCGCGGTGAACCAATGCTCCGGCAATTCTCGCGGTCTTTTCGAACCGCGCGTCGCCGGCGGCGAATGGAGCAACGGCGCGATGGGCAACGCGCTGTGGACCGGTGTGCGGCTGCGCGACATCCTCGACCGCGCCGGCGTGAAGGCCGGCGCGAAGCAAGTGCAGTTCAACGGACTCGAAACCGGCGTGTTCCCGGCCACGCCGAACTTCAAGAAGTCGCTCGACCTCGACGTCGCGCGCGGTGACGACGTCATCGTGGCGTATGCGATGAACGGTCAGCCGCTCCCGGTCCTGAACGGCTATCCGGTGCGGCTGATCGTCCCCGGGTGGTTCGCGACGTACTGGGTCAAGATGCTTTCCGCGATCACCGTGCGCGACACGGTCGACGACAACTTCTGGATGAAGACCGCGTACCGCATCCCCGACACGCCGAACAACGACGTGCTTCCGAGTCAGACGGGGTTCCCGACGATCCCGATCAACCGCATGCGCGTGCGCTCGTTCGTCACCAACGTCGCCGACGGCGGCACGCTGCCGGAAGGCTCGCGCGCCCTGCGCGGCATCGCATTCGACGGCGGCAGCGGGATCAAAGGCGTCGAGGTATCGTCCGACAGCGGCGCCACGTGGCGCGACGCGACGCTCGAGGCCGACTACGGCAAGTACAGCTTCCGCCGCTGGCACGCGGAGCTCGACGTACCGCGGGGGACCTTCGTCGTCGCGGTGCGCGCGACGGGGAACGACGGCGCGACGCAACGGGCGACGGCGGGCTGGAACCCGAGCGGCTACATGCGCAGCGCGATCGAGACCTATCAGGTGACCGTCTCATGACGAAGCAGTCGTTGATCGTGCTCGGGATCGTCATCGCGCTTAGTGCGAGCGCATTCGCCGCGACGAAGGCCACGCCGCCGAAGGGAACCGCGACGATCTCGCTCCCGGGCGACGCCGGGATGGCGTTCAAACCCGGCCCAGGCGCCGGCGTCGTGCAGGGGCAGTGCCTGAGCTGTCATTCCTCCGCGTACGTCTCGACGCAGCCGGTGCTCACCAAAGCGCAGTGGACCGCCGAGGTGACGAAGATGAAAGCCGTCTACGGCGCGCCGATCCCCGACGACCAAGTCCCGACGATCGTCGACTACCTCACAACCCAGTACGGCAAGCCGTAGCAGGCCTTGGATGCCGCTCAGAGCTCGACGGTAACGCCGAGCTCGACGCGGCGCTCCGCCTGAATACTGAGATCGTCGGGGAGCGGCCGCGAGTTCCGTTGTAACGCGGCAAAGAGGTCGCGGCGCCAACCGACCATCCCGTGCGCAGCCGCCGCTTCGATCTTCGGGTCGGCGTAGAAGAACGAAGTATCGTCGCGGTCGAGGTGCAGATCGAACGCGTCGCACGACCGGAAGATCGGGTCGATGCGCGGCGCCTCCATGTATCCGAAGCGGGCGATGACGCGGATCAGCCGCAGGGAGAACCGCTCGACGGTGACCCGCTCCTCGTCGCTGAGGTACGGTTTGCCGGCGCGTGCGATGTTGAGCACGACGATTCGCTCCTCTTGGGCGCGCTCGCGAATCCAGCGGTGCCGGGCCAAGAACGGGACGCCGCGCGGATCGGGTGTGAGGAACACCATGGTGCCCTGGTCGCCGAAACCCGGCGGCAAACGTTCGAGCACGTCTTCGATCGGTATCTGCTGATTTGCGAGCGCCTTGGTCAGGCACCGCCGTCCCTCCAGCCAGGTGAGGCTCAGGACGACCAGCACGGCACTGATGCCGATCGGGATCCAGCCGCCGTCGAGGAACTTGTGGAGCGAGGCGGTGACGAGGCTGCCGTCGACGATAACGAACAGCGCGACCAGCACGAACGATAGCATCCTGTTCCAGCGCAGCACCTTGGTGATCACCACGTAGTACACCAGCGACGTGCAGAGCATCGTGCACGCGACGGCCAAGCCGTACGCCGACGCAAGCCGGTCGCTGGAACCAAAGCCAATGACGAGTATCGCGCAACCGATCGCGAGGAACAGGTTCACGGTCGGAACGAACACCTGCCCTTTGTGCCGGTCGGAGGTGTGCAGCACGCGCACTCGCGGTGCGAGGTTGAGCGCGATCGCCTGCTCGACGAGCGTGAACGTCCCCGAGATGAGGGCCTGAGAAGCGATCACCGTCGCGATCGTCGCCAAGACGACCATCGGGACGAGCGCCCAGCCCGGTGCGAGCGCATAAAACGGGTTGGCGAACGCGGCGGGATCGGCGACCAGCTTTGCACCCTGGCCGAAGTAGTTCAGCAGCAGCGCCGGAAAGACCAACATGTACCATCCCGTTATGATCGGACCGCGGCCGAAGTGCGACATGTCGGCATACAGCGCTTCGACGCCGGTCACGGCAAGCACGACCCCGCCCAAGATCGTGAAACCGGCGAGACCGTTCCGGGTGAGAAACGCGAATCCGTACCGCGGATCCAGCGCGCGCAGGACCTCCGGACTGTGGACGATCGCTAGAAGCCCGAGGACCGCGATGACGGCGAACCACACGAGCATGACCGGACCGAACAGCCTGCCGACACTCTCGGTGCCGCGCCGCTGCAACGCGAACAGCCCGACGATCACGCCTAGCGATATCGGCACGATATACGGTTGGAACTCGCTCGACACGACGCCGATCCCTTCGACCGCCGATATGATGGAAATCGCAGGGGTGATGATCCCGTCGCCGAGCAGCATCGACGCGCCGATCACGACGACGAGGGTCAGCCCCGCCGGGGCGATCATCTTGCCGAAGGCGGGCGGCGGCGACGCCAGCGCGAGCAGCGCGAGGATACCGCCTTCGCCGTCGTGGTCGACACGCATGATGAACGTCGCGTACTTGAGGCAGACGACGATGACGAGTGCCCAGAGCAGCAGCGAAAGGATCCCGAAGACGTCGCCGACGGCGCCTTTGGAGTTCGCCAGGCCCAGGCACACCTTGAACGTGTACAGCGGGCTGGTCCCGATGTCTCCGAACACGACACCCATGGCCGCGACGACGAGCGCAACGCGAGCCGGCCCACCACGCAGAGACATCACCTCAATCGTACCCCTCGCCCAGCACGCCCGCCAGCCGCCGATCGGCCGAACCTTTCGGCTCATGGCCTTTGGGGGACCGATTACCCGCAGAAGTGGCGGCCGGACCTAGCGCGGAGCCGGACTGCTAGGGTGCCGGAACCCAGGATCTTAGACGATGCATCAAGAGTAGGACCGGAGAGACACCCTCATCCGCGATCGCGTTGAGAATGGAGCGATTCTCCAAACCGGGAATCGCTTCGCGGACCATGGCGGGGAGCCGCTCCCGGCGGACAATCCTTCGCAGCCCAAGCGCAAGGTGCGCCAGTCGGTCGACATCGGCCAGCCGCCTTGGCGGGACGCCCTCGCGCGTCGGGGTGGAAAACCTGGCGGTCACGCTCGACGCCGTGCGCGAGGCCGGCGGCAAGGTCGTGATGGGGCCGGTCACCATCCCTACGGTCGGCGACCTAGCGTTCGTCGAGGATACGGAAGGCAACGTGGTCGGCGTGATGCAGTACGCCGGGAAGCCGTAAACCGGGATACCCTCATGGGGCTACTGCTGTTCGACGGCAATGAACGAGGCGACGACTCCGGCCTTTGCGGTGCCATGTGGTTTCGCTCGAAAAACGCTGCCGACAATGGCGGGGATCTGGCCGACGCCCTTCGGCCATTTCATCGTCAAGACGCCGTCGTAGTCGTATTCCCAGCCGGCGGTCGGTGTGTTCGGGCGGCCGGGACCGCTCATATGGATCGCCGTTTGTCCGGATGCGCTCACCTTGATCGTGCCGGTCAAATCGAGAACGTATCCGCCGCCCATATCAAAGGTACCGGTGATCTTGGTTGCCGACGGCGTGCTCAGCGTCATCGTGCCCTCGCCGAAAAGTAATGACAACGCCTTGGCCGCGGAGTTCGCATCGTCGTTAACGATCACATCGGGCCGATCGAGATAGCTTCGATACGTCCACTTTCCAGCGACCGCCCAGCCCGCAGGAGACACCAACTTTATCGGGAGGTAGCTGGAAACGTGCTGTACCGTCGGTCTCGTCTGGGCGTACGAGACGGCGCTCGACGAAGCGGTGAGCGCGACGCTGACCGCGAGGGCAGCGAAAATAGGTTGTCTCATTGATTCCCCCTTAACGATGGGCGTGCAGCGCTGCGCCGTGGTGCGGCCCATATTGCCTCTCGAACGCCCCATAAACACCCCTCGGACGCAGCGAGACGGCGCTCCCTGCTCCTCCCCAAGCCGTTCGGCTAGGCGATTTGCGTCCCTGCCCAGCTACGGCGAAACCGATCCCGGAATGACGCGCTCGGGCATGAACCGTTTTGCATGGTGCCAACGCTCTTTCCGACGCTTCCGACTTGAGATTATATCTACTCGCTTGGGACCTCGCTCGCGCGCGCCCACATACGAAACATCGGACCCAGCTCGGGATGTCGGAGCTGAAAGCCATAGTGACGACGCAGGGCCGAAACCAAAGCTCCCTTACGGCCAAGGATCTCGTCTCCGAGCGAAACGACGAGCGAATTCGGCCACGCTCTCGGTCGAATCTGCCGGATCGCTGCGAAGATTTCGTCGTCAAGCTCGGGATGTCGCGCAGCAAGGAGAACGGCGAGCGCCGCCGTCGACCGCGAAATGCCGGCAGTACAATGAACGACGAGACGTTCATCACCGTGCGCGGCTGTATCGAACTCGAGGAGCGTCTTGATCTGCACCATTGTCGGAGCAGCGTCGTCGGCGACATCGATAACGTCATCAAACCGCAGTGTAAGGACGGGCGCTCGCGTCGAATATAACTCGGGAGGAAACGCGCCGTTCCGGTCGAGGATCGAGATGATCCGGTCGGCGGATGACAGGGGAGCTTCGCGGAGCTCGTCCAGACCACAGACGTGGTGAATCGCAAGATCTGGTGGCATATTCTCTGTGAGGTTCTACCCTTGTACCGGCGGCCATCTCGGTTCGGCCAATAATCGGTCGTCGTAGAAGCGCTAACGCGCGTAACGCGGATCACGGAGAAGCCCCGATTTCGGATTGACCAAGCTGCTAGTTGCCGTTCAGTCTTTCGGCGTTCGTTGCCGTCAACGCCGGCGTCTCAGCGCGACGTCTGCTCGTTCCAGGCGTCGCCGGAGACGGGAATTCCCTCGAACGTGCCCTTGGCGTCGGCGACGCCTTCGTAGACGGGACCGCCGCGGAATTCTTGCGCGTCGATCCGGCTCGTCACGGTGAGCGTCGCGTCGAAGGACGGGATCTCCACCAGCAGCTCCATGAAATAGGTGTCGCCTTCCGGGCTCGTCCACGTCCGTCCGAACGGCGTGATGAACGAGTCGACGTAGTACGTCGTGCCGTCGGCCCGCTGCACGGTCGCGTGACTCGGCCCCCGCTGGTTCAGCGTCGGAGGCGGCGTCTTTCCGTCGGGTATGGTGAAATTGGAGATGCAGACGCCGTTGTTCAACTGCATGTCCTGGAGGATCCACTTCACGGAGTGGCCGTTTTGGGTGAACGCTCCGTACTCGTGGTCCATCCAGGTCACGCCCGTCACCGCGAAGCTCTCGCCCGCGAGGGTGACCGTACCCGACGCCTGGAGACGGGTCAGCGAGTAGTAGTAGTTGTTCGTCTGCAAGTGACCGCCGCTCGTGCCGGGCACGGGATTCACTCCCGTGCCGTTGACGATGAACGGCGGTCCCTGTTGCGAGAGCGTGAGGTCGAATTGCACCTCGGTCTGCGTCTGCTCGTCGGGGAAGCGCGCCTTCACCGCCATGTTCTTCATCGGATCGCCCCAGACGGCGTTCATCGTCACGTAGGAATACACCGCGCGCGCCGTGGCACCGGTCCCGCCGCCGCCGCTGATCGTCACCGTCGGCACCGACGTGAAGCCGAGGCCGCCGCTCACGAGCACGATCGTCTTGAGCGTTCCGTCGGAGCCCGGCTTCACGGCGAGCGCAAGAGCGAGCACACCGCCGCCGCCCGAGATCTCGACAGTCGGAGCCGACGTGTAGCCGCTGCCGGGATCGACGACCTCGATCGCCGAGAGCGCGTTGTTCGGATCGCCCAGCCGGACGGACCAGTCCTTGGTGGGATCGTGTTCGGCCCAGTTGTTGCCGTCGAACATCAGCGGCGGCAGGAACGGCGTCGTCCGCTGGAAGTGCCGGTTGTTGTCGACGTCGGTGAGCATCACTTGCGTGAACGCGAAGCCCCCCTGACCTTCGAATGACGCGGCGTTGATCTCGAAGCCGAACGTCCGCGCTCCGCAGCGGAGCGTCCCGATGTTCCACCACCATTCGGTCGGCGCCGTGCGGTGCAAGTAGTGATCGGCCGGAAGATCGATCACCGATCGGGACGGCGGAATCGGCACGGGCGGAGTGCCGCCGGGTGCGCTGCTTGGCGCGGTTTCCCGCACGGCTGCCGCAAGCGCGGCGGAGACGGACTCGGACAGAAAGCGAGACGCCATGAAACCCAACACCCCCATGCAGCGCGGACACGGTCGCTTCGGGAGCCTACGCCTGCTTCCTTCAGTCGCCATTCGCCCTTTGCAGCATCCGGCGGCGGACGCTTTCGGTCAGGGGACGAAGCAGCGGGCATGGACACGAACGCGTCGATTCCGCGGCGGTGGAGCGTCGAGGTTGACGGTATCCGGTGGCTGCCCCGGATGATCGACAAGGCGCGCATGCACCGCAGCGGCCGGCTCGGTGCATATTTGCTGGGACACTCGCCGGTCGATCGGGCATTGCTCGTGCGCTTGGGACTCACGACCGAGCAGTTCGCGGAGATCGTCGATCGCTCGCCGGACGACCAGGCGGTCCTCACCGCACTGCGCGCTCGCGGCTACGACCAAGAGCGCGTGCGGCGCTGGTCGGCGCGCTTTGCGGCCACGTACCGAATCTACATTCGGCTCTGGGACATCGACGAGGGCTACGTCCGGCCGAACGCGGTGCAGGCGATCGGGCTCGCTGCGTTTCGGCCGATCGAAGGCGCCGTGATGGATCTCGTGCGGCGCGTCCGGCGCGCGCCGTAGCGACTTCGCTGTGCCGCATTCCAAGGTTTTCCACTTGGGGCTCGACGAGGGCGCGCTTCGCGGGGCGAGGCTCGCCATCGTGCCGGGCGATCCGGCGCGGAGCGAGCCGATCGCAAAGCTCATGGACGATCCGACGTTTCTTAGCGCGAATCGCGAGTTCACCTCATGGCTCGGCAAACTCGGGGACGTTTCGGTCGTCGTTTGCTCGACCGGCATCGGCGGACCCTCGACGTCGATCGCGGTCGAGGAACTCGCACAGCTCGGCGTGCGCACGTTCCTGCGCGCGGGGACGACCGGTGCGATCCAACCGCACATCGGCGTCGGCGACCTCATCGTCACCAGCGGCGCCGTGCGCCTCGACGGGGCGAGCCATCACTTCGCGCCG
>OCZT010003383.1_pt1 | contig 16302 bp, 20 predicted proteins | sample 1539031 | NCBI WGS metagenome assembly OCZT01 (sample SAMEA3539308, study PRJEB22396) | soil metagenome | biome: tundra; feature: field; material: soil | place: USA | collected 2010-05 | depth 0.15 m | reverse complement strand
CAGTGGAAAGACCTTGGACCGGATGGACCGGCTAGGCAACGTGATGGAAATCGAGGTACCGCACATCCTTCGCCAGACCGATACCCTGGCCATGGGCTTTCGCCGGACTTCGGTCACCGCCGAAAGTCTGGGTGTGGCCGGTCTTCGCCTGGTGCACACCACCCAGGATCTCGCCGACCACGCGCAGGAGATCGCCCAGCGCGGAGATGCCCTGGTGGGCAAAGGAAACCGCTTGATGAACGGCATCGAACACTCGTGGCTCCTGGGCCGGTACATGGCTCCTGCGGACACCACCGTCAAAGACACGTCCAAGGCGCATTCGCGTTGAAATCCCTCCGCTCACTTCTCCTGCCCGTCATCGCAATGGGACAAGTATTGTCTTCCCAAGGAGACCCCCGCCCGCTCGGCGAGGTCGGTCGACCCCTCGCCATCGCGGGATCGCCCTTCGATGTCTGGGTGGCCTATCCACATGCGATGGTGGTCTTCTCGCGAATCGGTCCTGCGCGTCCGCATTGGTACGGCTCTCCCCAAGGCCTTCCCACGGAAGGTCTTGCGACCCTCTGCTACGATGAAAGCACGCAGAGCCTGTGGATCGGATCTGTTTCTGGCCGCTATTTCCGCTGGTCGCCGGGACTTGAAACCGCGCAAGAGGCAGCCCTTCCTGCGGCCGGCTGCGTCAACCGGACCAGTCGCCCCGTCGCGGTCTCTGATCTGCCCCCGCTTCTTCCCTCATCACCGGGATGGCTCCAGTCTGCGGGAGATCTGGTAGGTCCGGACGGATTGCACCAACACGTGCGCCTGGGCCTGATTCTGGACGGGCGGGACCTTTGGGTGGTCACCGATGCCAGAATTTGGACAGGACACTCCTCCACCGGGCGGATCGAGCCTGTGCCTTCGGGGCTCGCCGAATCCTGCACCCGTTCCGTCGTGCGCGACGCCCAAGGCCAGGCTTGGCTTTTGGGTTGCCTCGGCTCCATTTCTGTGATCGATGCCTCGGACCGCCCCCAAGCGAGCTTCCTCCCCGACGATTCTCGGTTCTACCAGCTCCGATCGTCGCGCCTGTTGGGACCCGCCAGCCAAGGGGGAATCTGGGTGTCTGTCCTGGACGGATTGATCCGCATGGATAACAGCGGACTCCAAGACAGTTGGATGGGCAGAAAAGCTCCCTTCGGTGGACGCACGGTGTCCTGTCTGGAGCTGAACGACACATTGTGGTGCGCAACAGAGAATTCCCTCGTTCGCAAATTCTCCTCGGAGAATTCCTTTCGCGCCGACCCACCACCTTGGGACGGGAAGGGTTCGGTCACCAAGCTCCTTGCCACTCCCGCAGGCCTTTTGGCCGCCACCGACCGGGGATTTTGGTTGAGAGGATCCAAAGGGTGGGAACGCCCAACGTTCCTTTCCGGACAATCGAGCGCCATCACCCAAGTCGCGACAGAATCTGTCCCGCCGTACCGCGTGGCCTGGACCGATGGACGCATCCTGAAAGTGGACACTTTGCCCGGTTACCCGGGCGCCACCGCGATCTGGATCCCAGACGCCCCCGTCACCGATCTTTCCTTCGATCTTTCAGGTCGGCTCCATCTGGCCCTGGGCGGAGCCTGGTCCATCTGGAACCCCGCCACGAGCGAGCACCGCGACTGGAAATCCGGCCTGGGGCTTTCCGGCAATGTGGATGTTCTGTCCGTGGGCACCGACCGCGTGCTGCTGGCCGGAGAGGGCGGAGCGGTCACGCTGCGTATCGCGCCCTACGCTCCGGTGGCGACCAGTCCCAAGTAGGTCCGGGCGATCCTGTTCCAGGAGAAATCGCGACCGGCGGCGCGGGCACACAGCGCCGACCATTCTGGCACGTTGCTGCGCAGTTGCAGGGCTTTGCGAAGGTTGCGCAGCAATGTGTCAGGAGCCAGGTCATCAAACAGAAACCCGTCTGCCACCGATTTGGGCCACGACACGATCCGGTCCGCTGCGGCGCCCACGCGGTGCGCCAAGGTCGGGGTGCCCAGGGTCATGGCGCGCGCGTAGAGCACGCCGCCGGGCTGATTCGCCACCGGAAGCAAAAGCAGGTCGGCAGCGGAAAGCACCTGCAGAAGTGTTCCGTCCTCTTTCTGGTATAGACGGATTCTGTCCGGGTGGTTTCCGGCCACTGCCTCCAAATGGCGATGCTCGTCGGTCCCGTAACCGCCCACCACTCCCACTCGCACGCCCATCTTCAAAAGGTCGGGCATGAGGGTCAGGACGTGGTCGATCCCCTTGCCCGGCAGGAAGGACGACGCGAAAACCAAAAAAGGCTCCTGCCCGCCCACCAATTCCTGTCGAACACCCGATTTCCAGGCGAAAAGGGCTGCCGGATCTTTGCCCAACCCGTCGGGAACCTTCCAGACGGAAGTGTCCACTCCGGGATTGACCGCAACCACCTTGTGCCCCAGGGATCGGAACAGTCCTTCCAAGCCATAGCCGTGACTGTCTTCCAAAAGCTCCTGCAAATATTGGAGGCTAGGAAGCGTCGCCTTGTGTGAACAAAGCAGTCCCGCCTTCAGAAGATTGAGTCGGCCCCAGAACTCCAAGCCTTCGGGTCGGATCCATTCGGGCCCAAGACCGATTTCTCCCGCCCACGAAAGGTCGCAGAGGCCTTGGAAAGCGGCATCCTGGAAGCTGAAAAGCAGAGTCGTGTTCCCGAACAAGGTCTTGAAGTGCTCGCTCGCGTAAAGGATCGCCAGGCCGGTCTGCCATTCGTGGGCATGGATCAGATCGGGGATCCAATCTTCGGCAGCGCAATCGACCAGCGCAGCAGCACAAAAAAGGGCAAACCGCAGGGCGTTGTCCGGATGGTCCCAGCCACCAGCGTTCAAATAGGGATGATCCCGCATCAGGATGGGGTGGGAGACCAACCGCACATTGGGCCAAGCCGGATGCCCGCCCAGGATTTCCGCCTCTTCCAGGCGCAGGAAGGAAACGCGGACGTTGGCCATACGTCCCCATTGGGGATCTTGGCAAGGTTGGTAGAGCGGCGCCGTCACGCGCACGTCGTGGCCCAGCAGGCGGTAGGCCTGGGCCAGTGCCTCTACATCTCGCCCCACAGGAGAACCAGACCCTTTTGTGTTCTGGGCTGGATGTTCAGGTGTGAGAAGGAGGATGCGCATGGTTTACGATACCGTCCATCGATTGTACCGCCGAGAAGGCGAACTCGACAAGTGGGTTTCAGCGCTTTATGCGCCAGAAAGCCGCTTGTTCCTTTCCCAGGTGAGAATAGGGTCGCACTTGCCCGGAAATTTGACCGTTACCGGATCCTGGCAACCGGTTGGGCCTCCCACCTTGGGGCAGGTCCCGCACACCTTTTGGAACCACTCGTCGGAGATCCCGACCGGAGCCATCTCGGAAGGAGCGGTGCTGGCACCCACTTGATCCAACTTCTTGATGATGCCTTTGATCACAGGAACCAGTGCCTGCATCTCCTGCGGACCGTATTGGCTGCCCACCATCTGAGCGTAAAGTTGCAATCCGCGGGCGACAAGATCCTTCTCTTCCGGAAGCAGTGACATAGAGATCAAAGTAGTGACCTGAATGGCGAAGGACCATCACTCCTACGTTTGACTGTCCATAATCCTGAAAACACCTTTCGAGGTGCTAGCATTTGGGTCGACATGGACCACCACCACGAACTTCCCCCCGACATTCCCACTTGCCTCCTGTTTGTGTACGGAACCTTGCGCAGCGGACAACCGCACTCGCCCAGGCTGGGCGGCGCGACGCTCCTAGGTTCCGCTACCACTTCCGGCGAACTGCGCAACTTCGGCGACTATCCCGGATTAGTAATGGGAGAAGGAACCGTGCACGGAGAATTGGTTCGGCTTCCCGAGGCGGCGCTTTCCCGCATCGACGACCTGGAAGGATTCGATCCCTCCGACCCTGATGGATCCCTTTTCCGCCGGGAACGGCGCGCCATCCAGCTAGAAGATGGAACCCAGATGGAAGGGTGGACCTACCTCTGGTGCCACGGCGGGGGAGCTCTCATCCCCTCCGGCGATTGGCTGGAATTTCTCCAGAGCACCCGGGCAGGACAACCTCCCGTTCCCTGGCTCTGATCAAGATCGAGCGTGCCCGGATCGAATCCATTGGATGATCGGTCGCCCCTGTGCGCCGAGCTTGTCCTTGCTTCCCACAACCTTGAAAAAGACGCTGCCTCCTGGTCCTTCGACCACGGCACCCAGTAAAGTCTGAAGAGACCCGTCGGCCGCTTTCGACCCATTCCCGCCCCGATAGTTTCCGGTCCATCGTCCAATGGCCCGCACCACGCCCTTTGCAGTATCCACTTCGATGGCGCTGTCCTGGATAAACTGCACCTGCTCTCTCCAGCGCTGAAAATTCGCTTGGATGCCTCCCCCTCCTCGGCCAAACGAGAACACCAGGATTTCCAATCCTCCTATCGTCCGCACCTGGGCGATGCGCGGATGTTCATGGGTCGGCGTCAGGATCCACCCCGCTGGAACACGCCAACCCAGACCGTGCACGCTTAGAGAATCCGAGGTCACCAACGCACCTGAATCCACACTGATTGGCTCCACCAACAGGGCACTGCGCTGAGCGGGTACCAATGGAGCTGTCTGGGTTTCCAAGGGAGATTGTCTCGGCTTGCACGCCACCAGCAGAACGACAACCACACATCCCCAGCTCGACCAAGATCTGATTTGGCTCTTCATACGAGAGAAGATCTACACATCTACCCCAAAATCCCCGGGCAACTCCGACCAGCCATGCTCTCGACCGGCGTTTAGGTTTGGTCCCCTGTGATCGCTCCACTGACCTCTCTCAACCACTGTCGGGTGATTCTCCCTTTTCGACCAACCGGGAGCCAGCGTCTAGTTCGGTTTTTGGCGTGCAGTCTATCTCGCCGCCTCCCTGTTCCTCGCGAGCAGGAAGTCTTGCGACTGGCCAAACAAGTGGACCCCAGCCTGCCTTCTGAATTTCCCCGTCGGCTGTTCCAACGCGCAGTGGAGCAATCCGCTCTTCTTCTCACTGGAGGATGGAATGGCTTGGACTTGAAGCCCCTTCAAGAACTAAGTGCCCCCTGGACCCAGAAAGGAACTCCCACCCTGTTTCTTTCCATGCACCACGGCAACTGGGAATGGATGGCTGGAATTCTCCACAACCTTCGCGGCGACTCGATCGGAGTGGCGCGCGCTGCCCACCATCCTATGGGCCAGCGCCTCCTCCAATTCATTCGGCATTTTCACAAAACCCCCGTCTACTACGACATGGATGGGTTCAAGGCTGCGCATCGGACGCTGGACCAGGGAGGGCTTGTGGCGTTTCTCCCCGATCAGCGTCCTCCCACCAAAGGCGAGTCTGGTGTTTGGCTGGGGCAACCCACTCAGGTCACTCCCCTACCCAGACGTTGGAGCCTCGGTCGAACTCCTGGTCTGTGGGTTGGGCACCTCACCCCGCAATCTCCCACCTCCTATCTCCTGGAAATTTTCCAGTACCCCCCCGAAGCCATAGAGGTCTGGGATCGGATTCTGGATTTTCATTTTATCCCCTGGGTCCGGCAATCACCAGACCTTCACTTCGGCTTCTTCCATAGGCGTTTGGTTCCACGTGAAACATTCTGATCCCCTCCCCTCCCCTCCACCCGAGGCAACGCCTAAACTTCGCCAATGGGAAGCATTCCTCCGCAAGGCGGCAGGCGCCCAAAACCTGGTGAGCGAGACCGATCTCCCCTACCTTTGGGAACGCCATATCCTGGATTCCATCGCCCCCCTTTTAGCGGCCGAGGCTTTAAGCTTGCCCAAAGGCGGTCTGTGGTTGGACATTGGATCCGGGGCTGGCTTGCCAGTAATTCCCTTGGCCATCTGTCTGCCTCATTGGAGCTTTGTGGCCATCGAGCCACGAACCCTTCGCGCACAGCACTTAGCCAATGCCCACAAAGAGCTGGGTCTATCCAACCTTCGAGTCCTTTGCTCCAAATCGGAGGCGCTGGTCAGCTTCCCCGACCTTCGGCAAAAGGCCACCGTGGTCTCCACTCGAGCGGTCGGCAAGATCCCAGAAGATGCTCGCCGGGCTCAGCCATTTTTACTCCCGCAAGGCACTTTCGTGACCTTCAAGCATCTGGAAACCGTGGCTTCGATTGACGGGTACCACCCCCTGTCGTATGTTCGATATCGTCTTCCGACAGTCGAAGAACCCAGATCCTTGGTGCTCGCTACCCTATCTTCCCAGGCACAGACATGACTCGTATCATCGCGATTTGCAACCAAAAGGGCGGCGTCGGAAAGACCACCACGGCCGTCAATCTTTCTGCGGCATTGTCCATGGCCGAGCGGCGCACCTTGCTGATCGACGCCGATCCCCAGGCCAACGCCACCCAAGGCGTTGGAGTCACCATGTCCGACGAGCCAACGCTTTATGAAGCTCTACTGGAAGACCAGCCCTGGACTCCGGAACTTGCCTCGAGCTTCATCCATAAGACCCAGCTTCCATTTCTGGACTTGGTTCCCGCCACCCACAATTTGGCCGGCGCAGAAATCGAACTGGTCAACATGGTTTCACGTGAAACACGCCTCCGCGCTTTCCTGGCTCTGATCGCTCAGCGCTACGATTTCATTCTCATCGACACGCCCCCCTCGCTCGGTCTGCTCACCTTGAATGTTCTGGTGGCAGCCAAGTCTGTACTCATTCCCATCCAATGCGAGTACTACGCCCTTCAAGGTCTAGCCGAGCTTTTAAACACCATCCGCTTGACACAACAATCCTTCAATCCCAACCTGCAGATCGAAGGCGCACTGCTCACCATGCATCAAGCCTCCACCGTGCTGTCCAAGCAGGTGGTGGAAGAAGTGCGGACATCCTTCAACGAGAGAGTCTTCCAATCCGTGATCCCCAGGGCCATCAAACTGGCTGAAGCTCCTTCCTTCGGGAAGCCCATCCTCCTCTACGACATCGCCACTCCCGGCGCCGTCGCCTATATGAAGCTGGCCCAGGAAGTCATGGGAATCGCTTCATGAACAAGCCTCGAGGATTGGGAAAAGGTTTGGGGGCCATCTTCCAGGAAAAGAATCTCGCGCACCGAGATGATCTCCCTGGTACGGCGCCTTCCGATGGCTCGAGGGTCGAACTCCTCTCCATCGCACAAATCCAACCCAACCCGTTCCAACCCCGCAAAGAGTTCAATCAAGCCGAGCTGGAAGAACTCGCCGATTCCATCCGCGAAAAGGGAATTTTCCAGCCCATCCTGGTGCGTCGCCAAGCGGGTGTGTATCAGATCATCGCCGGAGAACGCCGTTTTCGGGCAAGCCAATTGGCGGGCAAAGACACCATCCCCGCCTTGGTCCGCGAGCAAGTCACCGATCGCGACATGCGAGAGATTGCCCTGTTGGAGAACATCCAGCGGGTGCAGCTCAATGCGATCGAAGAAGCCCTGGCCTACCAGGAACTGCTCAATTCTTGCGGCTACACCCACGACCAACTCTCCCACCAATTGGGAAAGAGTCGGCCCTCCATCACCAACAGCCTCCGGCTTCTCAAGTTGGTGGACAGCATTCAACAACAGGTCTCCAGTGGCGCATTGTCCGCCGGCCACGCCAGAGTGTTGGCCGCCCTGGAGCCAGAACGCCAAACCGCCTTGGCCCACCGGGTTCTCGCCCAAGGCTGGAGCGTGCGGACCTTGGAAACAGAAGCAGGCCTAGCAGGAGCCAAGGCAAAATCTGTCAAGAAGGACAAGGCAAAAAAGCCTTCCACTGACAGCCCCAACCATCAAGCGTTCCTCCGCGATTTAGCCCACCGGCTAGGTACTCGGGTCCATCTGGAAACCCAGGCCTCAGGCAAAGGACAACTGCGATTGGACTTCCACTCCAAGGAAGACCTCAATCGCCTGGCCGACATTCTTCTTGGATTGAATCCGGCGGTATGAGCATCGAATTTCTCACCAGCGCGGAGTCGGAGCGTTGAAGGGCGAACGGATCCGGGTCCTTATCCTACGGGATCTGACCGGGGAATCCTGGCAGGTGGGAATCCCCTTGCGCCTGTTCCACTTCCTCGTGGCCGCCATGGTCATCTTGGTGATCCTGACTGGGGCCACAATCACATGGCTGGGAACCATTGCCATCAAGCTCCAGGCGGCGGAGATGGTCGCCAAGGAAAACCAGAAATTGCGCCAGCAGCTGGACCGGGTTGGTTTGCTGCAGCAGGAACTGCACCACATCGAGGAACGGGAGAAGGCTCTCAGCTCCCTCACTCAATCCTTCTTGGACGACCCCATCGTGCACGGCGCCGCTTCGGCGCAGTCCAAATCCTCCGACTTCTTCGACGAACAAAAGCGCGATGCTTTCCTCCAGGAAATCCGTTCCGACTTTCTGGCCAAGGAGGCCAAGCATCGGGCTGGCAATGACACCTTGCGCCTTCCACTGCTCCTAACCCCACTGCGCGACTGGGAAATGGCCATCGGGCCCAATTCCGAAGCTGGTCAAGGCAAGCGCAAGTTTTTGTCCGCGTCGGCGGCCACCATCCGCAGTCCGCTGGATGGAGTGGTCTCGGAAGCAGGATGGTCTTCCGCCACAGGACTGCACGCCACCCTCCTATTGCTGGATGGCTGGGTATGTGAACTTTCCGAGCTTGGGGAAGTCGACGTTCAGGCGGGAGATGTCATCCATCGGGGAGAACCGATCGGGAAGACGCAACGCGCTGGCGGTGAAAGTTCGTCGCATTTTGTCGTGTCACTTTCATTCCACGGTCTTGCCATCGATCCGTGGTTTGCTATGATGCGTTAGACCATGTCCGACAAATCTTCCAGCGGCAAGGGCTTTACCTTCGTCAACTCTGGAACCGTCGTTACCGGCGAGCTCCTCGTGGAAAACGACCTGTCGGTGGAAGGCTCCGTCAAAGGAACCATCCGCGCAACAGGAACTGTCTCCATCCATACCCAAGGGATCGTGGAGGGGGAGATCCATGCGGCGTCGGTCAAGATCGGCGGGAAGGTGAACGGAAACGTCACCGCCAACGACAGGGTCATCCTGGAAAACAAGGCCGTACTTGTGGGAGATCTTCGCACCCGCGAACTGATCATCCAGGAGGGCGCCGTTTTCCACGGAAAATGCGACATGCAGCCGGGGCAAGTCTCCGGTGGACGCGCCTGACCCCAAACGCAGCTGGATCGGACTCGGGAGCGAGGCGACCGGAACCATGGCCGCTTGCACCGTGCTCGGATGGTGGCTAATGCGTCACTTCGGCTCTCCCGTCCCCTTTGTGGTGGCCGCCCTTTCCGGGGTTGCTCTCGTAATGTGGCGAATGCTATCGTCAGCCCGATGACCCACCGCTCCGTCCACATCCTGTTCCTGTCGCTAGCGGTCCCCTCTCTCGGCTTTGCCGGATTCTGGATCCTGCACCTGATGCACCGTTGGGGCGCGCCCCAATGCCGGGCCCTCGTCTGGGCCACCGCCGCCGTGGGACTCCATGCCGTATTGGGATTGGGCCTTTGGAAACGGACATCCGGCCGATCAAGTCCAGGGGTAGCCAGTGGCCTTTCCGTCATCGCTGTGCGATTCCTGTCAGGCGCCGCACTTGTGGTGACGGGAATTGTCGCGAACCCCGGAATGGAAAAGGTTTTCGTCTCCACATGGACGGCAATGTTTCTTATTCTTTTTTCCTCCGAATCGATCTTCTTCGTCCAGGGAGTCCAGGAACTTTGAGCGGATCGGGCAATCTCTCGGAATTCATCATGCACCACATCGTGGACAGCCACGAGTGGCCCATCCTCCCCGGCGTGGAGATTCATCTCCCTTCCTTCCTCTCTTTGCATGAGCTGATGCTGGTGATTGGGGCGGTCTTCACCTTCCTGCTCGCGCGCACCGCTGCGAAACGGGTGGGACTCCTTCCCGCATCGCCGTTGGGCCACATCGTGGAAGTCCTCCTGCTGTACATCCGGGATGAAGTCGCGCGCCCCAACATTGGGAAGAAGGATGGCGACAAGTGGGTGCCGTACCTCGCAACCTTCTTTTTCTTCATCATGGTCCTAAACCTGATGGGACTGGTTCCAATCTTCGCAGGGGCCACTGCTAACATCTCCGTTACCCTCGGCCTCGCCCTGCTGGTCTTCGCGACCTTCAACATCGCGGGCATGGTTCACAACGGTCCTTTCCATTACGTGAAGAACTTGATTCCGTCGGGCGTGCCGCTGTGGGTTCTTCCCATCCTCGCGCCCATCGAAATCATCTCCATCTTCATCCGCGCCTTCTCCCTCACCATCCGTCTATTCGCCAACATGGCGGCGGGACACATCATGATCCTGGTCATCACAGGACTGATCACCATCCTCTCCCCCATGGTTTCGCATTCCCTCCAAAGCCTACTGGGCTCCGGATCGGATTCCGTCGCCGTCGCGCTGATGGCCCCACTTCCTTTGGCCTTCCTCCTCTTCGTCCTGGTCATCAAGGTGGGTGTCTGCATTCTTCAGGCCTTCGTCTTCACCTTCCTGAGCTCGCTGTACATCGGCGGCGCGCTCCACCAGGAACACTGAGCCCTTCCAATCCTCTTCCCAACCAAACAGGAGAACAAATGGACATCCAGAACATCGGGAACATCGGAGCAGGTTTCGCCGCCATCGGAGCGGGCCTCGCCGCCATCGGCGCCGGCCTGGGAATCGGTCGCGCCACGTCCTCGACGGTGGAAGCCATCGCCCGCCAGCCCGAGGTCAAAGACGACCTGCGCGCCAACCTGATTCTGGGCGCAGCCCTGATCGAAGGCGTGGCGCTCTTGGGTGCGGTCATCTGTCTCCTCGTCGTCCTGAAGTAGATCCATGACGGACGTCCAGACCAGCACGGCCGCCGAGGCGGGGGGCGGTATCGCCTCCCAGCTCATGGCCCCCAACCCAGGAGTCATCATCTGGGTCTGGGTGGTCTTCGTCGTCCTATTGGTGCTCCTGCATAAGTTCGCCTGGAAGCCCATCCTCGCTTCCGTCGCCGAACGCGAGCGAAAACTCAAGGAATCGCTGGCCAAAGCCGATGAGGTGGCCGCCATGGCAGCCTCTTCCGAGGCTGAGCAACAGCGGATCCTGGCCGAAACCCGTGCTGAAGCGACGCGGATCCTTTCCGAACAACGCGACTTCGCAGCGAAGTTCCGGACCCAGGCCGAGGCAGAAGCCAAGTCTTCCGCCGAGAGGATCGTGGAACAGGCCAAGACGGAAATCGACGCGGCGGCCCAACAAGCAGGCGAACGCCTGAAGCGCGACGCGGCGGAACTTTCCGTGGGTGTGGCCGAGCGCATCCTGCGCCACAAGCTCGAAGGCACCGAGTCCAAGGACTTCGCCGAACGGCTCGTCTCGGAGGTCGCGAAGAACTGATGTCGAAGGCGGCACCACGATATGCCAAGGCGCTGTTGGAGGCATTGACCGCCTCGAGCGAATTGGAGCGGACACTTCCTCTCCTTCGCGCTCTCGCGGCGTTGCCGACAGATGCAGCCGAACGACTCGGGGATCCGACAATTCCTGTCGCCAAGAGGACTCAAGCGTTGCGGGAAGCCTTAGGTTCTCCGTCCGATCAGTCCATCCTCGGTCGCCTCGTTCCGCTTCTTGCCCTTCGCCGCCGCTTGGGCGAGATCGATTCCATCGCCCGCTCCCTACTGGACCAATACGAAATCCGAACCGGAGTCGCCCGCGGAGTCGTCCGTTCCCGACAGCCACTTTCCGACGCCCAGGTGAAAACCCTGGAACGGACGCTTTCTGCCGCCGGCACCAGCGTGCAGCTGTCCCAGGAGAATGATCCGTCCATCCTGGGCGGCTTCCGAGTCCGCTTGGGGTCCACCATCCTGGATGCCACCGCCAACAACCAGCTGAACCAGGCCCGACGGGCCCTTCTTTCGGCTTAAGCGCCGTAAAGGAAACCATGATCGACACAGTTCGACCCGACGAGATCGCAACGCTCCTGCGCAAGCAGCTGGAAGGATTCGCTCCTTCCGCGGAAAGCTATGAGACGGGAATTGTCTTGAAGGTGGGCGACGGCATCGCACGCCTGCAGGGTCTCCCCACGGTGGAAGCCGGAGAGCTGGTCCAGTTCGAAGGAAAAGACGGCGTCTTTGGCCTGGTGCTGAACCTGGAAGAAGACAACGTGGGTGTGGTGCTTTTGGGCGACATCCAAGCCGTTCGCGAAGGCGACGTGGCGCGGCGCACCAAGGTGCAAGCCTCGGTCCCGGCTGGAAAGTCTCTCTTGGGACGCGTGGTCGATGCCCTGGGCAACCCCATTGATGGCGGACCAGCGATTGTGCCCGAGGCCCATCAGCGCATCGAGGTCAAGGCCCCTGGCATCATGGCTCGCAAGAACGTGCATGAGCCACTCCAGACCGGCATCAAAGTGATCGACGCCATGACGCCCATCGGTCGCGGCCAGCGCGAACTCATCATCGGCGATCGCGGCACGGGCAAGACCGCCCTCGCCCTGGACGCGATCATCAACCAGAAGGGCAAAGACGTCAAGTGCTTCTACGTGGCCGTAGGCCAGAAGCAGAGCACCGTCGCCCAGGTTGTGGAGAAGCTTCGCGCCGAAGGTGCCATGGAATACACCACCGTAATCGTGGCGGGCGCCGCGGCACCGGCTCCGCTCCAATATCTGGCACCCTACGTGGGTTGCGCCATGGCGGAATTCTTCCGCGACAACGGCGGCCACGCTTTGATCGTTTTTGATGACCTCACCAAGCAGGCCCAGGCATACCGACAGATGTCGTTGCTCTTGCGTCGGCCCCCGGGGCGCGAAGCCTTCCCCGGTGACGTGTTCTACGTCCACTCCCGTCTGCTCGAACGCGCCTGCAAACTTTCGGACAAGAACGGAGCGGGATCGCTGACCGCCCTGCCCATCATCGAGACGCAGGCCGGAGATGTTTCCGCCTACATCCCCACCAACGTCATCTCCATCACCGACGGACAGATCTTCCTGGAGTCGGGCATGTTCAACGCAGGTCTGCGACCGGCCATGAACGCGGGCATTTCGGTGTCCCGCGTGGGCGGCGACGCCCAGATCAAGGCCATGAAGCAGGTGGCCGGCACCTTGCGCCTGACCTTGGCGCAGTATCGTGAATTGGCCGCCTTCAGCCAATTCGCCTCGGATTTGGATCCAGCCACGCAGAAGCAGCTCGCGCGCGGCCAAAGAATCACGGAGCTTCTCAAACAACCTCAGTTCCAACCCCAGTCGGTGGGAACGCAGGTGGTCGTGATCTATGCTGGCACCAATGGATTCATCGACACCGTCCCCGTGTCGCAGATCAACCGCTGGGAAAAGGAATTCCTCGAATTCCTGGACGCCAAGCACGGAACCCTTGCCTCGGACATCGAATTCAAGAAGGCCTTGGATGACGGGCTCAAGGCGCGCATCGAAGGAGTGATCAAGGACTTCAACGCCGCTTTCCAGGCGTAAAGGGAGAACGCTCCGGTGCCGACCATCAAGGAGCTGACGAACAAGCTCAAGAACCTCCAGAACACGAAGAAGATCACCGCCGCCATGAAGATGGTGGCGGCGTCCAAGCTTCGCCGCGCCCAGGAGGCCATCGAGCGCACACGCCCCTACCGAGGCGAGCTCACGGCACTCCTGTCCGACCTGCAAGCTCGCGTCGCCGGGGAAGACCTTCCCCAAGACGTCTCACCGTGGTTGAATCCGCGTCCCGTCAAACACCTCTCCGTGGTGGTGTTCACATCCGACAAAGGACTTTGCGGCGCTTTCAACAACGGCCTGATCCGGACCTTCGAGCGCGTTGTCGGAATCCGTCCTATGGACGCGGTCACGGAATCCCGCCTGGGCTTCTCCGAACTCCACGGACGCATCGCCTCCGAAATGCCGTTCACCGCGCACTTCGCAGGCAGGCGCGGTTGGGATGCCTTCCGGTCTAAGTTGCCAGAAGCCTCGCTGGGGCAGTGGTTTTCGGAAGCCGTCGCGAAGCCGTCACTTACAAATGCCCGCCCTATCGCTGATCAGCTCATCCAGGACTATCTGGATGGAAAGACCGACGAGCTATGGGTTGTGAACAACAGCTTCCAATCGGCCCTCACCCAGACACCGCAGGCCATGCGCCTTTTCCCGGCGTCACACTCCGGAAGTGGGCGGTTCTCCGCGACTCCGGTATTGTTTGATCCTCCTCCTGCCGAACTTCTGTCCAAGCTGATCCCGCAATCCATCCGTTTCCTGGTGCTCAACGCGCTCTTGGAAAACGCGGCTGGCGAACAGGGCGCGCGCATGACCGCGATGGACAACGCGACGCGCAATGGACAGGAAATGATTGACAAGTATTCCCTCCAGAAGAACCGGGCACGCCAGGCCCAGATCACCACCGAGCTGGTCGAGATCATCGCCGGCGCCGAATCCATCCGATAGGAATCGACATCCCATGAGCACCACAACCGCCAAGGGCAAGATCATCCAGGTTCTGGGTCCCGTCGTGGACGTGGCCTTCGAGGACGGGAGCCTTCCTCCCATCCTCCAGGCACTCGTGACCACCAACCCGTCCATTTCCGACCTGCCCGACAACCTGGTCCTGGAAGTGGCTCTGCACCTAGGCGACAACGTGGTGCGCACCATCGCCATGGACTCCTCGGACGGACTCTCGCGTGGACTGGAAGTCCGCGATACGGGCAGGTTCATCCAGGCTCCGGTAGGCGACAAGACCCTTGGCCGCGTCATCAACGTGATCGGTGAACCCATCGACGGGAAGGGCCCCATCGGTGCGGAAACATCGCTTCCCATCCATCGCAAGCCTCCGGCGTTCGATCGCCTCAGCACCCAGGCCGAAGTCCTGGAAACCGGCATCAAGGTGGTGGATCTTTTGGCCCCCTACGCCAAGGGCGGCAAGGTGGGTCTGTTCGGAGGCGCGGGCGTGGGCAAGACCGTGCTCATCCAAGAATTGATCAACAACATCGCGAAGTACCACGGCGGCTACTCTGTGTTCGCTGGTGTGGGCGAACGAACGCGCGAAGGCACAGCCCTCTACGGCGAAATGGAAGAAGCCGGAGTTTTGGGAAAGACAGCTCTTGTCTACGGCCAGATGAACGAGCCCCCGGGTGCGCGCGCTCGCGTGGCTCTCACTGCCCTCACGGTTGCCGAGTACTTCCGCGACGTGCAGAACCAGGACGTGCTCCTGTTCATCGACAACATCTTCCGGTTCACGCAGGCAGGTTCGGAAGTGTCAGCGCTGCTCGGACGAATTCCGTCCGCCGTGGGATACCAGCCCACGCTGGGTACGGAGATGGGTGAACTCCAGGAGCGCATCACTTCCACTAAGAACGGCTCTGTGACCTCCATCCAAGCCATCTACGTGCCTGCAGACGACTACACGGACCCGGCTCCGGCCACCGCCTTCTCCCACCTTGACGCGACCACGAATCTTTCTCGACAGATTTCGGAACTGGGAATCTATCCCGCGGTGGATCCCCTGGACTCCCGCTCGCGCCTCTTGGCTGTGGATGTCGTGGGCCAGGAACACTACGACGTGGCCCGCGGCGTACAGAGACTGCTCCAGCGCTACAAGGAACTGCAGGACATCATCGCGATCCTGGGCATGGATGAACTTTCCGAAGAGGATCGTCTCACCGTGTACCGCGCTCGCAAGGTGCAGCGCTTCCTTTCGCAGCCCTTCCATGTCGCGGAACAGTTCACCGGCATGCAAGGCAAATACGTGAAGCTCGCCGACACCGTTCGCTCTTTCAAGGAGATTCTCGAAGGCAAGCACGATGACCTTCCCGAGCAAGCTTTCCTTTTCGTTGGAACCATCGAGGAAGCCGTGGAGAAGGGCAAGGAGCTGAAGTCCAAGTGAGCCTGCTCACCACCCTACCCACCACGATCGTGGATCCGGAAAAGATCGCCTGGAAGGGTGAAGCCACCCAGGTTGTGTTCGGAATTTCCGATGGTTTGGTGGGAATTCTCCCAGGACACGCGGACGCCGTCTTTGCTCTTGCCCCGGAAATTGCGCACATCACGACAGTCGACGGCACGGAAAAGAAGCTGTTTCTCTCCGGTGGAGTAGCCAGAGTGTCCAAAGGCGAATTGACCATTGTCGCCGATTCCGCCGAATCTCCTGAACAAATTGATATCCAGCGCGCAGAAAAAGCTAAGGAACGTGCCGAGCATCGGTTAAGCCAAGCCCATCGCGAGATTGATTACGAACGGGCTAGATTCGCTTTGATGAGATCCTTGCACCGCCTCGAAATCGCCAAGTAAATTTCTCTCATTCTGAGAACTCAAAAAGCCCTCGCTCGCGGCGGGCCTTTTTCTGTCGTTTGAAGGTGGTACTGTGGATAACCACCCAAAATTTCATAAAAACTGTGGATAAACCTCCGAAAAC
>OCZT010003382.1_pt1 | contig 16302 bp, 10 predicted proteins | sample 1539031 | NCBI WGS metagenome assembly OCZT01 (sample SAMEA3539308, study PRJEB22396) | soil metagenome | biome: tundra; feature: field; material: soil | place: USA | collected 2010-05 | depth 0.15 m | reverse complement strand
GCACGGGGCCCTCCGCCACCGACGCGGCACAGTTCGTCCGCGACGCCTACGCCCGTGGAGAGACCGACGAGTTCATCAAGCCCGCCGTGATCGTGCGGAGCGACGGCGCGGCACCGGGCCTCGAGGGCCGGCCACTGGCGCCGATGCGCGACGGCGACGCCCTGATCTGCTGGAACTACCGCTCCGACCGCATGCGGCAGATCGTGCGCGCCATCGCGATCGACGGGTTCGATGGGTTCCCCGTGGGCCGCCGTCCGGCGCTCCACGTGGCCACGATGACGCAATACGACGCGACGTTCGGCCTCCCCGTCGCGTTCGAGCCGTTCTCGATGGCGCGGATCGTCGCCGAGGTGCTCTGCGATGCCGGCCTGACGACCCTGCGCACGGCGGAAACGGAGAAGTACCCGCACGTGACCTACTTCTTCAACGGCGGGGTCGAGAAGCCGTACCGTGGCGAGGAGCGGATCCTCGTGCCCAGCCAGAAAGTCGCCACCTATGACCTGATGCCGGAAATGAGCGCGGCGGGTATTACCGATGTGCTCTGCAAGAACGTCGAGGCGCGCGCGCACGACTTCACCCTCGTCAACTACGCCAACGGCGACATGGTGGGACACAGCGGCAACCTCGCCGCGACCATCAAGGCGTGTGAAGTCGTGGACCGGTGCCTCGAGCGCGTGATCGCGAGCGCCGGAGCGACCGGAACGCGACTGCTCATCACGGCCGACCACGGGAACTGCGAAATGATGATCGATCCAAGCACCGGCGGGCCGCACACGGCCCACACGACCAACCCCGTCCCGTTCGTGATCGTGGGCGACGACTCGCCGTTGCGCAGCGGTGGCGCGCTTCGCGACGTGGGCCCCACCGCGCTCGCGATGCTCGGCGTCGAGACACCGCCTGAAATGACCGGCCGCGACCTGCGGGTTGCAGAGGCGGCCCGGTGAAGCGGCCCTTCCGTGCGCCCGCCCTCGCGGTCCTGCTCTCGTGCGGCTCCGCGCTCGCCGCCCAGACCGTCGGTTCGGTTCCGGACAAGAGCCCGTACCTCGACCTGCACGACGGCATGCGCTTCGGCCTCGTGGCAGGGTGGCTCGCCACGGGCACCGACGCGGTCGGCGTCGGCCCGAAAAGCGCACCGATGCTCGGCTTCCGCTACGACGTCGCCGTCGGCGGCCCGGTGTACCTCACCGGCTCACTGTTCGGCCTCAGCACCACGCGCAGCGTGCTCGACTACACCAAGAGCGCCGCGGCCCGCAATATCGGGACGCAGAGCACGGAACTCGTGAACGCAAACGTCGCGATCGCGATGTCGCTCACCGGCCGTCGCACCTGGCGACACCTTCAGCCGCTCGTGAACCTCGGCGTCGGTGTCGTGAGCGCTCCCGGTGACAAGGCGGACGTCTCCGGCTTCAAGCTTGGTACGATGCTCTCGTTCTCGTACGGGTTCGGCGTGCGCTACGCGACGGGCCGCAATTCCGAGCTTCGGTTCGACCTGAACCAGTACTGGTGGCAGCTCAAGTACCCGGACCTGTACCGTTCCACGCAGGGTGGCCCTGTCGCGATCAAGCCGACCGGCGGACTCAGTTCGTACACGGCGAACACCGCCCTGACGATCGCCTGGTCGCTCAGGAGCTTTCGCTGAGCGGGAGCCGATGGTGCATTCCGCATCGCTCACCCGGCGGGTCACGTTCAGCGCCACGCACCGGTATCGGCGCCCGGAGTGGGACGACGCGCGGAACGAAGAAGTGTTCGGCCCGTGCGCGGGGCGCGAGTATCACGGCCACACCTATACCTGTGACGTGACCGTCAGCGGTCCGCTGGACAAGATGACGGGGATGGTAGTGAATCTCGGCACGCTCGATCGCGCGCTCCGGCGCGAGGTCGTCGATCGGCTGGACCATCGCTGCCTCAACACGGACGTCGCCGAGTTTGCCGAAGAGGGACAGATCCCCACCGGAGAGAATCTCGCACGGCTCATCGCGCGCAACGTGCAGGCTGCGCTCGGACCGCGTGTGGTGGTCTCGCAGGTCACGGTGGCCGAGGATGCGACGTTGAGCGCGACCTGGCGCCCGGCGGGATGAGTCACTCCGCGCACTGCACCGGAGCGATCATCGCCGGCGGTCGCGCCACGCGGTTCGGCGGCGTGGCCAAGGGCCTCGAACGCGTCGGTGGCGTGCGCATGATCGACCGCGTGGCTGCCGCACTCGGCGACTCGTGCGACGACCTGGTCATCGTCGCGAACGACGCCGCGGCGAACCGGTGGATTCCGGGCGTGCGCGTCGTGACCGATATCCGACCCGGCACGGGAGCGCTCGGCGGCTTGCACGCGGCGCTCGTGAACTCGCGCGAGGCCGTCCTCGTGCTTGCGTGGGATTCGCCGTTCGTGCCCGGCGGCTTGCTGCGCGCGCTCCGCAGCGCGGGCGAGGCGGCCGGCGCCGACGCCGCCCTGCCGGTCAGCAACGCTCCGCTGGGATTCGAGCCGCTGTGCGCATGGTATCGGACGTCGTGCCGTGCCGCGGTCGAGCACCACCTCGATAGCGGCGACCTGCGCGCGGGCGGATGGCAAGACGACATCGCATCGGTTCGAGTGGACGTCTCGCCGTGGGGCGATCCCGATGAGATCTTCTTCAACGTGAATACTCCGGCGGACCTCGCGATGGCCGACGCCACGGCACGGCGGACGACATGAGCGAAAGCGCGCCGCTCGAGGTCGCCGACGCCGTCGCGCGGATTCTCGCCGAGGTGCGCGCGCTGTCGACGGTGAAACGCCCGCTGCTCGACGCATACAACAGCGTCCTCGCTTCCGACGCCGTTGCACCGGTGACGCTGCCGCCGTGGGACAACTCCGCGATGGACGGCTACGCGTGTCGCGCGGCAGACATCGCCCGTATCCCCGTGACGCTTCGCGTCGTCGAGACCGTCGCGGCCGGCCGGTTCCCGACCCGGGCGCTTGGCGCGGGCGAAGCCACTCGCATCATGACCGGTGCGCCGGTGCCCGCCAGGGCCGACACGGTGGTGCGGGTGGAGGACACCGACGCCGGCCTCTCGAGCGTCGAAATTCGCAATGGCCGCGATGCGGGCAGGAACGTGCGGCCGCGCGGCGAGGACATCGTCGCGGGGCGCGTCGCGATCGCGGCCGGAACACCAATCGGCGCGGCGCAGATCGGGGTGCTGGCGTCGCTGGGATTCGCGGAGGTCGAGGTGGTCCGCGCCCCGCGCGTGGCGATCCTCACGTCGGGCGACGAGCTCGTCGAGCTCGACCGGTTCGACGAAGTGCGCGCCGGCCGGAAGATCGTCTCGTCCAACGGCTACACCCTGCGGGCGCTCGTACGTGCGGCCGGCGGCGAGCCCCAGTACCTCGGGATCGCGAGCGACACGCCCGCGTCGCTGCGCGCGCTGGTGGAGCGTGCCCGGGCGTGCGACATGATCATCACGTCGGCGGGGATTTCGGTGGGCGAGCACGACTACATGCGCGGCGTGCTCCGCGATATGGGCGCGGAGATGAAGTTCTGGCGCGTGCGGATGCGACCGGGCGCGCCGCTCGGCTTCGGCCTGCTCGGCGGCAAGCCGTGGATCGGGTTGCCCGGCAACCCGGTCTCGACGATGGTGACCTTCGAGTTGTTCGCGCGCCCCGCGATCCAGAAGTTGCGGGGCCAGTCGAAGCTCTTCCGGCGTCCCGTGCCGGTCGTGCTCGAACAGCAGGTCACCACCACCGCCGCGCTCACGCACTTTCTTCGCGCGGTCGTCACGGTGCGCGACGGTCGCGCGACGGCGCGCCTGACGGGCCCGCAGAGTTCCGGCATCCTCACCTCGATGTCGGACGCGAACGCCCTGCTCGTCGTCCCGGCCGACCGGCGGAACGTCGACGCCGGCGAAACGCTCAACGCGATACTTATCGGTGACGACGCGGAGCGCGCGAGTGACTTTGCCCTCTGATCTCGCGCCGGAACTGCAGGCGCTCGACCGGCGATTCGTCCTCGCGCGCGTCAGCGTGGCTGTCGCCGGTGACGCAGTCGCGCTCGAGACTCCTCGCAGCGCCGACGAACTCATCAGCGAAGACGACTTTGAGCGCGACGAGCGCCTGCCCTACTGGGCGGACCTCTGGCCGTCGTCCACCGCGCTCGCGAGCGTCGTGTCGGAACTCGACGGCGCCGGCAAGCGAGCGCTCGAACTCGGGTGCGGCCTGGGACTGGTCACCATCGGCGCGCTCCGCGCGGGCTTCGACGTGCTGGCGACCGATTACTACGAAGACGCCCTGCTATTCGCCCGACGGAACGGGTTGAGCGCGACTGGCCGTGAGCCGCGCACGCGGCACGTGGACTGGCGCGACTTTCCGGGCGACCTGGGACGGTTCGACCTCGTACTGGCGTCCGACGTGCTGTACGAGCGCGAGTACGCGACGCTCGTCGCCGACGCCATCGTGGCGACGCTCGCGCCGGGCGGCGTGGCCCTCATCGCGGACCCCGGGCGCGTGGCGCTCCTCTCCTTCGTGACGGCGTGCGAACAGCGTGGCTGCACCGTCGGAATCCGCGCGCGGGTGCCGTGGACGGACGGCACGGCCAAGCAGACGATAACGATCCACGAGGTCAGGTCGTCAGGATAGGGATGAACCCGTTCTTCAGCGGACCGCAAATCGTCTCTCTGATCGTCGCGCTGGCGGTGCTTGGCCTCGCGGTCGCCGGCATCGTGTGGGTGGGGCGCGTGATTCGCGGCGAGCTTGGATCATCCGGGACTCGCGTGGCCGATCCGAACAAGCCGGTGGCGCCCAGGCACGTTCCTCCGGCGATGATGAAGAAGGAGCCGATTGTACACGGGCAGGCAGCGCCCGCAGTGCCGGTCGCAGCGGTCGCAGCGGTCGTCCCGGTCGCGCCAGCGGCCCCGGCTCTCCCCGCGGATGTCCCGCCGGCGATGCGCGCGCTCCTTGACGCCGAGAAGCCGCGATTCTGGTGCCCTATGTGCGGAACGGAGCTTCAGCTGCCGACCTTTCCACCGCTGGTGTCGAGATGCTCCAGCTGCGGAAAGAAGTCGGCCATTCGAGCGGAGGAAGGCGGGCGCTACGTGGTAATCGTGTCGCCTCCACCGACGCTGTCCTGACTGCCGTGGTGAAACGAGAGTGAGGCTTGGGGTGGTGAGGCTTGGGGTGGCGAGACTCGGCCTCCCGCGTTCATGCCCTGCTCTAACGACGTGTCGTTCCCTTCTCCCGAAGCGCCAGACCGCGCACCGCCCCCTCGATCATCCGGTTCACCGCCGCCAGCGACAATCCTCCCTCATCCGTCGCCGGTATCGTCGCGAAACCAAGCGCCGATGCCTTGGGATAGCGCGCGAAGATCTGCTCGAACAGCGCCGCCAACTCCGCGCTCGTCGGCCCGCCCGGCACCTTGTTCACGTGCCCCATCACCTCGCGCGGATCGAGCACGTCCATGTCCACGTGGACGTAGATCTTGTCCACGTTCCGATTCAGGCGGTCGAGCTGCGCGAACACCGCGGGTGACATCGCGCGCAGGTCGTCCACGCTGAGCTGCTCGATCTGCGACGCGTCGAGCAGCTGCTGCTCGAGCGGATCGGTGAGCCGCACGCCGCCCATCACGATGTTGCGGTCGGAGAGCGGCGGATCGAGCCCGGCATCCATCCGCATCCTCTGCAGCGCGCGCCCGGTCGCCACCGCGACGGGCATCCCGCCGAGCGAGCCGCTTCTGCTGGTCTCCGGTGTATTGAAGTCCGGATGCGCGTCGAGCCAGAGCATGCCGATCCGGATCGCATCGCGCGTGGCGCCCGAGTGCTGCAGCCCCGCCACGAGCCCGGGCATCGAAGGACATGTCGCGAGCAACCCCACGGTGAACCAACCGTTGCGCTCGTTCTGCGACACGATGCCCGAGAAGTGGCCGAGCGCCATCCCGAGCCGCTTCCACCCGCCGTACTCGGTGTTCTCGTCCGACGTGAGCGCGACCGAATCGACCCGCACGGTCGCTCCCATCTTCGAGAGGATCGCCTGAATCCCGCCCTCCGCCATGGTGGCCGGACCCTTCGACTGGCCGTCGGGCAGGAACGACTGCTTCACCAGCGCGACGCGAAGGTGGCCGTCGGGTGACCTGTATTTCTGCTGCGCGCCGAGGACGAGCGGAACGACGAAGGCAATCGCGACGAATCTCAGGAGTGACATCGGGAAGCCCTCGGTTTGTTATGCGAGAGTACTGCGACTCGCGAGGTGCAACGGAACCAACAGCGAAAAGCGACGGGTGAGGAGGCGCGACATGCGAGGGGCGACGGGACCATACGGCGAAGTGCGACGGGTGAGGAGGCGCGACCTGCGAGGGGCGACGGGACCTACGGCGAAGTGCGACGGGTGAGGAGGCGCGACCTGCGAGGGGCGACGAGAGCCACACCGTCGCTCTTCGCGGTAGGTTCCGTCGCTCCTCGCTGTAGGTTCCCCTCACCCGTCGCTCTTCGCTGTTGGTTCCGTCGCTCCTCGCTGTAGGTTCCCCTCACCCGTCGCTCTTCGCCGTATGGTTCCGTCGCCCCTCGCCGCTCTACCTGACCGAAACCTGCCCCGGCTCCACTCTCACCACTCTGAGCACCTGCACCATCTTCACCCCTCCCACGTCGAGCACCACGCGGTAGTCTCCCGTCTCGGCCTCCGCGTTCCCGCGGCCGCCGAATCCGCCACCTCCGCCACCGCCCCGTCCGCCTCGCCCGCCGCCAGCCGCCACGGCCACCGTCGGCGCTCCGCTCGAATCCGGGGCCGCCTGCGATTCCGATGGCCGCGTCGGCGAACCCGCCCCGAGGCCGCGCCCGCCACCGCCGCCACCGGCGCGCCCGCTGAGATCCGGCCCGCCCACCATGAAGTTCCACGTCACGTGATTGATCCCGGCGTTCTGCGTGCCTGTAAGCCTCGCGACCGTGTCGCCGGCGGCGTTCACCACCAGCACGCGCACCGGCGTCGTCACCGCCGACGCCAGGCGATAATGGATCTCCGCGCCGCTCGGCCCGCCGTCACCCTTCCACGGCCGCTGCGCGCGCGGCTCCGACCCCTGCGGCATCTGCGCGTAGGTGAACGCGACCGTCGGCGCGAACAGGTAGGCATTGGCCGAGAGCACGCTCGCTTTCATTTGCTGCAGCGGTGCGACATCGAGGATCTGGACGCCCCGTCCGTGCGTGCCCGCGATGAGCTCGTGGTCGCGCGGATGGATCTGCAGGTCGTAGACCGGAACGGTCGGCAGGTTCTCGGCCAGCTGGAACCAGCTGCCGCCCTTGTCGAGCGAGGCGAACACGCCGATCTCGGTGCCGCAATAGAGCAAGCTCGGATTCACCAGGTCTTCGCGTATCACGTAGACCGACCCCGGCCGCGTCGTCGGGAGGTTCGACGCGATCGAGCGCCACGTCTTCCCGAAGTCGCTCGACACATACAGATACGGCTTGAAGTCGTTCTCGCGATGGTTGTCGAGTGCGACGAAAATCGTCGCGGAATCCGCGTGCGACGGTTCGATGCTGCTCACGTGGATGACGGCCGGCGCACCGGGGAAATGCCCGCCGATGTTCTCCCACGATCCGCCGTCGTTGCGGGTCATCTCCACCTTGCCGTCGTCCGTGCCGGCGAACAGCAGGCCGGCGCGGATGGTCGACTCGTTGATCACGACGATCGTCGCGTTCTCCTCGGCGCCGGTCGCGTCGCGCGTGATGCCGCCCGATGCGTCGGCTGCCGCGTTGCCGTTCTCGTCGAACCCGCTCGCCATGCGGATCCAGTCCTTGTTGTCGCCCGAGAAGTCCGGTGAGATCGCGTACGGCGCGTCGCCCTTTTTCACCGACTTGAAGACCTTGTCGGCCCCGCTGTACAAGACGTTGGGATCATGCTTGGAGAGAATGAACGGCGTGTTCCAGTTCCAGCGCGTCGCGACGTTCGGATCGGACATCTCCTTCTTCATCCGCGCGCGGATGTCGGCGATCTGCTTCTCCTGCTCAGCGGTCAACGGCGTACTGCCGTCTCCTCGGATTTGCTGGATCTGCCCTCCGAACGTGTTCACCGTGACCGTGCGCGCCTTGATGTTCGTGGTGGTGCCCGTCGCGAGGTTCTTCCGGGCCATGTTGCCGCCCTGCGACTCGTAGTAGACGATGTTCGGGTCGTTCGGGTCCTGCGCCGTCTGCAGGCCGTCGGCCGCGAACAGCGCGAACCAGTCGGTCATCTGGAGCTGGCCGTTCCGGCGCCTGCTCCAGCCGCACGACGAGCCGTTGTCCTGCAGGCCGCCGCACACGCGGTACGGCACCTGGAAGTCGTAGCTCACGCCGTAGAACTGGCCCATCGCCATGTTGTTCAGCGCGTCGTAGTTGCCGCCGCGATCCCACGTCTGGAAGATCCCCGCGTCGCCGACGATGACGAAGTGCTCCGGGTCGTTGGGATCGATCCACATCCCGTGATAGTCCTCGTGCTGCCCGAGCATGCCGAGGCGCCATGAGTGGCCGCCGTCATCGGAGAACTGCATGTCCACCGCGAGACGGTAGATGCGGTCCGGATTCTTGGGGTCCACGCGGATCTGCGAGAAGTAGAACGGGCGGTTGTCGATGGTGCTCATCCACTTCCACGTCTTGCCCGCGTCGCTCGAGCGGTACAGCCCGCTCAGCAGGCGCTGCGGCTTCTTGCCGCGGACGGAGTCGGCCTCGACCATGACGTACACGATGTTCGGATTGCTGCGGGCGACCTGGATGTTCATCCGCCCCTTCGGCGTCTCCGGAAATCCGCCGCCCTTGATCTCGCGCCAGCTGGAGCCGCCGTCGGTCGTCTTCCAGAGCGCCGACCCGGGCCCGCCGCTCTTGAGGAACGCGGGCTTGCGCACCCGCTCCCAGCTTGCCGCGTACAGCGTGTTGGGATCGCGCGGATCCATCACGACGTCCACGAACCCCGCCTTGTCGCTGATGAACTTGCTCATCGTCCACGTCTTGCCGCCGTCCACGGTCTTGTACAGGCCGCGTTCGGGATTCGACGCCCACTGCGCGCCGAGCGCGGCCACGTACACGATGTTCGGGTTGGTGGGGTGCACGACGATGCGGCCGATATGCTGCGTCTTCTCGAGGCCCATCGACTGCCATGTCGTGCCGCCGTCCACCGACTTGTACACGCCGAATCCCGGCGTGACGCTGTTCCTGGAATTCTGCTCTCCGGTCCCCGCCCAAATAGTCTTCGGATCGCTAGCCGCGAGCGCGATGTCGCCCATCGACGCGATGGGGGCGTGGTCCCACAGCGGCACCCAGGTCGTGCCCGCGTTCGAGGTCTTCCAGATGCCGCCCGCGGCGCCGGAGACGTAGAACACCTTGGGGTTGCGCGGATCGCCTTCGACGTCGGTGCTCCGGCCGGCCATGTTCACGGGGCCGATCGAGCGCCACTTGAGCGACGCGAGGGTGGCCGAATCGGGGGTTTGCGCGGAGACAGCCGTCGCAAAACCGAGGAGGAGCGTTGGAAGCGCTCGGGAGAAAGACACGTGAGCACGCATCTGGGTGGGGGCTGGAGTTGATTCCTGGATCACGTTCGAGGCCGCAATCGAATCACGCAGAACCGAACACGCTCGTTGAAATACGTCAGGAAGATGACGATGCGTTTCGGCCGTGGGAAGAACCCAGCAGCAGGTTCGCGGAAACCGCCGAGCGGGAAGAACCGAACAGCAGAACCGCGGAAACCGCCGGATGGACCGCCGGATGTTCGCGGATGAACTTTGGGGGAACCACAACAGCGCAGTTGTGGTTCCCCCAGAGAATGATCCGCGGTCATTCGGACGTTAATCCGCGAAGATCCGCGATTCAGCAGTTGTCTTGTCTCCTATAGGAACTACCCGAGCACTCACTTCACCCGCGCGCGCTCCAGGTGCGTGATCGTGCCGTCCACGACGCCCATGTAGACCACGCCGCCCGGACCGAAGCCCGCGATGATGCGGCCCGGCGGAACCAGGACGCGATCCTTCAGCTCGCCCTTGTTGCTGATCACGTCGTAAACCGCGCCGCCGTTCACCATCTTGCTCGTGCGGATCCAGAGATTCCCGTCCGCGTCGCCACGCGCGGATCCCTGGCGGAAGACCGGCCGGTAGTCCGGCATCTCGCTGAGCGTCACGAAGTTGATCGGCGGCATCGAGATGTTCATGCCCCGGCCGCCTCCGCCCGGCCCACTCATGGTGATCTGCATGCCGCCGCCCTCCGCTTGCGGGCGCTGGCGCGTGCTCGTCTTGCCGCTGTCCGCGCTGCTCGCTTTCGTGTCGGCGCCCGACGCACCGGCCATCTGCGCCATCATCGTGGCGCGCTGCTTCTCCACGACCACCCGCGCCGAATCGATGATCCTGGTCTTGTCCTCATCGGTGAGCCGCTGCCAGTCGAACGCGAGCTTCTGGCCGGCCGTCTTCTTGCCTTCCGGGCTCACGAGATCCACGCGGTAATCCTGCCCGCGAACGACGGCGACGGTGCCGTCGGACAGCATCGCCCAGTCGTCGGTCCATGGCACGGGATTCACCGTCGACGTCACCTGGACGTTTCCGGTGTTCTCGTCACGCGTGATGTTCATCATGATCTTCGGGATCCGGAACGTCGCCGCGGTGTCCACCTTGCGGGACTTGAGATCGACGCGGACGACGAACGACGACTCCGGGAACGCCGGCAGCTGCGGGATGCCGCTCGCAGGAGCCCTCGAGGAGTTCATCGCCAGCCGGAATTGCGCGCGGTACACGAGTCGGCCCAGTGGGTCGAACGACGGCGTGCCGTTCGGGCCGCCGATCAACGCCTGGACCTCGTTCGGCAGCGGGGCCGCCATCGTCCGCACGATCTTGCCGTTCGGATCGATGACCAGCATCGAGATCGACTGGGGATCCACGAACAGCGTGGAATCTCCCCGGAACTCGATGAGGCCGCCGATGCGCGATCCGTACGCCATCCCGGTCGCGCTCGTGCTGTCGGCGATGACCGTGAAGCTCTTGAAGGTCGAATCGAACAGCAGCACGCGGCGGCCCGCGTTGTCGTGCACGATGACGCGGCCGCCGGGCAGCGCGCGAACCTGCGACACGGCCGCAAGCGGCTCGGTCGAGGTCGCGAGCACGGGCCCGAGCGGACGCACGGGAGGAAGCGCTTGCTGCGCCCCCGCGGCGGACGCGAGAACCGTCAGCGCGAGAATGGAAGATCGAATCGTGGAGTGCATGTCTGGATTGGATGAAAGGTCTATTTCGCTGTGATGACTTCTATTAATACTTCGGCCGCTGAATAGTCGATGCTGCGGTCCCTCGGCAACGCCGAGAAGGTGAGAGGGAGTAGCGATGAGAGGGAGTATGAGTCGGAGGGATGCGACCACTCCCACCACTCGCTCTCCCACCACTCCCACGCAAACTCGGATCTCCTCTCTCGTACGCATCCCTCCCTCTCATACTCACCTCGCATCGCTGCTCGAGCCTCCCTCGCATACTCACCTCGCATCGCTGCTCGAGCCACTCACTCCATCGCCCACCATCCGTCGCTGCCGTGATCGCCAGCCGAACATCGGCTATTTAGTGGCCGAAGCAATAAAAGCGCACTATCGGACGATCCTGACCTCCATGGAGCCTGCTCCCATCCCGATCGCCGACGCCGTGTTGGAGAATGGATTCGCGCCCGAACCCGCCGTGCCGGAGCGGATCGACTGCAGGAACCACGTGTCGAGCGAACTGGTGACGATGTCCGGCAGCTTCCGGCGCTGCTCCGCCGAGAGCATCCGCTTCACGCCCGGCGCGACCTTGAGCAGCAGGTCCACGGTCGCCTCACGGGCGGCACGATAGCGGTTGTACGCCGCGTTGTGGTCGTAGTGAGACGGCAGCGCCGCGAGTTCCTTGGTCACCGGCGTCCAGATCGAATCCACCTTGATCGTGTACCAGCGGTTGAGCGTCGCGATGCTGTCGGCCTGGTCGCCCGTGAGCTTGAGCGTGTCGGACTGCCGCAGGATCTGCGGCAGCGGATTGAACACCGAGTTCGTGCCGTAGAGCATCTTCAGGATCGGCTCCGCGATCCTGTTCCCGTCCGTCGTGCGTCCGCGATCGAGGGTCTGCGTCAGCGTCTGGCGTTCGCGCGTCGGCGCCGTGTCCCAGCGCAGCATCGCCACCACGCTCACCGGCGCGAGCAGCGTGTTGTATGCCGCAGCTGACGAGCCGAATCGCTGGTTGACCGCGTACACGTAGCGCTGGTTCACCCGGTCGAATCCGCGGACGTACAGCAGGGTCGGATCGATGAACGGCGTCTGGCCCCAGCCCTGCAGGTGGTTCTCGCCGTGCAGCATGAGATCGGCGGCGCCCAGCGGATTGTTGATCGAGAGCGAGAACGTCGCCCGCTGCGGCATGTGGAACGTCAGTGGATTGAACGAGATGTTCATGCTCGCACTGGTCGTCCACGGGCCCTCGCAGCTGTTCAGCGCGGCCAGCTGGCCGATCTGCGGCTGGAGGCAGGCCTTCGCCTGTGACGAACCGCCGGCCAGCAGCTGCTGCATCGACGCGGCGAGCGCCGGATCGGCCGTGTGCGCCGGGTCGTAGATGAACGCGCGATCGTTGGAGTAGCCGTCGCCGTTCACGTCGCCCTGGATGCCGGGCGTGAACGGCGTGCCCGACTGGAAGCGGCCCGTCCACGACACGCGCACGGCGTTGAAGAAGTTGTACGCGACGGTGTACTGGATCTGGTGGCGCCAGTCTCCCCCCGCGCGCGCCCACTGGAGATCGTACGGATTCCCGACGGTGCTGCTGAAGCCGCGCGTCTGTGCGCGCACCTGCTGCCAGGTGTACGCGACGTTCCAGCTCCACTTGGTATTGAACGTCGTGGGGGAGAGCGAGACCTGGAGCTGCTTGCTGTCGGAGGTGAGGTCCGTCCGCAGCTGCGATACGCGGTTGAACTGCGTGCTGACGCGGCCGTCGCCGGCGGCGACGATGCCCGAGTTCGGATCGATGCTCGTCGCGTTCACGAACACGGGCCTGTTTCCCTCACCCGTGAGCGTGAAGCGTTGCGAGGGATTGAAGTTCAGGTCGACGGTTTCCGGCTGGTTGAGGTTCTGGGAATAGGTCCCGCCGAACGTCGCGTTGAACAGGTTGTCCAGGATCGATCCCGACCACTGCAGGTTGCCGCGCACGCTGCGCGGCGAGGTGTAGTCCTTTGCCGCCATCAGCACGTTGGGCGCGCTGCTCGCAAAAGGAGTGCCGACCGTTCCGATCGCGCACTGTGTCGGAATCAGGCCCTGGTTCGTCGCGTAATCGCTCCAGTCCGGTGTCGGCGCCGCGGCTCCGGCGCACGTGATCTGCTGCAGCGCGTTCGCGAGCCCGCTGTTCGCCATCGTGCCGGCAAGCAGCGTCGTCGCCGGCGTGTTCTGGAACACGCCGATGCCGCCGCGCACCACCGCGCGGGGTCCGCGAAACGCGCCCATGAATCCCGACACCTGGGGCGCCGTTCCGTACGAATACGAGAAGCCGACGCGCGGACTCACGAACAGGTGGTTGGGCGCCGAATTGTTCGCCGCGCCGAACATCTGCTGCACGGCGGGGTTCAGCAGCGCGTCGTTCACGTACTGGTTCCCGTCGAGCCGCACGCCGTACTGGATCTGCAGGTCGTTGTTCGCCTTGTACGAATCGCCCAGCGCCAGCCCGGCCACGTACTGGCCGCCGCTCTGGCTGTTTGGACTGAGCGTGCGCGAGAACATCGCGGGCGTTCCCGCCGCGAGATCGCCGAGCGAGTTGTAGTAGAAACTGCCCAGCGTGTTCGACGTCTGGTTCAGCGTGTAGTCGTCGCGCCGCAGCTCCGAAGCGAGCTTGAGCCGATGCTTGTTGTTCTCGCTGAACCAGGACAGCACGTTCGTGATGTCCACGCTCGTATTGAACGTGCTCGTGTTCTGCTGCGTGCTCCCGCCGAACGACACCGTCTTAGAGGCGTTCGAGCCGTCCGGAAACACCGAGCTGATCAGCACCGAGCCGCTCGGGAGCGCGACGAACGGCGTCACGTAGCTCCGCCCGGCGCTCAGCGCCAGCCCGCTCTCGCTCAGGATTCCGAAACTGAAGTACGTCGACTGGTGAAACTGCAACTGGCCGTTCCAGTTCGTGCGGTCGCCGCTGTGCGCGGGCAGTTCCGACATGCCCACGGACGAGAAGGGTGACGACTTCGACCACGAACCAAGCATCGTGAGGTTGTACGCCGCGCCCGTCTTCGATCCCGGCGGCGCGAAGTCGATCACGCCGAGGAGGGAGCCGTTGTCCGTGAGCTTCGCGCTCGGCACTGCTCCAACCGTCAGGGGAATCTGTTTGGCGCGCAGGATGCTCAGCAGCCTCCGCACGGAATCCGGTGCGATCCCGGCGGTCACGAAGCCCAGCGAGTCGGTGTTGAGCAGCGTCGCCAGATCGCTCGACCGCTGTCCGAGCTGGAACGACAGATTGTAGAACGCCTTGTCGATCGAGATCGGCCCCGACGACTGACCGCCGAACGACAGGTTCGTGTATTCCTGACCGAGGGCGCGCGCGGACGCCGTCGTGAATTGGAGGCCGGGCGCCTCCGCCACGAGGCTGAGCCCCTGATTGATGTAGTTCGACCCCGACCGGAGCCGGATGTTCTGGTTCGCGCCGCTGAACCCGCCGCGCGAGACGTCGTACGGCGAGACCGTCAGCGACAACATCGTCTGCGCGTCGCGCGGGAGGCTCGACGCGCCCGAGTTCATCCCGTTGAGCGTCGTGCTGTTCTGGTCCGGCGTCAGGCCGAGCACCGAGAATCCCGAGGGATCGCCGTTCGCGCCCGCCACGTAGTTCACCCCGGGGACCGACGCCGCCATCGCGGCGAGGTCGCCGAGCTGGTCTGCCGTGAGCGTCGCATTGTTGATCGATTTCTCGGTGCCGCCGATGTCGGGCTGGACATCGCTACGCGCCGCCTTGTCGCGCGGCGCGGTGACCTTCACCGCGTCGAGCACGTTCGCCGCGGTGATCAGCGTCGCGTTCGCCACGAGGATGTCCTCGTCCGCCGCGCGCTTGAGTTCGTACTGTTTCGGCGAAAACCCGAGCGCGACGAACTTCACGAGATAGTCGCCGTCGCCATTCGGGAAGGTGATCGTGTAGCGACCGTTCCGGTCGGTGTTCGCGGAGCGGTTCACGCCACCGGAGATCGTCGTGACCGTCACGGTCGCGTTCGGAATCCCGCTGCTGTCGGCCCGCGTCACGCGGCCGCGGATCACGTCCGCGTTCTGCGCGGAAACGGTGCTCGCCGTCGAGAGGCCGGCTGCAGCGATGAGGGCCAGCGCAACGCGCCGAAATTTCACGAGATGTCTCTGGGGATCGGGGTCGGATGACGCCGGACTATCCATTAGGGTCGCGGCGGCCGTGTACGGTTTACTCGCACGTTGCGCGTGCGGGGAGTATAATCTCGACGCATTCGTTACTGACTCTACGGATACGCCCCCAGGAGAGTTGCAATCATGCGATCCCCCCACTCGACCATCGTTCTGCTCGGCGCCGCGATCGTCTTCGCCGCCGCTCCGCCCCTCGCAGGCCAGGGAACGGCACCCATCGCGGAGGAATTCGAAAAGCTCCACTTCCGCTCGATCGGCCCGGCCATCATGTCCGGCCGGATCTCCGACTTCGCCGTCTACGAGGCGAACCCCGCCATCTACTATGTCGGCACCGCGCACGGGGGCGTCTGGAAGACCACCAGCAACGGCGCGCAGTTCACGCCGCTGCTGCAGGACCGCGGCCTGCTCTCCATCGGGGCCGTCGCCGTGCAGCAATCGAACCCGAACGTCGTGTGGGTCGGCACCGGTGAGTCGAACAACCGGCAGAGCACGTCGTGGGGCGAGGGACTCTACAAGTCCACTGACGGCGGCAAGACCTTCACGCACGTCGGCCTCCGCGAGTCGAAGCACATCAACCGCATCGTCATCGACCCGCGGAACCCGGACGTGGTCTTCGTCGCCGCGACGGGCCCGTTGTTTGGCCCCGGCGGCGAGCGCGGCCTCTACAAGACCACGGACGGCGGCAAGACGTGGCGCGCGGTGATCAAGGGTGACGCCGACACGGGCGCCAACGATGTCCGCATCGCGACCTCGGATCCCGACGTCATGTACGCCTCCATGTACCAACGCCGCCGCAGCGCGTGCTGCATGAATGGCGGCGGTCCCGGCAGCGCGATCTTCAAGTCGACGGACGGCGGCGAGACGTGGACCAAGCTCGCCGGCGGACTGCCGGCGTCGCCGCTCGGCCGCATCTCGCTCGACGTGTACCGCGGGAGCTCGAACATCGTGTACGCCGGCATCGAGGGCGGTGGTGGCGGTGGCGCCGGTGGCGGCGGCGGCGGTGGTGGCGGCGG
>OCZT010003381.1_pt1 | contig 16302 bp, 15 predicted proteins | sample 1539031 | NCBI WGS metagenome assembly OCZT01 (sample SAMEA3539308, study PRJEB22396) | soil metagenome | biome: tundra; feature: field; material: soil | place: USA | collected 2010-05 | depth 0.15 m | reverse complement strand
ATACAGACGTAACACCGGTTATTGAAGAAATAAATGAACGGATAAAAGAGCAAACTTGATCGGAGCCTCATGGCACTCCTCATACCTCACAAATCCTATTTGTTCATTTCTTTTGCTCCTCCAAAAGAAATGAACCAAAGAAAAGGAGTCCGGAAATGCCAACTTCAGCCAAAACGGGCGCCTGTTACACAAACCTTTCGCTCTACCGTTTTGACTGCAGTTCGCGCCATTTCCGGTTTTTCCCTCCCGCCGCCATCTATTTAATATCTCTTAGTCCTTTGTGACCTTTGTGTATCCTTTGTGTTCTTTGTGGTTAATGGATTTCAAAACAACTGTTTACTGTTCACTGCTCACTGTTTACTTTTATCTTTTACTTTTGTCTTTTCCCTTTTATCTTTTGTCTTTAGAAACACCTCGCTTATCGCCTATACTACATAATACATTTCTTTGATTTTCAGGTTTCCCTTCGTAAATTTGAATTGAGACGCTTGCTGCATTTGAATTACCATTGAACCGGGAATAACATATTGTGATATCCAATGAAATAAATGGAGACTACCCGTTTTGAATATAATTAATTATAGGAAATTAAGCTATCATAATTTGTGATGCCATTTGATTATGAACAATTTACCTATCCCAAAAGAGCAAAGTATTTCAAGCCTCATTTACTTAATCCGTGGAGAAAAAGTGATGCTTGAAGGATTAGGTTCAAAGCTCGGAAAATCCATGAAGGAATTACTGAGTATTATTATAACACTTTGATTAAACTCAAATAAGAGCTCTTTTAGAAGTTGGTCAGACTGATTATTAATTAGTGTTTTTGCGAAGTTCATATTTCAATTTAAGGTTATGCTTCAACGGAAGTCCGACAGTTAAACCTTCGCATATGCAAACCTAAAATCAAATTCCTCATCCATATATATTAAAAAGCCCGGAACTAAGATACCGGGCTTTGTTTTACTGAAACGTTGTGTGATTACTAAAAAACTATGGTCGGATCGGAGGTTAAAAGTGTAAAAATAAACTCAGAATTAATCCGTTCAGATTAAATCCAGTCATAAGGTGTTTCCTGATAAACATAATAATTCAACCAGTTTACAAAAAACAAATTTGCATTAGCGCGCCATTTTACAACAGGTTTTGATTTTGTATTATTATCAGGATAGTAGTTTTCCGGAATATTAATATCTAAACCTTTTGTCAGATCACGTTCATATTCATCTTTTAGTGTTTCTGAATTATACTCAAAATGGCCAGTAACAAAAATCTGCCGGCTGTTTTTTGAGATAACAACATGAACACCTGCTTTTTCTGACCAGGCAGCCAGCGTTAATCCGGGATGTTGTTGAATATCTGTAATCCTGTTTTCTGTATATCGCGAATGAGGCGTTGGGAATGTGTCATCAAAACCACGGAATAACGGTATTTTATTATCTGTAATCTGGTGTTCAAATACTCCGAATAATTTATTCTCTAAGGGATATTTTTGAATTCCGTAATGATAATATAAACCTGCCTGGGCTCCCCAGCAAATATGCAACGTATTGGTTACATTTGTTTTACTCCAGTTCATTACCTCTGAAATATCATTCCAGTAGTCAACTTGCTCAAATTCAAGATTTTCTACCGGCGCTCCTGTAATTATCAGACCATCATAACGATTGTGTTTAATTTGGTCAAATGTTTTATAAAAAATATTCAGGTGTTCTTTAGATGTATTTCTTGAATCATGTTTATCCATATAAAAAAAATCAAGTTCTATCTGCAGGGGAGTATTTGACAGCACCCTTATAAAGTCTGTTTCAGTTACAATTTTAAGTGGCATTAAATTACAAAAGGCGATTCGCAAAGGCCGTATATCCTGATGCGATGCACGTTGTTCATCCATAATGAAAATGTTTTCATTTTTAAGGATGGTAATTGCCGGCAAATTATTCGGTATGTTTATTGGCATTGTTTTGTACTGTTTTATTATGCCGCTAAATTATAATTTTCAATTATCAATAAACCTAATATTCATTATATAAGTATATACAAAAGGTATTTTATATGCAATTTTTTAATTAATGTAATTGGAATATAATCTCAACAATAGTATTATTCTGTGGAGCTTGTCTCATCAAAAGATTCCACACATTGGTCAAAAGCCCCAAAAGATAATTTTGAAGAGCCTTTGAATCCGACTTAAAATGTATAAATCTGATTATTAATGCTTTCAGCAGGATATAATTAAGGAATAATTGCATTCAGAATCTTAATAATTGTAAAGTAGTATTTGATTTTTACCAATTCAGTCTTTTCATAGATCAACAGGCAAAAATCTTAGATATTCATCCGCTTTGCAATGAGAATCAAACCGTATTGACTTGCCATTTATCAAAAACCCGAGCTGAAGGGGTTGAACAGAAAGAATTTAATTAATACTTTTAATTTAAGGTCAGGAAAATTTTTTATGAAAAACAAGACTTTACTAAAAAACAAGAATGTCATTAACAGACAGCGAGTTAGAGGATCTTCTCGTCAAAAGAATTCGATGGTTAAAGAAACTGATATCAGTACCGTACATGCAGAATTTGCTGAAGAAGGTCGTGAAGACTTCTATAATTATCTTGATTGGTTGGATCTGGCGAAAAGCCATGGTCTTTTGATTCTTACCTCTTCCCGCCATTATTATTTTGAAGTTGAAGATCTCAAAAATGTAAAGACAATAGTAACTCTGAATAAATTAAACAATATAAAAAGTGTCAGGGATTTTCTTCAGGCAATTTATTCTGTTCTGCCTCATAAATGCTATTTTATCGGGAGTTTCATAGACAATAATAAACAAAATAGTTTTATATCCTCAATAAAGTCTCTTTATCGAATCGGAGGGCGAGGTTCAAATTCCGGGTCTGACACGGCCCCATGGAACTCTTTCTTAAAAATGGTATATGGCATAATCGACTCAAAAACAAATAGATATATGTCTGAAAAAACAGTTAAATTGCTGCTTGAAGACACTGGCTTGAAAATTCTTGATATAACTGAATTTAACGGAATTAGTTATTTTTGCACCCAAAAGAACAATCTGTCTGTATAATAATTACTACTTTCACTGCGTTGTTTATGGTTTTAAAAAAATGACGCAAAATCCCTGAAACAAAGCATTCTTTTATATGGATGTTTTTACTAATTATTATCGGCTTCATAAGAATCCGGGTGTGAAGAAGCAGAATCTCCTGAAATATTTATTGAGTTTCATAGATGTTTTGGCAATTCTGTTAGCATTCCAGACTTCATATTTCATCAACTACTATGAAAAGGGGGGGATATTTTATACAGAAAGAAATATCCTAATCCTGTTTATCGGGATATTACCTTTCTGGCTTCTGATACTATACCTGGTCAGAACTACAGGGATACCGACGAAACGTTTTAGAGTTCTGTCTTTATTGTACCTGCAATCATCAACTGCGGTTTTTTTACTTCTGACTCTTTTTTATTTTTTCTTCAGGTTATATTCCGTTAAGCTGCTGTTTCTGGCCGAACTTCCATTCTTTGGATTTCTTATTCTGTTTTTTGGAAGGATATTGATTTATAAAGTTCTTAAAAGATTCGGGAAAAATGGACACAATCAGGTAATTGTTATCATCTTCGCCGACGATTCTTCATTACCATTTATTGAAAATCTTTTATCTAGTGAAAAATTGGGATACAAAGCTGTAGTAATTTTTACTGAATCAGTTTTGATTAAAACTAAATATGAAAATTTTTCGATTATACTACCTGAAAAATTTTCAGAAATAATTAACGATTTAATAGAGGTAGATTTCGTTGATGAAGTACTCTATATAAAAGAAGAGTCTGATTCTGCTAAAGTTAGAGAAATCCTCACAACATGCGAAGAACTGGGGGTTACATTCAGGCTTAAGTCTAACTTACCCAAAGCGAGTCTTTCAAGCGCTGTCAAAACTGATATTGCAGACGGTAAATTTCTGAGCTTTATTAACATTCCAAATAATTCCTATTCGCTTGCAATAAAGAAAACAACTGATATTAACATTGCCCTTATGATGATTGTTGTCTTATCGCCTCTTTTGATTATTTTGAGTGTCCTGATAAAGCTGACATCAAAAGGTCCGATAATAATTAAACTTTCTAAAATTGGATGGAGGGGTCGTCAGATCAAAGTCTACAGATTCAGAACGATGTTTTCAAATGCTGACAGGAATAGATTTTATCAGGAAAATAAAATGAAAAGCTCTGGATCTGAGTTTGAAGAAGACCCACGTATTACAAAAATCGGGAGGTTTCTTCTTAAGTCAGGTATGGATCAGCTTCCTGAACTATTTAATGTTTTAAAGGGAGAGATGTCAATTATTGGTCCCCGACATCCTCTTCAGAGCGATAATGTGAAATCGTTTTTTAGAAAATACTCGTGAAGGAGCTAGTCTGAACAGCTGGCGAGTCGTTCAATATGGCTTTATTATAGATTCGCACCAATTGGCTTCGCCGGACTCGATAAAGCTAATGCGGATTTATAAACAAGGCTTATTTATCAGCCCGGTTCCGGTTTGTCTCATCACCGATATTTAGCAGCCTTTCAGATTCTTCTAATGTTTTGAATCTCCTCAGTGGTCCTCGTTAAACTAAACTCTTTGTGAGCTTTTGGGTTAATGAATATGAACATGAGAATAAAAAAATCCTTTAAATATTTAAAATATTTGTACGCCTCTTTCGTCTTTGGAATTAAACAACCTCTTAAATGAGTCCTAAAGAGTCTGATAAAATTGGAGCTGTCTATAAAGATGAGCGGAAACGTCTGCTTGGATATATAAGAAACAGAATTCCCGACAGGGTCGAGGCCGAAGATATTCTACAGGATATCTTCTACCAGCTAACAGTCGGCTTCAACGATATCAGGAGAATTGAAAGCCTTACAGCATGGCTCTATAAAGTAGCAGACAACCGTATTACAGACCTGTTTCGAAAAAGAAAACCGGTAAGTATCAGCTACAGCGAAAATGCAATAAATGAGGATGACGGTCCGCTAACTCTGGAAGAGATACTTCCTTCACTTGGATCAACACCAGATGATGATGAGTTAAAGGAGATGATATTGGAAGCTATAGAAGAGACTCTTTCAGATCTGCCTCAAGAGCAGAGTAGCGTATTTGTTTCGAACGAGTTTGAGGATATGAGTTTCAAAGAGATATCTGAAAAAACGGGTATAGGAATCAACACCCTGATCTCCCGGAAACGATACGCTGTTCTTGCCCTGAGGGAAAGATTAAATGAATTGTATAAACTATTAAAAAACAACTAGTATGAAAACATTTAAAATTTTTAAGTATGTAGGATTTGGAATACTCGGATTATGTTTCATATCCCTGGCAATTTTTGTTACTATGTGTCTATGGAACTCGCTGATTCCAATATTGTTTCACGGACCAGTTCTAACTTTCTGGCAGACCGCAGGGCTGTTTATTCTGTCGAAAATTCTCCTTACCGGAGTAGCCCCTGGTGCTCGTAATCACAGAAGGCAGGAGTGGAGGAGAAAATATCATGATAATTTCAGACATGGATGCAGGGAGGAAGAGAATATCGTAACTCCTGAAAAGGTATGAAGAAAGAACCGGCTTAGTCCGGTTTTTTTATTTAGTCATTTCGAATCTGCCCCAATGAATTTGTATAAGCGGACATTTTGTAGAGCAGGCTTTGATGTTAATCAATTTAGTTTTTAACACAGTTTAACATCAGGAATATGAGTATTGAATTATTAAATCTCTATCTTTAATAACCCTATATTATGATCAGTCTTAAAAATTTTAAATATGTCTAAATCTGAAATTTTTATCAATCGCAGAAACGGATTAAAAGTGTTTGTTATCTCGGTACTGATTCTGTTCGTAACACTGGTTGCCAGTTCCCAGGTAGGGGATATCAGGTGGTCGGTTGATGGGAATTCCTATTACCGGGTTGAGAAAAATGAATTAGTTCAGTATACATTGCCAGATAATAAACCCATTGTTATATTATCCAAACAACAGCTTACTCCGGCAGGAAGTACTAATCCTCTTCAATTCAGTTTCTATTCTTTTTCCGGTGATCAGCAAAAAGTTTTACTGTTTACGAATACAAAAAGAGTTTGGAGACTGAATTCAAAAGGTGATTACTGGATGCTTGACAGAAATTCAGGTGCCCTTACTCAACTGGGTAAAACTCTTCCGGCATCTTCATTAATGTTTGCCAAGTTTTCCCCGGACGGAAAGTCTGTTGGATATGTAAGCGGGAACAATATTTATGTTGAGTACCTTGCTAATTCACAGATTAAAGCTCTTACGAAAGATGGTTCCGTGACACTTATAAACGGTACATTTGACTGGGTTTATGAAGAAGAATTTGCATGCCGTGATGGTTTTCGCTGGAGCCCGGACAGTAAAAAAATTGCCTATTGGCAGATTGATGCCAGCAGCATAAGGAAATTTTACATTATTAACTATACCGATTCAATTTACTCCAGAGTCATGCCTATTGAATATCCCAAAGTCGGTCAAAAACCATCTTCCTGTAAAGTTGGAGTTGTAACTATTGCGGATACAAGTAAAATCTGGATGAACATCCCCGGAGACCCTGCTCAGAACTATCTTGTACGATTGGAGTTTATCCCGTCTACAGATAACCTGCTTATACAACAACTAAACCGTAAACAAAACTCCAGCAAACTATTTATTTCAGAAAGCGCTACAGGCAGCTCAAAAGTGATCGAAGAGGAATCGGATGAAGCATGGGTAGATATCTATCAACCTGGAAATCAATATACCATTGACTTTACCAATAAATTTATCTGGTTAAATAACGGGAAGAGTATTCTTTGGGATTCTGAAAAAGATGGCTGGAGACATTTATACCAGGTCTCTCTTGAAGGAAAACCGGAAAAGCTGGTAACTAAAGGCAATTACGATTTTAGTGATATAACATACATCGACCATAAAAAAGGGTATGTTTATTTCATGGCCTCCCCCGATAATGCTACCCAGAACTATTTGTACCGCACTAAACTGGATGGAACAGGGACCGCGGAATTACAAAGTCCAGCATTGTTAAAGGGAACTCACAGTTATTCCTTCTCGCCCAATGGTAAATATGCAGCTCATTCATTCTCAAATAGTTTTACTCGTCCGTCACGCGAGTTTCTAACAGTGGCCAATCAAAAACCATTGAACGAAAAAACGAGCATTCTTGCCAGGCTGGATTCACTTAAGATTAAACCTGTTACTGAATTTTTCACAATCAGGACCATTGATAATGTTGAAATGGACGGATGGATGATTAAACCGGTGAATTTTGATTCGACTAAGAAATATCCGGTAGTTTTTTATGTTTACACCGAACCTGCAGAAGCTACAGTAACCGATGCGTATGGAAGAGGCAGGAACTTTCTTTACCTGGGAGACATGGCGAAAGATGGTTATATCTATATTTCACTTGACAATCGTGGTACACCTGCACCGAAAGGAGCGGCATGGAGAAAATCCATTTATAAAGAAATCGGCCAGATCAATATCCACGACCAGGCCATGGCTGCTAAAGAAATTCTGAAGTGGGATTTTGTCGACACGGAGAGAATTGCTGTCTGGGGATGGAGCGGGGGAGGCTCAGCCACTTTAAACCTCATGTTCCAGTATCCGGATATCTACAAAACCGGAATTGCCATTGCTGCTGTCGCCAATGAGCTCACTTATGATAATATTTACCAGGAGCGTTATATGGGTCTGCCACAGGAAAATATGGAGGCTTATATAAAAGGATCACCAATTACTTATGCAAAAAACCTGAAGGGAAATCTGCTGTATATACATGGAACAGGCGATGACAATGTTCATTATCAGAATGCCGAGATGCTCCTCAATGAATTGATTAAATACAATAAGCAATTTCAGTTTATGCCTTATCCGAACCGTACCCATGGTATTTCAGAAGGAGCAGGTACTCTTCTTCATCTGGCGACTCTGTATACTACTTATCTGAAGAAGAATTGTCCTCCGGGAGGCAGGTAATATGAAATGGAAAAGGGGTGAGTGGCAGAAGGGGGATAACTCTGTGCATCTGTGTATATTTAAAATTCTTTGCGGCCTTTGCAAATCTTTGCGCTCTTTGCGGTTAATGGATTTCTATTTTAGCAAACTCACCACTAACCCCCCGCCGAAGTGGGGCAGGCTCTCCAGGGAGGGGAACTAAGTCAGGTCTAATACAAAATTCTCACCCGTATCGTATGCGGTATATTTTTAAGATCCTGAAGAACTGAAGGATCAAGCTCGCTATCAGTTTCCAGGATAACATAACCCAGATCAGCGTCAGTCTGCAGGTACTCCGCTGAAATATTGATACCCCTTGATGAAAAATAGTGGTTTATTTCGCCCAGAACACCCGGAACATTTCTATGAATATGTAAAAACCGTTGTTTGGAGGAGCTTGCCTGAAGAGCAATCTCGACAAAGTTTACAGCACCTATGGTAGAGCCTGTATCGCTGTATCTCACGAGTTTTTCAGCTACTTCCAGTCCGATATTAGCCAGTGCTTCCAGGGTACTGCCGGCAATATGCGGCGTAAGAATAACATTATTAAAATCCTGAAGATCATTCTCAAATGGTTTATCATTCGATGAGGGCTCTTTTGGAAAAACATCAGCTGCAACTCCGGCAAGGTGTTTTGATCTGAGTCCTTCAGCAACAGCCTTATAGTCAACTACATCTCCACGTGAGGCATTGATCAGACATGCTCCCTCTTTCATAAGAGCTATCTGCTCGGTTGAGATCATATTCCGTGTAAGTTCAGTTAACGGGACATGGACAGTTATTGTATCAGAGATTTTTAACAGGTCATTCAGACTCGATACATGTTTGGAATTGCCCAGACTGAGTTTTTTTTCGATATCGTAATAAATAATATTCATCCCAAGGCTTTCGGCCAGGATTGAAACCTGCGAACCAATATGTCCATAACCAATAATACCCAGGGTTTTACCTCTTATCTCCACCGAGTTATTGAATGATTTCATCCATATTTTCTGATGAGCCAGGGCATTTTTTTCAGGAATGCCGCGCATGAGCATAATACACTCGGCGATAACCAGTTCCGCTACCGAACGAGTATTTGAAAAAGGGGCATTGAAGACTGGTATGCCCATCATTTTGGCATCCTGAATATCCACCTGATTTGTACCTATGCTGAAACATCCGATGGCAAATAGCTTTGGAGTCTTTAACAACAGGTCTTTACGAAGCTCAGTACGGCTTCTTATGCCGATTATATGAGTAGTCTGTAATTTTTTTTCCAGCTCTTCCCCTGACAGAGCTCCGTTCAGGCATTCAACATCGGTATAGCCATTTTCCCTTAAGAAAAGGCTGGCATTCTCATGGATCCCTTCAAGCAAAAGAACTTTGATCTTACTTTTATCAAGTGAAAAATTTCTCATCAGGAGACTATTAAGTATTAAAGTAATAATCTAATTTAATATCGTAGATTAATTCGTGAAAAGTAAATAAAAGAGTCCGTTTGTGCAAATATTTTCAAGTGCTTTAGCTTTATTGATGATAATTCAAATTGAATAAGGCTGGAAGTCCTGGAGTCTTGAATAGTGAAAATTTAACTGTCCCGGGTCATTCAGAGTTTCCATTTTGGGCTGATTCTCATGAAGCTCACGAATTTTTCCCGGAATATTGTATAAAACCCAATGAACCCATGTACCTGAAGGTGCGTCCGGATCATCACCAATAAGTGCAAAGCTCTTTGTGCCAGACGGAACCTTCGACCATTCCAAAGGGGGCGATGAGTCTAGATTGTCACATGTATATTTAGCGGGGATACTCATACCTTCTTTAAATGCTGTACTTATAATTTCCATTTTATTGTTTTTTATTTTTATCATTTTAATTATTTCTCTGACTTCTGAAAATGAGCATGTCTATACTGTAGGCCATGGGTCCTACGAGAAGAATCACTAAGGAAATGACAAGAAACGTAAAGGGAGTTTGTGCCCCGGTTGGTCCCATAAATCCAGACGGCAAGGTAATGAGTGTTGCTACCAGCATATTAATTCTTTGCTATCCCTAAAGTTTGTTCATTATCCAGATCTAAGCCCTTACGCCTGAATGCCTTTCTTCACATTTATCGACTTATTTAATTATTTTTACATCCTGAAAATAAATTGATATGAAGTCGTGGTTTTCAGGTGAAGCTTTTGCAGTAATACGGGTTAAAAATTTCCGTTTTTATCTGTTCTATCGCATTTTCATGACGATGGCCAGCCTTATGCAGTCAGTTATTGTTGGATGGCAGATATATGATTTATCTCACAATGTTCTTTGGCTTGGATTTATTGGTCTGGCTGAGGTAATCCCACAGGTAGGTATATCGCTTTTTGCCGGACATTATATCGATTTATGGAACCGGAAAAAGATTGTTCATTATACCACTCTCTTACTTATTCTGGCTTCGGTGGTCTTATTGGTATATAGCATCAATGCAGACTATTTCTCCGAAAAGTTTGGTATTATCCCTATTTTCATCGCTATCTTTCTGGCGGGCCTGGCACGCGGAATACTTGGTCCTGCCCAGGTTGCATTAATGGGACAGTTGGTACCGAGGAATTTATATGCAAATGCGGCAACCTGGAACAGTGCTAACTGGCAGGTGGCGGCAGTAATGGGACCGGCAATAGGAGGGATGATCTATGGTTTTTGGGGGATAATACCGGCTTACTCGCTGGTATTAGGTTTTTACACTCTTTCGTTCTTTATGATAATGTTTATTAAAGCCGGCACGCATGAAGTAATTGAAACCGCTGAAGGGGTATTTACCCGGATACGGACCGGTATAGATTTTGTTTTTAAAACACCGGAATTGCTTGGTGCCTTTACTCTCGATATGTTTGCTGTATTGTTTGGCGGAGCAGTGGCAATGCTTCCTGTATTTGCATCAGATATATTGCATGTAGGACCGCAGGGTTTGGGTTTGCTTAGAGCCTGTCCTGCCATAGGAGCTACACTCATGGCTTTCGTTCTCATGTTCCGTCCACCAATGAGAAATACCGGAAATATACTTTTCATTTGTGTTCTTGGTTTCGGCCTTTGTATGATTGGTTTCGGCCTTTCCAAAAGTTTTATTTTATCGGGATCGTTGTTAATTCTCAGCGGCGCTTTCGATAATGTGAGTGTTGTGATCAGGGGAACCATTCTCCAGCTTTTCACACCCGATGATATGCGAGGACGAGTTGCCTCTGTAAACGGCATCTTTATCGGATCATCGAATGAGCTGGGTGCATTTGAATCGGGGGTAACAGCTAAGTTAATGGGTCTGGTACCTTCGGTAGTATTCGGTGGCATTATGACACTTGCAGTTGTTTTTACAACTATTAAGGTAAATAAACCGCTGAGGAAGCTTTCGCTCAAAAATAAAATGTAAATTCTATCTACTCAGGTTGCCCTCGCACCTCCTTCTAGCAAGTGTTGAGATTAATGGATTACCAAACACTCACCACTAAACACTAACACCAAACACTAAACGATGAACATTAAAGACCAAACAGGTCATACTATTTGGTTAAGGAAGAAAAATAAATAATTTTACTAAATCTTAACTGAACATAACTTTTATAATATGGATAAAACCCTGGGATTTTTAGCTCCGGTTACAATCTCAATAATGATATTTATTCTTAATACATTATTGCCTGGCAGATGGGTAACCGGATATGTAACCAAAACAAATTCTACAGAAAAAATGAGATACCATCTTAATGGTATTCTGGTTTTCTTTACTGTAGTTTTATTCTGGTTTTTATTGGGATATTTTAATATAATCCCTTTTGACTGGCTATACAATTACAGGTGGTATGGACTAGCCGGAGCATTCTTGTGTGGTGTTATTTTTTCCTTTACAGTTGTATTATATTATCCTCCTGTAAGGAAATCATTTCTGTCAGACCTCTTTTTCGGCAGAATAGAAAACCTTCAGCTTTGGAATGGACTGGCAGATGCAAAAATGTGGTTATATCTGACAGGAGCAACTATGTTGGAACTTAATGCATTGAGTTTTACAGCTCATCACTGGATGCTGTATGGAGATCAGGCTTCAACCGGTATCATACTTTCGACTGCATTGCTTACGTACTTCATTATTGATTATTTCATTTTCGAAGAAGTTCATCTCTATACTTATGATTTATTTGCAGAAAGAGTTGGTTTCAAGTTAGGATGGGGATGTATGGTCTTTTACCCATACTTTTATTCCGTCTTTTTATGGTCCACAGTAGATTTGCCTGATCCTCATACTCCTTACTGGTTATTATTGATATACGTTCTTATTTTCTTTACCGGATGGATTTTATCCCGGGGTGCTAATATGCAGAAATATTTTTTCAAAAAAGATCCCGGGAGAGCATTTCTAAGGATTGTACCTGAAACGATTACTGATGGGAATAATGCCCTGCTGGTTAATGGATTCTGGGGCATCAGCAGACATATCAATTATTCAGGTGAAATATTAATGGCCTCTGGTATCATCCTTTGCACAGGATATCCCACTCTTATTGGGCCATGGTTGTATCCTTTATACTATGTTATTCTGTTAGTTACGCGTCAGAGAGACGATGATAAACGATGTGCACTCAAATATGGAGAACTTTGGAAAACCTACATAAAAAAAGTTCCATACCGTATTTTTCCCTTCATCTATTAAAAGCGTGATGACCGCACACCGCAAGCTGCAAACCGCACACCTGTATTTTATAGCCTGTACATTTTCCGCGTAGTATCTCCCATAATGTTAATTGCCATTTTCCGTGGCAGAATCTTTTGCATGATAAAGGATGCTATTCTGTTTCCTCTTCCTGTAATGTAAGAAGGTTGTTTGCCCAGCTTTTTAAAGCATTCATGTACCACTTCTTCCGGTTCCAGCACCCTGGGAGTAAAAAATCCGGTCTTTTCAGGATTTGTATTCTTATAACCTGGTGTTGCCGTGGCTCCCGCGCAACAGGCTAAAATATCAACACCGCTGTCTTTCCACTCATACCAGAGACTTTCTGCCAGGATCCTGTTAAACGCCTTAGTTGCTGCGTAAACCGATAAATAACCGCTACCCTGAAACCCTGCCAAAGAAGTCATTAAAACAACTGCTCCTTTCCCTCTTGTGACCATTTTTTCTCCATACAACCGGACCATTTTCAGCGGTGTTACCATATTCAGCTGAGCAGCCTTAGAGTGGTTCTCTGCTGAATTCTTAATAAACGGACCAATATATGAAAGTGCAGCATTATATATCAGCAAATTGATTTCACGGCCATTAAGTGCTTCTTCTATTTGCTGACAAGCATTTAGACCTGACAGGTCGCAAGTGATACACAATACATTTACATCGTATTTGCTTTTCAAAAAATCAGCTAATTGTTGTAAAGGTTGAGGATGGCGGGCAATGATTACAAGATTCATTCCTTCTGCTGCCAGACAGGTTGCAAATGCAGCGCCTATTCCTTCTGATGCGCCAGCTACCAAAGCTGTATTGCCATATTTTTGTTTTAAGTTCATTCCGGTAATAAAGATAAAAGACAAAAGTAGTCCGAAGCCAGAATTCGGAACTTACCGCGTACCGTGCACTACAAGCCGCATACCATTGTCAAGTATCAAACTAAACGTATTAACCCAGCATCCCGTTATTTAGCTGATAATCATCTCATCACAGTTCTCTATATCACAAATCCCATTAGCATTTTTGAACAATATTTTTCTGTGAGCAATTGATAAACACCGTATATATTCTTTGATATTTGAAACTTTAGACGGATTTCTTACAACAAGAGGGATCACTCCAATCAGCGGATGATCAAATTGCTGATTGTAAATGTTTTCACATACATAGTATAGTTCTCCTTTGATTTCAAGCGGATCTCCATCTGTAGGAACCTGATCAACTGACATTTCCGGCAGTTCAGACTGGTCAACAACATTAAATGGTTTAATCAACATTTTATTCATAGGCACAAATTAAAAATACTTATAAGATTATAACCATTTACCGGCTTAAAAACCAACTCCCAAAGTTACACTTTTCAAAAGAAGTAAGAATTATCGCACCATCGCACAGGCCTAATTGCCTTTTACTACCTCCCCGTCAGTATGTCCGCTGATCTTATTGTTTTTCATTTCGACAGGAAGACTGTTTAAAGTCAACTGTATGGCAGCAGCTTGTTTTCCGCTGCCGGTATTGCGGATGATATTATCTTCGAGAACCACCCCTTCAGCCTTGCAGTTCACTGATATTCCGTATCCTTTTTCTTTCATCCCGTTATTTTCGATCAGGTTATTTTTAAAGATGCTTCTGTGAGGCGCATTCAGAGCTAACTCACCTCGCAGTTGAATTCCATCTGATCCGTTTTCATAGATATGATTACCGGCGTATAGCATATCAATATCCTTATGACCTGTACATATTCCGTTGATGCCATTGTTATGAAAGTTGTTATTTCTGACAATACCATTCTTAACTCGCCAGCATACGAAGAGTCCGTAACCGTCATTATTATAACTGTTGTTCCCTTCAACGAGAGTGAAAGGAGATCCGGTGCCGGGGTGCAGCCCGCTGTTGGCACAACCATAAACCTCGCAGTTGCGCACAGTGACATATTCAGTGATCTGCCAGCTGATTCCGTCACAGTTGAAGTTCTTGACGGTAACGTTTTCAACAATTGCCTTATGTACTTTATGAAGGTATATCCCTCCGGCCCTGCAGCCATCGATCATATCGTTGCATTCCCTGCTTCCGTCAACCGTGAGATTCGCAATCCTCACATTATTTGCATCAACTGCGGAGATCACTGAACAGCTGTTCGATAAGGTACCTTTTTTATCGGCATGGTAATCGCGAAGCAGGTAATCGTCTATGTAGATTACATTGCCTTTTATTCCAGTAATCCTTGCCGTTGTGAGGTCCCATCCCGAACGCTGGGTCTCGTCGTAGATTGCTACACCCATTCCCGGTTTGAAACCCGAGGCATCGGCCACGGTGATCTGCAGTTCACCATAATCTGCATCAAGAGCAAATGGCGACCTGAAACCCTTACATTTCTTCAATACAGTGTTTGCACCCGATCCCACCAGCGACATGTTATCATACAATCTTACAGGAGCAGTGATATCATAATTTCCGGGTAAAAGCATTACTGTACCATTGTTGGACGTATTATGTAAAGCATCGATTGCAGTCTGGATCGCCTCTGATGTATACCCGTGTATATCGGCATTTGTGCCTCCGACAGTAATTTTTCTTTCCGGGACAACAGGATTAACAACTGAAACAGCCAGCGAGTCGTGTTTAACGGTCAGTTCCTGAAAATTAATGGGTTTTGTAGACCCGGAACCGGTGGTTGCTATCCCCGTTAGTGGTTTATTTTCCCGGACACATGCGGTGAAAATGATTAATAATGAGAGGAATGGGATCGTTTTCATTATTTTAATAGCTGTTTACTAAGTTAATTTAATAAAATGGATGTGCGGTTAGATCTGTCTTGCCCTTTTAAAGATTGACATGTTTTATATTTGAGTTTTGAATCAAAATTACACTTTATTTTAAACCATGATTATATTTACTAGGAGCCGGTACCGGTGATCTCTCAAAATGATGATATCTTAACATTAATCCGCTGTGGCCTGTCTTCCTTTCAACATTATACATCTTCCCCCGCAAGACATCGATTTGTAATTTACCCGATTTTAGTATCTTTACGTAAACAGTAAATTAATCATATGAAAAAGTCAAAGCAGATTTTATTACTTTCAATAACTATTTCAGCTATTGCCATGATGATGTCTGTTTCATTTCAGGCTAAGCACGAAAATGTTACAGGCACCTGGAATCTGACAGTTGAAACAAGTATGGGTTCAGGTAATCCTGTATTTGTTCTGAAACAGGAAAATGATACACTTATAACCGGAACATATACGGGTACTTTTGGAGAAGCTCCTGTTAAAGGCACTATTAAAGTCAATAAAATCGATTTGAAATTTTCGGCTTCGGATATGGCAATTGAATATACCGGTATTGTAGATGACAATAGTATGAAAGGAAAAGTTGTCTTTGGCACAATGGGTGACGGAACCTTTACCGGGACAAGGAAAGAAAAATAATCTGGTCTTTTAGCTAATGGCTCGTAGTTCGTAGCTCATGATGAACCTAAGGTCTTTCAAGTCTCGCAGTCATTATTTAAATATACAACCTTTATAACCTTAACAACCCCGTTAAAACCTTCAATATCACGTTATAATG